>Ga0307374_10012179_pt1 | contig 12106 bp, 13 predicted proteins | sample OX3MG_FD_202532 | JGI IMG/M metagenome (GOLD analysis project Ga0307374, IMG submission 202532) | Soil microbial communities from Risofladan, Vaasa, Finland - OX-3 | ecosystem: Environmental > Terrestrial > Soil > Coastal area > Acid sulfate soil | place: Finland: Risofladan, Vaasa | collected...
AACCCTTAAAACAGTCTCTAATGTCCCTTGCTGGTTAACGTGAAAAACCACAACTTTGTCTGATCAGATTCAAACTTCAGGTTCTTAACACAAATGATCATGATAAAGCAGAAAATCAAACCTTGTCTTTGGTTTAATGACCAAGCAGAAGAAGCCATGAACTTTTATATTTCAGTCTTTCCCCATTCCAAGGTAGGGGATGTTTCCTACTATGGAGACGCAGGACCCGGAACGAAAGGGTCGGTCATGGTGGTGACCTTCCAGCTGGAAGGTCAGGATTTCATGGGATTAAACGGAGGTCCGAACTTTAAATTCAATGAAGCATTATCCCTGGTCGTGGAATGCGAATCTCAGGAAGAAGTGGATGAATTCTGGGAAAAGCTTTCCGAAGGTGGGCAAAAGAGTCAATGCGGTTGGCTTAAGGACAAATACGGACTATCCTGGCAAATTGTCCCTGCTGCGTTAGGGAAGCTGATGACCGGACTGGATAAGGAGAAAACCAACAAGGTTATGCAGGCATTGCTAAAAATGACCAAGATTGATTTGGAAGCCCTGAGGAAAGCTTCCGGACAATAACCATGATTAGCCCCTATTACCGGGAAGGTTTTATCCGAATTTCCAAAAATTCAAAGACTACAAAATGAAACAAGTAAATGTTTATTTGACTTTCAATGGCATTTGCCGGGAAGCGATGACTTTTTATAAGGCATGACTGGGAGCAGAGTTATACCTGCCAACCGTCGGGGAATCCCCAATAGCTGATAATATTCCAGCGTCAATAAAACATAGCATTCTGCACGCTACCCTGACCCATGGCGGAGTGGTTATCATGGCTTCGGACATGGGATCCAATCAGGGACTGACCAGGAGAAATGCGGTCTCCCGCATGCTGGGATGCAGCAGCGAGTAGGAAATCATAACCTGTTGTGAAAGGCTGGCTTCAGGCGGAAAGGCCACCCAACCTTGGAGAAATACCTTTTGGGGGCGATCTTCGGAAATTTGACCGACAAATTCGGGAACCAATGATTACTGAATTTCGCCCAGGAACAGCAGCCTTGAACCGGTCAAGGGCAAAGCGGTAACCAGGACTTGCGAACCTTGATTTGCGTATTGAAACGACAATGGCCAATCAGGATTGTCGGATTTTTTGGTGAACTTGCCGGAGAAATGACAAGACAACTCCTGGGGAGTTGGTTTTTACTTAAATTAAAGTACCGGGGATATCCCAAAAACTGGTTCAGTAAGACCACCGAGGTATTGAAATGGGAAATACAAGGTTGGAAAATGGGGAATTTATGGAAAGAATAAAAAATGGTTAATAAGGAGGACATTAATGCCCGTAGGGTAAGTTTAGTAACTTCCCTGATGGATATGGAGTTGAAATTGGCATGGAACCTTTCATCCATTCCACTGGTAAGGGTCAGGGTACCAGGGCATTGGGATTTTGCACAAACCCCAAAATGAAAAAGGTGCTTGCGTTTGATTATAATATAATCCGTTATATTCAAATATCTTTAAAATCCGCAATTAAAAACATCATTTAAACGGTTCACTACCCTGGCATAATGAAGAATTGATCGATATAATTTCAAAGTATCTTAAAAATTCAATCATGGAAAACAGTAAGCTTTATTCCCGGAAAGCGCTATGGACTGGTCGAATCATCAGCGCACTCTGCATTCTCTTTTTTTTCCTTGACGCAATCATGAAGATATTATTAGTACCCTCCTCGGTCAAACCGACCGCCCAATTGGGTTGGCCTGAACATTCCTTGCAAGGTTTGGGGATCTTATTGTTAGTGTGCACTATCCTGTATTTGATTAAGAGTACAGCTTTTTTTGGTGCAATCCTGCTAACAGGATATCTGGGCGGTGCCATTGCGATCATGTTCCGGGCAAATATGCCAGGCCATCCATTTTTCTTTCCTTTAGCCATCGGTATTTTGGTCTGGGTGGGGCTTGGTCTGCGGAACCCCGGCTTGCGCCACCTGATTGCTCATCCTGATATCACTGCCCAATGACCCAATACATTCATCAAGGTAAAAAAAGTTCCATTCCCATTTCCAGGCAAGACATAACACGGAATAGAGGATTCGTGAATGCGGTTAAGCCCAGGCATGAAAAACCCTTGGCAACTATCAATATTGATTGAGATATTCAATATGGGAAATAGGATGGTTCACTATTATTTCGGAATTGAAGAGGATATTGTCCTGATTAAATTAAAAAGTAAAATTCAGGGGGTATATGCATATGCTAACTGCCCGGTAAGGGCCTTATATCAGTAGCCTGCGCCGAATAGGGGACAAAAATTCATTTTTATTTTAGTTAAGGATATGTTTAATCATGATTTGAATATTTTCGACAGCAGTTTGGAACGAAGGCACTGTGCCTTCAAGTCCATATGACATTCCCATTACAAACCTCTCTTACTCTTTTTTATATTCCACTTCGCTGCTCAGAATCTCTAACATTTTGTCAAACTTGGTTTTTAAGGGAAGACCGGATATTTTCAGTGAGCGTAGATCATCATTGTCTATGGTTTCAATAACGAGTTTTTTGAAGGCAGGGTGTCTTATGGCATAGTCGCTTAAAATGGAAAAATCATGGATATGCCGCACGATATCCGGATCACCATTTTCCTGGCCCCGCACCCTGTTTGGAATTCGCCAAGTCAGGGGCACTTAATTTGTCGCAGGAATTTTCCACAGGGTCGGCGCATCTGATACTTGTCACTTCCGGTGGTTGTCGTGTTAACTCATTAACAAAAGAGGATACCGGAAGGAGTATGGCTGGGAGAGTCAGGCCGGTCACAGTAAATTCAACTAAGATATGCGGTCGTAACGCATCCGCACGGGGAAAAAGGGTGGGATAATCAATCTCAATGGATGCAAATTGGTTTCCATTTCTTGCGAAGACTTTTTCTTCATTTACCTGAAATGCTGATTTAAGAGCGATAACAATTGTCTTCTTAAAGCCAGAAAGGGTTTTTTTCTGTTGGTTCTTGCTTTCATTTGCCAGTTTGGGAGCTATTACCCTAAAATCAATATCTTCCAAAAATCGGGAGATTAAATTGTGCGCCTTGGAAAGTGCCGTTCCTCCGGTAAAAATGATTTGAGAGTCCCCATATACGATTTCTGATATTTTACCGATCACCTGTGTTACATACCAGTCTTTTCAACAAAGGATTCACTTATTCCTTTTATGGAGGAGATTTCTTCAATTATGCTTTTTTCAGGAGGCGCGTTCATAATAAATAGAGACTCCTTTATAGCCTATTTTACGACTAATTCTATTTTTACTTACACCAATCAATCTACCAGTTGGTATCTGTGTAGACCCTCCTGCCTGGTAATCTAATTCAGCTTTCGTTGGATTGACTTCTACCCCCAGGCGTTTAAGCGCCTCTTTGGCAAGCGTAGGTAAATTTTGGACCGGATGGGCTTCACCTGTTAATGAAGACACCCTAGCTTTAGCATAAAGCCCATAACCAATTTTGAGAATCCTTCCTTTTTGTGCCAACTGCCGCAACGCTCTACCCACTTGATCATACCCCCCTAAATCAATGAAATCGTCACGTAAGAGCACATTGGGTTTCATCCGGGAAATCCGTGAGATGATCTTACTTTCAATTGTTTTGTTATTTTTCATTGATTGTTAGTTAATTGCGTCTACAAAAATACGACATTTATTCAGTGCAGAAATACGACAATTTATTATTATTCCACAATATTTGAATGGTGCTGATTGGTTAGTTCAGTCCAAGCTTGGGAAATAGGTTATTATGCAAGTAGTTGCTATAATTTATATTTTTAATTCTTAACTCGGATTTTTTTATGGGATATTAATTTTTAAAAAAATCACAGAAATACTTGGTTCTGTGATTTTTTTTTATCTTATTATTTATTTCGCATTACGGAATATGTTATGATTACACCCCCCTTTCCCGACAGGGTCAATGCATGGCGCAAACCCGGTACCGAAATCCGAAAAATAAATGACAAATACAATTTTCGAGGAGATTCTACATTGGTAATATATTACAAAAGTGCAGACGCTACAGTTTTTTTAGCCACGGGTAAGGCCGAAATAAATTTCTGGAGAGAAAGACCAATATTATCACGATTGTACTCTCTTCACGTTTCTTTTATGGACAATAACTGGTAAAAATGATATTCAGATCTATTTGCTTTAGGATTAATGTTCATTGCAACGATAGTGATGTTTTTAACGAGAGGTAAAAATAGTTTTCGCAAACGCGGAAGGCTCTTAACTTTGGCTGGGATTATAATTCCGATTATAGCCCTATTTTTATTCTTTGTTCCATGCTGAATTCAAACTGAGTCACTACCGAGAGAACACAAAAGGCGAATTTAACACCCATATAAGGTATTTTAGTCTTTTTTATTTTTACTTTTTGTTAAGTATGCTTCTAACTGATTAAATGTTCCAGTAAAACCTTCTGACATATTAGTGGTCATTGAATAAAAAGTTGCTTCTTGTTCCGGTGTTGCATTAATTGGGTGTCCTTGAAGCGTCAAAGTAGTAATTCCATTATTTTCTTGCAATGTTATTTGATTAAAAATTTCCAGAGGAAATTCCATCGGAAATGGTGGTTTACAAATGTTTCCTTCTTCGTCAGAAAAAGAATTTACAAACTCAATTAATTCAGGTTTTACAATGTTGCCATATTTAAAAAGCCCCCACATAGTTAGCCCGTTACCTTCCGTTTTGTAATGTAGTTTACCACCTTGTTTGAAGTCAAAGTGTTTTATTGTAATTGGCATACCAACTGGCCCCCACCAATCTGCAAATGCTTCTGCAGTTGAAAATGCCTGAAATACCAATGTTCTAGGTGCTTTGAAATCACGAACTATTTTTAGTCCATCTTTTTTGTCTGTTTGATTTTTCATTTTACTTTTTTTTTAATTTATTATTTGATTGAACTTTATTTAAATACTTGTCAAGGGTATTAAATTTTTCGTTCCAAAACTGGCGATATTGTTCTATCCAATCAGTTACTTCGCTCAAAGTGTCGAGTTTTGCCTCACAAAATCTCTCTCGTCCCTTTTGCCTGATAATAACTATACCGCACTCTGTTAAAATTTTAATGTGTTGCGATATTGCCGGCCTGCTGATTTCAAAGTTTTCGGTAATTGAGTTTAGGTTCATGGATTTATGCGCAATCAGATTGATAATCTGCCGTCTTGTAGGGTCAGCGATTGCTTGGAACACATCTCTTCTTGCTTCTATTGACATAATTCGTAAGTGTTTACTTACGCAAATATATATGTAAGTGTTTACTTACGCAAATTTTTTTGAAAATATTTTTCAGAAAGTTATAATTCTGCTGCTGGTCGTTCCCTGGATAAGAAAAATGACGCTGAATTTAGGGGAGTATTTTGTGGCCAACTGAAATAAAAGATTTTTCGGTTAAAAACCTTTAACATCTCAAGCTGAGACACTACCGTTTGTGCCAGACTTTTCACTTTCACCAATATAGTCTACCTTTGCGGCTTAATTAATTGGCTGCCCCAGTTGGTCTTCAGGTAATCCTGCTCAATATTAAGTTGATTTTGACCGATACAGGCAAACATCAGTCAGTTATCAACGTTAAATATTTATCTGATGGACATTTTCAACGGCCTGGAAATCCGGACCGAACTATTAAAGGCAATAGCCGACCTGGGTTTTACCCAGCCTACCCCGATACAACAACAGGCTATCCCCATATTACTGGAAAAAACCACTGATTTTGTAGGACTTGCCCAGACCGGCACCGGCAAAACAGCAGCTTTTGGCCTCCCCCTGATCCAGCATACGGATACCTCACTAAGACAGGTTCAGACCCTCATCCTCAGTCCCACCCGGGAACTGGGTATGCAGATAGCCGCCGATCTGGGTGATTTTGCCAAATACCTGCCGCAGGTTAAAATAGCAGCAGTGTATGGAGGGACCAGCATCAGCGCCCAGATCCGGCAAATAAAAGAAGGGGTGCATATCGTAGTGGCGACGCCAGGCCGCCTGATCGACCTGATCCACCGCCGGGCCATTGACCTGAGTACGGTCCGCTTTGTTGTGCTGGATGAAGCTGATGAGATGCTGAACATGGGATTCCGCGATGATATTGAGTTTATCTTAGAAAAGACCCCGGACCGATTGTCCACCTGGTTGTTTTCAGCTACTATGCCTAATGAAGTGCGCAGCATTGCCAACCGGTTTATGCATGATCCCCAGGAAATCACTGTGGGCAATAAGAATATGGCTGCTGCCAATATTACCCATGAATATTACATCACGCATTCACACCACCGGTATGAAGCCCTCAAACGGCTGATCGATGTAAATCCCCAGATGTATGGCATCATATTTACCCGGACCAAGGCAGATGCGCAGGATATTGCGGAAAGGCTGATCCGGGAAGGCTATGACATTGATGCCCTGCACGGGGACCTTTCCCAGGTGCAGCGGGATAAGGTGATGGCCCGCTTCAGGGAAAAATCCCTTCAGCTGCTGATCGCCACAGATGTGGCTGCCAGAGGAATTGATGTGGAAGGGATCACCCATGTGATCAATTTTGCCCTGCCGGATGAACCGGAAGTTTATACGCACCGAAGCGGTAGGACTGCCAGGGCTGGTAAGTCAGGCATCTGTATTTCTTTATTGCATGCCCGGGAAATGGGGAGGCTTAAGGAAATAGAGCGGATTGCCCGGGTAAAAATCAGCCGAAAGGAAATTCCTGCAGGCCGCGAGGTCTGTGAAAGGCAGTTCATTCATTTTTTTGAAAAACTACATGGTACACAGGTAGCTCCGGGGGATTATGAACATTATCTGCCGGTCATCACTGACATGTTTGCAGATATGGGAAAGGAAGAGATCCTGAGCAGGATGGCTGCCCTTGAACTGAATCATTTTTTGGAATATTACAAGAATGCAGCTGATCTGAACGTCCATAATACCTATGAGCAGCGGGAGAGACCAGCAACCTCCGGTCGTATGCCTGCTCAGGATGGGAGCAAGGTCACCCTTTTCATGAACATAGGATCCAAGGATGGATTTCAGAAATCCAACTTTATGCAGTATATCCTGGATACCAGCGACCTGTCACAGGCTGTATTAGGCAGGGTATCGATCAACGAAACGTTCAGCCATGTGGAAATTGACCGCAGCGCCGCCACCAAGATGGCCATTTCACTCAATGGCCGGAAATATAAAGGAAGGGTGCTCCGGGTTAATTTAGCCGTCGGCGGAAGCCGCAGTTCATCCCAGTACAACAGGGCCAAACAGGCATATTCCTGAACTACATCATCAGTTATTGGGTTCCGGTAATCCTTCCCAACGTGAAGGACATTCCACCCCCGCTTCGATCTGCAGTCTTTATATAAATACTATCACCCCTCAATTCTCCGCTGTGGTGAATGAATAATTTACCAAAAGCAATATCAAAATATAGTTCGTTCCCCCGGATAGTCCCGTTTCTCAGGATAATGGTGTCGTTTCCCATGGGAGATATCATGGAACCCGTCAGCAGGGTATCCTGCGTATGAAAGGTGAATATGAGGGGAAAATGCTGGTTCGTAGGACCTGTGGCCTCCCCTTTCCAGCTGCCGTCAATCGGATTTTGTCCATGTCCTGATTTGGGCACCAGTATCAGCATCAAACCGGTCAGAATGATCATTCCAACCCCTTTCAACCGGTGGATTAACCGCGGTTTATTATACATGATACAAGAATTGAAGGATGACCAATGCTAGTGGGATAATCGCATAATCCCCTAAAGATAATTTTTTTCATGGGTTAGAGGCCTTTTCAGAAGAAACAATATGCTGGATAATTTTGACGGCATGTTCCCGGGAATTCTCTATAAACCATTCATGGGTATTCATGCCACCACAAACCACGCCGGCCAGGTAAATACGGCTGATATTGGTTTCCATGGTACCGGATTGGTAAACGGGGCACATTTTTTCATCTGCGGATACCTCAATACCTGTATTTTTCAGTAATTCGAAATCGGGCCGGTAGCCTGTCAGGGCAATCACAAAATCATTGGCCACGGTGATCATTCCTTCAGGAGTCCGGATATCGGCTTCCTTTTCCCGGATTTCCGTAAGCCTGGAATGGAATAATGCCCGGATACCGCCTTCCTTTATCCGGTTTTCCACATCCGGTTTTTTCCAGTATTTCACCCGGGAGCCAATTCCGTTGCCGCGGATGACCATGGTTACTGAAGCACCTTTGCGGAATGTTTCCAGGGCAGCATCCACCGCTGAATTATTGGCACCTACCACGATGACTTTTTGCATTGCAAAAAAATGAGGGTCCCGGTAATAATGGCTTACTTTCGGAAGCTCCTCACCGGGAATGCCCAGCATGATCGGGATATCATAAAAGCCGGTCGCTATGATTACTTGTTCTGCCCGGTAGGTCTGCAGGGGAGTAATCACGGTATGGAAAGGCTCTCCCGGAATGATCTGATTTACTTTTTCAAATAAATGCACAGACAGTTGCCGGGACGTGGCTACCCTGCGGTAATATTCCAGGGCTTCGGGTCGCATGGGTTTAGGCCGATCTGATATAAAGGGTATGCCTCCGATTTCCAGGAGCTCGGAAGTGGAAAAAAAGGTCATATTGGCCGGATAGTGATACAGCGAATTGACCAGGGCGCCTTTTTCCAGGATCAGATAGCTCAGGTGGGCCCTGCGGGCCTCCAGCCCGCAGGCCAGCCCGATCGGGCCTCCTCCCACGATGATCAAATTCAGGGGCTGATTTTCCAAAGGCTGATTTGCTGGGGTCATAAGTTCAATCTACATGCGGCACTTCCGGCGGTGCGGCTATCCGGATAAGCTTATTTCATCAAAGCCCGGTAATCTTCCCTGACCGGATGGAAGGTATCAATGATCCGGCAATCGGCGAGGGCCCTGCCGCTATGGGGTTCATCGGGAGCTATGACAATTACAGTACCTGGTTGCATGACGATGGTTTTACCGTTCACCGTCAGCTCGAAACTCCCGGACACCAGACTGCTTACCTGTTCATGAGGATGATGATGTTCGGGGAACACACTGCCGGAACGGATATCCAGGTAAATGATGGACATCTGTTTGGTGTGGACCATCCTGGCCCTGAAGCCGGGAAAAATCTCCACTGGCTGGATTTGGCGAAGCTGTACAAGGGTCATTGGGAAAAAATTATTCAAAACTACGGGAATACATCGGAATCTGGAAGCAATCACCGGATGCAGGGGAAGTCTGGCATATTTTCGGTACTTTGAACCTGCTTAAAAAATACCATGGACAAGACAAAAATAGGATTTATCGGATTGGGTAACCTGGGAACACCCATAGCGCGGAACCTGATCGAAAGCGGATATCCCATACGGATATTCAACCGGACCCGGAATAAGGTCAACCCCCTGATTCAACTGGGGGCAACAGGTGTCGATACATTGAAGGAGCTTGCCGCTATATCCGGGGTGGTAATCACCCTGGTCAGTGATGACCAGGCCCTGCAGGAAATCACTACCGGACCGGAAGGACTGCTGGCCAATATGCAGCCCGGGTCCATCCATATTTCCATGAGTACGGTCTCCCCTGAGTTGGTGAAGACCTTGACCAGGCAGCATAAGGATGCCGGCAAAATATACCTGGCAGCTCCCATCATGGGCCGGCCGGAAGCTGCCAGGTCCCGGCAGCTGACCATCCTGGTAGCTGGCCCTGGGGAATCGATTCGGGAAGTGGATCCGTTATGGCAGGCCATGGGAGCTTCTGCGGTCCGGGTATTCGGGGAAGAACCGGCTTTGGCCAACACCATGAAATTATGTGTGAATTTTCTGATCGCCTCTTCCCTGGAAGCCCTGGCGGAGACTTATGCCCTCGCTGAAAGAAGTGGCATTAACCCGCACGATGCTTATGAGTTATTAACCAGTACCCTCTTCAACTGCATTGTCTTTAAAAACTATGGGAAATTGATGCTGGATGCAACGTTTCAAAAGCCAAGCTTTACCCTGAAGCTGGGGCTGAAGGATATAAACCTGGTCCTGGATGCTGCAGCCCTTCATCATGTTTCCATGGATCAGGGCCACCTGATCAAAAGGCGGATGCAGGAAAGTATGGACAAGGAGCGCGGAGAATGGGACTGGAGCGCCATAACCCTGATCGCCCGGGAAAAAATGGATACTGAAAGGGAGTAAACCGAAGCACATGAATTTGACCAGGGTTGAATTCGGGAGATGGCCGATCTGCCGTAATGGACTTTCTATAGGTGTTGCTGCAATGGTGTTGGTATCCATGACGGGTACTGTCAGTTTTCGGGTACAGCCTGCGAAGCGGATCAGCGATTCTTCCTGGTACCTGCAGAACAGGGAGCCCCTGCGGCCGAATCCCTACCTGGAACTTCCGATTGGCGCCATTCAGCCCAGGGGATGGCTGAAGGCGGAACTGGAAGCCATGGCCAGAGGAATGACAGGCCATCTGGATAGCTTATATGGACAAGTGCTGGGAAAGCGGAACGGTTGGCTGGGTGGGAATGGGGATGTCTGGGAGCGTGGGCCGTACTGGCTGGATGGACTGGTTCCACTGGCCTATATCCTGCATGATCAAAGATTGATCGCGAAGGTGCAACCCTGGATCCGTTGGTCCCTGGACCATCAGCGACCGGATGGATATTTCGGGCCGGTGCCTGCAGCCGGGAAACTACCCCACGAGCCGGGCCTGCAAAGGAACAATGCCCAGGACTGGTGGCCGAAAATGGTGATGCTCAAAGTCCTGCAGCAATATTATGAAGCGACCGGGGATAAACGGGTAATTACCCTGATGACCCGTTATTTTCATTACCAGCTCAGGCAATTACCCAAAACCCCGCTGGGGCAATGGAGCTGGTGGGCAACCCAGCGGGGGGGAGATAATCTTTTGGAGGTATATTGGTTGTATGACATTACCGGTGATACGAGCTTGCTTCGGCTGGGAGATCTCCTGTATGCACAGACCTTCAGTTGGACAGATGCCTTTTTGCATACCCAGGGGATATCGGACCGGTTTGCTTTCCATGGGGTTAACCTGGCTCAGGGATTGAAAGAACCGGTGATATATTACCAGCGACATCCGGAAAATAAATATCCGGATGCCGTCTTCAGGGCCATCAGGGATATCCGCCGTTACCTGGGCCAGCCTGAAGGCATGTATGGCGCAGATGAGATGACCCATGGTAATAATCCCACCCAGGGCTCTGAATTCTGTTCAGCGGTGGAAATGATGTTTTCCCTGGAAAATATTATCCGGATCACCGGAGATGTACACTGCATGGACCTGCTGGAACGGATCACCTTCAATGCCTTGCCCACCCAGGCGGAACAAAATTTTTCAGGACGGCAATATTTTCAGCAGGCCAATCAGGTGATGATCAGCCGTCATCCCCGGAATTTTAATACCCATTATGATGGTACGGCACTCTGTTACGGACTGCTTACCGGTTATCCCTGCTGCACGGTGAATATGAGCCAGGGATGGCCTAAATATGTACAGCACCTTTGGTTTGCCACGGCGGATCGCGGGCTGGCTGCCCTGGTATATGGAAGTTCAGTCGTTCATGCCCGGGTGGGAGATGGCGCCAGGGTATCTTTTTCAGAGGTTTCCGATTATCCGTTCAGCAGCAGGATCCGGTTCGTTTATCACGGCCCTTCCCGGACCTGGTTTCCCCTTGGGCTCCGGATTCCGGCCTGGTGTGATACCGGTATAATCCTGGTGGACCATAAAATATGGGGCCGGTTTGCCGGAGCACAGGTGGTAAAGGTGAACAGATCCTGGTCCGATTCGGACACCCTAGTACTGGATCTGCCCATGCATATCACCCTAAGCCGGTGGTATGAAGATGCAGTGGCCGTGGAACGGGGTCCCCTGGTTTATGCCTTGAAGGTGGGTGAACATTGGAAGCAGGTCCGAAACAGCGACCATTATGGAAATTATGATGAAGTATTCCCAACCACCCCCTGGAACTATGGCCTGATGGAGGTCCCGAAAAGCCGGTGGCAGGAGGATTTCCGGGTTGTGTATCGCAAAAAAGCTGGACTTCATCCCTGGAGCGGGGATAATGCCCCTTTGGTAATCCGG
>Ga0307374_10012180_pt1 | contig 12105 bp, 13 predicted proteins | sample OX3MG_FD_202532 | JGI IMG/M metagenome (GOLD analysis project Ga0307374, IMG submission 202532) | Soil microbial communities from Risofladan, Vaasa, Finland - OX-3 | ecosystem: Environmental > Terrestrial > Soil > Coastal area > Acid sulfate soil | place: Finland: Risofladan, Vaasa | collected...
CCAATCTTGCCGCAATCTCCTTCTTCGACTGCTCAAGGATGACGCTTGCCTTGGACCTAGCCTCGGCAAGCACCTTTGATCCCTCGCTCTTTGCGTCATCTTCGATGGACTGCGCCTTCTTGTGCGACTCCTTTGCTATCTGCTCCTTTATCTCGTGCAACGACATGTGTAACCCTTTATACAATGCCTGCGTAGAGCATGATTAGGATCGCGATTACGAATCCGAATATGAGCAGCGTCTCAGGGATGACCATGAACAGAAGCACCCTTCCGAGTTCCTCCGGCTTTTCCGCGATCAATCCGAGTCCTGCGGCCCCTATTGCCGACTGTGCGACTCCCGTTCCTATTGCTCCTCCTGCGATAGCTACTCCAGCTCCGATTGCTGCGATTGCAGCTCCTGTGTCTATTGGTAATACCATATAATTCACTTAAACTTCTTCGTCTTCCTGCGTGCTTTCCCTCTTGTAGGAGAACGGCCTGAACTTTATGCCCCCTCCGGTGTAGAACTTTGAGAAGAACTCAACAAAGTTGAGCCTTACCCCTTGGATAAGCCCCTCAAACATCCCCAGAACCATGTTCACAAAGTGTAACAGTACAAATATGACTAGCAAGATTATAAACCCAAGCACTCCCCCCTTAAAGCTCGGGGTGAAGGCGTTGTCGATGAGCATCGCGATGATGACGCTTGCCATGCCGAATCCAAGGATCCTCGCGTAGCTGAGCGGATGGGTCATGAGGTTTGTTATCTCGCTCGCCTCAATGCCGCTGATTACCGCAGTTATAACCAGGAATATCCCTGTGAGTATGCCAAAGACCTCAACGTAACTTGCGCCAGTGAAGAACCCGTATACCGCAACCACCCCAAGCAGTATCGTGATTATCGAGGTGAGCTTGCTGATTGCGTGCTTTACATGGTGGTGCTTCCAGTGGTTGATGAAGCTGAAGATGAATCCGAGTATGACCTGGACCAGTCCGAAGACGATTGTCAGCAGAAGAATCGAGGTTGCGTCCTTTATCCAGTCGAACCCCACGAAGTTGGTGAAGTAGTGGTTAAGCTGGAATCCAAAGTACTGGTTGGTTAGGAATCCAAAGACTATCGCTGAAAACGCGCAGAGCTGCCAGACCTTTCCTACATTGTGGAGAAGGTCGTCAGGCTTTGTCTTCATCGAAATAAGCGTTCCGAGCAAAAACGATGCGATTCCGTATCCCACGTCGCTGATCATTAGCCCGTAGAAGATCGGGAATGTGATTATGAATATCCATGTAGGGTCTATCTCGTCGCTTCGCGGCACCGAGTAGAACTCCATGAGAAAGTCAAATGGCTTTAGGAATCCCGGCCTGTTGACCAGGGTCGGGGCGAGCTCGTCAGATTCGAGCTTTTCTATCTCAAAGCGGTTCTTTGTGAACTTCTTGAGTGCCTCTGAGAATTCCTCGTATTTCTTTGCGGCTATCCATCCCTCTACGATGAAGACCTTCTCGGTCTTCTTGAAGTTTGCGGATGCGTTTGCCCTCTGAGCCTCAATCTCGAGCATCTCCTTGTAGTTTGCAATATCCGAATAGTGCTTGCCTGCAAGTTCGCCCAGCTTCCTTTCGATTTCCCTAAGCTGGTGATCGTAAGTGGCCCTAACTTTCTTTACCGACAGAAGAACCTCGCCAGGTGTTCCAGTGAGGTACTTTGACTTGAGGTCGATTTCCTCAAGCTTGAAGCTCTTTAGTGCGTCATCTAAGTTTGCCTCCTTTTGGTATGCTATGAAGACGACGCTCTCCTTCTTCTTTGGGATTTGCCTTGTTATCACGCTGCTGCTTATTTTTTCTTTTGAAATTAGCCCCTCAATCTTCTGCGCACTTTTGTTGTCTGTAATAAAGCTCCTAAAAGACAACTTGCCGCTTTGCAGCTTCCCGAAGTCGATGTCAAGTCCAGAGAAGTAGCTTCCAATCCTCTCTCCGTAATTAAGATTTACCGAATCATCCACAATCTCCCGTTTCTTGTCTCCAAGCTGGTATATCTCATCAATGTATTTTGCCTCCTTCACCCTTGCGATGAGGGAACCTAGTGCAATCCGCTTCATGCCCTTTGCGTTGGCCGGCTTTAGAAGCTGCAGTGCCCCATTTACATGTATCAGTGCGTTTGAGATCTCAGGCAGCGCTGCGGACTGGACTTCACCAAGCTCGAGCTTGCTTCTCCTTAGGTCCACGAGCCCAAGTCTGTGCAAATATGCCACTACCTTCTCGCGCTCGCTCTCTAGAAATAGCATTCTAAGCTTCTGCATCGGCTCTGTGCTAAGCAACTTATTCACCGGCGATTTCCTTCGCTACCTGCTCTGCAATCTGGGCAACCTTTGCCTGGGAGAGCTTTCTATTCTTCACTCCCTCAACAAGCCTGTGCGTCGCCCTTGCTTCCTCCCCCTTTGTGGAGTCAAGCTCCTTTTGCACGGATGAGAGCGCATGCGCCATCTCCTCCTTTGCCTTCTGCTCTGCATCTGCCACAATCTGCCTTGCCCTCACGCTCGCCTCCTCGATGTGCGATTGCTTTTTAGAAAGAGACTTCTCTATCGCCTTTGTGGCATCCGCTTCAGCTTCTTGAACTTCGCTAATGGATTTGGTTTCCTTGTCCATAGAAATCAGTCATTTTGTCCTGATTTCGTAGTATATAGATACTAAAAATCAGATCGACAATTAGTATATGAAAACAAGGTATTTAAAGCCACTCGCTAGCCTATTTTACGATACAGCAAATACCCTAGGTTGCCTAGCAAAAGGGCGAGCAGAAGACCGTACTGAATCCCGCCGATTATCAGAAGCGATGAGATCAGTGCTATTCCTACCCCGTAGACTATCTGCGCGGAGTTTTTGTGCGGGGAAGTCTTTGGATCTGCAAGCATCAGCAGCGCAAAGAAATAATTGACGTTCAGGATTGCAGATTCTATTCCGAATAGGCTTATCGCAGAGCTGCTGGTTGCAATACTGATGATCACAACCACTGCGACAAAGGCAGCTGCGGTAAGCAGCCTTTTCGCAAGATATGCGGCCACGACAAAGAGCAGCGAAAGCGGTATCGCTATCCCAAGTATCCCGTAGCTGCTTGCAGTCCACCAGGCATCGCCTATCGAGAAGACAGCAAGCCCAACAAGCAGTCCTGCTACTGCAGGGTTGAAGATGTTGCCGTGTTTTGTCTTGACAAAGACCTTGGTGAGTGTGGCAACAACCGAGGCAACAAGTATCGCCATCAGTGGCGCATTGTACGGCGCTACAGAGCCTATTATCAGCCCTGTTATTATTCCGGAGTAGGGAATCCTGATTGCGTGCTTTTTGTGCACCTTGTATACAAGAACCTCGACTACAGAGCAGATAATCACTGCAAGAATCAGTGGAACCGGGAACACTCCCAGCGTATAGCTTGAGAATGCTGCAAGCGATAGCAGTATCGCTATTGCCCATAAATACATTGCGCCTATGTGCTGGCCAAGTATTCTCATGTGCCTAGAAGAGGATAGTTAACGGATATCAAATATCCCTGAGAATCAACCAGTGCGTATCCATCCTCGCCGCTGTTTGCATCGTGGACTGGGCTGTCATCTCCGAGGTTTTGGTCTATGAAGTAGAGAGTGTCTCCTGGCCCGACTAGTACACTGTAGCTTGCATTAGACCCAGTGAAGTTCATGTATACAAGCGTTGATTGGTTTGGCATGGACGAATTGGAGATTATCACGTCAGATGTGGCAGTCTTTCCGTTCTGCGATAGGCTTACCGCAGGGAATATCTGGTAGGAAAATGCGGCGTACTGGGTGCCTGAGAATAGTGTCTTGTTCACAGGTACGATGGTTGTCGACTGGGTCGTGGTGTTTGTCTGGGCGACCGTTGTTGTCTGCAATATGGTGGTCGACTGCAGTATTGTGCTGCTGCTTGTCTGCGGCGCAGAGCTCTGCATTGATGAGAATGCAACTCCTGCTACAATCAGAACGATTACTATCACTCCTGCAATTATAAATTTAGAATTCATGTTTTCACATTCGAGAGTTAAGAATCTCATGAGGGGATTGGCATTCTTTTTATTTAAGCTTTTGCCTGCGAAAACTTTTTCAGGATAAAATCTGGCGCGTATCTATTTTCTAGGTAGAACTCCCTGATTTTTTTTGTGAGAAGTCTGAATTGATCTACAGAACCCCTGCAATTCTTCGAACCGCAGTTGCACTTATTGGTCCATATGCCTCTTGAGGCGTTTTTGTAATTGTCATCCATTGTGGAAGAATAGTCATAGGTTACTTCCTCCCCTGCCTCTATCTTCTTCAGGGCCACAAGTTCCTTTTTACCTCTGATAAATGAATTGGGATTGCAGGAATGATTAAATGTCCTTGAAAACTCGTCTAGGTCTAGGTATTCCTCGTCTCCTGTCTGCAGAGGGTCGGATCCCCTCTCAGCGCCTTGGTTTACCCTATTTATCATTTCATTAAGATTGATTCTCTCTCCCTCAAGGTTGCATATGGTCTGCCCGCGATCTATTTTGATTTTTGTAAAAACTCCGCCTCCTGATATCTTTGAGTCTCTCACCTCAAGATTTTCCCTATATCTGTCGATTTTGGTTGGCATCCGATCATCCGGGTTTCTGCGGCATATTTTCCTTCATCTTCGAAATTATCTCCTCTCTGACTGCACGAGGGAGTATTCTATCTTTTCTCCTGTCGTATCTGCGCCCGAAATCCTTGTCGGTGAACTTCACACCCAATATCTCCACCGGCTTGCGGTACCTTGGCCTCATGTGCCAGTGCGTGTGCGCTATTGGTTTTCTTACGTTGTAGGCATTATTCATGAGGCATTCCCAATTGAACATCTCTGCCCCAAACGCCTTTTTTATCCCTGTTTCCAAAGTTTTTACCAGAGTTGAAAAGTCAAGCCATTCCTCATCGTTTAGTTCAGATAGGTTCTCGGCATGCCTGACCGAGAGTATAAAGCACCTTCCCAGATAGGTCTGGTCGTCTGAAAGTTTTGCCTTCCAGTATTTTGTCTGGTAGACTATGTCCCTTGGCGCACTCACAATTTTACAATATTTGCATTCCATTTTATCCGCTTTGTTTTGCATTGCTTGATGGGCAGATGTCCTTAAGCACGCACCTTGCGCACTCCTTCTTGTTTGCCTTGCAGGTGTCCCTTCCCAGCGCAATGAAGAGGTTTGAGACATAGAGCCAGTACTTCTTTGGAATCTTCCTCATAAGGTCCTTCTCAATTAGCTCTGGTCTCCTTGTCCTTGCCATCCTTAGCCTGTTTGCGACAGTTATGCAGTGGGTGTCGATCGCAATCCCTTCAGTTATCCCAAACCCGTTGGTGAGCACCACATTTGCGACCTTCCTCCCTACTCCCGGAAGAGCCATGAGATTCTCAAGAGTTCTTGGTATCTTGCCGTGGAACTTTTCTAGTATCATCCCTGAGGATTCCTTTACGTGCTTTGCCTTTGTCTTGTAGTAATTGATCCCACTTAGGTCTGCGCTGAGTTCCTTGATGTCCGCATTGGCGTAGTCTTGGAATGTCTCGTACTTCTCGAAAAGTTTCTCTGTGACGTTGTTGACCTGTTTGTCCGTGCACTGGGGCGAGAGCATGGTTGCAACCAGAAGCTGCGTCGGTCCAGAGAAGTGCAGCATCGTCTCTCGCTGGTCATCGTACTTTTTCATGAGACGCTTCATGACGGTTTCCGGGAAGTCGCTTTGCATGCCTATTTCACGCACATTATCGTAAAGACTGTGTTGAAGCTCAGATCGTGCGCAGAGATATCCTTGAACCCCTTCTCAGCAAGAATCTCTATGAGCATCTGCTTGTCTATCTTGATCTTTTTGCTGTGTATGTAAATGTTGATTTCTCTTCTGATGTCGCCGCTGAAGGTCGGGGTGAGGCTAAAGAGCTGGTACGCTCCAAGCAGCGCTGTGAATAGCTTGTTTCTTCCCTTGCTGATGTCGAGCAGTATGAGCCTTCCTCCTGGCTTTAGCACTCTTCGCATCTCCTCAATTGCCCTGGGCAGATCGTCGAATATTCCAAGCGAGAATGCGGAGATAACTATATCAAAGGAGTTGCCCTTCATCGCAAGCGACTCAACATCGCCGTTGATGTACTTCACATTCCTTAAGTTCCTACTCTTTTTCATCGCTATTGCGAGCATCTCCTTGTTGAAGTCAATGCCTGTAACCTTGTAGCCAGGGTATCTCCTTGCGAGCATTATTGCGATGTTTCCCGTGCCTGTTCCAACGTCAAGAACCCTTGCCCCATGGATTCCTCCTGCGAGCTCAACAGCCCTTCGTCTCCAGAGGTTGTCTAGACCTGCGGTTAAGGACTTGCTGAGCTTATCGTAATTCTGCGCGACGTCGGTGAAGAAGTTGCGCTCACCGTTATCCATTTTCCCCACTTATACGGTATAAGTGCTATCAAACTATAAAAAATGTCCGATTTTGGTGCCTATTTCCCCAATTGGGCGAAAATCAGCCCATAGTACATACCGGGCATTCCAGGGGTTGGGTTCTTTCCGTAAGAGGGAAGGTCGCATTTCACAGTGAATCCCGCCTCTGTGAGTTTTCGCTGTAGGTTCCTAAACCCATAGTGGTACTCGATAAGTATCTGGTCGAACTTTCTTAGCGTCTCATTCTTTGCGCCAAGAATCAGCCCATACTCATCCCCCTCACAGTCAATCTTGAGTACAGCGCCATTGAGCTTATACTTCTTTGAAATCTCCTCCAATGTCACGATGGGTATCCTCTTTCCGTTCCTGAACTTGATCATCGGGCTCCTCTCGTCGTTTTGGAACTTCTCATCCACAGTGATCACACCGCTTTTTGCGCCGCAGCACTGATTTAGCAGCGTCACCTTCTTTGAGAGCCCGTTTGCCTTTATGTTTTTTTTAGCGATCTCGAAGGAATAGGGATACGGCTCAATTGAATAGACATGCCTTGCACCGTTGAGGGCAAAGTATACCGCAGTGTCCCCTATGTTTGCGCCAACATCAATAACCTCGCGCCCTTTGAAGTCAAGCATCTTGTACTCCTCACCTATGAACTGGTCCTTGATTAGCTCCATTGTGTTCACAAACTGCCTGTCGGTGTCGTAGAAGAGCCTGAGGTTTCTTCCAGCGTACCTAAATTTTATGTAGTGCCCGTCAATCATCTTGTTGCTGTACTCAAAGCTGCCTGTCAGATGATGGAATAGGAACGGCAGCTTTATTTTTTCCCTAAACTCTATTTTTGGTTCTTTGGCAAACGCGGCCCTGTAGAGGATGAGTGAGTACCAGTTCTTTATTATAGGGTATGCGATTAGGGAGTAGTTTATTCCCTTTACAGCCCACTTTGCCGCGAATGCGATTCGGGATATGAACCTGTCAAATGGGCTTACGTTTTCATCCATCAAGCATCTCCCTGAAAAATCCCCGATTATTGCGCATAAGGTATATGTGCATTATATTTATAACAACTAAATTCAAAGCAGATAAGCAGGCAGAAGTCCAAGTGGTTGTTTGAAGCGCCGTCATAGCAAGATAGATAAGAAATCAGGCAACGACACGGTAGTTTGCGCCCTGCTAATTTTGATTATAGCGTTTGTCGCAGTCTACGAGATTGCATTTGTGATTGGGCCATCGTACTTTGGGGACGATACCGTCTACCTTGGCCTTGCAAATTCGGTTCTTCACGGAGGATTCATAGAAAACGCGCAAATCTTCAGTGTGAGGATACTAAACATCTATCCCATAGCTTTCTTCTATCTTTTTGGCGTAAACAATCTTACCAGCGCCGCATGGGCCATAACCTCATTCATCGGTTCAATTCTAGTGGCATTTTACATCGGCAAGGAGCTCTACAGCAAGTATGCTGGCCTTGCGGCAGCTCTGCTGCTCGCTTTCTTCCCGCTTTTTGTCGTGCTTTCCGAGACACCCACCCCTAACGTTCCCGAGGCGTTCCTTACCGGGCTTACGATTCTTGCCCTGATACTTGCAATGAAGAAAAATTCCAGCGAGTGGTACTTCGCAACAGGCGCACTTCTTGTTGCCTCAGTGCTCACCACCCCATTGAGCGGGATAATGTTTGGTGTTGTTCTCGTTTATCTGCTGGTAGAATTCGTAAGGAAGAAATTCAGGGTTGACAAGACAACAATCCACCTTCTTTACGGGATAATCGCTGCAGGAGTCCTGCTTGCGCTCTTCAACATGGCCAATTCCGGAAATCCATTCATAACATTCACTGTGACAGATTCTGTTTACAGCACAGCGGGAACCCCTGTAGAGGGAATATTGATCAACCAGGATCCCCAGTTTTATTTCCATGTGATGTTCCCCTACAGCATCATCCAATCAATCTCCAATTCGATTTCAAACAAAATCTTCAACCCTGTTGCAATCTTCCAGGGCCTCTATACAATTAGCAACAACTACGTAGGATTCTACTTCTACGCATTTGTTGTAGCGGCATTCTACCTTCTTTTCACAAGGGAGAAGAGGGCGTATCTGCCACTTCTCTGGTTCGCGCTTGCATTTTTGTATCTTGAGTTCGGCCCAATTTATGTCAGCCTTATCCCATTTAAGTACATAATCTCACACCGGCTTGAGAGATACCTGACCACGGTGAGCATCCCGCTGATGCTCATCATCTCAATTGCGCTTGTAAGATTTGCCCAGAGCGCAAGGGCATGGGCAAAAGGCATCACGATACCTCTTTCATCCATCGCAATCGCCTTCCTAGTTGTCAGCGCAATACCGATAAACCTCTTCTGGCACCAGATGGTTTACTACCAAACATACGACCAGCAGACAATCGCTAGCTACCTCAGTTCCATGCCAAGCAACACAAAGGTGTACCTTCTCAGCGGATTCTCAAGCTTCTTAGAGTACATGGGCTACAGCAACATGTCGCGCTTCTACATTTACGACCAGATGCACAACTGCACACAGATCCTTCCAAGCTCCTACGTCTTGGTTCCAAAATACCAAGAGGTATTCAACATAGACTACACGCCAAATCCTCTTGCCTACTGCCCGTACTGGAAGCTTGTCCTATACCCTATGATAAACGGGACCTACCCCTCTTCTATAAGCGGATCCGCGCAGGCATTCAGCGCTCAGCTCTTTTATGTTCCGAACAACTCCACAAATCAGACGTCGAGATGAGTCACTTTCCAAATGTCCGCTTTGTGTACTTTTCGTAGCTCTCCAGTTTCTTCATATCGATTCCCTTCGCCTGCCTCACGTTTGAGGGTATCCCGAAGCTCTCGGCATATACCTTCGGGCTGTAGAGCTTTGCAAGCGAATCTGTCTGTCCACTTATCGCGGAGAGCAGGAATTTTCTTACGTTGGTGAGCGAGACCTCGCCCTTCCCGAGCTTTCTGGACATCCCCTTTGGCAAAATAAGCAGCATAGGCACCTTGACAACCTCGTCGTAGAGCACGGTTCCGTGTCCTATGAACCCGTGCTCGTTAAACGCCTGTCCGTGGTCTGATGTCACAATAACTATCGTCTCCTCCCCCAAATTATCAAGTATATGCCTTATTATCTGGTAGGAATAGTCCCCTGCCTTTCTCATGCCCACATCGTATATTCTCTTCCATTTCTCTATCAGCTGTGGGCTAACCTTTTTCTTCATGAACGGGGTCGACCAGTTGAAGTCAAGCCCCTTCTTTCCTATGTACGGGTCGTGCGCCTCCATCAAGTTGACGAAGAGGAAGAACGGCTTTTTGAACTTCAGCCCCTTGATATTTTTCACTATGCTCTTTCCTCCCTTTTCCACAGGCCATCCGTCTATGTACTTCGCGTTGAGCTTCTTTAGCGCCGCAATAGGTGTTAGCACCACGCCGCTTGCAATCATGTTTAACAGAAGCCCAATGTCCTCCTTGCCTATTACCTTCGCAAGCTTGAGCACCTTTCCCATGTTGGTGTCCGTGTCGTCCACCACCATGTTCCTGTACTTTGCGACAAGAGGCTTGAGCTTTCCAGAGATCTCAAGGACGCTTCCGTGCATGTCTGTGAAGTATGACTCCTCTCTGAAGTAGTCGAACTCGTCGAACCCGTATATCGGATGGATGTATGGATTCGCGGAGATGCCGTAAGTCTTGTACCCGATTTCCTTCAGGTCGCTGACGATCGTCTTGTGCCTGAGCTTTATTTTCCAGATGTCAAGTGACTTGACGCTCCTTGTTTCGTGCGAGCCGTGCTCGCTAGGGTACATTCCTGTGAAAAGCGAGGCATGAGAGGGCAGAGTCCATGAAGAGGGCGCGATACACTCCTTGATGTAAACTGCCTCCTTGAATCTTTTGAGCTCCATTGATCCTGACTTCATCAGATGTTCGAAGGTCTGCGACCTTGCGGTATCTAGGACAATAACAACAATGTTATACTTCTTTATTTGAACACCAGCAAAATTTTATCGGCTCGGAACTCTAAATAACTATCCTATTATTCCAATCCCTGCAAACTTCTTCTCGCTATATAGAACGAACCTTCCAAGCTCCTTTACCGAGTCGAAGTCCTCAACCGGGATTTTGCTTCCAAGAACAAGTTTTGCCCTTATCGCCTCAAGTTCCTTGACTTTTTTCTCTTTGCTCTCCATTCCGGTAATTGTGTCAAGGTACTTGAGAACGGTTAGGCTCTTGCACTTCACATCGTTGCTGTTTATCTTTATCGAGAGGTTCTTCTTTATCGGCCCTGTTACAAAAATCAATCCCTCTATTGCGTTTGTCATCTTCGGCTTCTCGTTCTTGTTTGCAATAACAGCTCCCCTTACGTTTCCGCCTATCGGCTTGTCAAATGTGAGTGCTATGTCATCGTTGACAAATGCCTTCTTTGCCTTCTTACCCTTTACAGTTATCGAGGTTATCTTTGCGTGCTTGCCAAAAGGAAGTACGCTGACCTCCTCCCCTACAGCCACCTTTCCTCCCACAACCTTGCCGACCACCGTTTCCTGCTTTGCATCTATTGCCCCCTGTATGGTTATCCTAAGTGGCGCATTTTCCTTCTCCTTGTCCTCGATTTTTGCGTTGATATAAAGCAGTTCTATTAGCGTTTTACCCTTGTACCATTTCATGTTTGCGCTCTTTTTGAGAAGGTTCTCAGCCTTGTATGCCGAGGTAGGGACAAAATAGACTTCGGATCCCCCAAACCCTATCTTGTGTATGAATTCCTTGAGCTCCTTGGTTATCTGATCAAACCTCTTTTGGTCATAGCCAATCATGTCCATCTTGTTGACTGCGACTATGAGTTTCTTGATTCCAAGCATCCTTGCGATGAAGATGTGCCTTTTTGTTTGGTCCCTTATTCCCTCGTCCGCCTTTGCGGAGACCAAAAGAAGTGCTATCTCTGCGTAGGACGCGCCACTGATCATGTTCTTTATGAGTTCCTCGTGCCCCGGCACATCAATGAATGCGAACGCAAGGTCTTTGTGCACCATCTCCGCCCTTGTGGTGTCGATTGTCATCTCTTTTTCTCTTTCTTCAGAGAAACTGTCTAAGATATATCCAGGCTCGAACTGCCTTCCGAGCTTCTTGCTTGTCTTCTTGGCCTCGTTTATCCTCGCCTCCGTCACGGACTTGGTTTGAATCAGAAGGCTACCTATCAGCGTTGATTTGCCGTGATCCTTGTGACCTAGTAGTGTTATGTTCTTGACTATCATCGAATCACATATACCCGAGAGATCTCAATTTTTCCATGACGTAAGCTTTTTCCTTGTCCTGTTCTCTGCCTGCTCTCTCCTCAATTTTGGTCGTGGAGAGCTCCTTTATTATTCCCTTGAGGTCCTTGACATTTGACTTGAGAGGGATTGTGCAATGAGTGCATCCAAGGCTCCTGTACCTGAATCCGTCTCTTGCAAAGTAAAGTGGGTTTACAGGAATCTTGTTCTTTAAAGTGAGGTTCCAGATGTCTATCTCATTGAAGTCAAGAAGCGGATGTATCCTAACGTGGCCCTTGTTGTCTAGCTTTGAGGAGTAGTCGTCCCAGAGCTCAGCAGGCTGGTCCTTGTAGTTCCACTTGAATTTCTCGTTTCTAGGAGAGAAGTATCTTTCCTTTGCACGGATTCCGTGCTCGTCCCTTCTTATCGATACAATCAGCGCGTCGAACCCATACTGCTTCATAACCTTCTTGAGCTCAACTGT
>Ga0307374_10012181_pt1 | contig 12104 bp, 9 predicted proteins | sample OX3MG_FD_202532 | JGI IMG/M metagenome (GOLD analysis project Ga0307374, IMG submission 202532) | Soil microbial communities from Risofladan, Vaasa, Finland - OX-3 | ecosystem: Environmental > Terrestrial > Soil > Coastal area > Acid sulfate soil | place: Finland: Risofladan, Vaasa | collected...
ATGGCGCCGCCGCCGCCCCGGCCCGTCACCATCGCCGCCGAGCCGCAATCGGTGACGGTCGATCTCGAGCGCACGGCGATGCTCGTGATCGACATGCAGAACGATTTCTGCGCCAAGGGCGGCTGGGTCGATCATCTCGGTGTCGATGTCGCGCCCGAGCGCGCGCCGATCGCGCCGCTGCGGCGGCTGCTGCCGCTGCTACGGACGGCGCTTGTCCCGATCGTCTGGGTCAATTGGGGCAACCGCCCCGATCTCATGAACATGCCGCCCAACCAGATCCACCTCTTCAAGCCGACCGGCAGCGGCATCGGCCTCGGCGAGGCGCTGCCGGGATCGGGCGCGCCTGTGCTGGAAAAGGACAGCTGGGCCGCGGCCGTCGTCGACGAACTCGCGATCGAGCCGGGCGACATTCGCGTCGACAAGCATCGCATCAGCGGGTTCTGGGACACCCCGCTCGATTCCATCCTGCGCAATCTCGGCTGCCGCTCGCTGTTCTTCGCCGGCGTCAACACCGATCAATGCGTGCTGCATTCGCTGACCGACGCCAATTTCCTCGGCTATGGCTGCATCCTGCTGAGCGATTGCTGCGGCACGACGTCGCCCGCGTTCTGCACCGAGGCGACGCTGTGGAACGTCAAGAAATGCTTCGGCTTCGTCGCCTCGTCCGCTGCCGTCGTCGCGGCGGTCGCGGCGGCGGGTTCGTGATCGCATGCGCCGCGCGGCAACGGTCGCCCTTTTCCGGCGCCGGGAGTTTCGCGGCAATCGCGCCGGTGAGAGCGGTGACCGGCATATTTCAGGGCATCCTGCTTTTCTTTCTGCTCGCCTGCGACATCCTCATCCTGTTCCGCGTCAAGTTTTTGCGGCCGCTTGCGGCGCGTCTCGGCGCCGCGGAATGATGTTCTTCCTGACCGCCTTTTTCGTCAGGGTCATGGCCGAGGCGACGCCGTTCCTGCTCGCGGGCGGATCGCGCCGCGGCCTCAGGGCGCCGCGGCGCCGGTCCAGAAGCCGCGTTGCAGCGCCGCGGATTCGTCCTCGAGCAGCGGGCCGATGATTTCGACCGCGCGCTGTCCGGCCGCGAAGACGGTGCGGCACGGCAGGTCGAGCGTCGGGTTCTCGGCATGCGCGCCGGTCGCCGCCTTGAGGCCGGTCTCGGCCTGGCCATAGACCAGGCGGCCGATCCCGGCCCAATAGATCGCACCCGAGCACATGGCGCAGGGCTCGGCGGAGCTGTAGCGCGTGCAGCCGGCGAGAAAGTCGGCGCCATAGCGACGCGACGCCAGCGACGCCAGGAGCCGCTCGGCATGCGCCGTCCTGTCGCCGCCCTCGGACGAAAAGCCGTTGCCCTGCTCCATCAGAACCGCTCCGTCCGGTCCGACCAGGATGGCGCCGAACGGATGATCGCCCCGGCTGCGCGCCGCCATCGCCACCGCGAAGGCGCGGCGCAGCAGGGCTTCGTGGTCGAGCCGCGGCAGCGGCATGGGGGGCTTTGGCATCGCAGAGTCCCGATCGTGCGATGATCATATCATCGCACGGGAATTCGGCACGGGAATCGCTGACGTCACCGTTGCCCGCCGGCTCACGCTGGCGATGCAACCCGCGGGCGGCGGCGGCGTAAGGAACGGAGGCTCGGCTATTTCGCCGTGGCGTGCTGCGGCGCCCACGCCGCCGCGGGCGGACGGCCGATCCGGTCCCACGTCGCCTGGTCGAGCCAGCCGGTCGGCTTGAGCCCGTTCTGCTTCTGGTATTTCATAATCGCCGCGATCGTCAGCGGACCGCCCTTGCCGTCGATCTTGCCCTTGTAGTCGCCAAGCTTCTTGAGCTTCCACTGCGCCCATTGCACGTGGGCCGCCTTGATGGCCGCGAGCGCGTCCACCGCCGCCGGGGTGGGCTTCGTCACGCCCTCGGTGCCGGGCGACATGGCGCGGGCGCCGGGGTCGAAGACGACGCTGCTGCCGAGCGCCAGCGCCACCACGAGCGCCGAGACGCCAATGAGACGGTTATTATTCATCGCTTCCTCCCGAAGCTCGAACGAGATAATTGTCTATAGACAACTCTTGCGGACGAGGCAAGTTCCCGCCGGCGCCGCGAGGCTAACGCGCGACCGTGACGGATGCCGGGGCAACGGTGGTCTCGCGGCGACCTTCGACCCACATCATCGTCAGCGCGGCGGCCGCGGCGATGAAGGACGGCACCGCGCCGAAGAGGAAGATCGACGACGTGGTCCAGTGCAGCGCGAGCATGAGGCCGCCGACGGTGGGCCCGACGATCGCGCCGATGCGGCCGATGCCGAGCGCCCAGCCGACGCCGGTGGCGCGGATATAGGTCGGATAATAGACCGCGGCGAGCGCGTTGGCGACGTTCTGGCCGGTGACGCTGCCGATGCCGGAGATGGCGGCGGCGGCGAGGATCAGCGGTACGGACGCCCCGACCGAGCCGATCGCCGCGATGCCGAGTCCGGACAGGACGAACAGCGGCAGCAGGAGCGAAACGCAGCTGCGGCGCTCGAGGATCGGTCCGGCCGCGATCGAGGCGATGACGCCGCTGCCCTGCTGCACCGAGATGATGACGACGGCCATCGAGATCGACAGACCGGCATCGTGCAGGAGCGTCGGCAGCCAGCTCGTGAGCAGGAACAGACCGAGGAGGTTCATGAAGAACATCATCCACAGCAGGACCGTGCCGGCGGCCCGGCCTTCGCGGAAGAGATGGCCGACGGTGAGCCCGCTGCGCTGTTCCTCGGCGATCGCGAAAGTGGTGCCTTGGGCGAAGCTCGCGCGCGGATTGATGCGCCGGAGGATGGCGGCGACCCGCTCCTGCGCGCGCCGCTTGAGGACGAGGTAGCGAATCGATTCCGGGAGCGTGAACACGAGGACGATCGCGAGCAGGATCGGCAGGATGCCGCCCAAAACGAAGACCGAAGGCCAGCCGTAACGCGGGATGAGCGCCGCCGCGAGGAATCCGCCGAGCGAGGCGCCGAGCGGAAAGCCGCAGAACATCACGACCGTCATCGCGGCGCGCTTGCGCGCCGGGAAATATTCGGAGGTAAGCGCGATCGCGTTCGCCATGCCGCCGCCCAGTCCCGCGTCGGTGAGGAAGCGCAGGATGCTGAGCGTCGACATCGTGCTCGCCTCGGCCGTCAACAGCGAGAAGACGCCGAACCAGAGCGAGGTGCCGACCAACAGCTTCTTGCGGCCGATCCAGTCGGCGAGCGGCGCGATCACGAGGCATCCGACGAGCAGGCCCAGGAGGCCGACGACGAAGGCGGGCGTGAAATCCTTGGGCGCCAGATGCCATTCGTGGATCACGGACGGCGCGACGAAGCCGATGCTTTGGGTGTCGAAGCCCTCGAGCGCCGCCGCCGCGGCGCACAGCACCAGCACGAGGATTTGCAGCCGGCTGATTCGCTGCTGGTTGATCCATTCCGTTACTTCGATCGTCTTCATCCTCGGCCTCGCTCCCACGGCCGATGCCCCTCGGCCTTGCCTGTTTTCTGCCACTGCGGCCCGCGCCGGTCCGAACGCCCTGCTTACCAAGCGCCGGCCGGATGCGTCCAGTTAAAATATTTTAAGTGAACCTGCCACCGCCGGATTCGCCGGCAGCGAGGCCACCGTCACCGTCGCGCCGCGGCCGGTCCGGTGCGGGCATGAAGCGAACGGGCGCCAATCCGCGGCCGCGCCGACGGCCGCTCGTGGCAATGACGCTTATGTCATCTCCCGGTCGCTTCGGCACGCAGGGCGACGATGGTTGCAACGGCAATGATGGTCCCGCCCCGGCGGCTCGCGCCTGCGGACATCATTAAATCTCTGTCATCCTGCTGGACGGCCGCGCGCGCAGTTGGCAAGACGCCGCTTGCGGCGCACATTGATGCCGCACGGGACATGTCCCTGTCACTGACGCCGAAGGCATCCCATGTCGAACCGATTGCCGCTGCCGGTTGCCGTCCTCCTCGGGGCGGCGCTGACCGTCATTCCGCTCCTCTGCTGCGATCCGGCCGAAGCGGGTACGGCCGCGGCCGCGGTGCCCCGGTCCGATCTCACCTTGATCGGCCGGGTCATGCGGCGCGTGGAGACGGACTATCTGCGCCCCGTCCAGGCCGATGCCCTCACCACGAATGCGCTCAAGGGGATGCTGAGCCGGCTCGACCCGCACTCGTCCTATCTCGATCCGCAGGAATACCGCGACGTGATGGCGGACATGCACGGCAAATTCGGCGGCATCGGCCTTCGGATGTCGGAAAAGGCCGGCGTGCCGATGGTGATATCGCCGATCGCCGGCACGCCCGCCGCGCGCGCGCATCTCGAGCCGGGCGATCTCATCACCGCGATCGACGGCCATGCGACCGACGGCATGGATCTCGAGCGCGCCGTCGATCGCCTGCGCGGCCGCCCGGGGACCAAGGTGACGCTCACGATCGCGCGTGAGAACGCGGCGCCGTTCGTCGTCACGCTGACGCGCCGCGTCATTCGCATCGCCACCGTGAAATCGAAGCTCGAGCCGAAGCGAGTCGGATACGTGCGTATCACCGAGTTCGGGGCCGCGACCCCGGCCGCGCTCAAGCACGCGATCATGGCGATGAAGCGCGACGCCGGCGGACATCTCGACGGCTTCGTCCTCGATCTCCGGGACGATCCCGGCGGGCTGCTCGATGCCGCGGTGGCCGTGGCGGGCGATTTCCTCGACGGCGGCACGGTGGTCACGACGCGCGGGCGCATGAGCGACGACGACGAGACCTTTACGGCGTCCGCCGCGGGCGATCTGATCGCCAGGACGCCGATGGTGGTGCTCATCAACAGCGCCTCCGCCTCCGCCTCCGAGATCGTCGCCGGCGCGTTGCAGGACCGGCACCGCGCGACGGTGATGGGGACACGGAGCTTCGGCAAGGGCTCGGTGCAGACGATCATCCCGCTGAACAGCGGCGGGGCGCTGCGCTTGACCACCGCGCTCTATTACACGCCGTCCGGGCGGTCGATTCAGGGGCGCGGCATCACCCCCAACATCGTGGTCGCGGCGCCCGCGGACGAGCAGGTGGCGAACGCGGTGGTCATCCGCGAAAGCGATCTGCACGGCGCGCTCGTGACCGAAGGCGGAACGCTTCCCGCCGCCGCGGCGCAGGAATACTCGCACCCGATCCGGTTCGATCTCATCGGCACCGGCCGGGACGGCCAACTCAAGGCCGCGCTCGGCCATTTCGAGGCCGGCGTCGCGGGACGCCGCACCGGACACTGACATGCGACGGGCGGCGGCCATGACGGCAAAGTGGCGCGATCATGCGGCCAAGGGCGGTGCGGCGGACGGCACCGCCGCAGCCGCGCCGGCGGCGGCGGAGCGGTCGACGCAGGCGCGCGACCGGCAGCCTCTGATCGGGTCCATCGCCTATGCGGTGCACGGGTTGTTCTTCCTGCTCCTCGTGGCCGCGGCTCTCTACTGGTTCGGTTCGGTGTTCGGCGTTCTCGGCGCCATTGTCGCGGTGATCGCGCTGGCGTCGTTGAAGCAGGCCTGGACGGGCCTGCAGAATTATCGGCGGTCTTAGCCCGGCCGCGCGCGGGCCGACGCAGCGCCGGGCCAACGTCACCGCCGGGCGGCCGCACCCGCAGCGATGCTAACATTTTATATATGTGACCGGGGTAGCTTCGCTCGGTACATCATTTGCGCGGCGGCCTGCGCTATCATCCGGCTTTACCACTCGGGTCCATCGCCATGACATCGAAATCCCCGACGATCCGCACCGCCTGCAGGATCGCTCTCGTTCTTCCCGTGGTTCTGCTCGGCGGCTGCTCCGCGTCGGGCGGATCGCACGCGGCTTCGAGCGACGGCCAGCGCGACCTCGCCCTGATCCACGACGTGATGCAGCGGGTCAAGACGAGCTATGTCCACCCGGTGGACAACACCGAGCTTACGACCGACGCGCTCAAGGGCATGCTCACCCGCCTCGATCCGCATTCCGACTATATGGATGCGCAGGAGTTCCACGAGTTCGACAGCGACACCGAGGGCCGGTTCGGCGGCCTCGGCATCGAGATCACGAACGACGACGGCGTGCCCAAGGTGATCGCGCCCATCGACGATACGCCGGCCGCGCGCGCCGGGATCGAGCCGGGCGATCTGATCATCCGCATCGACGGACAGGCGACCAACGGCATGGGGCTGATGAAGGTCGTCGAGATTCTGCGCGGCAAGCCCGGAACCCATGTGACGATCACCGTGGCGCGCGCCGGCCGCACCCCGTTCGACGTTCCGCTCACCCGCCGCATCATCCATGTCGCCTCGGTGAAATCCGCACTCGAGCCCGACGGGATCGGCTATGCGCGCATCTCGAGCTTCACCGCGGAGACGCAGGCCGAGCTGACCGCCGCCATCGCCCACCTGAAGCAGCAATCCGGCGGACACCTCAACGGCTTCGTGCTCGACCTGCGCGACGATCCGGGCGGCCTGCTCGACGCGGCGGTCGAGGTCGCCGGCGATTTTCTCGACGGCGGCACCGTGGTGACGACCCGCGGCCGCGAGAGCGATGACGATCAGGCCTATACGGCGCCGGCCAAGGGCGATCTCATTGCCGGCGCGCCGATGGCGGTGCTGGTCAACGGCGCATCGGCGTCGGCGGCGGAGATCGTCGCCGGGGCGTTGCAGGACCGGCACCGCGCGACCGTCATGGGAACGCCCAGTTTCGGCAAGGGCTCGGTGCAGACCATCATCCCGATCGGCCATGGCGCCATCCGGCTCACCACCGCGCTCTATTACACGCCGTCCGGCCGCTCGATCCAGGGCAACGGCATCACGCCCGACATTGCCGTCGGGCTCCCCAAGGACGAGCAGGTGGCGAACGCGGTGCTGACGCGCGAAGCGGATCTGCATGGCGCGTTTCGCAACGCCGGCTCGCTCGGCAAGGGCGCGGCCGCGCCGGCCGCCCCGCCGCCGAACGCCGAGGCCTATGCCCGCCCGATCAAGCTCGCGCTCATCGGCACCAAGAACGACGCCCAGCTCGCGGCGGCGGTGCGGCAGATCGAGAAAAGGATCGCAACGCATCCGATGCCGTCGCGGACCTGACCGGCGCGGCGATCCCGGCTGCGAGGCCGGGCTTCACGTCGATCTGCGCAGTTCGAGGATCACGAGCGCCTGCCGGCGCGGATCGCCTGCCACACGCGCTCGGGCGTCGCCGGCATGTCGAGGTGACGGACGCCAAAGCCGGCGAGCGCATCGACCACCGCGTTCATCACCGCCGGCAGCGCGCCGGCGCAGCCGGCCTCGCCGCATCCCTTGACGCCGAGCGGGTTGGTCTTGGCCGGCACCGGATGGTTGGTGATCGCAAAGTTCGGCGCGTTGTCGGCGCGCGGCATGGCGTAATCCATGTAGGAGCCGGTGACGAGCTGACCCTCGCCGTCATAGACGGTGCGCTCCATCAGCGCCTGGCCGATCCCCTGCACCACCCCGCCATGCGCCTGCCCCTCCACCAGCAGCGGATTGAGCAGATTGCCGAAATCGTTGGCCATCGCGTATTTGACCACGGCGATGGTGCCGGTGTCGGGATCGATTTCGACCTCGGCGATGTGGCAGCCATTGGGATAGGCCGAGGGCGGCGTCTCCATCACCAGCGAGCAATCGAGCGATGGCGGCAGCTCGGGCGGCAGCTTCGCGCCGCTGCGCACGCGCTCGGCCAGCTCCATGATGCCGATCGAGCGGTCGGTGCCGACGATGCGGAAGCGGCCTTCGGCGAACTCGACATCGGCGACCGCGGCCTCGAGCACGTGCGCCGCGATCTGCCGTCCCTGCTCGATCACCTTGTCGCTTGCCGCCAGGAGGGCGGTGCCGCTCGACATCGCCGACCGCGAGCCGCCGGTGCCGCCGCCGAACAGGAGCTGGTCGCTGTCGCCCTGGAGCAGGCGGATGCGCTCGAACGGAATGCCGAGCCGGCTCACCAGGACCTGGGCGAAGGGCGAGGCATGGCCCTGGCCGTAATCGAGCGTGCCGGTGATCATGGTGACGCCGCCGTCGGGCTCGAAGCGGATGCCGCCCATCTCCTTGCCCTGCGGCGCGGTCACTTCGAGATAGCTGGCGATGCCGCGACCGCGCAGCCTGCCCGCCGCCGCGCTCTGGCGCTTGCGCGCCTCGTAGCCGTGCCAGTCGGCGGTGGCGAGCGCCTTTTCCAGCACCGCGGCGAATTCGCCGCTGTCATAGCTCGAGCCCGAGGCGGCCTTGAACGGCATGGCGTCGGGGGCGATGTAGTTGCGCCGCCGCAGCTCGAGACGGTCGATGCCCATCTCGGCGGCGGCGGTGTCCATCAGCCGCTCCATGTAGTAGTTGCCCTCGGGCCGGCCGGCGCCGCGATAGGGCCCGACCGGCTGCGTGTTGGTGTAGACGCCCTTCGCGTTCACCTCGAGCAGCGGCGTGCGATAGACGCCGACGACGTTCTTCACCGCGTTGACCGAGTAGGGCAGCGGCGCCACCGGATAGGCGCCGGCATTGCCATAGCCGGTCAGCTTCAGCGCGAGGATGCCGCCGTCCTTGTCGAGCGCGAGCTCCGCCGTCATCTCGTGGTCGCGGCCGTGATTGTCGGAGACGAAGCTTTCCCAGCGGTCGTCGGTCCACTTCACCGGCCGGCCGAGCGCGCGCGCGGCATGGAGCAGGCAGGGATATTCCGGAAAGACCTGCGACTTCATGCCGAACGAGCCGCCGACATTGCCGGTGAGCACGTGCAGCTTGTCGGTGGCGACGCCGAGCACCGGCGCGAGATTGCCGCGCAGGCCGAACACGCCCTGGCAGCCGAGGGTGAGGGTGAAGCGCCCGCTCGCCGCGTCGAAGCTGCCGACCGCCGCGCGCGGCTCGAGCGCGTTGACGACGATGCGGTTGCTGACGAGATGGAGCCGCGTCACGTGCGCGGCCTTGGCAAAGGCGGCCGCCACCGCGGCGCTGTCGCCGTAATGGAAGTCGAGGAGAATGTTTCCCGGCGCCTCGGCATGAAGCTGCGGCGCCCCGGCGGCGGCGGCGGCGGCCGGCGCGGTCACGGCCGGGAGCGGATCGATGTCGCAGATCACCGCCTCGGCCGCGTCCTTGGCCTGGGCCGCGGTTTCGGCGACGACGAAGGCGACCGGCTCGCCGCCATAGCGCACCTTGGTCTTGGCGAGCGCCGGCCGCGGCGCGGTGTGCCACGGCGTGTCGTCGCGGTTCTTGGCGCTGAACGGGCTCTGCAGCGGCTTGAAGCCGGCGGCCTCGAGATCGGCGGGGCCATAGACGCCGAGCACGCCGGGCATGGCGCGCGCCTCGTCGAGCACGAGCCGGCGGATCGTGCCGTGCGCGTGGCGCGAGCGCACCATCACCGCATAGGCCTGGCCCGGGAGATTGACGTCGTCGGTATAGCGGCCCTCGCCGCGCAGCAGGGTCGGGTCCTCCTTGCGCGGCACGCTCTGGCCCACGGCGAACTTCACCAGCGCCGGATCGATCGGGTCGTTGAGTGTGTCCATGATCTCCGCTCCCTCGTGCTCGACCGGGCCACCATAACGGACGAGGCAAGAGCGCGACAACGCCCAAGGATTCATGTCTCCCCGGCGTGCAGCGGCGGCGGACGGTCTATCGCTGCAACCGCCGCATGGCGCGGTCGAGGCCGTCGAGGGTCAGCGGGAACATGCGGCCTTCCATGAGCTCGCGGATCATGGCGATCGACGGCGCGCCCGGCCAGTAGCGTTCGGGCACGGGGTTGAGCCACACCGCCTTGGGATAGGTCAGGAGCAGGCGCTGGAGCCACAGCGCGCCCGGCTCGGCGTTCCAGTGCTCGACGCTGCCGCCCGCATCGGTGATCTCATAGGGCGCCATGGTGGCGTCGCCGACGAGAATGAGGCGGTAGTCCTGATCGTAGGTGTGCATGACCTCGAGCGTCGGCGTGCGCTCGACCTGGCGCCGCACCGCGTCGCGCCACACCTGCTCGTAGGGGCAGTTGTGGAAATAATACGCCTCGAGATGCTTGAACTCGGTCCGCGCCGCCGAGAACAGCTCGGCGCAGGCCTTGACGTGGCTGTCCATCGACCCGCCGATATCGAGCAGCAGCAGCACCTTCACCGCATTGTGCCGCTCGGGCACCAAACGCAAATCGAGCCAGCCGGCGTTCCTGGCGGTCGCGCGCACGGTGTCGTCGAGATCGAGCATCTCGGCCGCGCCCTCGCGCGCGAACCGGTGCAGCCGCCGCAGCGCCAGCTTGATAGTGCGCGTGCCGAGCTCGATCTCGCCGTCGAGGTTGCGGAATTCGCGCCGGTCCCAGACCTTGACCGCGCGCTGGTTGCGGCCCTCCTCCTGGCCGATGCGCACGCCCTCGGGGTTGTAGCCATGGGCGCCGAAGGGCGAGGTCCCGGCGGTGCCGATCCATTTCGAGCCGCCCTCGTGCCGTCCCTTCTGGTCGGCGAGGCGCTGGCGCAGCGTCGCGAGCAGCTTCTCCAGTCCGCCCATCGCCGCGATCTGCCGCTTCTCCTCGTCGGTGAGCGACGTCTCGGCGAGCTTCGTCAGCCAATCTTCGGGGATCGCCAGCGCGTCGGCGACGGATTCCAATCCCTGGAACGCGGCGGCGAAGACGCGGTCGAACTTGTCGATGTTGCGCTCGTCCTTAACGAGGCAGGCGCGGGCGAGGTAATAGAAATCGTCGACGCTATAGCCGGCGACGCCCTTCTGCATCGCCTCCATCAAGGTGAGATATTCCTTGAGCGAGACCGGAATCCGCGCCCGCTTCAATTCGAGAAAGAAGCCGGCGAACATCGCTCACCCGCCGCCGCGCTCGCGCCGGTGCAGGAAGGCGAGCCGCTCGAACAACTGCACGTCCTGCTCGTTCTTGAGGAGCGCGCCGTGCAGCGGCGGGATCAGCTTGGCCGGGTCCTTGGCGCGCAGCACCTCGGGCGAAACGTCCTCGGCGAGCAGGAGCCTGATCCAGTCGATCAGCTCCGAGGTCGACGGCTTCTTCTTCAGCCCCGGCACGTCGCGCAGCTCGTAGAAGACATTGAGCGCCTCCTTGAGCAGCGCCTGCTTCAGCCCGGGATGATGCACCGCGACGATGCGGGTCATGGTCTCGCGGTCGGGAAAGCGGATGTAGTGGAAGAAGCAGCGGCGCAGGAACGCGTCCGGCAGCTCCTTCTCGTTGTTCGAGGTGATGACGACGACCGGCCGCTGCTGCGCGACCACGGTCTCGCGCGTCTCGTAGACATGGAACTCCATGCGGTCGAGCTCGAGCAGGAGATCGTTCGGGAACTCGATATCGGCCTTGTCGATCTCGTCGATCAGCAGCACCGGCGCAGCAGGCGCCACGAACGCCTCCCACAATTTGCCGCGCGAAATGTAGTTGGCGATGTCGGTGACACGCGCGTCGCCGAGCTGGCCGTCGCGCAGCCGCGCCACCGCGTCGTATTCGTAGAGCCCCTGCTGCGCCTTGGTGGTCGATTTGATGTGCCAGGTGAGGAGCGGCTTTTGCAGCGCCTTGGCGATCTCGTGCGCGAGGATGGTCTTGCCGGTGCCGGGCTCGCCCTTGACCAGCAGCGGGCGCTCGAGCGCGATGGCGGCGTTGACGGCAACGCGCAGATCCTCGGTCGCGATATAGCTCGCCGTGCCTTCGAACCGCGCCATGCCGCCTCCGCCACCTGCCGCGCCGAGGGATAGCCGAAGCCGTCCGGGGAAGCTATGGCGATGATGGCCGGCGCAAGCGGCGGGCGGCGCCGAGCGTTGGCCGGGTGACGCCGGAGGGCACGGGCCTCCGCTTCCGCTTCGACCGCCGAGGATCGCGCGGTCCCGGCTCAGCGCCGCGGTGCGTGCGCGGCATGTGCCGGCGCGATCACGTGGCCGTCGCGGGTCAGAAGCGTGAAGTGCAGGACCGATGCCGACGTCCCGGCGGGGATGTCATGGATCTGATGCTCGGTCACCGCGACGGTGGGAAGATCGGAATCCTTTGCCGCAGCCTTGGCCGGTGCCGCGCTTGGCGATGACGCGATGGCCGGTGCCTTGACGCTTGGCGCGGGCACGGCCGTCGCGACCGGCGGGCGCGGCGAGGCATGGCGTTCCTCGACCAGCACCCCTGCCGCCGCCGCCGCGACCGCCAGCGCCGCGGCCAGGACGAGAATCCATTTCCGCATCGTCCGAGC
>Ga0307374_10012182_pt1 | contig 12104 bp, 17 predicted proteins | sample OX3MG_FD_202532 | JGI IMG/M metagenome (GOLD analysis project Ga0307374, IMG submission 202532) | Soil microbial communities from Risofladan, Vaasa, Finland - OX-3 | ecosystem: Environmental > Terrestrial > Soil > Coastal area > Acid sulfate soil | place: Finland: Risofladan, Vaasa | collected...
TGCGGCACGTTGTGGTGGTTCTGCTCAGCGCCGGGCTGCACCAAAAGGCGGGGAAGGAAGTATTTTTCGATGAAAGTTCGTGGACAATTCCACTGTTTGCACTGTGGCTACGTCCCAGCGAAGGTTGAAGGGGAAGTGGACCAACCTTTCGACCAGGCTAAGCTGATCTCAGCTTCTCACGGTCCCGGGCTCACGCTTGATCCTCACCACTCCCCGCGCTGCGGGCGCTGTGGTGGTCCAGTCTATCTCGACGAGCTCGAAGTCATCCGCTATGAACCGGTTGATGCCACCGAGATCCGACGAAGGTTGCGACCAGGACGCCCTCGGAAGGCTTCTTCGGCCGCCTGATGCCTCCTCTGTGCCTCGCCCCACGGCTTACCTCCTGGCCGCGGGGCATTCTTTCGCAACAAAGTGACTGACCGACATTTTGTTCGTTACCTTAGCACTCGTGCCTTCCGAAGATCACGTGCAGGGAGAGAGCGGCCAGGGCGGGTCGGACCGAGCCGGTTTTTCGCGCAAAGATGCCGGCTCTCATAAAGGGCATCGCGAACATCATCGCCAGGACCAGCCAAACGCCGAGAGCGAAGGTGACTCCCGCGGCGATGCTGCCCCAGAAGCGACCGAACGGTTTGATCAGCCCGCTCAGACGTGGGTAGACAACCGCGGCGTAGAGGATCCCCAGCAGGACGCTGTCGATCAGGTGAAAGAGGATGCCGACGACCCATCAGCCTTGTTTGCCGCCCGAGACGTAGCGCAGCCCGGCGTGGGCGAAGTCCAGCTCGCTGATACCCAACACGGACTCGAGCCAGTACCCCGCCAACGCCATCAGATAGCCGCCGGTGATGCCGCCGAAGGCCGCGCGGGTCAGGTGCCATTCGGTGCCAACACTTCTTGCTTTCGTTATCACGAGTCCTCCATTGCGATTGGTTGGTGCTCGACGCTGATCCCGTCGCTGGCCCGGAGCACCGCGAGTTGTGTGTCGCTTCCCGTACCAGTCAGCTTGAGATCTTGGGGGGCGAGGTGAATCGGGAAGGTTAAGAGATTGGGGGAATAGCGTGGCTGGCTATCGGCCGAGAGGATTCGGTATTCGAGATCACGACTGAACCAGCCATCGCGATAGGTGCAGTGGAGGGTATCGGAGGACTCGTCGTAGCGCGACTGGACCACCCGTGGGGGTGTACGACTCAGCTCCCGCACCTCGAGGATGTCGTCGAAGGAGCACACGAGGTTGACCAGCAAGCGCAACTGGACCGGCCGCTCAACGAAGCTGGTGAGCTCGATCGCCTCGTGGAGGTCTTCGTCGAGAACCCGGCTCATCCTCATGAAGAGGCCAAACTTGTCAATGGTGACCGGCCCAGCCCGGAACTGAGGATTCGTGTAGGTCAGGATGGCGCAGTTGTAGGCCGGCCGCTCGGCGGAGAGGATCTGCGGCGTGAACTCTTCGATGGTGAGCGTGTAGGTCGAGACGTAGGGGGTATCGTAGGCAAAGAGGCCCATCTACTCGCCGGTGATCCCGCCCTCACGATCGGTCACCAGCATCAGCGTCCCACTGTGAATCGTGAGATGAAGCGGCTGGATCTGCACCGTCGGGGCTTCTGACATGGAAACTCCTCCCCAATCTGCAACCGATGACGATTAACCAGCAGGGAGCAAGTGGGAGACCGGGAAGTCCCACGAATGTAATCAAGATCACCTGAGTGCGTTGCGCCCATGGCGACCGAGTTTCTCCGAGGCGGAGATCCAACTACTCCGTTTTGTGTGGCGTCGGACACAGACCTCAGCAGGTCAAAGGATTACTCTCAGCGTATCAACGCTGATGTTGGCACCCATTCGCAGAGGCTGATTCAAGGAGAAGAGAACCATGGCACAACAAATCGCGAAGCCAATCCACGTGACCGAGGCAACCTTCAATCAGGAGGTGCTACTCTCACGTCTTCCGGTCTTGGTGGACTTCTGGGCGCCTTGGTGCGGCCCATGTAAGATGATCGCTCCGGTCCTGGAGGAGATCGCCGCCGAATACGACAACCAGCTGAAGGTCGCCAAGCTGGACGTCGATCAGAACGCGGACGTGGCGGAACGCTTCCAGGTCAACGGCATCCCCACCCTGATCCTCTTCAAACAGGGCCGACCAGCTGCGCGGATCGTGGGGTACCAGTCCAAGAAGCAATTGGTCGCCCAGATCCAGAAGCAGTTGGGACATTGATGGGAAACAACCCATGTAAGAGGTGAGACAGATGGCAAAAGTCGGAGTGATTGTGTTCGCGGACACCGAAACCCACGCGGATCTGGCCCGCGTGGTGAACGCCATGATCACCGTTCGGGAGTTCAAGGAAAACGGCGATGAAGCACGCCTGATCTTCGATGGTGCGGGAACCAAGTGGATTGGCGAGCTGAGCAAGCCGGAGAATCGCTCCCACGCGCTGTTTGAAAGCGTGAAGGACCGGGTCGCGGGGGCCTGCAGCTTCTGTTCCCAGGCCTTTGGGGTGAGAGAGCAAGTGGAGACCGCCGGTATCCCCTTGCTCGACGAATACCGTCGCCACCCGAGCATCCGCAGGCTGGTGGAAGACGGTTATCAGGTCTTGATCTTCTAGGAACGACCCACTCGTTGGCGTTCTGCCACCAATCTAGCGACAGGACGCCAGCGTTATTGGCTCTTCGACGGTCGCGTCGGCCATCCCAAAGTGGGGCACGCTTCGATCCTTCCACATCTCGGCACGTACCACGATCCCGACGCGGGAATGCGTCCACGACGAACGGTACGAGGAGACGATGAACGTAGTTAGCCTTGCGCTGCTCATCCTGACACTCGCGCTCGCGGCGGCAAACGGGGCCAACGATGTCGCGAAAGGCGTGGCGACACTGGCCGGAGCCGGCGTCACGCGCTATCACACCGCGATTCTCTGGGGAGCGAGCACGACCCTGATCGGCTCTCTCCTTTCCCTCAGTATCGCCGGACGTTTGACCCAACTCTTCTCCGCGGGAATCGTCACGGCACCCCCGACACTCGCCTTTGCCGCGGCCGTCCTGGTGGGCGCGATCGCCTGAGTGGGTTTTGCCACGGTCACGCACCTTCCCGTCTCGACCACCCACGCCATCGTCGGCGCGCTCATCGGCGCGGGCACCGTGTTCGCCCCGGCCGCCATCCACTGGAGTGTCCTCCTCGGCAGCGTCGCGGTCCCGCTCCTGGCAAGCGTCGTCGTCTCCTATACACTTTCGGCGGGGCTGAATCTCCTCCGACTTGGTGTACCGGAGTGTACCTGTCTTGAGGTCACCGCGACGGATCCCTCTCGGTTGTCCTCCCCGCCGGTAATGTTCGCTACGTCGGGGGTGCCACTTCCCATGGTCAGGGTGATGACCGGTCGGGAAGCAGTCTGTCGCGTTCACGGGACAGGCGCGACGCGCATCGGCGTCAACCTGACGGGGATGCACTGGCTGACCAGCGGCGCGACCAGCTTCGCGCGTGGCCTCAACGATACCCCCAAGATCCTGGCCATTGGCGCGTTTGTTGGGCCCTCGCTGGGTCTCGCGCCGCGCACGCTGCTCGTTGTCGTGGCGGCTTCGATGGCGCTGGGCGGATTGATCGGAGGCGTGCGCGTCGCCCGAGTGCTCGGGGACAAGGTGATCCGGATGAGCCACCACGAGGGCTTCAAGGCCAATCTGACGACCGCGCTCCTGGTCGGGGTGGGAGCCCATCTGGGCTTGCCTATGTCGACCACCCACGTGGCGACCGGAGCGATCACCGGCATGGCGGGCACGAACCCGAGCCGCCTGAACCGGCGCTTGTTGCGCGACTTTGCGCTTGCCTGGACGGTCACCCCGCTCGTCGCCGGTCTGGTCGCCGCGAGTGTGTTTGCGATCATTCGGTAATTCTTCTGCCACCTCCTAACTCGAACCCCACGGAGACTCCACACCGCGGTTGTCTTTTGCACGGGTGAGATTGACCCCACCTGGATTCCTTTCAGCCATTTGGTTCCTGAATCACCACCGTCATCCGAGCCTTTTCCTGGGCGAGCCACCGCTGGAGAATCTGGCCTGGACTCCCCTGGGAATCCGCGGTCAGCACGCGAAAGTAGTCACGCGTGACGCCGTGCTGATCCAGCAACCTGGCAACCACCACATCGCCGCCGGCATTCTGGGTGATAAGTGCCACCTGCTCGTTGACCGTATCAGGAGTCGGCTCGCTGATGCCTGATCCCCTGGCTGCCCGCAGTAACAACTGCTCGTCGACTAAGCTCTCGATCACATGAGTGCGGCGTCGCGCAAGCTCGTCACGTCCCTGGCTCGATCGGAAGTAAAGCACCTGGCCGGTTTGCAGTTCCTCCAGAGCAAGCTGGAGATCAAGCTGATTATTGACCTCACCAAGCGTGATCTGATCGGTGCCAATCGTCGCCACGACGCTCGCGTTGTCGGCCCCGGCGATCTGGAAGACTGAGACCGGCGTCGGAACGGGCTTCCCCACGCTGGCACGCGTCGCCGCGAGGTTGGCTGCCATCTAATCCGGGGTCATTGCCCCGATGACCTTCTCCCGAATGATGTCTTGGGCGTCGACGAAGTAGCTGGTGGGCAAATTGATCGCCTGATATTGCAAGGTTGCCGTCCCCTGCGGATCCAACGCCACCGGAAAGCTAAACTTGCCGGCTTTGACGAATCGACCCAAGGTATCAGTGTTCTCGGACGCATTGATCGAGAGCACCACCTCGTCGTGATCGGGTTGGTTACGGGAGAGTGAGTCGAGGGCCGGCATCTCCTCCTTGCAGGGGGGACACCAGGTTGCCCAGAAGTTGATGATGACAGTTTTGCCCCGGTAGTCGGCTAGTCGGATCCGTCGGTTGTCTAAGCTGGCCAGGTCCAAGTCGGGCGCTCGCCGACCAACAATTGGAGCAGGCGGCTTGTCGATGGCTCTGGTCGGAGAGGGAGGCTTCGCCGACTTTGTTGTGTCCCCGATGGTCGGTACGGTAGGGATTGGCGCTGGAACCACGCCGGCCCGATTTGTTACCGGTGATGGACTGGGGTTCGAGGCCGATTGGGGACGCTCGCTTCCGGTTGATAACTGCCCACGGCTACAGGCCGCCAACAAGACGCCGATCATCAACAAGAGGAGCCATTCGGACGCGTTTCGCCGTCGCCACGTCTTCGTCTTACTCTCCAGGTTGCTTGTTTCGGTGCAATCTCCCAAACGACGAGTATAGGCGTGGCTGCCGCCGCCCTCTGTTGCATTGAACACCTTTAGCGACGTCAGAGGGTCAATTCTGACCGAACGTGAGGCGATCTAACCAATCCTCGGCATGCTTGGGACACTCGTCACGCCGAGGCACGTGCTCCCTCGCTGGAATCAGAAAGGGTCCGACCGTGGGCCATAGTAAGAGATGACCTTCGTCCGTGTGAGTGCTTTAGAAGATCAGGACCTGATATTCGTCGACGATGAGCTTCCGGAGGCTTGGATGGCGCTTATATTCGTCGAGAAGAGTGATCCTTTCTGCCTTCACCGCCTCGGTCGCCCCGAAGGCGCCCGCGCAGAAGGCGCAAACTCCGGTGATCTTGTCTTTCACCGATTCGTATAGACGGTAGGATTGATGCTCCGGTTTGGCGAGCTCGCCGATCCATTTTGTCCCGGCCCCGTCAAAGATCAGGTGTACTTCATCGTTCGCTTCTTTGGATTCTCGCACGGTGATCATCGCGTTGACCACGCGCGCTAAGTCGGCGTGTGACTCCGTATCCGCGAAAACCACGACTGCAACTTTTGCCATTGGGCCTTCCTTTCGTGAAAGAAGTATTTCGATACCGTAGGCGTAGATTACCGCGAGCACGGACAGAACTCTGTAATTACGGCCACAATCGATCGATCTCGGGTGCGGCTACGTGGCCGCGACTGGAGGGAGACGCGGGACTTCCGCCCTGACAGGCGCATGTCTTGTCTCCGCCCAACGGTCCGGGTTATCGACGTGGGAGTGGCGAGTCGTTCCGATGTGGCCGCTGCGATGGTCCTCAGTATGTCGATAATGTGGAGACGTTCAGTTTTCAGGCAGTCGATCGTTCTGACCTTTCGTTTCGCCCTCGACGCGGTCGACCGCGAAAGCCGCGTGGCCTAACGGGCGAAGGCAAACACCGCCGCTACTGTCACCCCAGTCGCGCCAGTAACCGAATCAAGTGACCTTTCAATCCCGTCAGCAGACGCTCTGTCCAGAAGTCTGCCGCGAGCTGCTGGTTTGCCGTGGCGTAGGTTGGATAGACGTGCATGGCGCTCGCCAACTGGTCGAGGCGAATACCATGATTCATCGCCAGCACGTATTCTTGAATCATCTCGCCGGCCCGTGTTGCCACGACGTGCGCGCCGACGATTTCTCCATTGCGTCGGGCGACGACTTTCACGAAGCCCCGCGTCTCGCCGTCGGTTTGCGCCCGATCGACCCGATCGAGTGGCAATTGACGCACGACAAAATCGTTCCCGTAGCGCTCCCGCGCGGCGGGCTCGGTGAGACCCACCGTTGCCACCTCTGGATCGGTAAAGACCGCCCGGGGGACGTGGGCAAGAATGCCGCGACTCGTTCCCGGCAGGAGCGCGTTGCGCACGGCGATGTAGCCCTGCCACGCCGCGTAATGGCTGAACTGGGGACCGCCGACAACATCGCCGCAAGCAAAGATGCGCGGATTTGTCGTGCGAAGTGTCGTGTTTACCGCGATGCCCTGGTCGGAGTAGGCCACGCGAGCCCGATCAAGGTCCAGGCCCTCGGCGTTGGGGCGGCGGCCAAGCGCCACGAGCAGAGCGTCGCCGGCGACTGCTCCCTGGGACGTCGTCACCTGCAGACCGCCGTTCGGGAGTGGCTCGACTACCTCGGCTGGCGCCCGCAGGCGCAGGTCGATACCGTCACCGCGCAGGACCGCTTCGACGATTTCCTGGATCGCGGGATCGGACCTTCCGAGCAAGCGTCCCGAGCGGCCGATTACCGTTACCCGGGAACCGAGGCGAGCGAAAGCTTGTGCTAACTCCACTCCGATTGGTCCGGTTCCCAAAACGACGAGCTGTTCCGGAAGCGCGTCGAGCTGAAAGACATCTTCGTAGGTGAGGGACGACACGCGGTCCAGGCCGGGGAGATTCGGCGAAATGGGCCGCGCGCCAGTGCAGACGAGGAAATGCCCGCCGCGTAGTACCCGTTCGCCGGCCACGACGACGTCAGAATCGACGAAACGCGCTCCCCCGGTGAAGAAGTCGATTCCCTTGTCCCGCAGCACCTCGGGTCGCTCGAATTGGTAAACGCGCTCGATCGTCGACTGCACGTGGGCGCCTATCCGCGCGAGATCGATCTCAGGCGTCACGGACGGAAGGGCGAAGCGGTCGGCGTGGCGCATGTCCCACGCAACCTTCGCGACTTTGATCAGCGTTTTGGACGGCACGCAGCCGGTCGCGAGGCAGTCACCACCCGGACGTGTACGATCGACCAGCGCGACCCGCGCGCCGAGCTCGGCCGCGAAGGTGGCAGCGGAAAGACCCGCCGAACCCGCGCCGATCACCACGAGGTCGTAGGTGTCGCTCATCGGACAAATCCGAGACGTCGGGTCCAGTGACTCAACCGACGATCCCCAGTTTCTTCGCTAGCTCGGCGTTCGATGGCTCGGTCAGGGTCGAGCCGTCGGGAAAGATGAGCGTCGGGACCGAACGTTTCCCGTGATTGACCGCGAGAACACGTGCGACGGACGCGGGATCGCGGTCGACGTCGATCCACCGATAGGGAATCCCGTGACGGTCAAGGAACCGTCGTGAGCGATGGCAGTCGCCACACCAGGCCGTACCATAGACGATCAGCGCGCCGTCTTCGCTTGCGCCATGCGTCGATTCGGATGAGGCCACTGTCTGGTTAGATGAGCGGCGGAACAGATTGAGATTCATGATTCCATCCCCGGTGTTTGTTCACGTGACCAACCGGTCTATCGGTCGTGACACTCAGATCCTACTCCTCAAGCACCACGCCGCTCCGTATGTTCCGCTACACAGTGGTGCCGCTTACCGGTACTTGGACGTCGCGTGTGACGTCGTAACCTTGCTTGATGGACCTGAAAACGGCGTGCTGAATCGATGATCGCGCCTCGGTCAGCATCCCGATCTCGGGCCATCCTTGATAAAGCGCTGACACTTTCTTGGGTCAGGCGCTGGTAAATCCGAGCGAGGGGATGATGAGGAGGTCAGACTCCAAGAACGGCATTCAACCACTTCATCCAGGAGGGACGGGAGTGATCAGCCCTTGCCGTTGAATCGTGGCCAGGAGGGGAATCGTAACATCGACGAAAACGTCGTTGAGGAGAGCCAATCCACCCTCGCCCAAGGCGAAGATCGCGATGACCATTGCGAGACGGACGAGAACGTTCTCACCGGTGGCTAGACTTACCTGATCCACGTACAGCTATTGGTCTGCCCTGCCCCTTCAATCGAGACATCGCTGCCACACAACACGCTCCATCTCGCCCGTCAACTCGAAGGCTAGCGTATGCAGCCCTTTTGGCGAAGGACGCTGGGCTCGATGAAGTGGAGGCCCGCCGTGAACAACACGACAGCGCACGGCGGGGCGCAGCTTGCGTTCGGTATCTCTTCCTGGCTCGTTTGATTCGCGAACACGGAAGATTTTCACATCGATAGAGTCAGATCCTTCGTCGCCAGGATTCATTGGGTGAAACTCAAGATAAACACGGCCGCTTGGCTCCCGCACAGAATGGCAAGGCGAGGAAGAGCGCTTTCTGAAGATGACCGATGGTGTACCGCCACCGTCATGGGGCTGGCGTGCCACTACGTCCCATATCTTGTCGCCTACTCCCTGCACGTCCCGTCCGGAAAATTCTTCCACGATTCTTCCACGAGACGCCGATTTCCCGACCTTTTGCGCTTGTCGCCAGCAGAAGGCAACAAAAAAGTGGCGGATTTCCGCCACTTTTTGGGGGTACCCCTGCCCGGACTCGAACCGGGGCGCACGGTTTAGGAAACCGCTGCTCTATCCGCCTGAGCTACAGGGGCATGGACGGACGCGATGGCGCAGTACTCGTGAAAGGGGTCGTGCTATATACACAGAACCAGAGTGAAGGCTGCACTCATAGGGTACCATCCACGAGCGGCTTCGTCAAAACGGACTTGCGATCTTTCGCCTGTTGCTGGCAGAACTCTTCACCGGCGGTCAGTGGGCCGTCAGGGGACATTGCTAATTGCGGATTCGCGCGCGATAATGGGCCGGGCTGCCGCTGGGGTGGCTACTTTCCACATTGGAGGCGTCCATGCCCACGCCGTTTGTTCTTAACCACGAAGTTCTGACTGCCCGAGTCGCCGAGATTAAGGAGCGCAAGGGGCCACCACCGTGGGCCGAGAGGATTGTCTCGACCGACGAATTTTATGTCACGGTCATCTACCAGGCGCCCGGTCACGAAAACGACCACCACTACCACGAGCACGACGAGTCCTGGGTGATTCTCGAAGGTGAGCTTGCGTGGCATTACGAGCACGCTCCGGAGCCGCATCGGGTCAAGGCCGGCGATGTTGTTTTCGCTCCGAAAAACCTCTGGCATCACATTGAAGTCCTGGGAGACAAGCCAGCGATTCGTGTTGGCATTACCGCCGCCGGCGAATACCATCGCTATGACCGCCCCGGCTGCCGACGAATCGAGCGCAAGGGCTAAGCTCGCCCGAAAGCCGATACCTGGCGGAGCTTCCATACGTTGGGGATGAGAACTCCCTCTGGCGGCGTCTCAGTAAGGTGCGCCAGAGGGAGTTTGATTTTGCCCCCACTCCGGTTGCCCCGCACCGACCTCTTCACCGAGGTGGGTGAAAGAATCGCTCTTGCCGACGGACCAGCTCCCCCAGGGCTTCGCGCACGTCTTGCTCGCTCCGAGCTTCGATACGTTCGACAAAGCAACCGCTTTGCCGAAGCTCTTCTCCGACCTCGACCAGCTTTCCGGTGTCGTCACCGATCACGGTCACCTGGCGTGCCCGTCGGGCTTCAGCCACCTGAAAGCCTATCGTCGGCTGGAAGCAGGCGAGGTATTCTAGCGCCCCGGCGATCGCCTGCCATGCTGATCCCCCACCGCTTGAACTTTCGGAAAACGGAAGGAACAGCAGGTAATGGTCGATTACCCGTCTGTCTGATTCCACGGCAGGGGTCGTAGACTCCTCGGGTTCCTCGGCAACGCCGATGAAGCCAGTCGGCAGGTCCACGGACACGTCGGAGATGACGACCTTTTCGAAAGAAACGGCCGGTTCGGGCGCCTGGCGAGGATGCTTTGGGAGTGTTTTCAGTGCGTCTACCGTTGGAAGTCGGCTTCCATCGCGTTTGTACCAGGCGTGAAAGTCCACTGGGTCATTTTTGCCTGCGTTCAAGGTCCAGAACGCCACGTTAAAAAGGTAGTCGGGAAGCTCGTCATCGAGCGCCATGCGGGCGATCCGAGTGGTGCGCTCGGCGTGAAGTCCGTCCCCGATTGGTGGAAATTCCGCGTGGTTCTGTGTACCGGGAACCAGCCCGGTTTCGCCGGCGATCAGCGGGTGCGAGTCGCCGAGCCGTCGCCGAACGATCGCGTCGTACCATTCGTATAAGTGAAAGCCTTGATGGTCTTCGGATTCGGGGGGCGTCGTATACGGTCGCGCCGTGGGCCAGCGACCTGGACCACCTTGTCCCCATTCGAGCGGCAGGTTGCTGGCGTAATTGTGGATGCAGACTCCCAGGCGGTCGACGACCGTCCCCGGCGCCAGTTGGGCGATCTCCTCAAGCAATTGCTCCAGGAAGGTCAGATCCCAGTAATGACCACCCGGCGCGAGTGGACTGACCAGGGGATAAAGTCCGGCCTCGACGATCTGTCCCAACACCGGAACGAGCAGCTCGCCGAATCGCTTCGTCAACCCTGGCTGGGCCCAGCCCGCTACCGTCCACTCGGTGGCAAGATTTGGTTCCTGATAAACGTGCAAGTAATGGATCCCTTGACTGGCATACTCACGGCAGCGGTCGGCAAGAATGCCCGGATCGACCGCGCGAATCGGTTGAACCACCACCCGGATCACTGGCTCGATATCGTGGACAATCAGCTCGCGGACGAACGCTCCAGGAACGGTCTGATCGAGGGTTGATGGGAGCACCAGCCAGCTCGCGCCAAGCTGGACAAGCTCGTCGATCCAAAAAGGAATCTCTTCATCGCGATACTGACTGGCATCGGTGCAGAAATTAAAGCCAAGCCCGGTATCGCCAATTGGACGAGGAAATTCGTTCAGTTTCATACTGCTATCTCGAAACGACAGTCTTCAGGACATTGCCGGCGTCGTCCAGCGTCACATGGACGAGCTTAGCAATCCGACCACCGTCTTCCGTGGAAATTTCTTTGCGTGCGGTGATGCCGATGACCTCGTCGGCCGCCTCGGCTCCGGGCAGGGCTTCGCGGTGGCCACGGTGCCCGCACACTCCCAGGCAGGTCGAGCGACGCACCATTCGGACCGAGCCATTCGCGATGTCCGGGCTGAGCTTTACCGCGAGCTCGATTGCCGAGCGCAGGAAAGCCGGCGACGCCACTCGGCCATTCGTCGAGGCTTTGCTTTGATTACAGATCAGCTTCAGGTCTGGAGGCGCGTCTTCCGCTTCTTCGTCACCGCCTGGCTGAAAAAGCGCGCAAAGTGGGTCGCCGTACAGCACGAACTCGAGCAATGTCTTTTGATCATCTCCGTCCAGATGCCCCTGGCGTTCCATCGCGATCTGGACGTATTGTTGTTTCGCACGTTGGAGCGCCGAGCCAGCCCAGTCGCCCTGTCGAATATTCTCCCAGAAGAGCTCGGCGAGGACGTCAGAAGCTTCTAAAGGAGGTTGGCTCGCTCCGTAGCTTCCAACAGTCGATCCCACGAAGGCAGCGGTGCCTTCGCTGAGCAGGCGTAAAGCCAACGATTGGGCACTGGTTTTTGAGAAGATGTGAGCGCCGAAGTTAGCAGTGCTAAAAACAACTGGCGCGTTCAAGTCTGAAGCCGAAAGCTGTTCGGGGGTCAACGCCGCCGGCAATGGCATTTCGTTGTCCGAGTCGGTCGGCAGGTCCTGGCCATACCAGGTTGGACCGTCCGGGACGCCGTGCAAATTGAAATGGAGGAAGCGGCGCCCAGC
>Ga0307374_10012187_pt1 | contig 12102 bp, 13 predicted proteins | sample OX3MG_FD_202532 | JGI IMG/M metagenome (GOLD analysis project Ga0307374, IMG submission 202532) | Soil microbial communities from Risofladan, Vaasa, Finland - OX-3 | ecosystem: Environmental > Terrestrial > Soil > Coastal area > Acid sulfate soil | place: Finland: Risofladan, Vaasa | collected...
TGCAGGCGACGGTGACTCGCGGGGCCGGCGGCGGCCTGACGGCCGGGGTCGCCTGGGTCATCGGCCTGCCCTGGCAGGGCAGCGGGTTCGCCGCGGAGTCGGCCGCCGCCCTGGTGGCCTGGCTGTCGGGCGTCGGCGTCGCCGAGGTGACCGCGTGCATCGGCCCTGGCCACCGGGCGTCTGAGCGCGTCGCGGAACGGGCCGGGCTCCGGCCGACGACCGCGTCGGTCGACGGCGAGCGAGTATGGCGTTGGCCCGGCGGGTAGAGACCGGGCCCGAGCGACAGGACCAGGCGGAGGAGCAGCCCATGCAGCCGGAAGTAGCACCAGCCGAGCTCAGTGTTCCCGCGGCCGCCGGCCGCCGGCTCCAGGTCCTGGTCAGCGGGCCCGAAGGCGGCCTGCCGCTGGTATTCCACAACGGCACGCCGTCCGGGCTAGTTGCCTTCGGGCCGATGGTCGCGGCGGCCGCTGCGCGGGGCCTGCGCATGGTGATGTACGCCCGGCCCGGCTATGGCGCGTCAACACCCGACCGGGGCAGGCAGGTCGCCGACGCGGCGATGGACGTCGCCGCGGTGCTGGACGCGCTCGGCGCCGAGCAATTCGTGACCGCCGGGTGGTCAGGCGGGGGACCGCACGCACTGGCCTGCGCCGTCCTCCTGCCGGGCCGGTGCCGGGGCGCGGCGTCGATAGCCGGGGTGGCGCCGTACGGGGCGGCCGGCCTGGACTGGCTGGCGGGCATGGCGGCGGAGAACGTGGCGGAGTTCGGGGCGGCGCTGGCCGGGGAGGCGGAGCTGGGCGCGTTCCTCACGGCGGCCGCGGCCGGGCTGCGCGGCATCACGGCTGATCAGGTCGCTGATGGCCTGGGCGGCCTGGTGTCGGAGGTCGACAAGTCCGTCATCACCGGTGAGTTCGCGGGCTACCTGGCGGCGGCGCTCAGCGCGGCGGTGAGTACCGGGACCGCGGGGTGGCGTGATGATGACCTGGCGTTTGTCCGGGACTGGGGGTTCGTCGTGGATCAGGGCGCGCCGGTGACGGTCTGGCAGGGTGATCAGGACATGATGGTGCCGTTCGCGCACGGTCAGTGGCTGGCCGCGCACGTGCCCGGGGCCCGCGTGCATCTAGTTCCGGGCGCGGGGCATCTCAGCCTCGGCGTGGCCGGGTTCGGCTCGATCCTGGACGACCTGCTGAGCATCGCGGGCACCAGTTAGCCAGGCAGGTTAGGGGAGTCTGGGGCCTGCGGGCTGCTGGCGCGAGACACGGCGCGGCATGCGCGGAGCCGCGCCGTGGCTGGGCATATGGTCGTGCTGCAGTCACGGGGCAGCGCGGCCGGGGACAAGCCGCCTGCCCACGGCCCGGGCGGGGGAGCCCACGGGGTGGGGCGGGGAGCGCATGGGGGATATCAGCCGCCGCGAGGTGCTCGGCGGGACGGGCAGGCTGGCGATCGCCGCCGGACTGGGCACGCAGGCCGGCTGGCTGTTGCCATCGGCATCGCCCAATCGGCGGACCCATCAGCGGACCCGGCCGCTGCCCCAGAGCAGGCCGGACTGGGCGGCGCTCGGCCGGCACCTGCATGGCCGGCTGCTGCGCCCCGGCGATACCGGCTATGTGGTCGCGAGCGTCCCCTACAACAGGCGCTACGCCGACATCCGGCCTGCCGGGGTCGCGCTGTGCGCGGACGTCACGGACGTCCGCACTGCCCTGCGCTGGGCGCGCCATTACGACGTGCCCTTCGCGATCAGGTCCGGCGGGCACAGCTACGGCGGGTACTCCACCAGCCACGGGCTGGTGATTTCCCTGGCCCGGATGAACTCGGTGCGGGTGAACGGCAAGTCGATGACGGTCACTGTCGGGCCTGGCGCCCGCAACCGGGACCTGTACGCGGGGTTAGCCGGCACCGGGGTCGCCGTTCCGAGCGGCCGCTGCCCGACGGTAGGGGTGAGCGGGCTGCTGCTCGGCGGCGGATTCGGGTTCAGCAGCAGGCATCTGGGCCTCACCTGTGATCAGCTGCTGGAGACCGAGGTGGTGACCGCGTCGGGAGCGATGCTGCGGGTCAGCCCGCAGTCGCACCCCGACTTGTTCTGGGCGTGCCAGGGCGGCGGCGGAGGCAACTTCGGGATCAACACCGGCTACACGTTCCGGGCGACCCGAGTGGGTGACGTCTCGGTGTACCGGCTCGAGTGGTCCTGGCGGCAGGCGACCACGGCGCTGAGCGCCATGCTCGGCCTGATGGCGAGCGCTCCAGACACGCTGTCGTGCCGGGTGGGTCTCGACGTGAGCGGCGGCGGGCCGGCCACCGGGGGCACCCCGCGGCGCGGGGTCTCGGCCCTGGGCCTGTACTTCGGGCCCAGCCGGGAACTGGCGGGGCTGCTGGCCCCGGTGCTCGCCGCCGCGTGGCCGTCGGAGCAGCTCATCGAGGACCGCGGCTACCTCGGGGCGCAGGCCATGCTGGCGCACAGCGTGCCCTTCGACAGGTTCGCCTCGAAATCCCGGTTCCTCGACGGCCCGCTGTCGGCCGCCGGCCTGGAGACCGCCGTCCGCTGGATCGAGCGCTGGCCGGGAAGCTCCAACCCGGGAGGCGGCGGGGTGACCATCTTCGCGTGGGGCGGCGCGATCAGCCGGGTGGCTCCGGCCGCCACCGCCTTCGTGCACCGGGACGCCGCTTTCCTGATGGACAACGAGACCACCTGGACGGCCCGGGACAGCCCGCGCGTGGTGCACGCCAACCTCGGCTGGGTGGCGGGCATCTACGACGCGCTCGCCCCGTTCGGCACCAGGCAGGCGTACCAGAACTTCATCGATCCCGCGCTGAGGGACTGGCAGAGCGCCTACTACGGGGAAAACTTGCCCCGCCTGATGCGGATCAAGCGCCGGTATGACCCCGACGAGGTATTCCGGTTTGCCCAGGCCATCCCCGAGGCTCCTGCGCCCTGAGGCGGGGCACAGCGCGGACGACACGACCGTGGATGTGGGACGGCTCCCGTCGGCCGGAGCCCACGCCGATCCGCGACGGCATGTACGCGTAGCGTAATGCTATGCCTAATGGTGATCACCAAGTAACGGAGAGTGGCGCTGATCGGGCGGAGCGAGACGCCGAGCGGGAGGCGACAGAGGGGCCTCGCGGAGGCGTGCCCATCCGCGAGATCGTCGAGGCGGCCGCCCGGTCGGCCCGGCGCGACGGATGGCGGATCCTCGCGGTCGCGGTCACCGTTTCCGTCGTCACGGCGCTGGCGGAGATCGCCGTGGACCACCTGATCAACCCGAACGACCTGACGCTGTCGCTCCTGGCCGGGATCAGCGCGGCGGCCGTGAGCATCCTCGGGACGGTGTTCCTGTCGGGCTTCCTCGCCCGGCTCGTCAGGGCAGCCAACCACGGGGCGGAGCGGGTCACCATCGGGCAGGTGGCGCGGGACCTGCCGTGGTTCCGGCTGATCCGGGCCGACCTGCTGGTGGTCCTGATCATCATCCTGGGGACGCTCGCGCTGGTGATTCCCGGCCTGGTGGCCTTCACGCTGCTGGCCGTGACGGGTCCGGCGATCGAGATCGAGAACCGGAAGGTGCTCGCGGCGCTGCGCCGGTCCGCCCACCTCGTCCGGCACCATTTCTGGCCGGTGGTGCTGCTGGCCACGGTGCCGGTGATGGTGGCCAGCGAGGTCGAGTCCATCGCCCCGGAACCGTCCGGCGCCGGCGAGATCCTAGAGGTGCTCGCCGTCCGGGGGATCCTCGAGGGGGCGCTGGAGGCGGCGATCGGCCTGGTCCTGGTGGAACTCTGTTACCGGCTCATCGCCCTGGACAGCCGGTCGCCCAGCGCGAGTCCGGCGTCCGGCGCCGACAGTGCGCGGAGTTAATGGTTGCGCAGGGAGATCACATCGGACTCGGCGATGCTGTCCGCCTCGATGGCGCGCAGCCCCTCGCCGAGCCGCTCGCGGGCCTGGCGGAGCAACTTGAGCGAGTTACCGGCCTTGCTGCTGGCGGAGGAGCGCTCTGGGTCAGCCCCGTGCTCCTCGATCAGGTGCGCCTGGAGGGCCGCGGCGACCTCGTCGGCGGCCTTGAGCGCGTGATAAACGGCGAGATCCCGGCTGGCGTCGTTAACCATGCCTGCAAGTATGCCCCGCCAGGGACTGCCAGGACTGCCAGGGACTGCCAGTGCCGGTCTCGGTGAAGCTCTCGGCACGTCGGGGCGTCAGTGACGGTGCCGGGACGAGGCTGCTGGATAGGGTGGTCGCCATGATCCACGGGGGAAGCATTCCGGCACGCCAGGATCAGCTCGAGGCGGGGAGCCCGCTGCGCACGCCCCGGGCGGCCGCGGCGGCGGGGATCGCCTTCGCGCTGCTCACGGCCACGTCGCTGATCCTGCTCAGGCTGTCGACACCGGCCAATCCGGCCAACGCGGGCCAGTGGCTTAGCGACTCGGGCCGGCGCAAGGCCGTGTCCGTGGCACTGAACCTGATCCCGTTCGCCGGCATCGCGTTCCTGTGGTTCATCGGCGTGCTCCGGGACCGGATAGGTCAGCGTGAGGACCGCTTCTTCGCGACGGTGTTCCTCGGGAGCGGTCTGTTATTCGTCGGAATGTTCTTCTGCGCGGCTGCTCTGGCTGGCGGTCTCATCTCCACGGCGGCTGCCCATCCGAAGGCCCTGCCCGGCTCCGACATCCTGGCCCTGGGCCGCGGCGCGACCACGATCCTGCTCAACGTGTACTCGATGCGGATGGCGGCGGTCTTCACGATTACCACCGTGACCATCGCGCGCCGGACGGAGATCATCTCCCGGTGGCTGTGGGGCGCCGGGCTGGTGACCGCGCTGGTGCTGCTCGTCGCCGTCAGCTTCTCCTCATGGGTGGAGCTCCTGTTCCCGGCCTGGATCCTGGCGCTGAGCATCGACATCCTCGCGGGTAGCGGCGGGGAAGCGTGATCCTGCGTCACACTAGAGATGCGACTCGTCTAGCCCCAGTCGACCTGCTCCAGCAGCCGGGGGAGCGTGATCGTGAACCGGGTCTGGCCCGGCCGGCTCGTCACCGCCACCTGCCCGTGGTGAGCGGCCGTCACGGCATCGACGATCGCCAGGCCGAGGCCGGTACTTCCCGCGCCGCGCGACCGGGAAGTGTCGCCGCGGACGAATCGCTCGAACAAGGCGGGCTGCAGGTCGGCCGGGATGCCGGGGCCGTCGTCCGTCACGGTGACCTGAACCGTACCCGGCACGCCCCGGCCGGGCGCGTCGCTCGCGGCCAGCGCCACCGTCACGGTCGTGCCGGCGGGAGTATGCCGCGCGGCATTGCTCAGCAGGTTCGCCAGGACCTGGTGCAGGCGATGCTCGTCGCCGCGGACCAGCAGCGGCTCGTCGGGCAGCTCAAGCCGCCACCGGTGGCCCGGCCCGGCGGCCCGGGCGTCGCTGGTGACGTCGATGGCCAGGCGGGTCAGGTCGACGGGCTCGCTGGCCAGCGGGCGGCCCGCATCCAGCTGAGCCAGCAGCAGCAGCTCGTCGACGAGCACGCTCATCCGGGCCGATTCCGACTCGACCCGGCTCAGCGCGTGCGCGACGTCTTCGGGAACGGGGCCGCGGTGCCGCCGGGCCAGCTCGGCATAGCCGCGGATCGCCGCCAGCGGCGTGCGGAGCTCGTGGCTGGCATCGGCCGCGAAGCGCCGCAGCCGGGTCTCGCTGGCCGCCCGGCGGGCCAGCGCGGACTCGACATGGCCGAGCATGTGGTTAAACGCCGCGCCGACCTGGCCGACCTCCGTGCCGGGGTTGGCGTCCGGGACCCGCTCGAGCGCGGCGACCTCGCCGCTGCCCAGGGGTAGCTGGCTGACCCGGGTGGCCGTCGCCGCCACCCGGCGCAGCGGACGCAGCGACAGCCGCACCCAGCCAGTGCCGATGACCCCGGTGAGCAGGAGGGCCACGGAGAACACCGCGATCTCGGCGATGGCGACCTGCTGCAGCGTGTTGTCGATGGGCTCAAGCGGGAGCCCGCTGACGTAGACGTCGTTGCCGGCCCTGGTCGCCAGCACCCGGTAGGAGCCGTAGGACGCCAGCTCGATCGTCCGCGCGCTGCCGGGGGCGGGCAGCTCGGAGAGCTCGTGCTGCTCGGCGGCGGTCAGGCGGCACGCACCGGAACTGGCGCCCGCCAGGTGCGGGTCCCTGACTCCGCTGGTCGTCAGCGCGGCCGTGATGGTGTGGTCGGCCTGCTGCTGCGCGCACCCGGCCGGCGTTCCGCTCGGCGGCAGTGCCGGGCTGGCGCCGTCCCCGTCGCCGGGCTTGGTGACGGCGCGGCCGATGCGGTTGGGGTCATCGGGGTCGGTATTCAGCGCGGGGTTGATGCACTCGGCATAGCGCTGGCTGGACAGCATGAGCTGCTGATCAAGCTGGTTCACCAGGACGGAGTTCAGGTGCGCGTAGATGACGACGCCGACCGTCGCGCAGGCCATGGCCAGCAGCGCCAGCAGGCCGGCGACCAGCCTGCCGCGCAGCGTCCGCCCCGCCAGCCACCGGCCGGGCCAGCTCAGCAGGCCGGCCCCGTTCCCCGGCCCGGCGCCGTTACCCGGCCCGGTACCGGAGGGCTGACCGCTGGCAGGCATCGTTACGCTGACGGCTTGAGCACGTACCCGACGCCGCGGACAGTGTGGATGAGCGGCTCGCGGCCGGTGTCGATCTTCTTGCGCAGGTAGCTGATGTACAGCTCGACGACGTGCGCCTGGCCGCCGAAGTCGTAGTTCCACACCCGGTCGAGTATCTGCGCCTTGGACAGCACCCGGCGCGGGTTGCGCATCAGGAAGCGGAGCAGCTCGAACTCCGTGGCGGTCAGCTCAATCAGGTCACCGCCGCGCCGGACCTCCCGGGCGTCCTCGTCCATGGCCAGGTCGCCCACCGTCAGCTCGATGCCGCTGCGGGCCTGGGAGATGCCGGCCCGGCGCAGCAGCCCGCGCAGCCGGGCCAGGACCTCCTCCAGGCTGAACGGCTTGGTGACGTAGTCATCGCCGCCCGCGGTGATCCCGCTGATCCGGTCCTCCACCGAGTCCCTGGCGGTGAGGAACAGCACGCAGACGTTCGGCTGGATGGCCCGCAGCCGGCGCAGCACCTCCAGGCCGTCGAAGTCGGGCAGCATCACGTCGAGGACGACGGCGTCCGGCTCGAACTCGCGCGCCGCCCGGACCGCGCTCGCCCCGTCCGCGGCCGTCCGGATCTCCCAGCCCTCGTACCGCAGCACGCTGCCGAGCAGCTCGGCCAGGCTCGGCTCATCGTCGACGACCAGGACCCGGACCGGACTGCCGTCCGGGTGCTGGAAGCCCCGGCCAGACTCAGGCTGATCCACGGGGAACCTCTCCATGACGCTCATCATGCCGCCAGCATGACCTGCTCGCTTATGCCGGCCTTCTGCGGCGCTTCTAGGTTTCTTCTGAGATAACGGCCGGCCCGCACCGTCAGTTTTCCCCTTCACCGGCGGTCCCGGACGCCGGTCAGCAAGAGCGCCAGCGCGGGGCAGTCCCGGACCGCACGCCGGGCCTGGCCGTCCAGAGCCGGGGGCACGGGGGCATCGTCCACGAGCGGATAGCCCCACTCGTCGAGCGAGATCAGCTCGGGCAGCAGCTCGGCGCACACGCCGTGGCCCGAGCAGGCGACCGGGTTGACCATGACTCGCGTGGCAGGCGGCATCTTAGCTCCAGTCAGCTTCGCTGGCGGCCGTGGCGGGCACCGGCAGGAAGGGCCGGCGATCCGTTGCGGAGCACTGGCCCCGGGCGTGGCGGCCGATCTCGGCCTCGAACACGGTGAAGGCGCTGCGGACGAACCGGACGAAGCCGTCTGGATGGTGGCAGGCTCCGCGGCCCTGCGCCAGCCCGGCCCAGCGCCGCACGTCGGCGAGGACCTGCCCGCCAGGCCGCAGGCCGGCCAGCTCGGCCAGCGCGCCCGCGATGTGCGGGAGGCCGTTGAAGCACGGGCCGCACTGCCCGGCGGACTCCAGCGCGAGGTAGCGCGCCACCCGGGCGGTCTCGGCCAGGCCGCATCGGCTGGCCGGCAGCTCAGCCAGTACCCCCGCGCCTGCGAACGAGCCCGCCGGCCGCAGCGAGGCGTTGTCCAGCGACAGCCGGGCCGCGTGCTCCGGGTCCAGCCAGGCGCCGTGATAGCCGCCGCACAGCACCGCCTGGACTCGGCCGCCGCCGCCCCCGCCGAGCCGGAGCAGCGAGCGGACCGGTGCGCCGAGCCCGGCCTCGACCACATGGCTGCCGCCGTCGGCGCGGTGCACCGTGCACAGCATCGAGCCCGGCTCGGCGGGGGTGCCGGCCGCCCGGAACCAGTCCGCGCCGAAGCGGGCGATCAGCGCCAGGTGCGCGAGCGTTTCGACGTTCTGCACCAGGGTGGGCCGGCCGCCGACGCCGCGCTCGTAGACCGGCGGCCGCTTGAACTGGGGTCGCGCCGTCTCGCCGTTGATGACGTTCACCAGCGCGGATTCCTCCCCGGCCAGGAACCGGTGCGGCGCCTCGATCAGCTCCACCGGGGCGCGGTCGGTTCCGGCGGCGAACCGGTGCGCCAGGGCCTGCGAGAGGTAGGCGATCAGCGCCGCGTCGCGGTGCACGTACAGCACGGTCCGCGTAGCGCCGGCGGCGGACGCGACCAGCTGCAGTCCGTCCAGGACCAGGTGGGGTGCCAGCCACAGCAGGGAGCCGTCCTTGCTGCTGGCCGGCTCGCCCTCGGCCCCGTTGCCGACCACCACGGGCGGGCGGCCCGACTGGATGACCGCGCTCAGCTTGCGGTGCACCGGGAACGCGGCCCCGCCGCGGCCGGTCAGGCCGGCGGCCTCGGCCACGCCGATCAGGGCGCCGGCGCTGGGCGGGTACGCCAGCGGGCCCAGCCGGGCCAGGTGCGCGCCGAGGCTGGCGTCCGGGCCGACGCCGGCCGGGATCAGCCGCGGCAGGCCGGCGGGGGCAGGCGGCCGGGCCGGCCGGGCGGAACGCTGCCCGGAGGGTCGCTGCCTGGCCGGGTGCGGCCTGGCCGGGTGCGGCCTGGTGGGGTGCTGTCCGGTGGGGTGCTGTCCGGTCAGGCGATCGACAGTCATCGGGCACCGGCCTTCGGGCGGAGATCGCCATCGCGGAATTGGTCATCGCGGAGGTTGCGCAGGGCGGCCGGACCGTCGCGGCGCCGGCCGGGTCCGCCGCCGGGCCAGGTGGCCATGACCTGGGCGGCGCGCTGCGCCAGCGGGATCTCGCGGCGCGTTCCGATGACCCGCCAGGCCACCGCGCCGGCGACCGCGATGGCGCAGCCGATGGCCAGGTCGAGCAGCCCGCCGCGCCGCAGGTCGGGGCCGGAGCCGATGCCGTGCGCGAACGCTACCGGCCAGCTGGCGTAACCGAGCCAGTGCACGGCACGCCAGGTCCGGCGGCCGATCCTGGCCCGCAGCAGGCTGGTGATCGTCAACGCGATCATCAGGTCGATCGACACGGCGCCCAGGCCCAGCCAGAACGGCTGATAGTGCGACGCGAACGGGATCACTGACGCGGCGATGCCGATCGAGACGAACGGATCGGCGAGCGCGGTGGTCACGTGCACCGCCACGAACGCCACCGCCAGCAGCGACACGGCGCGGTGCAGGCTGGTCACGGCGAACCGGGGGAGCCCGGGCAGCAGGCCGTGCCGGTTCACCGCGATGCCCAGGACCAGCACCAGGGTCAGCAGCACCAGCGCGACAACTCCGGTGGCCCGGCTGGCGAACCATAGCGCCGTGCCGGAGATGATCCCGTTCACGTTCTCCCCGCCCTATCAGGTCTGCGCCCGCCTGGCGGCGGGACGAGTGACCGTAATGAGGCTGGCCAACGTTCCCCACCCGGTCATCTGAGGATGCCCGGCCGGGTGCAGCGACTCTTCTAGGTTCGCTCTACGTTAGCTCTGAAGGCTGACCGCGACCGCAGGCTAGCCCGCGCAGGCGTATCAGGCCGGGCCAGTTTCCTCAGCCTGATCCTGCTGCCGCGTTGGCAGCGGCGAGGTCGAAGTGCGCGGGGTCGTATTCTTCGCCGGTCCATGCGCGCATCTCCTCGCGTTCCGGGCTCGGCGGCCCGGCGAGCAGCTCCTTGAGGTCGGCTCCCGTACCCGGCGCGGCCAGCCCCGCCGGTTTCGTGACGGCGGCTGCGCGGAAGCTGGGCGCGAGGCCCGCTCCAGGCGGCCGACGTCGGCGCGCAGCTTGGCCGCCAGGGGCGCCGCGGTCCTCGGGCCAGCTTCAGCGGCCTGCTCAGCCGCCGCATGGTCCTTGGTGTCGTTAGCAGGCCCGAGTCGTGAAGACCTCCAGCTGGCCGGTGACTGCCCGCGGCTGCGACACCCTGTTCTCGTCAGCGCGTGGCCGCCGTCCTGCCGCAGCTGCCTTGGTCAGCTGGCCGCCCCGTCGCTGAAATCGGCAAGCCGGGCGGCGATGGCGGGCTCGTCCAGCTCGCCGCTCCCGGCCGCCCGAACGAGCTCGATGGCCTGTCCGGGGGTGGCCTTGACGCTGATGTCGTTCAGGCCGAGCAGCGTGTAGGCGGCGAGCCAGGCGAAGATGTCGTTGCGTGCCTCCAGCGGGTGCAGGCGGGCGATGGCATGCAGCAGCGCGGCCGCGGCGTCTACCGGGTCGGTGTGCACGGGCTGGCCGAGCAGCTCGGCCCGGTGCCGCTCATGGGCGGCGACCAGCGCCGAGTAGTCCCGCACGGCCGGATCGCCCTCGATCCCCTCGGCCAGCCGCAGCAAGGTCCGGATCGCCAGGTACCGCACTCAGGCCACCGCGCGAGTCCGCGAGCGCAGCTCCGCGACCTTGCGCGCGTTGCCGGCCGGGTCGAGCCCGAAAGCCTCCCCATAGCCCGCCAGGGCCTGAGCGGCCAGGCCCAGCGCCTCATCTTCCTGGGCAGCGGAATCAATAGCGTCCTGGACGTATACCTGCATAGAGACCCCGGCGCGGGCCGCTGCCACGGCCAGGCGCTCGTGCGCGCTGCTATCGAGGTGCAGCAGGAACGACTTCTTCGTATCAGCCATGCCCGCACAATACCCCAGCAATACTGATAGCGATACTGCTATCACGTTCGCTTGGGACGCGACCACCAGCGCGGAGTGCAGGTTCGGCATCGGCACCGACACGCGTCATCTTCCCCGGGGCCGCCTACATCTGGTCAGGCGCGTCGATGCCCAGCAGGTCCAGGCCAGTGGCCAGGGTGCGCGCTGTGAGATCGCACAGCAGCAGGCGGCTGTCGCGGACACTGCCCTCTGCGCGGAGCGCTGGGCACTGCTCGTAGAAGCCGCTGAACGCGGTGGCCAGGGCGAAGAGGTAGTGGGCGAGGGTGTGGAAGTCGAGGGTTTCGCTGACTGCGGCGATTGTGCTGCCGAATGTCAGGAGCTGCAGCGTGAGGTCACGTTCGGCCTGCTCGGAGATTTCTATCGCAGCCAGGTGACGCTCGCGCATGCCCGGGACGGGAACGGCGCGACAGGCGGCCGGCGACTGCTCAGGATGATCTGTGGCTGACCATCCGGCGGCCGCCCCCGGCCAGCGCGCAGCGCCCCCCTCCGTGCTAGTGGTCCTGACCACCGGCCGGACCTCCTACCGCCAGGCAGCCAGCTCGCTGCGCCTCAACATCGAGCGCTGGAAGCCGGACGCGGCCCGGATCGACCTTATGGTCAGCTTCGACGCTGCCAGCTGCCGGCCGAGCCGGCACAGAATCCGAAGCTGACATCTGCCGGGGCGCTAGCGTGGGCGCCGATCACGTCTGTTGATCCCCAGCGCTCGGTTCCGCCCGCGCGCTCGACGTGCAGCGCGTACTCGTCGTCGTCCCAGAAGAGCACGATGTCGTATCCGTGCCGGATCGCGAAGAGCAGGCATGCGTTCTTCTTCTGCCCGTAGCCGGCGGCCGGGCTGATGGAGTCCAGCGCCTGCTGTTCGGGCCGGTCCAGCCACCGGGAATGGCGGACGAAGTCAGGGCCCGCGAGGAAGACCCGGCTCCCGGCCGCGAGCGGCAGGCACGCCGGCTCGCGGAACTGTGTTCGAACACCAGCAGGTCACCGGCCGCCAGGACCAGGAACTCGTCGTCCTCGGCGCGATCGAGCCGGGGGCACCGATCAGGGCTGCTGGCATCAGGGATGATAAGGGCCGGATCGTAACGCCACCCCG
>Ga0307374_10012191_pt1 | contig 12101 bp, 16 predicted proteins | sample OX3MG_FD_202532 | JGI IMG/M metagenome (GOLD analysis project Ga0307374, IMG submission 202532) | Soil microbial communities from Risofladan, Vaasa, Finland - OX-3 | ecosystem: Environmental > Terrestrial > Soil > Coastal area > Acid sulfate soil | place: Finland: Risofladan, Vaasa | collected...
GTGACGAAAAACGGCGGGGCGGAAACGAGCGTGGCGGAAAAGAGTGGGAGTCGAACCCACCAGAGACGTCTCACGCCTCCCACCGGATTTGAAGTCCGGGCGCCCCACCGGGGTGCGTTTCTTTTCCCTCACTCGAAAAGGCCCGTTTTACGGGCCTTTCTTGCGTTTCGCGCAATGTTCTTAGGCCAAATTCGTGTTGCAACACACTACCACGAAAAACGGCGGATTTCCGCGCTTTCCCACGCGTTCCCGTTTGTTCCGTGCAACACGCGTGCAACACGGATAGGCTGCCCTGTTCGACAGACGTTCTCTGACGGAGACGATGAAGATGGCAGACACCTTCAAGCTCGGTGACGTGGTTAGACTCAAGTCAGGCGGTCCCGCAATGACGGTCGTGGGCCTCGTTGGCGGCGGCGGCGTGTGCGTCGCATGGTTTGATGGCACCACTCTGATGCGGCATACCAGCGGCCCCGACATGTTCCCCCATGACGCTCTTGAGCGCACTAACCCGGATGCGAAGCAAAGCCCGGAGTGAGGCAGCAGGGGGAGTGACAACACCGGCTCGGGCTCGGCCAGCGCCGCACGCGCCACGTCGCCGCAGATGGGCGCGATCTCGCGCGGCCGGGCTACTACAGGCGCCCAGGGCGGGCGGACTCGCGACGTGGCGCGCCCGTGTGCGGGGGGTGGGACGTGGCCGCTGCCGCCTGGCACCGGCGCGACGGTGCTCAGCGCCATCTTAAGCCGAAGCCGCTATGATGGCGCCGATGCACACCGGCGGCCTGATCGTCATCGACCTTGGGTTTCTCGCCGCGCTGGTCGCCAGCGTGATCCGCTGGCGGCGCACGACGCCGCGCGAGCGTGAGGAGGAGAAGGGCGAGAGCCAACTGTGGTGAGCGGCCCATCGCCCCGCCGCCGCCACGGCGTGGCCCATGGGCGCGATCTCGGGCCAATGGCCTACGGACGCCCCGCCCGGCCAGTCTGCGCCGGCGCCGCCCCCGCCTACGCCTCGGCCGCCGCGCCCATGATCAGCGGCAGATGATGGAGCGCCCATATCGCGATCAGCGCCGCATCGGCCCGCCCATGGTGGCGCTTCAACGGCCAGCGCCCGGCATAGGCCGGCAGTAGCTCGCCGGCACGGGCACGGGCGCCGTCCTGGCCTTTTGGCATGCCGACGCCGCGCTGCCATGTCTGCGGCGACACGTAGCTCACCGGCACCGCGAGCGCGGCGAGCACACCCTCGACCGTGCCTGCGCTGCGGCCGAAGCTGAACATCGACGTGACACCCTGGCCCGGCATGGCGCCGACGCGCTCGATCGCGGCATGGGTAGGCGCCATCTCGCGCACAAGGCGGGCGAGCATCGCCGCGTCGATCGATCGTGCCGCCTTGCCGCCGCGCGTAAGCACACGGAGAGGCGTGTCCTCGACCGTAAGCTCGCCAAGCGGGGTTAACAACGCCAGCGCGCCCCCGAGCCCCGGGTCGATGCCGAGGATGCGGATCATGGGCGTCTCGGGCGCCCGGCAGCCTGCGCCCGCCGCCTCGATCTCGCGCCCGCCGACGAAGTAGCCGCCGCCTTGCATCGGATGAATTGCCCGCCGCGGGCCGCTGGAACGGCCGCCCCGCGGGCTGTCGGCTGTTGAGATTACGCCGCACCTGCCGACTGGCAGCGCCCGCACCATGCCGTGCAACGCGGGATCGTGCCGGGCCGAGCTACGCCGCCGGCCTGGTGCTCAACTTCACGGCGCTCGCCGTCGGCGGCTTTTGCTGACGCAACGAATGAAGCGCAACGGTCGCGATGCGGGCGGTCATGTGCGGCGCGCTGACGAGCACGTCGCCGATGGCGTTCAGCACCGCCTCGGCCGCAGCTTGATCGTCGGGCAAAAGTTTCTCGCCGAGAAGCGCGCGGCGGATGGCGGCGAACGCGGTCGAAACGTCGGCTTCATCAGCATAGCCCGCGTGCGAAGTGCCGGCGCGAAGTGTGCGATAGGTTGCCATTTGCTTATCCTTTTGTTTGCAATAAATACCGGCCTCGCGGCCGCGACTCAGCCAATATAGCCATGGGATTTCAGAACTTTGCGTGTCTCATACCGTTCGATGCCGGCGTCGCGGTCGATCTTCCCACACACGCCGGGCGACATGAAAGGCTGCATCCATGCCATCGGATCGCCGCGGTAGCGCGCGATGATCCGGCCGCCGTTGGCGAGGCTCGGCGCCTCGATGTCCTCAAACAACTGTCCGCTGTTATACAGTTCCTCGGTCTGTTGCTTGCCCTTCAACCGCACCGCTTCCAGTGCGTCATTTGCCAATCGAAGCTTCTCTGGATCATGGCCTTGCGCGGCGCCTTCCTTTATCACGCGCCGGAGTGCTTCAAGCGGCAGCCGGGCGAGGAGTTTGGGCCTTGTTTCATGCGGGCTCACTGCGGAATCCTCCGCGGATCGGCGAGCTTCACGCTTTCACCGCCGCGCGAGAACGGCCGCATGAATTCGGAAATATCACCTTCGTACCGCGTGATCTTGCGGCCCACGCTGTCGCGCTCGACCACCTCGTGAAGTTCGCCGCTATTGGCCGCATCGGCGCGGTAGGCACGCTCGGCATCGGCGAAAATGCAATGCTCGGCGAGATCGAGCATGGCGGCATCGGCGCGCGCGAGATCGAGCGCGGCCCAATGCGGTGACTTAGGTTGCAAGTGCGCGAGGAGGCGCCGCCGATATGAAGCGGCGCGCTCGCCCGCGATCGGCGACGGCATTGCCGCGCCGCCGATATGGTGTAACGTATCGGCGCGCGCTTGCAGCCGATCCGTTGCCTCGCGCTCCTCTTGCGGCGTGCCGGACGCGATGCGGGCGACGAGCTTTTCCAACGCATCGATCTGCGCAGCGATGGTGTCGCGCTCGGCATCGTCGCCCGGTTGCAGCTTATCGAGGCTTTTCGCAAGTTTGCGAATGCGCGCGGCGAGCGCGGCCACGTCGAGATCGTCGCCGTCGTCATCGTCCTTGCGGCGGCGATCGTCTCGCCCCCAACGTTCGCGCTCGCTTTTCGTCATTTCATCAATAGAATTCGGCATGATGTACTCCTAGTGGTTGCCGTTACAAATAAAAAGCGCCGGCCACGCATCAGCCGCGGGAGGTGCGGCGGCGAGCGCGGCCGGCGATGCTGCAGCGGTGCCGGAGTGACGCATCGCCGCAGAATTCGAATCGTGCCGGGGCTCGCGCTCGGCATCGCCGGCGGGCGGCCGATAATCGACGGTCGAGCGATTGCCTTTCCCGAAATTGTCGTCGCGGCAGAGAATTTGGACGTTGCTCGGGTCGAGACGGCGCGCCCATCCGCCCTCGGCGCTCAGGGGGAGGACATGGTCCACGTCCAGGATCACGCCGTCGCGAGACGATCGGTGGCATAATTCACAATGAGGCGCCCCGTCGCTATGCCGCGCGGCATTCGCGGCCAGAGCCTTGAAGCGCAGCCGCCGCCAGGACTGGCTTTGGTAAAACCGCCGCGCTCGATCGCGGTGCCGCTCGAGCGGCGGGGCGTGTTGCTCTTCGACGGCGGCGAGGGCTTCGCTGAGGGTCGGCATCACGCGCTTCCAGGCTTTCGCGATACGACGGTGGGATCTCCGCGCAGCAAGTCGGCCGCCCCGAATAAAAGGCCGGCCGACCGAGACACCAGGTCGGAGACGCGCCGCGTTCTTTCATATCTCTCCGCGGCCATGGCGCGTTCGCCGTCCGCGAGACATTCCTCATACGACTCCAGCACCCGCCAGCGCGCCGCGAGCCGGTCCAAGAGCGCGAACGCTTCCTCAAGTTCCGTGGCGTAGTGGCAGCAAACGATCCGGTGATGAATCGCGCTCAGCCCCATGATTATGCCCTCACCAATTTTGCCATACCGAGGTTGGGTGCGCCGCTATCCGGCTCACGGCCAAGGCCCAAGACGACGCTCAGCACCAGCGCGACGCGGAGCGGATCGGCGAACAGCCGCTCGCCCGGCATCGCGCTAAGGGCGCTCCACATCGGCGAGCGGCCCGTGGCCGTGTTGGCCTCGTGCGTGATCCTCACAAGGTTTTGCGACACGAGGGCGCCGGCCTGCAAAATGATATCTGTCGGCGCACGCAGATACGACGCGTCGATCACGCAACAGTCGATGACGCGCAGCCGCGCATCGATGCGGGTGAGGCGCGGCTGGAAAGCGACGCCCATCGCCGCGTGGCAGACCGCGTGGAATTGCGACGGCACGTACAAAAGGCACGAAACGCCGTTGTTCGCCGATCGGACGTTTGTCTCGCGCGCACGCTCGGCGACTTGATCGATGGTCGCCGCGACGGTCTCGGGCACGACGCTTGTCCAAGGTCGTTCATCGAATGCGGCGATGACCAGCGAGCCGAGCCTGTTTCCGTCAATGACGTGCGCCGCCACACTGTAGCCGACGGTGCCATCGGTCGTGATCCACATCACTCCTAAGACGCTATCGACAAAGCCCATCGGCTGGTCGGCGGCATCGATCCGAATGCTGGCGGCGGGGATGATGCTTGGCGCCGATTCAGTCACCGCAGCCCAAATGGCGAGCGCCATCGCATTCGCGTGATCGTCGTGAAAGTTCTCGCCGCTCGGGTGATCGATCGAATCTTTGGAGCCGCGGTGCGTGCGCCTCTCCAAGTCGCGCAACTCGCTCATCAGCACAGGATGGCGCGGGATGTCGATCGTGCCCTGCGCGAATGGGTGCTCGGCCTCAAGGTACATTGTGCTCTTTGGCGTCTGCACCACGGCGGCGCGTATGCCGTGCGACGGCGCAGCCGAGACGAACAGCTCGGCCGCGAATGAATCGATGTGGACTGTGTGCACGCCATAGCGCAGCGCGATTTCGGTGAACTCTTCGAATGTTTCAGCACTGTCGAACGGCGGCTTCCGGCCATAGACCAGATCGACGACGATGCGACCCGCGGTGGTGCGGTGCGCGATTGCCATCGCCATAGCGTCGCGTCGCCCGGCGCTCGTATCTATGCCGCAGGCATATTCGACGCCGCGCGATGGCGGCAGGCCGCCCGCGTCAATTACCGCGGCGCGCTCAATCAAGTCATAGCTCAGGAAACTCTGCACATCGTCGCGGAAGCGTGCGCCGTACTCGGCCGAGGCCGACGCGGGATCGCGCTCGTAGGCCTCGGCGATCACATCGTCCGGTACAGTCGGATTCATGAGCTTCGTCGAGGCCTGCCATACAAGCACTGGCCCAGGCGTCGCGAAGTGCCGCCGATACGTTTCCCACAACTCGCCGCGGCGCGCGAACGGCGATGACGCACACAGAAGCATGGCGCCCTTGACCGTCGCCATCGCGGGGCGCAGCGCGGCGAGGATTTCGGTATCGGGAACCGCGCTATCGCCGGAGGTGCGCCAAAATGCCAACTCGTCACACAATATCGCGATCAGCGTGTAGCCTCTGACGGAGCGGTAGCTCGCGGTCTGTATCTCGATCACGATTGCGGTGCTCAAGATGATTTCATCATCCGTCTCGCGCACGATCATCGGCGCGAGGGCCGACACCTCAGCAATCAGCGCGCGGCAGTAGCGGAAAATGGTTCGGGCCTGCCGCCTGTCCGTCGCGATAATTTTGATAGTGCCGATCTCGCCGGGTGACAGGAAAGCCGACCAGTCGCGGAAGACCGCGAGATAGACCGCGACCAGCGCCAGGATGAACGATTTGCCGGCGCGCCGACCGCAGACAAGCCACGCCTCGAAGACGCCGCCTGCCGGCGGCTCTTGCAATCCGGTACATTCGCGGAAGAGCGCAAGCTCGGCGTCGTCCATCGGCAGGCCAAACAACGTCTTCAGGAAGACCAGCCACGGGCGCCAAGTGTCGAAATCTCGGAACCAACAGCGCCAGATGCCGGGATTCGCTACGGCGCTGATGATCGTCGGAGTGACGACGGCGCCGCTCATACTGCAGTCTCGCCGCTATGGGCGGCCATGATCTCGGCGAGCGAGGGCGGCCGCTCGGCGGCGGGCTTGAGGCCGAGCGCCTGAAGATCAAGGCGGAGGCGATTTTCCATCGCGAGGCGTGTGCGCATGGCGTGCTCGCTCAGGTCGCCGTCGTCCATGCGCTGGTCGAGACGAAGGAGGTCCCATTCGTTGCGGACGATGCGGGCGATGAGCAAGAGCTGCGCACGAGACGGTGCTGCTCCAACGTGCCCAATCAAGCCGACAGTGCGGTCGCGGGTGAAGCGCTGGCGGCTTCGGGCGTTGAAACAGCGCGGCGCGTAGAGGCGCCCCGGCGCGGCTTGTGGCGCGTCCGTGTGTGCGGTGGCGGCTCCTGGCGCGGTCATGCAGGTACTTTACGCCAAGCGGCAAGCAAGCTCGCGCGGAACGTTTGGCAATCTTTGCGAATGCAACACGCGTGCAACACGCTCAAAATAGCCGCGCGATTTCAAGAGTTTGCAAGGCGTAAGCGGATTGTAAATCCGCTGCACTACGTTTGAGCGCATGCGGCCAGCGCCAGAAGCACACCATCTCGGGCGGCGGAAACACGGTCGCGGTGCCTCGGTATGACTGTGCGTACCTACCACGCCACCATGCGAAATGCGCACATGCGCACGTGGCGCACGTGTTTTCTCGTACTTTCATAGACGCCGAAAAAAGAGAATCGGGAATAGGAGACAGAAGGGGGTACTAGGGAAGATGTAGAATTCACGTGCGCTACGTGCGCACGTGCGCCGCCACCGACGGCGGCCCGGGAGCGTAACCACGTAACCGTGTGTTATACACACGGTTACGGTTACGCCTTGGGCTCCGCGTAACCATACTGTGACTGGTTACGCCTTGGTTACGCTCGGTTACGCCAGCCAGGCTCAAAGCGGCATTCCCGTGCGCGCCGGCCACACGAAGCTCTTCGCGTCGTCGGGCTTGTCCTCCGGCGCCCACTTGAAGCGGACGTAAGGATCGTCGCCTTCGGCGAGTTTGCGCCGTGCCCGCGACTTGACCTGCCGCGGGTATGCCGTGTTGCCGAACAGCCCGCACTTCTCCATGAACTCGTACCAGGACGCAACGCTGACGGCTTTGAGATCGCCGCCGTCGGTGGCGATGATCTCGCCGCGCTCGGCCAACGCCTCGTTGAGGGCGTCGAGTGTTTTCTGATCTTGCGGTGCCAGTTTTTTGGCTTTCGGCGGCGGGACATGATCGGCCGTCTCGACCACGCAGCTCGTCACCGGGTCGCCATCCTGATCTTCGCCCAACTCGATGGGCCGCAGCGTGAAGGCGAGCTTCGTGCCGCCTGGCCCGTCGCGTTGTTTCGTCACCGCGGCGGTGCATACGCCGTTGGCGTGGCGCTCAATCTTGATCTCCGTATCGACGGCACAATGCAGCAGCGAGTGCCCACGGCCGCCGAGCGACGCGTCCTTGCCGACGTGGTGCACGGCGATAATTGTGCATTTCAGTTTCTCGCGCAGCCGGTCGAGAGCGGTGACGAAGGCGCCCATGTCGTCGGGCGCGTTCTCGTTGCCGCCGGCCAGGGCGCGACTCACGGTGTCGACGATCACCAGGTCGGCGGCTTCGACGGCCGCGGCGAGCCGGTCCACGTCGTCACCTTTCTCATCGAGGTGGCATAGATCGACCGGGCTCACGATGGCGCTGAAATTAACATCTTGCTGATCGCCGAGTTGTTGTGCCTCCGCCCATGCGGCGATCCTTTTCTTGATCGAGCGCCCGGCCTCCGCGGCGATATAGATAACGCGGCCTCGCGTGACGCAGTGTCCGAAAAACTCGAGCCCAGCGGCAATGTGCAATCCGAGATCGAGAGTCCAGAACGTCTTGCCACAGCCGGATTCGCCGAAGATCATGACGACCGTTTCGGTGTCGATGAGGCCTTTCACCAGCGAGCGGGTATCCAGGTCCGGCTCCAGCATGTCGGCGAACGGTATGATTTCCAGCGGGGGCTTCATCGGCTTCCCTCGCCGCGCCGCGTACTCATCAGCCCTCGCATTGGCGCTCATCGCCGCATGTCCATCTTCAAGATGTTTTCGAGCGCGCGATCAACTTTGTCCTCGTCAAGTGCGGGTTTGCAGCATTTTTCGTTGTAGGCGTGCCCCAAGGAGACCGCTAGATGGGGCTCCATGCCGAGTCTGAGCATGTAGCCAAATATGCTGGTGATTGCGGTGACGCGGCCGCTGGTGCCTTGCTTGACGCCTTCGGCGAGCCTGCGCCAATACTCGTCCGGCCGTTTCTTCGAAAGCGCGTCAACAATGCTCTTGCTCGCGCCGCCATCCGCGTTGGAGTCAACGGTCGCCTCTTGCAGCAGATCGAGCGCGTCCCGTAACTCAATCTCGTTAGAGGTCTCGGCGATAATCTTCGCGAGCCGTGGGTGCTTGATATCCTTCCTATGCCACGAGCCGGGCCAGCGCAGCGGGTGAACCACCGGCTCGGCGCTGCCATCAGCGTTGACGTATTGCGTCGCGAGGCGCCGCGCCTGTTTCAGCAAGCGGTGCTCGTTTTGATTGCACGTCGGCTCGGAGAGGCGCCAGTGCAGATGCAGCTTCGGCTCGGCGTTGCCGGTTTCGCGGTTGAGATATTCGCCGCCGCTCCCCATAGCGATCGTCGCACGGCCGAGAAGGTGCTCGATCTTGGTGCGCGCCTCCGCCGGGTGCTGGTCGCACTCGACGCTGATGGCGAGTCCTTCGGCGATGTCCTCCTCGCGCGCATGCTCATCATTCGTTAATGTGGCGACGGGCGGGCAGAACACGGCACCTCGCGGTCTCTGCGCCATCCACGTCACGACATTGGCGACTTGATCGACAAGATTTGGATCGCCCACGCGCACGCATGGGAAGCTGTGCCGGCCGCCGTAGAACGCAGGCCTTTCGGGCTCGTGATAGAAGCCGCGCAGCGAGATGTATCCGCCCAGCGCTGCGTAGCGGAAAATCGCGTCATAGAAACGCGCGATCTCGCCGCGATCGGCTTCGAGTGCTTCGGCGATCTCGGCGGCGGCAAGCGTGCTCATGGCCGCAGCCCCTGCGGCTCGCCGATGCCAAGCGCCTCGGCGAAGTCGCCGACGGTGCAGCTCGCGGCCGGCACGCGCTCCTCGACCGCGATCCCTTGAGCGGCGCAGTGAGCGACTATTTCTTGCGTCATGGCCGCAGCGGCTTCCGAATACGCGGCGGGCGGGTCGATCGCGAGCGTCTCGGAGCCGCCGAAATCGAATTCGATGCGATAGCCGTGCCGTTCAAAGTTTCGCATCACCTCGCCGATCGCGACCAACGACCGCCGCCGTAGGCCGGCATTGCGCACAATCGCCATGTCGAAGACCAGCTTCAATGTCGCCGGTCTTACTGGCGGGATGACCAAAACGAAGCCGCAGCGATCAGGCCGCAGTGCATCGGGCATGGCATCTTCTTTGAGCCACTGGCATCTGAACGTGCGGCATGTCATCGGCCGGGCCGCATAGATGCCACAGCCACCGTGGCCGGGGCGGCAGTGTCCACACCACCGCCCCGCCGGCTTCACCACCGGCGGATCGTCGATGGAGAAAACCTTGCAGCACAGCGAGCACGAGCCGCAGGAACGGCCGGCTTTACTCGCCGGGCCGCTGGATGCTATAAGGGCGTCGCCGCCTTCGTTGGCGGCACGTCCCAAAGATTCGAGGAGCCGTGCGCTGCCCGTGCACGGCTCTTTGATTCCACCGTCCATTCGACATCCCAAAGGTTCGAGCGCGTCGGCGGCGCCGACGCGAAGCGTATAAACATTGTCGGGATCACGCCGCGCTCGCCCTCTCGCGTTCGCTGATCCAGGCGAGCAACGCGCTTTTCCTCGCACAGAGCGTCGCCCCCAGCTTCCAGATAGGCGGCCGTGCGGTGCCCTTCATCTGTGAGGCGACGTGATAAAGGCGGCGACGGCGCTTCAACGGATTGGCATCGCCGAACAGGAAATCCGCAATCGGCTGTGCGCCAGTTAGCAGATCGTCCGCGGGCGTCGGGTCCGGTTGCGGCTTGGCCATGGAAATCCTCAAAAACGCTTGGCTTCCCGTGTCGTACCACTGCCCTTGACACCTTACTACGGGTTTCGTAGTATTACGTTTAACATAATGCAACAGGGCGGGATATGGCTCGGCCACTCAAGGACAAAGTTAGTGGCCCGCGCGGCACGGCGGTCGGCTTCCGATTGCCGCAGGCATTGCGCGACCAGCTCGACGCCGCGCGGCGTGATGTCGAAGGCGGTGGCGAACGCAGTTTGAGCGATGAGATCGTGCGCCGACTGCGCGAGAGCTTCGATACGGAGAAGCCGATCAAAGAGCGCTTCGGCAACGATTTCAATTACGCGCTCTTTCGAGTCCTTGCGTTAGGGCTGATGCAAATTGAAGCGGCGACGGGGCAGAGTTGGCACAAGGAGCGCTTTACGTTCGATCTTGCCAAGGAGCTTATCGACACCGTGCTTGAGTACAAAATGCCGGCGGGACGCGCGACGGCTCCTAAAGGAATGGTGATCCCGGAAGGGCTCAATAAGAATTACGCTCGCGCGCTGGGCAAGATTACCGCCATGACGACGCTCGCGGGGCTCGAAGTCCTGCTAAAGCGCGGAGATAGTGAATCTTCCGCAGCGCTCGCAGTGGGCCAGCGCGTCGCGGGTGGTCATCGAAACTTCCAAGCAATGCCGGCCGCGAACGCGATGCTGCTCGCAGCAATGACGCCAAGATTAATGAAGATGCTCGATGAGCACGTCGCGGCGAACCCTGGCGGGGTGATTGACAAGTTTCTTCATCAACCGACACGCAAGAGGAGCAAACCATGAGCATCCGCAAACGCACATTGCCCAGCGGCGAAGTCCGCTGGATGTTGGATTACCGCGACCAACAAGGGGCGCGCCGCGGCAAGCTGTTCGCGACTAAGGGCGCGGCCATCGCCGCCGAGACGCGCATCCGCGGCGAGTTGGTCCGCGGCATCCACACGGCCGATAGCGCGAGCGCCACGATCGCCGAGGCCGCTGATGTTTGGCTTGCCGCATGCGAGGCGCGCGGTCTCGAACCTTCCACGATCGCGCAATACAAGACGCACGTGCGCGGCTTCATTGTGCCGCTCTTGGGTTCCATGAAGCTCTCGCGGCTGACCGCGCCCGTCGCCCAGGACTTCGTCGAGAGAGTAACTGCGACCGCGAGCCGCGCAATGGTCCGCAAGGTTGCCACATCACTCAAATCGCTGGTGGGCGAAGCCGTGCGGCGTGGCCTCGCCGCGACGAACGCGGTGCGCGAGGTTCGGCTGCCGGGATCATCGCGCGATGAGGAACCCGCGGAATTCCCATCGCGGGACGAGATCAAAATGCTGCTTGATAAGGCCGAAGGTCAGATGAAGGTACTCGTTCATCTCGGCATCTTCACCGGCATGCGGGCCAGCGAAATCCGCGGATTGGAATGGGAGAACGTCGATCTGAAAGAGAGTATTATCCGGGTGCGGCAGCGGGCGGACCGGCTCAACAAGATCGGCCGGTGCAAGTCCAACACTTCGCAACGGGACATTCCGATCGGTCAGCATCTCGTCGCGCTGCTCCGCGAATGGCGCCTCGTCTGCCCGCGCACTGTCGGCGCCGACGATCCGGGCGTCCTGCGCTACGTGCTGCCCAACAAGCGCGGCAATGTCGAGGACCACCCGACGGTCTATCGCCGCTTCGGCGCATTGCAGCTCGCGTGCGGGATCACTGCGCCCGTGTTGAGCGAGGATGGAAGGCCGACGCGCGACAAGGACGGCCGCCCGGTGGTGCGGCAAAAATTCGGCCTGCACGCCATGCGTCACGCGTGCGCCTCGCTCCTCATCGCCGAAGACTGGCAGCCGAAGCGGGTGCAGGCGTTCCTCGGGCACGCCACCATTGGCCTCACGATGGATACCTACTCTCATCTCTGGCACGACGCTGAGGCGGACCAGCAAGCCATGGCGCGGCTTGAAGGCACCTTGCTCCGGTGAGGATGCAACACGGATGCAACACGAGGGCCGAAAAACGGCGGAAATCCTAGGGTTTCACTGGATTTGAAGTCCGGGCGCCCCACCGGGGTGCGTTTCTTTTCCGTGCAATGACGAGCCGCTTAGCGCCGAATGGGCCGAATGGTATGCAAACGTCGTGGTCTCATGCAACCCGTTGGCCTCTCCTTA
>Ga0307374_10012192_pt1 | contig 12101 bp, 8 predicted proteins | sample OX3MG_FD_202532 | JGI IMG/M metagenome (GOLD analysis project Ga0307374, IMG submission 202532) | Soil microbial communities from Risofladan, Vaasa, Finland - OX-3 | ecosystem: Environmental > Terrestrial > Soil > Coastal area > Acid sulfate soil | place: Finland: Risofladan, Vaasa | collected...
AACTCTGGTTTACACGGTATCATATTTTTTCCTCCCCTCAAGCTGAGATTTCTTATATCGGATCCAAGACCATTTCCAAACGGAATCAGCAAGCGAGCCACATGAACACAACGCCATCCCAACGAGCAAATGGGGCTCTGGCGCAGCTTTCTTCGCTTGCTCACGCTTCTAAAACTTCGGCAATTCAGCGAGAAGTGCGTCAGTTGCAGTATTATTTCCAGGATATGTATGCAGCTATGTCCGAATCAGCTCGCGTCGTTGCCAACGGGAAAAGAATGGTGCTCATCATTGGCGATTCACGCAGACGCGGAATCACTATTCCGACTTCTGCGGCCTTGTGCGAAATGGCTGATACTGTAGGATTAGAACTGGAACAGCGGATTGTTAGAGAGGTGCCGGGTCGTATTCTTGTAAGCACGCGTGATATGACCACGGGGAGATTCTCATCGAGACCCCAAAGTGATGGCCTGGCGTATTCTGAGGAAGATATCCTCGTCTTTTACAAGAGAGCTGTTCAGGATAAGAGCGAATAGAAGTTAGAGATGGATGGGCACATGAAAGAAAGCAACTTTCCGCAACCCTCTTCCGAGCAGTTAGCAGGCTTTCAGGAGGGGGACCCTCTGGCAGCGAACGCGGTTGTTGAACTCGTCCTCCCGTCGATCCAGCGATGGGCCTGGACACAGTACAAACTGCTCCCCCAAGATGACGTTCAGGATATTGTGCATCAGGTACTGGCGGAAATTTGCCATCATTATGCGCGGTACGATCCGAAGCGCGTCTTATTCACAACGTATGTTATCGGTCTACTGAAGCTGAGGCTTGCAGATCTGTATGCAACTCGGCAAGAGATAGACGAGAAGGAGGAATATGGGCCCGATGCGTACGAAAAGTTGCTTTCTTTGCCGTATAACGATACAGAGGCACTGGACGAGGATACTCGTATCGTGCGCGAAGAATTCTTCCGCCAGGTGGAAGAGCATTTAGAGCCGATCGAGCGAGAGTTGTTCCAGTTGATGAGAAATGACGTGAAAAGTACCAGGGCTTTTGCCGCGGTCCTCGTCCGCTATGGTCCTGTGTCCGATGAGGACCGCGATGTAAAAAATGCAAAAGCGCGCCTCATGCGGAAAGTGACATTTATCGGAAAAACATTGGGCTATGCTCCGGAGGATCTGCGATGACTCAGAATCGTGCAAATGGAGACGGCGCTCCTATGACAGCTCTGCCGACAGATACAGAGATTCTTCAAAAGTGGTACGAGTATGCTTCTCAGCAGCCGGGGTCCATTGGTTCACTCCTTCAGCTTTTGCGCTTGCGGCAACGAAAATCGGAAGAGCAGCAGCGTATTGAGTTCGAGGTGAGCGCCGCAGATTTTGCGAAGCTACAAAGTATGCGTACACCTCGAACAGATCGCTTTCACTCTGATGCAGAGCGTATTGCGGCGGCGTGCCATGTTGGTCAGATATTTCGTTTTGTCCAGATGCTCATGCTTGCACGGAATTTGGCGGCCCAGGAGCAAACCACTGAAGGCGAAGTATATGAAGCCGCCTTTGACGCGTTTGCTTCCAACCAGGATATTACAGAAGAAGAATGAACGTACACATTCCTCCCTTTCTCGCGCACGCAGCGTGGATTGCCAGAAAGATCGAAGACATCATGGGCCAGGAGCGAGAAGGCACGCAGCTTCTCTCGCGTTTTCCTCGTGATATGGCCGCGCTTGCCTCACACGGCTTAGATATCCCTATTCTTCGTCAACCTCATCTGACTGTTCAGCATGCACATGAGTTTTTGTGTATCCTGCGGGGTGATCCGTCTGTTTCTACCACCGATATTCTGGATCGTCCTCTTTATGGGCTTCTCCACATTGGTCCCCCATCGAACCTCATCCTCATCACTGAGGAATTATCCACTCCTGTAGCCAACTATGTGCTGGCCCATGAAATCAGCCACTTCTTCGCAGACGTTTTTTTTGTGCAGCAACGCTGGTCACAATCGCTTCCGGAAAACATGCGTGAGGTAAGGCGTTTATTCTCATGGCAACAGCGTGATGGGTGGCTAGAATTACAGGCGCTCATTCGAGGGCTCCCTCCAAGGCCGACACGAATTATGGCACGTGGAGTCAGGGAGTTGCCAGAAACGGCAGTGCACGAACAGCTAGCGGACCTCATCGCACGGGAATTGCTTGCTCCCTGGTATATGGTCGCTCCGCTCTTCGCCCAGTTCGGGACGAAAGGAATCGTCGAACTTCTTCGCGAAGACTTCGGCTTGCCAACATGGATTGCTCGTGGCTATCGAAACATGCTCGACAAAACACTTTCCACTCACGGCGATGTCATTGATCGTCTCTTTGGACCACTCATCCAGCACACACATCTGAATGATTCATAAACTCCCTTTGCTCCGCGCGAAAAACGCTGCTGATTGCCGTATGACAGTATTGAAGACGTGAGAGGATAGAAGAAGAGATGTATTTAGGAGAGCGTTTTGATCAGCTGAGGAGCGAAAACGATGGATGTACCTGGCGGCGATACGGATGATCTTGGCGTCGATGAAGCATTCGCGCGGGGGAGCGATTTTGAGAGCATTATTGCGCCACAGAATTGGCGCCCACCGGGAGAATATTATCAAGTGATGCCAGCCGAGACGCGGAGAACTGTCTCTGCTGTCGTGGCCTCAGACGAGCGGTTACGGAAAGAATTGCGGGAAACGTATCTCCCATACCTGACGCGCATAGGAACGATTAAATGCTGGGAACAGGCGAATCCCAGATTCATAGAGACCCTCCAGCGCACCATGCTCTATTCGGGACGCGTAATTGCCGCTGATGGCACGCTGGCAAAGTATGCTACGTTGAGTCTCGTGGGCGCGCAGATTGCCATCTCGAAAGTGAGCTACCAGGGCGGGACCGGTCAGATCATCTCAAACATCATGCATTGGGGAAGAGAGCTGCCCCGGACAGTGACGGTAGAAGACATTGTGCAGGCCATCAAAAGCCGGAAGAAGATTCATGGTGACAGCCTCCCCAACCTCTTTTTGTACGCTCTGATGACCTACAAGGAGCGCGAGGTTTTGCTGGATACTCCACCTGGTACGTTCAAGCTCATCCAGGGACCAATCTTCCCCCATGAGATGCTTACCGGAGCCGGGAAAGGCAGAGTCATGGTTACCTGCCTTGATCTCATCAAACAGATGATCAACGATGGTGCCTATGCGACCATTATCTCAAGCAGTAGTGACTCTCAGCTCCTCGATCTGGGCATGGCCCTGAATGCGGGCGAGTATCTTGTTGTTGATACAGGGACAGATGTCCTGAAGGATTTCCTGTATGAGGACGGCGATTCTTCCAATCAATTAAAAGCACACTATTCAAAGCAAGAAATCAAGGAGTACGGCTACCGTAGCCAGCTCGAGATTTTTGAAGAGTTCATGAACGATTACGGTCCACGTGTAGTGCGTGGAGTCTTGCGTGCCCATTCCATGAGCCGTCCGTATGTCTTCTTCTGCAATGCTAATCGGATAGAAGAAGCTGTCCATATGCTGCTGGCCGATGCTGCACATACCGGCCCACGTGGGTTCCCCTTGCTTGTCGATCTGGCGGACCAGTATTGTTCTGGCTCCTTCAAGGCCAGCGAGTATACGACGCGCTTAAATGCAGAATTTGCACGGGCTTCCAGCGGAAGCATTATGTACCAGTCGGAGAGAACAAGCCGTGATTAGGCTCAACCACAAGGAAAGGATGTTCTATGTTGCCATTTGAACCACCTGCGCAAGATGATCAGTCAGGAAACCGCCAGAGGGACGCCGGAAGCGACCAATATGTTTCCAATTCGCTTCAGGATGGGAATGCCGGCGCGTCGGAATTGAGCGGGCCGCGCATAGCGCAAGTTGACCAGCATATCGCTATGTACGAGGCGATGAGCATCAACCACGAATTGGAGCAGCGCGCAGTGGCATCTGCGCGGGCCATTGCGTTTGTGCATTTTGATATGACTTCTCCTAAAAACAACATAGTTGAAGCTCTTGTTCACCAGGGCGACCTGATCAAAATTGATCGTGGACTGTATGTGCTCATTGAAAGTGATGAGGATCAGCGACGATATAGCGGAAGGATCGTAGAAGGGCCCTTTTTCGATCCGGATGTGCTCAAACGTGACTCAACCCCCGTACAGTTCATCATTTTGCATCAGGGGCAAGGGAAAAGGCTATCATTACCAGAATACCATGGGCGCATTCACATCGAGTTACTGGGCGAGGAGGTCAATGGGCTTTTGTACCCAACCACACGCCGCCCTCGTCCGGCCTCCCCGGTATTCGCCTATCAGTCCTCTATGATGTCAGACATGTTGCACTTGAGGGGAAATATCCTTCTCGGCCAGCTCGATACCTACAAGGATGTGTTCGTACATATCGACGGAGAAAATAAGGAATACTTGCCTCGTAATGTGCTGACAGTTGGAACCGTGGGTAGTGGAAAGTCGAATACCGATCAGGTTCTTATCGAGGAAACACTGGCAGCCAACTATGCCCAGATCGTTGTTGACCCGGAAGGCGAATATACCCTGATGGATAAGCCTGTTGAAACGGCCGGCGTTCAGGAAATGCTTGCTCTTTATGGGCGTGCGCCTCGTGGCGTTCCGCACCTGACAGTGTATCGACCGCCTCTCTGTGGCTCAAAACGGGCAGATGCTGTAGAGTTCTCTGTCCCTTTCGATTCGCTCAGTCCGGAATTAATCGCTGAGATTACGGATATGAATGAGACCCAGGGAATGCGCTTTACCTTTCTCTACGAGCAGGCCATTGCTGTTATGCGCAAAGAGGGGCAAGGTCCCGCCCAGATTATTGGCGAGGAAGAAGAGGCAAATCTCTCACGTGGGTACCCTGGCATTACGCTTGACTTCCTCCTGGATATCCTGAACCAGGAGTTCGCGCACCATGAATATAAGCGAGAGGAAGAAAGTGCTGAAAAGGGCAAAAAGTCGAAAGGCGCGGCAAAGTCTGACGATACCAGTGATGAAGCTAAGAAGGTGCTACCATCTTCAGAAGTCAATTTCTACTGCCGGGTGCATCGCCTCAAGCCGCTTATAGAGGATCAGCATGATGCAAGTTCGTATGGTGCATTACGCAAGAAATTGCGCGAACTGCGCTCGACTCGTCTGTTCGATCGGCACGATGCCCCTAAGCTCGACATGGTTCGTCTGAGCGAACCGGGTCATTTAACGATCATTGATATGTCCGATTGCGACGACCGAGAGGTGAAAAACATCATTATCGCCGATCTCCTCGCCCGCATGTATCGCTACAAAATGGATCTGGACGAAAAGACCAACAAGCAGCGCAGGGTAATGCTTACGATCGAGGAGGCGCACGGTTTTGTCTCACGTGAGAATAAAGGAAAAATGGAGCAAACGCTCAGCCAACTGCAGCGAATTGCACGCCGCGGGCGCAAACGCTGGTTAATATTGCATTTCGTCACTCAGTCGCCGCAGCATCTGCCGTCGGAGTTGTTTGAACTCGCGAACAATAAGATTATCCACCAGACAACAGGCACGGAGAACTTGCGCGTCCTTAAATTAGCGGCAGGGACCATTAATGAGGGCATTTGGGATGAGGTACCGAGCCTGGGAATTGGGCGTGCTATTGTTGTGTCCAGTCAATATCCTCACCCCATCATGGTGCGCATTCGTCCCGCAGCTTCGCAACGGAATTACACACTTTGAAGTCACTGCTCCCCTCTCATTGGTTGGGGAAAGAGCTTAGGCTAAAACAACGTATTGTACAGGCGAGGAAAGGGATGCCATGAGCGCGGCGGTACGGCAGTTTGATGCGAATAGTGAGCGAAGGAGCATATGAGCGCACCATCACCGACTATTGGATAAGCAGAGATTTTTTCAGGTTCGGCCTTCTACTAGTTTTGTCCTGACGGCCTGTCGACTCGATGTCTGGATTGGTTGATGTTGGTGGCACGATAGTCGTGGAGGGATCGGAAAGGGCCATTGAGAATGCAGCTCTTCGCGTAGTAGGAAGAACTGGGACACTGGAATTCAATATCCTGGCCTGGCATCCTCAGCAGTAACGCGAAGAGGAAAGAGAGTGCTGTGGCGCTCAATGAACAATTGATCGTCCAGGACAATGTCTTGGGCCCGATGCTGGTGTGTGTTCCATTCCCTCTCTGAGCTATGAACCTGCGAGAATCCACACATCCAGCTTCTATACAACCAGCGTCAGTCTATCAGGGATTTTGATTGACAACAACGAGAGAGGGGTACCATGAGAATTTTACATACCGCAGATTGGCACATGCAAAACCGCCTGGGGCGCCAGGATCGGAGTGAGCATATCTACCATGCGCTAGAACAGATCGCAGGATACCTGGAAGAGCAGAGCGTTGACGTGATGCTGGTAGCAGGCGATATATTCAGTGAGCATTGCCGGGCGGAACAAATGCGCGAGGCTGTAGCCGCGATCAAGCGCATCTTTCAGCCATTTATTATGCGTGGAGGGACGATTATTGCCATCAGTGGCAATCATGACAGTGAGGTATTCTTTGAGACATTACGTGATGCGCTCGACCTGGTCGCGGAAGGTACACCTGGCTTCACGACGCACGCAACAGGGCGCCTGCACGTCGCTGCTCGCCCGCGCTTGTTGCGGCTGGCAGGGCTCGATGGGACAATCGTCCAGTTTGTCCTGATGCCGTTCCCGACAGCGCGCTGTTACCTGAACCAGGAACGGGGAGAACGCCGGTACGCGACGCCTGAAGAAAAATACCAGGCGATTGCGCAGGGCTACAAAGAGACCCTCCACACCTTCCAGGAACAGCTTGATGTGCATCTCCCCTCCGTCCTCGTCAGCCATATTCATGTACGTGGGGCCGAAACATACACGCACTACTCCCTCGGTGACGAAGACACCATTCTTGTCGAGCAGGACGATTTACCTGTTTACTGGGCCTATATCGCCTGCGGCCACATTCACAAAGCTCAGGCTATCAATAGAGCGCCGCATATGCGCTATTGTGGAAGCATCGAACGAATAGATGTCGCTGAAGGCCAGGACACGAAAAGCGTGGTTTTATGCGATGTTGGGGCGCGTGGTCTCGTCGGTGAGCCGCTGCTGCTTCCACTTCGCAGTACCTCCATCTATCACGTCGAGATTACCGACCCGGATACGCAGATAGCACAACTTTTAGCATCCTACCCCGATGCGCAAAACGCCCTGGTGAAATACACCCTGCACTGGGATCCAGAAAAACACATTCGCGAAGAACTCTCTCGCCGGGTAGAGGAAATATTTCCCCACTGGTACGAACGAAATTTCAAGGAAATTGGTCAGAACGGTAACCAGAAAACCGTTTTCGCGCAACAGAGTATCCTGGATGTCGTCGGCACCGTGCGGGATTACCTGAACATGAATCTTGTAGGTGACCCGCAAAGAGACGAATTACTTGCCCTGGCGAATGAATTACTCGCAGAGGAGGCCTGGCTATGATTCCACAGCGTGTCTATATGAAAGGCTTTATGAGCTACCGCGACGAGACGACCTTGTCCTTCCGGGGATCGTCGCTCTGGGTCCTCGCTGGGCGAAACGGCGCAGGCAAATCCGCCGTGTTCGATGCCATGACTTTCGCGCTTTACGGCGCACATCGAGGTGGCGAACAGCACGCCAAAATACTGATTAACAAACAATGTGACGGTTTCGTTGTAGAATTCGACTTCATCGTTGGAGACGATGAATATCGCGTGCGACGTACCTGCTCGCAAAAACGTTCTACCTACCAGGCCTTTCACCTACAGGGGCCACACGCGCCCCAACCGGGAAAGCCGGGGCCACAAGCTATTCCCGATACAGACAAGCTCACCGGATTCAACCTATGGGTCGCACACGTTGTGGGTCTTTCTTTCGAGACCTTTACCGCTTCTGTTTTGCTGAGGCAAAATGAAAGCGATGTCTTGCTTACCGTCGGCGCGAGCAACCGCCATGATATGTTAACGCAACTTGTCAACCTTTCCGCGTATGTGCGTCTCTGTGAGCAAGCTGATGAGAAAAGAAAGCGATTGGAGCAAGAGGCAACACTCTATCAGGGGCATCTTCAAAGAATTGCCCCGGTCAATGACGCACAACTTGCTTCGCTCAGCGCTCAAATAGAGCAGGCAAATATCGGCATACAGGAGATGCTAGCACGGCTGGGGCGGCTGTCCGCACTCAAGGTCAAAGCTGAACGCTGGAACCAGTGGCGAAGTGGTTATACACTTGTTCAACAAGCATTGTGTGAAATCCACGCTACCCTCGACCAGGCAGAGCAGATCGAATATCGTGCAAGGCGTCTCTCAACACTTCAGCAGGTACTTCCCTCGCTTCAACTCATCGCTGTGGAACGGAGGGAGTTCGCCGAGAAGGAGCGATATATCATCCAGTATCGTGACGACCTGTGTGGCTGGGTGGAGAGCCAGGCGCGGGCTCGCATCGAGAGAGAAAGCGCGCAGGTACAGCGCGATGACCTCGCAAAGCAGCGCGAGGAGGTAGGCCAGGACAGGGAACTGGCGCAAGCAACCCTCAACGGCCTGCAAGAAGATGTCAACATGCTGCATCAATTAGCCGCGATACGAGCACAGGTCGATGAATACCGGCAACGCCTGAGCAGCGTCTCGGAGGATCTGGAACAGCGGCATTCCGTTCTACAGCAAGAGGTGGAGGCCTTAAAAGAGTTACAGGTAGCCATTCCCTGGCTCGAACACTTTGCGGAAGCTCGCGCCGTTTGGCATCAGGCCTCGCTTGCCTATCGCGAAGCCCAGCGGGATGCGGAAGCGCTTACCACACAGGCGGTGCTCAAGCAAAATGAAAAGCGAGCGGTGGAAGATCGCTTACAAGCCGTTCAACAGGAAGCTTCGCAGGCACAACAATACCTGACCGAGTGTAATACGCTGCTGGCAGTAGCGAAAAAGAATCTGCGCAACTTCCAAGAGGTAGATAGTCAAGCGAAATGCCGTTATTGCGGTCAGATGCTCACGCCGCAGCACTTAGACGATGAGCGGACCCGCCTCGAGGAGGAGTTAAAAATTGCGCAAGACGCCGTGGAAACTGCACGGCAGAGAAGCAAGGAGACCAATGGACGTGGACGTACCCTGGAGCGAGAGAGAGATGCTATTACTGACCTGATACAAGCGCTGCAAAGTGACGCCCAACGCATGTTACAGGAACAGCTCAAGGCGCAACAAACGCTCACAAGCGAGGAGCACAAGGCGCGCAAAGCCTTGTCTAGCCTACCACCTACGCACAGAGAGAAGATTGCCACCGGTGACGACGAAACGATAGATGTGATCTTCGCATGCGACTATCCAACAGCAGCAACACTGAGCGAATTACGCCTCCAGGCACAGCAAGTCGATGAAAAGAGCGGGCAACTAAGCTTACTGAGCGAACAGCGGCATGACCGCGAAAAACTGCTGGCAGAACAATCTCTTCTCCTGCGCCAACAGCAAGGATTAGAGGAGCGGTATCCTACTCAACGTGAACATGACATTCTGCTGGCTTTCCAACAAGAGCAGCAAAGACTCGACGTGACCAGCAACAAGCGAAAAGAGTTGCACAGTCAGTTGAAGCAGGCAGAGCAGCAATTGGAGCAGGCACAAGCTACTTCGCAACAGGCCGACCAGCAGGTGCAAGCGATCACGATCACTTTGAAGACAGAAGAGGGGAAGAAAGAAACATTACAAGTAACCCTTGTAGAGCAAGTGGCGGCGCTCCCCGTATCCTGGCAGACAGCAGCAGAGGCAATGACAGAGGAGCAGGTTACGGGCTGGCAGCGAGAAATCGAACAGCTTGCGGGAGCTGACCACCTCTATGAGCAGCTAGAAAAAGCCCGGCAAGAGCGGCAGAGCCTTGAACAAAGGAAACAACACCTTGAACAGGAAATGGACACGATAGAACCAGAGGCACGTCGCCCTCTATCTATAATCGAGCAAGAAGAGCGATGTGCGCGGCAAGAGTACGAGAAAGTGAATGAGGAACTCCAGCAAGCCCAACTTGAAAAGCGCACGTTAGAGATATGCCGGGAGCAGCGCCTCGAATACGAAACCAACTATCATCAGGCGAGAAGGAAAGCGCTCCTCTACAAACGCCTCGCCCAGTTACTTGGTCGGGATCACCTGCAAAACTACCTCCTCCTACAAGCACAGACGGGGATCGTAGCCAGCGCCAATGAGACGCTCGATCGAATCTCTGCTGGCACGTTGAGAATCGAACTCCGGCAACGCGAAGAGCAAGGCGCAGCAAAAGCACTCGATCTCATTGCCCATAACAGCGAGACGGGAGCGGAATCGCTCCCCGTCTCCCAACTCAGTGGAAGCCAGAAATTTCGAGTGGCGGTAAGCCTGGCGATTGGCATTGGGCGGCACGCCAGCCACGGCACACGACAAATCGAATCGGTGATTATTGACGAGGGTTTTGGTGGCCTGGATAAAGAGGGGCGACAAGATATGATTCAGGAATTGCACCTGCTCAAAGGGGAACTCAAGCGCATTATCCTTGTCTCGCATCAGGAAGAATTTGTTGATGCCTTTGACAACGGATATACTATTGAATTAATCGATCAAACATCGAAAGTGACGCTACGCTAGCTAAATGCTTGCGGGGTGAGCTTGCGGAATCACTACCGAGGAATATGCTTGTAGCCTGATACTGAGCGTCAGAAGGTTCTAGCCATTGCGCAATTTCTCGCCGGAAGCATTTAGCAGATATAAGGAGTATCATGTACATTAGTTAGACGAAGAAGGAATTAATTAAAGCGAGGAGGGAAAATACCAAGTGCCGACACAGCAAGGGTTTATAAACCACATAGTAAATCAGATTTTTGATATAGCCTCAGACGTGAAACCCCTTGGCTCTTTAGGAGAAGCTGAATTACCAGCTCTTATCTTTGCCGTAGAGGGTCATGACGCAATTTACTGCATACTTAAGAAGGGCAACGAGAAATATGAACAGTTGAGCAAACAAATATTGCGAAAAAACGCAGAATGGGCAAATAAATTTTCTGAAGCATATATTAATGAGAAACTAGAATCTCTGCTTATCAAAGCCGCGCAGGGAGACTCATCTGAAATGCTAACTGGTTATGTTAACCAGTTCATAGCCGACCTTGAAGACTACACCTTAGAGCATACAGTTTTCTTACCTCTTGCCAATCTTTCAATGGAAATTGACACATTGGAAATTGGAAAGATTATTCTAAATAACATGACAGTCACATTTATTGAGAAATTGATCACACAAGCAGAAGCTCATAGTATACGCCCTGAAATGCTTCACTATCAAAAGGATAGTGAACGTACACACTTACGCGATCTTATTAATCAGTTTAAAGGAGATGTATGCGCAGAATACCATGTTATTGCCGAACCAGGCAGAGCAGTAGAAAGAGCTGAAGATGAATGCCGAAGAATATTTGATCTTCTGCGTTATGCTATGGCCTTGTTAGACCCAAACGAGCCAAATAAGTATAATTTTGACTTACATTTCTTGACCAAAGGAGGTTGGGTCTCTTCAAGTTATACAGGATTTGTTTTTGCTCAGAACGTCTTTGATACAATACCACGTTATAACCGTTCATCAAAAATATTTTCGATTTCAAGTAACACTCTTGAACGAATGAGGGGAATAGGGGTTTTCGATCTAGCAGCTATTCTAAAGTCTGACTCAGCAATTACAGAGTTCGAAGAAATTTTGCTTCGAGGTATTCATTGGTTTGCAGATGCGCATATCCAGACAGAAAAAGAAAACAAGCTTCTCAGCTTAATAACATGCTTAGAATGTTTCTTTAGTGATCGACAAGCTGATAAGATTGCTAACAGCATTGCTGAGGGGGCAGCTTTTACTTTAGGCACTAATTTTGATGAACGCAAAGATTTGAAAGAAAAGGTCAAGGACTTTTATGATAAGCGAAGTAGAGTATCTCATGGAGGGAAAAAGGCCATTTTAGATGTGGAGCTTACTGAGTTAATAAAGCTTGTTGGGGAAATTTTAGCGAAAATGATAAGCGTAAAGAACATCTACAGAACCCAAAAAGACCTGTTTGATTGGATAGAAATACAGAGATTAAGTTAGGGACT
>Ga0307374_10012194_pt1 | contig 12099 bp, 11 predicted proteins | sample OX3MG_FD_202532 | JGI IMG/M metagenome (GOLD analysis project Ga0307374, IMG submission 202532) | Soil microbial communities from Risofladan, Vaasa, Finland - OX-3 | ecosystem: Environmental > Terrestrial > Soil > Coastal area > Acid sulfate soil | place: Finland: Risofladan, Vaasa | collected...
GTAGCCGTGCGCCTGGCGCTTCTGGTTCTTCACGAGGTGGTTGAGCGCCTCGGCGAAGCCGTTGGAGGCGCCGTTCGTCGTCGCGTAGTTGACGATCTCTTGGCGCCAGGTGCGGAAGCTGCGTGCGAGGGTGGCGAAGGACTTCAGGCCTGACCCCCGACAGAGCGCGTCGAACAGCTCGAGCGCTGCGCTGAAGAGCGTGACGTCCCCGGTCTTGCCGATCGCCATGGCTGCCCGGAAGGCCTCCTTCAGCTGATAGGCATGCGCGAGGTCCGGATCGGCGCCAAGGGCCGCCTCGACCGCCTGACGCTGGCGAGCCCCTCTTTTGCTCGTGTCGGCCACGAGCTCGTCCCGCGCCCGTGCGAGGCCGTAGCGGGCGTCCTTCATCACCTGCCCGGCCGCCTTGCCGCCTTGGGTGCGCAGGCGGTTCCAGGCGGCTCGTCGCACCTCGGCGAGGGCGTGGTTCGCCTGGCGATGGAGGTGGAAGGCATCGGCCACGATGCGAGCGTTCGGGAAGGCGAGGCGGACGATGTAGCGATAGGGGGCGTGGCAGTCCATCGTGACGACGGTGACCTGCTTGCGCTCCTCGGCGCTGTAGAGCCCACAGAAGGCCCACACGACCGCACCGTCTCTGCCCGGACCGACGTCGATGACGACCCCGCGACCCGGGTCCGAGAAGATCGTCGCGTAGATGAAGCCCTTCTTGAGGCTCGCCTCGTCGATCGCGAGATGTGCCCCGAGGCGCCCCCGGCATCGCTCGTTGGCGACGCTGCGTTTGCTTCCGACCGCGAGGCGCAGGTAGTGCTCGGGCACGCCGAGATCGCGTGCCACGGCCCTCGTCGCCCTGCCTCTCGCCAGATCCGCGAAGAACGACAGCGCCCGCTCGCTCGCACCTCCCCGGCCGATCCCACAGAAGCGCTCGTCGAAAGTTCTTTGCCCGCAGTCCTCCCACTCGCAGACGAAGCGCCGCACGCAGATCGACAGCGTGACGACGAGGCTCCGGACGACGTCGATGACGTCGCGCCAGCCCGTCCCGTTCGTGCTCGTCGCCGGGCGGTCACAGCTCGGGCAGAGCGCCGCGGCGTGGCGTCCGGCGACATGGACGATCGGTCTCTGCCCCTCCTCGTCGATCGTCTTGAACGCCACCATGTCGGCGCGGCGAAGCGACAGGTTGATACGGTCGGCCACGGTCCTCGGCTCCTCTTCGATTCCGGCAAGAACCGAAGCTTGGGAGCCGGGGGCCACCTCGCGGTGGATCCCCTACCTCACCAGGACCTACGTGGCGTCAACCCTCGTTCGCGAGGAGCCACTTTTCTCTGCTGTCGGGCGAGGAGCTCGCCGTCGACAAGCTGCTCGCCCTCTTCGGGCGCGCTGAAGCCCGCGACTTCGTCGACCTCATGGCTGTGGCCAGCCGCTACGGGCTCGACCGACTGCTCGATCTCGCGGCCGAGAAGGACCGCGGCTTCGACGCGAACGTGTTCGCGGAGATGCTGGGCAGGATTGATCGCCTGCCGAGAGCGGCGTTCCCGCTCGACGATACGCGGTACGAGGAGCTTCACGTGGCCATCGGTACCTGGAAAGTTCGCGCGCTCGTCTATGCCCGAGAGCAGGAGCGGATCCGCGGTCTTCACCGTGATCAAGGTCCCGACCTCGGGCTCGGCCGGTAGCCCCGTCGTCGAGTGCGACCGGAGCCGGTTCGATTCTCGTCGGCACTGGCCTGGGCGCATTGGCCCTGACCAGCGCCGATGCTGAGCGACAATTTGGTGGAGAAGACGATCTCCTATTCAAACCCGTCTGAACTGCGGGAACGGATTCTTGGCCTTCAGCTGAGCTGACTTCGCGGCGGCCACCGCCAGGTACGTGAACAGATGAGCTTCTCGCCCTAGCCTGCCTGGCTCCGGCGTCCTCGCCTGCTCTGCCCCGACGGCCCGACCCGGTTAGTCGGCCGCGGGCACCGGCAGCTCGCGGCTGCGCGGTCGGTAACGAACGACTGTGGCCGGATTATCGAAGTGGAACGCCAGCTCGGCACCGGCCTCAGACATTAGTCTGGTCAGGGTGCAGGACAGATCGATGGACAAAGTAGTGGACCGATAAGCTATGCTGTCGTCGTGTCCGCTCGACGGTACGAATCCACCCATCCCTGGATCAGCTTCCAAGCCACCGACGTCAACCGAGTTCCGCCCAACGATTGGATGCTCTTGGGCGAGGCCAAGTCCAAGTGCGAGCACCTTGCTGGCGCTCCCCTGAAGCCGACGGTGGCCCGCGACCTTTACCGCGTCACGTTGATCAAGGGTGCCCTGGCCACCACGGCGATCGAGGGCAACACGTTGACCGAGGCCCAGGCGAACGGGATCTTGGACGGAACCTACGCCGCACCACCTTCCCGCCAATACCAAGAACAGGAGGTTCGCAATGTCCTTGAGGCCCTCCAGGGCTTGAGCGACCAGATCGTTCGGGGTGAGCGGATCGAGCTGACCGCCCAGCTGATCAAGAACTTCAACCGCCAAGTGCTCAAGGGCCTGCCGCTGGACGACCACGTAGAGCCAGGCGTCATCCGGAACGAGTCGGTCGCCGTCGGGAACTACCGCGGTGCGCCCGCTGAGGACTGCGGGTACCTGCTCGATCGCCTGGTCGAGTGGCTGAACAGCTCGATGTTCGAGAACGACGACCCCGAGCTGCGGTTCGCCGTCATCGTGGCGAAGGCCATCTACGCCCATCTCTACCTCGCGTGGATCCACCCGTTCGGGGACGGCAACGGTCGTACCGCCAGGCTGGTGGAGTTCGCGATCCTGGCCGACTGTGGCATGGTGCCGATGCCGGCCGCGCACCTGTTATCGAACCACTACAACCTGACGCGGGACCAGTACTACCGCGAGCTGGCGAGAGCCAGCTCCAGCGGAGGCGACACGCTGCCGTTCCTCGTGTACGCCATCACCGGGTTCATCGATGGGATCCGGGAAGCAATCGACATGGTTCGCCATCAGCAGGTGCAGGTGGCATGGGTCAACTTCGTGCACGAACAGTTCTCCAGGGAGCCGAGCACCAAAGCGACGGACCGCCAGCGGTCGCTCGTCCTTGCCATGCCGATGGAGGGGACGATCCTGCGGAACGACCTGGCGGGGTTGACCCCGAAGCTGGCCCAACTCTACGCGAGTGCCGGACCACGCACGCTGTCGCGCGACCTCAATCACCTGACCAACATGGGGCTACTGCGGCGACGTGGTAGTCGCGGGTACGAAGCGTGCTCCGACGTTGTGCTCGCCTTCCTGCCTCCGATGGCGGACTCCTCGGGCGATACGGCGGCGTTACGCGAAACAGGCATGAAGTAACCTGAGGCCGCATGACGATCGTGGCAAACACCCAGGTAGACAGCCCGAATTGGGTCGAGGAGTCCCCACTTCCGCCCAAAGGATCACCGCTTGGACGGCTCAACGCGATCTGCCCGTATTACACGATGTTTCCCCTGGACTTCCCAGCCGGGATACTAGCTGGTGCCCAGAGCCACGACTGGGTGCTCGATCCTTTCTGTGGCAGGGGCACGACGCTCTTTGCTGCCCGACTCAGACCGACATCACCGAGCACGCAACCGCCGAGGGCAAGCTCTACGCCTGCTGCATCAAAGACGTCTTCTCGAACCGGATCGTCGGATATGCAACCTCTGACCGGATGACGGCCGCGCTCGCCACCTCGGCGCTGCGCCAAGCAGTCGCACGACGCCACCCGACGGGCACCCTGGTGGTCCACTCGGATAGGGGCGGTCAATTTCGTTCACGAGCATTTCGGGCCGTGTTGAAGGCGAACAAGCTCACCGGCTCGATGGGTCGGGTCTCCTCTGCCGGCGACAACGCGGCGATGGAGTCGTTCTACTCACTTCTGCAGAAGAACGTGCTCAACCGCCGGCGCTGGTCAACGCGCTCCGAGCTCGCCTACGCGATCGTCGTCTGGATCGAGCACACCTACAACCACCGTCGACGTCAGCGCGGCCTCGGCAAACTCACCCCCGTCGAGTTCGAACTCGCGTTCGCGATAAGAATCGACGACGAAGCAGCCTGATCAGCCACAACCGGTGTCAACTGGACCGACAGCAGACCCCGCCGACGATCCGACGGCTGAAGACGTCGAGGACGGCGCAGCAGTAGACGCGGCCCTCGCGGGTCGGATGCTCCGTGACGTCGGTGCACCACAGCTGGTCGGGGGCAATGGCGGTGAAGCGCCGCCGCACCAGGTCATCGTGGACGGCCGGAGCGGGCCGGTGACGGCCCTTCCGGCGGTGGCAGACGCCCTGGAGCCCCGCGATTCGCATCAGCCGGGCCACGCGCTTCTTTCCGATGCGGTGGCCTCGGCCGAGCTTCAGCTCGGCGTGCACCCGGGGAGCTCCATAGGTGGCCCGCGATGCCGCGTGGACCTCCCGGATCTCTTGGAGCAGGTGTGCGTCGTCGACGTCGCGCAACGAGGGTGGCCTCGAGCACCAGTCGTAGTAGGTGGAGCGGGAGAGGTGCAGCACCCGGCAGGCCACCGCGACGTCGATGCCGTCGCGGCTGAGCTCGTGGAGCAGTCGGCAGGTCATTTTGGGAGGACATTCTCCCGGGCGAAGTAGGCCGACGCACGCTTCAGGATCTCGATCTCCATCTCCTTCACCCGCAGCTCGCGGCGGAGACGGATCAGCTCGGCCCGTTCGTCGGTCGAGAGGCCCTCGCGCCTCCCCTGGTCAATGTCGGCCTGGTGCATCCAGTTGCGAAGACACGAGTCGGAGATTCCGAGGTCGTGCGCGATCTGCGCGACGGGATTCTCCCGCAGTCGGGCGAGCTCGACGGCACGCTGGCGGAACTCCGGCGGGTGTGGACGCGGCATCTCGGACTCCTCTCCGAGGCGATTGTCGCCTCAGGGTCGGTGTCCGGGCCAGAGGGTCAGGCTCCAAGGGCCGCTACGAGTACCTCTACTGCCTGGGCCAAAAGAATCGGAACCCCACCGGCTGTCAGGAGCCCTACATGGCGACTGGGGACCTCGAAGCTCAAGTCGAACAGCTCTACGAGCGCATCCAACTCCCGAAGCCGTGGCTCAAGCGTCTACGCGAGGAGTTGGAGGTGTCCGTGGCCGAGATCACCTCCCGCCAGGATCGCAACGCCGCCGAGCGCGAGTTCTTGACCCGCAAGCTCGCCAAGGCCGACACCGAACGGCGCAAGCTCCTCGACGCCTACTATGCGGGCGCCATCGACGTCACGACCTTGAAGGCCGAGCAGGCCCGCATCGCCGCGGACGTCCGTGGTGCGGAGGAACGGCTCGCCGCGGTCGACGCCCACCTGGCCGAGTGGCAGGAGATCCTCGAAACCGCCATGCGCTTCGCCACCAACTGCGCCAAGGCGTACGCCCGAGCCTTCGCGCCAACCAGGCGCGGGTTCAACCAAGCCGTCTTCACCCGCATCGAGGTGCGCGACGGCAAGATCGCCGCCGTGGGGTACCACCCGCCGTTCGACCTGCTCTTTTCTTCGAGCGAGTTCGAATACGGCGATTTGGTGGAGCTGACGGGATTCGAACCCGTGACCTACTGGTTGCAAACCAGTTGCTCTGACCAGCTGAGCTACAGCCCCTCGGAGGGCCTGCGACCGCGTGGCGGGGTGGCGGCGGGCCGGCCCTCCATCGTACGCGCTGCGCCCACTGGTCGGGACCGGCGCCCGACCGGCGCCCGCGGCGCGCGCCTCAGTGCGTGCCGACGGCCGCGCGCAGCGACTGACGCAGCGACTTCGTCGTCGCGAGCACCGCGGTCGGCTCGTAACCGCAGTGCGCCATGCAGTTGTCGCAGCGCGGGTCGTTGCCGCGGCCGTACTTGCTCCAGTCGGTGGTCTCGAGCAGCTCCTTGTAGGTCTCCGTGTACCCGTCGGCCATGAGGTAGCAGGGCCGCTGCCAGCCGAAGATCGAGTAGCTCGGGATCCCCCAGGGCGTGCACTGGTAGTCCTCCTTGCCCTCGAGGAAGTCGAGGAACAGCGGCGTGTGGTTGAGCCGCCAGCGCTTGCGGTGGCCGTCGCCGAACGCGTTCGAGAACATCTCCTGCGACTGCCGCACGCCGAGGTAGTGGTCCTGGTCCGGCGCCTTCTCGTACGCGTACGCGGGCGAGATCATCATCGCGTCGACCTTCAGGTCGTCGTTCAGGAAGTCGAGCACCTCGCGGACGGTCTTCGGCGAGTCGGTGGAGAAGAATGTCGAGTTCGTCGTGACGCGAAAGCCACGGTTCTTCGCCTCGCGGATCGCCGCGACGGCCTCGCGGAAGACACCCTCACGGTCGACGGCCTGGTCGTGCCGCTCCTCGAGGCCGTCGATGTGGACGACCCAGGAGAAGTACGGCGAAGGCGTGAACCGCTCCATCTTCCGCCGCAGCAGCACCGCGTTCGTGCACAGGTAGACGAAGCGCTTCCGGGCGATGAGACCGGTCACGATCTCCTCGATCTGCGGATGCAGAAGCGGCTCGCCGCCGGCGATCGAGACCATCGGCGCGCCGCACTCCTCGATGGCAGCGAACGCCTGCTCGGGCGAGAGGCGCTTGCGCAGGACCTCGGTCGGGTACTGGATCTTGCCGCAACCGGGGCACGCGAGGTTGCAGACGAAGAGCGGCTCGAGCTCGACGATGAGCGGGTACTTCTGCACGCCCTTGAGCTTCTGGGAGAGCAGGTACTTCGTCATCGTGAGGTTCTGCCGGAAGGGAATTCCCATTACAGATCACCGACCTCCAGGAAGGCTGTTCCATCGACGCTAACGGGCGCCCACCGTCGAAGCGTTCGGGCGGCGGACACCATCGAGCGGTACGCGCGGCTGCCCGCCCGCACGGTCCACGGCGACCAGAACTCGCGCCCCGGGACGTCGATCACGACGCGCACGACCACGAACGGGCGCCTGCGGGCGAGCGGCTCGCACCAGTACGACTCCATGTCGACCGCGGCGGCGCCGCCGGACGCGGCGTGGCGCCGCGCATCCTCGCCCCTCACGATCGACGGCGACGACACGATCGCCCGATGGTGCACCGTGAGGCCCGCGGCCGAGAGGAGCGCCGCGACCGCCTCGCCGTGGGGGAGCTCGACGCGTTCGGCCGCCGTCGTCGACGAGACCGCGCTCGCGACGACGACGTCGCCCGCCGCGATCCCCGGGACGAGCGCTCCCGCGAGCCCGATCACGACGACGGGGCGCCCCGGCGCGAGCGCGCGGTCGAGTCGCGAGCGCGCGGCGGTCGCCCGGGCCGGTCCCATCCCGATCCGCTCGACACCCGCGGCACCGGCGCCGCGGCGAGCCGCGCGAGCTTCGATGCGCAGCGGGGCGAGGAACACGGGTCCCGCGTCCGCGTGGGCGGCGCTCACGCGCCCGCCTCGGACGTGCCCGGCGAGCGCCTGCGTCGCGACGGCCGGGCGCGTCCGGACGCGCCGTCGCGCGGACCGGCGGCCGCGTCCTGCTCGGCGTCGGCGTCGGGCGCGGCGGCACGGTCCGGCGCGTGCGGCAGCGCGGACGCGACCTCGGGCGCCTCGCCGCCCGGTCGCACCGCTCGCAGCCACCGCCCGAGGGCGGTGACCGGGAAGCACAGCCGGTACAGGCCGTAGTTGATGTAGAAGTCGCCCGGGAAGCCGGTGCCCGTGTACCACGGCTCGTCCCAGTTGCCGTCGGCGCGCTGGGTCGTCGCGAGGAACGCGACCCCCCGCCGCGCGGCGGCGCCCGCGGCCTCGCCGGCCGAGACGAGCGCGAGCAGCGCCCACGCGGTCTGGGACGCGGTCGACACGCCCTCACCGCGAAGCGTCGGGTCGTCGTAGGACCGGATGTCCTCGCCCCAGCCTCCGTCGTCGTTCTGGTGCGCCTCGAGGAACCCGACCGCACGGCGGATTGCCGGGTCGTCGGGGTCGGTGCCGGCGGCCACGAGCGCGGGCACGACCGCCCCGGTGCCGTAGACGTAGTTGACGCCCCACCGCCCGTACCAGGCGCCATCGGGCTCCTGCGCCTCGCGCAGCCACGCGACCGCGCGCCGGATGCGCTCGGGATCGGCGCCGCGCTCGTCCGAGAGCATCTCGATCGCGTGCGCGGTCACGTCCGCGCTCGGCGGGTCGATCACGGCGCCGAAGTCCGAGAAGGGAAGCTGGTAGAGGATCTGGCGCATGTTGTCCGCGTCGAAGGCTCCCCACGCCCCGTCGCTCGAGACCATCCCCTCGAGCCACGCGACGCCGCGGGCGACCGCCGCGTCGACCGCCGAGGCGTCGGGCAGCGCGACCCTGCGAAGCGCCATGACAACCTCTGCGGTGTCGTCGACGTCCGGGTAGTTGTCGTTCGCGAACTCGAACGACCAGCCTCCCGTCGGCACGTCCGGCCGGCGCACCGCCCAGTCGCCGCGCACGCGCACCTCCTCGCCGAGGAGCCAGGTCGCGGCGCGCACGAGCCGCTCGTCGTCCGGCGCGACGCCCGCGTCGCTGAGGGCGATCGTCGCGAGGGCGGTGTCCCACACCGGCGACTGGCACGCCTCGAGCATGCGCGTCGCGTCACGACGGATCGTGAACCCCTCGAGACCCTCGAACGCCCGGGCGAGCACCGGGTGGTCGAGCGCGTAGCCGCGCAGGTGGAGCGCGAGGATCGAGTAGACCCACGGCGGCTGGATCCCGCCCCATCCGCCGTCCGCCTCCTGGCGCCGCACGACCCAGCGTTCGGCCGCCGCGAGCGCGGCCTCGCGCACGGTCGAGCGCACGAGCCGGCGCGCCGCGAGGCGCTCGTACCCGTGGAGCACGCGGTCGAGGAGGGTGAAGCGGCCCTTCCACTCGCGAAGCGACGGGCGCGGGCGGCTCGGGCGCCGCCCGGTGCGGAGCTCGTCGATCGCGAACGGCAGCGCGCGCGCCGGCCGGTACGCGGCGACGATCGTGAGCGCCACGACGGTCTGGCGCGCCCAGCAGCCGAAGTCGTAGACGTTGAGCGGGATGCGAGCCGGTAGCAGGATCAGCTCCGGCGGCAGCGCGGGGAGCTCGTCCCAGGACCACAGGCCGAAGAGCGCGAGCCAGATCCTCGTGAACACTCGCGACGCCTCGAGCCCGCCGCGCTCGCGTACGAAGCGCGAGGCGAGCGCCATGTGCGGCTCGCTCGGCGTGTCGCCGGCGATCCGCAGCGCGACGTACGCCTCGACGGTCGTCGAGAGGTCGCCCGGGCCGCCGAAGAAGTTCGCCCACGTCCCGTCCTCGCGCTGCTGCGAGCGGATCCACCGGGCGGACGCGGCCGCGTCCTCGGTCTCGAGGTTGCCGAGGAACGCCCGCAGCATGAGGTCTTCGGCGTCCATCGTCACGTTGGTCTCGAGGTCGCCCTTCCACCAGCCGTGCGGGCTCTGCAGTGCGAGGAGGTGGGAGCGGGCACGCGACAGCGCCGCGCTCGCGCCGGCGTGCTCGGCCGGCGGGACGAGGTCGCCGCGCTCGACGCTCACGGCTAGAAGTCCCGCTCGACGACGAAGCGCGCGACGTCCGCGAGCTCGGCGGCCGCGCTCGGCACGAGGTCAGTCCGGTCGAGCGCCGCGAGCGCGGACGCGAGCCGGCGGTCCGCCTCGTCGAGCGCCGCGGAACGGCCGCCGCACGCCTCGACGAGGTGCGCGGCGCGCGCGATCTGGACCTCCTCGAGGTGCTCCGCCGCGAGGATCACCGCGAGCTCCTCGGCCGCGCCGCCCCCCGCGGCGAGCGCCGCGGCGACGGGGAGGGTCTTCTTGTGCTGGCGCAGGTCGCTCCACGCCGGCTTCCCGGTCGTGAGCGGGTCGCCCCAGATGCCGAGGAGGTCGTCCACCGCCTGGAAGGCGAGGCCGAGCTCCATGCCGTAGGTGTCGAGCGCCGCGACCGTCGCGTCCTCGGCCCCCGCGAGCACCGCGCCGATGGCCGCCGCGCACCCGAGCAGCGCACCGGTCTTGCCGGCCTCCATCGCGAGGCAGCCCGCGACGTCGACCCCGGGCACCGACTCGAACGCCATGTCGAGCGCCTGCCCGGCGATCATGGCGGCGGTCGCGTCCGCGATGCAGCGCGCGGCGCGCGCGCCGTCGGGACCCGCAGCGGGCGGGGTCGCGACGACGGGCTCGCCGGGCTGGAGGGCCTCGGGCCGGAGCACGACCTGCTGCGCGAGTGCGAGCAGCGCGTCGCCGACGATGACCGCGCGGCCGATCCCGAACAGCGCCCACACCGTCGGCCGGTGGCGTCGCTCGGCGTCCTCGTCGATGACGTCGTCGTGGATGAGCGAGAAGTTGTGCACGAGCTCGACCGCGACGGCGCCCGGGGTACCGACCGAGCCGTGCGCGCCGACGGCCTCGGCGGACAGGACGGCGAGCGCCTGGCGCACGCCCTTGCCGCCGTCGCCGCCGACCGGCTCGCCGCGGGCGTCCACCCAGCCGAGGTGGTACGCGGCGAGCGGCCGCAGCTCCGGCGACAGCCGGTCGACCGCGGCGCGAAGCGCCGGGGTCACGAGCTCCCGCGCCCGGTGGAGAACCTCCGGCACACGTTGTGTCGGGATCACGCGACGACCTCCTCGGCATGCTCCGGCATCTCGGCGGCGCGCGGCACCGCGCGCTCGCGTCCCACGAATCTCAGCGTCCCCGCTGCGGCAGCGACACCGCTGCGCACCGCGCCCTCCATCGTCGCAGGCCAACCGGTGTCGGTCCACGCCCCCGCGAGATAGAGCCCTGCGATCCCGCTCGCCGGGCGCGGGCGCAGGCGCTGGGTGCCGGGCACGCCACGGAACGTCGCGGCGTGCTCGCGGCTCACGACCGCGTCGACGACCTTCGCGCCGCGAGCCGCGGGGAACAGCGCGGCGAGGGCATGCGTGTACCGCTCGATGAGCGCGTCGGGGCGCTCGCCGTGCTCGTCGTCGGCACCCGACACCGACACCGCGACGCACTGGCCGTCCGCGGGGTCGAGGCCTGAGGACTCGGTCGTGTCGAAGACGAACTGCACGGGCGAGCCCACGGCGGCGGCCACCTCGTGCGCGACGACACGGCGGTCGTAGACGACGTGGACGTCGATGATCGGCGAACGCCCGAGACCCTCGAGCGACGCGGGGTCGTGGAGGCCCCCGGCCGGGAGCAGCTGGGCGGCGGCCTCGTGCGGGACGGCGAGGACGACCGCGTCCGCGTCGACCGGCTCGCCGTCGACGACGACGCCGGTCACCGACGGCGCTCCTGTGGCGCGGTCCCGGGTCGTCCGCAGCACGGTGACCCTCGCGGACCGACGGACGGTCGCTCCGGCACGCCGAAGGACCGCCTCCGCGGGATCCGCGTGGAGCTGCGCGAGCGGGACGCGGGACCACCCGAGGTCGGCCGCGCTGGCCTCGGTCAGCAGCCCCGTCTTGAAGACCTTCGCCGCGAGCGCGAGCGATGCGTCCTTCGCCCGGACGTTCACGGTCGGCAGCGCGATGAGGTCCCACAGCGCGGCGATCGCGGACGGGCGCTGGCCGTGCCGTGCGAGGAACGCGCCGAAGGTCTCGGTGTCGAGCGCCGCGTCCGTGAGCCGCAGCCTGCGGAGCGCGAGCGCGGCACGCCCGAGCCGGGCGCGGTCCGCGATCCCGAGGTGGCCGTAGGCGAGCAGCGACGCCCCGAGGTGGAGCGGTGCGGGAAGCCCGCTCCTGCGGATCCACGACAGGGCGGGTTCGCCGCCGCCGTGAGACGGGCGAAGGACGGGGATCTCGAGCCGCTCCTGCATCGGCGCGTGCGCGGCGGTGCCGATCCGCTCGAGGAAGCGCCGGTACGCGGTGCAGCAGCGCATGTGGACGTGCTGGCCGTTGTCGAACGAGAGCCCGTTGCGCCGGAACGACCAGGTCGCCCCGCCGAGGCGGGGCCGGCTCTCCAGGAGCGTCACCTGCGCGCCGCCGTCCACGCACGCGACGGCGGCGGTGAGCCCGGCGAGCCCGCCGCCGACGACGACGACGTGCGGCGCGGCGGACGCGCTCATGCGCCGATCCCCGCGAGGCTGCGCGCCGCGACCCACGCCTTCTCCCATACCGGCAGCGACACGCGGTGGTCGAGCACCGCGAGCGGGTCACGCTCGATGCGGCCGAGCAGGCGCTGGTAGATCCCCGCCATCGCCGCGACGCACGCCCGCGACCGGTGGTCGAGCAAGTCGAGCA
>Ga0307374_10012195_pt1 | contig 12099 bp, 10 predicted proteins | sample OX3MG_FD_202532 | JGI IMG/M metagenome (GOLD analysis project Ga0307374, IMG submission 202532) | Soil microbial communities from Risofladan, Vaasa, Finland - OX-3 | ecosystem: Environmental > Terrestrial > Soil > Coastal area > Acid sulfate soil | place: Finland: Risofladan, Vaasa | collected...
ACCAAGCTTGATCTTGCTTTGCCCACGGTCAAAGGCGACGCGGCCATGTTGCGCCAGGTGATGTCAATCCTGCTCAGCAACGCCTTCAAGTACTCGCCGGAGGGCAGCGAGGTTGTCGTGTCCAGCCGAGCCGAACCGGGCTACGTTCAGATCAGCGTGAAGGACCATGGGCTGGGCATGCCGGCCGACTTCGACGACCAGCTGTTTGGGCGCCACCATGGGAGCGCAGACAGCCCGGCAAGCGAAGTCGCCGGCAGCGGCTTGGGATTGCCGATAGCCCGCCAGATCGTTGAGCTTCATGGCGGAAGGATCTGGTTCGAGAGCGCTGCCGGCGTCGGGTCGGAGTTCCACCCCGACAGTGGTCAGGCCAACAGCGACGAGCTAAACACGAGCGGCTGCAGCGCCACCTCGTAGTCGCGCGTCGGGGCGATTGCGGTCGCCCAAAATCGCACACCGCCTGGAGTCGGCCACGCTCTGCAGGTGATGGTTGTGGGCAAGTTCGGGGGCGCGCGCCCCTCCCCGGATCCGCCGCATCGGGTTGAGGCATGAGGCCGGGCATCCGCCAGCCGACCTTGCCGCAGCCGCTGGGCGAGCCTGCTGCCGGCCCGAACAGTCGTTGCTTCTCATGCGGCTTGGCATTTGGCTCAGGGACCGCTCACGATCGAATAGGTCTCGGTCGCGGTATACGACCCCGCGAAAGTGTTGGCCGGGATCGCCAGCGACAGCGTGGGTGTGATGGTGAAGTCGCCGAGCCCGGTCCCGGCGCTGGCGTTGAACCACTTCACTGCGGTGTTGTTCTGGGGGATCGACACCGGGTAGGTGACGCCGTTGGTCGGCATCGAAGAGCAGGTCGATGCGCAGACCGCCGACGGCGCCGATTGAATCGACAGCGCGGGGTCGGGTATGGAGGCGGCGTTGGGGCCCGAAAAGGCCGTCGTGCTCAGGGTCAGGTTCCAGCCGTTGCTGACGGCATCGCTGTCGGTGACCCCGACGGCGGGGCTGGCCGTCGTCTGCAGGTTGGCGCCGGATAGCTGCACGCCTGTGAACGAGACAGACGTCGGAGGCGAGATCGAAAGCGCGGCGAAAGCGCTCAATGGCTGCAGGGCCAGAAGGGCAGCCGCAAGGGAGCCTGCGAGCGGGGCGTTGCTGACGAAGCTGTGCCGGCCTCGGCTTCCCGAAGCCGGCTCCATAACCGTCACTGCTAAGCGCCCTGCCAATAGTCGTCTGGTCGTCACCTGCGCCACCGCCGCTCAGCTCTGGGCGAGGAATTCCGACGCTTGTCGGTCCAAGGTTCTCGTTCCCAGGTCATGCAGCCCATCGCAGAAGGCCCGCAGATTTGGCGGTACCGAGGCGATCGGGTACCAGGTCGCCCACCGGAGGCCCGAGTCGAAACCCAGGCGCACATGCAGAGAGGCCTGCTCGAGCGCTTCCGAGCTGAAGGCGCGGTCGGCGTCATCGCCAGCCGTTTCCCAGACCCGGTTTGAAACGGCCAGGGCATGCGCGGCCTCTAGCACCCGGCGCTCCTCTTCGGCCGTCAACGGCACCTCGGCGATCATCTCGCCCTCCTCGCCGAACGAGAAGCGCTGACCGGGCGAAAGGACGAATCGCAAACGCCGGGGGGTGACCTCGACCTCGATCGACGCCAGCGTCTCCTGCCCAGGCGAGGCTGTCGGAGCGGCCGCCGCGATGAGCAGGCCGGGCATCGCGACATGGGTCGCGCCCTGGGTCGCGCCCTGCTTTGCCGCAGGAGCCGCCTTCGAACGTGATGGCTTGATGCCGCGCGCCCGGGCCGGGGTTGGCCGCCGCACTTTGCGACTCAGGCGTGGAGCCAGCCAGCCGACAGCGATGCCGACGCCGAGTGCGGCGGCCGCCGCCAGCAGCCACCAGGGGATGGGCGCCCGTGGTGTTGGCTGGGTCCCCTTGATCTCCTGGCCGAGATGAACAGTGGCGACGAAGCTGACCGGGTCGCTGAGGCCGGCTCCCGATCCGGTGACGGTGACCTGGTAAGCGCCTGGTGCCAGGCCATCCGGCCAGGGCAGCGCGAAGGGGATCACGTCGTCGGGCAAAAGGGTGTCCAGCTGCCGGCTGATGGTGCGGTCGTAGTGATCGCCCTTGACCCTGACCTCGAGCAGCGGCTTGCCCAGCAGCAGGCCGTCGTCGACAAGCGTGACGATGACAGAGGCGGTCCCAAAGCCGGGCAGGGGCTGGATGCTGACGCCGTCGATCCGCAGGTGGAAGGCGGCCGGTCCCGGCACCTGGACCAAGACCCCGATCACCAAGCGAAAGACGGTGGTCACCGCGATCGCGCCCCCGCCCGTGGTGGTCGTCTTTGCGTTCTCGAAGGCGATGCCGGCCAGATGGTCGCCAGGGACGGCGGCGGCGGGGACATGGACGGTGAACCCGACCAGGGTCCGGCTCGGCCCAGGTACAGTGATCACCGAGACGTCTGGAGTCACCCAGAGCCCGGCCTTGCGCACCGGGTCCTGGCGGTTGGCGTAGACGGCTCCCGAGGCGGGCGAGGTGAGCCCGTCGACCGCGTTCACGTAGAACTGGATGGGCGATGTCGTGCTGTTGGAGACGATGACCTGGTCGCTGAAGCTGCCGCCCGGGGCAACCGCGCGTATGAAGTAGGCGCGGGTGGCCGGATTGTTGGGGTCGGTATGCGCCGGGGCGATGCCGATTCCTCCCTGACTGCCGGCCGCGAAGACGGCGACCGGACTGACGAGCAAGGCCGTCAGAAGCAGGAATAGGCTGGCGCAGAGCAAGCGTGAGATCAGGCGCATTTCAATCAGCTGCTCGGCCTGCCGCTCGGGCTCCGCCAGCTTGGACTCGCCGGATGCCTCTGGTCAAGTTCTCGATCATGGCCTTGCCGCGCGCTTCCTCCCCGCGCTTGCCGGCTGGAGTGAGGTGGCGCCGATCCCGAACGAGGGATCGGCGCTGGGACGGGGGGTCGTGAAATTCTTCCTCGAACTACGGGGCGCTGACCAGGGAGATGGTCCAGGTCGAGACGTAGGTTGCAGCGATGGTGTTGGCCGGGATGGCGACATGGAAGGTCGGGGTGACGGTCTGGTTGGCCAAGCCGGTGAGGGCGGCGGCGTTGTACATCTTGGTGGCGGTGGGCGCGGTACCGGCGGCCGGCAGCGCGTAGGGATAGGTGATGGCGTTGGTGGCGAGCGTGCAGGTGACGCTGGCGTCACATGCATCAGTTGGAGTCGCGATCGCAGTGGTCGCTGTTGTAGCTAGGCTTTCGGCGGGGGTGGTCTGGGCGAACGTGGTAGAGGTCATGGTGATGTTCCAGCCAGCGCCGGATCCGGTGTTGTCGCCGACGTCCATGGGGAGGGTGCCCACCGAGTTCTGGTTGGTGCCGTTGAGGGTGATGGCGGTCAGGGACGGGTTGCCTGGGGTGCTCACAAAGGCGAGCGTGCCGCCGGTGACGGCCACGGTGCCGGTGGAGGCCATAGCCGGAACAACGCCGGCTACCGCGACCAGCGCAGACAGAGAAAGCGCAGCCAACGCTCCCACCAGCTTGTGCTTAAGAACCAGTCGTTTGAATCGCATCGTGTCTCCTTTCGATAGTGGATCGCCTGCATGTAGATGAGATCTTCAAGCTACGAGCGCACCAGCTCACGGAGTGTTAACTAATGGGCTCAATTACCGCCCACTCGGTCGGTTTTGATTAGCCGATCGGCTCGAACTCTAGAGCCAGCCCTCTTGCGTCGCTTTCCGTGCCAGCTCGGTGCGGTTGCCGACCCCAACCTTGTCAAGCATCTGGGCGACGTGGAATTTGACCGTGTGCTGGCTGCGGTGCACCTTCTCGGCGATCATCCGATTCGGGAGTCCTTCCACGACGTGGACCAGGATTTCCTTCTCGAGAGGGCCTCAGGTCCGGCGCCGGCGCCTTGAGCTTGATCGAACCTTCCGGTCCGACCGCCTTGAAGCCTTCCAGCATGATTGCGTTGTCGATCGCGATCGCGGCGTCGCTGCCGAGGTCACCGAGGAACTCCGTCCACTCTTGGTCCCGCTCCAGCTGCGACCGGTGGAACACCTCCAGCACGCCCACAAGTTTGCCTCGCGCGATCAGAGGCACGGCGCCGTACGCCTTGAATTCCTCTCGGGCGAACAGCGATCGGCGCCGGAATTGTGTAAATGCGCCAGGCGCAGTCACGGTCTCGATCGGTAACCCGAGGACGGCCCGGCCCGGTAGCCCTTCATCGACCGGCAGGCGGTAATCCGGTGCCGAGTTCGAATGAAAGCCGCTGCTCGCCGCCTGCCCGAGCATCCCGTCCTTCTCATCCACCAGCATCACGTCCGCGGCGTCAACACCCAGCTTGGCAATCGTCTGGTCCAGGATCACCTGCAGGGTGAGGTGCAGGTTGGTGCTGCCCAAGATCGCCTTCGTCACGCTCCGCAGAGCAGACAATCGGTCGAGCCGGTTGATCGCATCCACGTGCAGCTGGGCGTTGTCGGCTGCCAGCCCGGTGCGGTCGGCGATCTCCTGCACCCATCGGACATCCCTCTCGGTGAGTGAGTTGGAACCGCGGCGCTCGAACAATCCAAGCGTGCCCACGACCGCGCCTCGTGCACGCATCGGCGCCACGAGTACACCGAGGTACCGTACGGGCGATGGGACAGGAGGCGCGTTCTTCTCCATATAGTCGCGGACATCCGGATTCAGCATGCCGATGAACTCGTCAAAAGGCACGCTCGGCAGGAGCACCGGTTCTCCGCTCTCCATGACTCGGGTCGAGATGGTGAACGTCGGTGCGTTTGGTCGTAGCTGGATGTTCTCTATGTACTGGCCGACTTGCGGATCGGCGTCATTCGCCACCACCACTCGGGCGGTGCGTGGGTCCTTGTTCAGCAGGACCGCCACCCAGGTCCCAGACCTCAGCTTGCTCAGCGTGCTGGTCACGGTGCGCAGAATCGCCTGGGGGTCGAGTCGGGTGTCGGCGAGTTGCTCCGTGACCTTGAGCACGGCATCGTCGCCATAGCCCGGGTGGGGAAGCCGGTTGTCGGTCACGATCCGAGTCAGGTCGGCCAGCGTCGCCGCCACATGGCTGATGCTGCCTGTGCCGGCCATGACCGGTACGGCATCGACCTGGATCCAGGCCTCGCGGCCGTCGGGTCGGACCACGTGGGCCACCACTCCCCGTTGCGGCTGCCGGCTGCGTATGGCGGCGAGAACCGGGTGCAGGTTCTCGGCGCCGGGCCACCCCACGGCATCGGTCACCACCCATTCGGCATCCGAAGCCCTCGAACCGATCAGTTCCTCCGGCGCCGCCCCGAGGATGTCGAGGGCGGCCTGGTTGGCTTTGATCAGCGTGCCGGCGGCGTCGTAGACAACCAGCGCGCCAGGCAGATCGTCGAAGTTCGGGCTGAATTCCATCGTGGTCATCGAAAGTGCTTAATTAACGGTCCGGTTGCGCATCCGTGCCCCAGAATAGACGGTGGCTCCAGAATCCGATCCCAGGTAAGGCAAATTCGTGGGCGATCCAGATGAGCACGAAATTGAGGCCGTGGAAAAGCTGTCATTTGGCGGACCCGAGGTAACGGTCAACCTCGTCGGCGATTGTCCGCGTATCGATGGGCTTGGAGATATAGCCGGAGCAGCCCGCCGCCAGGGCGAGCTCGCGATCGCCGGCCATCGCGCGAGCCGTCAGAGCCACCACCGGTATCGCCTTCACTGCCGGATCGGCCTTCAGCTGCCTGGTCAGTGAAAGACCGTCTTGGCCGGGTAGCTGGATGTCCATGAGGATGAGGTCCGGCCGGCGGCGCGCAATGCTCGCCAGGGCTTCTCGAGCCGAGCCGGCGAGCTCGACCTGATAACCGCTGGACTCAAGCGTGAATTGAATCAACACCTGGTTGGCAGGGTTGTCCTCCACCACCAGGATGGAGGCACGCGGGGAAGGCTCGGCGCTCATGGTCTGTCAGCCACCGACCAGCTGACGCAGCCAGCCGATGAGCTCTGGGCCTGCCAGTGAATTCCGCTCGAACACCGCCGCCACATATCCGTTGAGCTGCTTCTTGTCTTCGTCGTTGAGCTGCTTGGCGGTCAAGACCATGATCGGGATCGACCGCGTGGACTCGTCGCTTCGCAGTGCCTCGACCACGTCGAACCCGCTGACCCCGGGCATGATCAGATCGAGGAGAACCAAATGAGGCTTGTGAGCGCGCGCCATCTCGATTCCCTCCTGGCCGCCTGATGCTCGCAGCACGGAGAATCCGGCGGGCTGGAGGACGGCCTCGAGAAGCTCGAGGTTGGCCGGTTCGTCGTCGACCACAAGGATGCGGACTTCCTCCTGCCTGACCTTGCTGGTGAAGGTGTACAGGCCCAGCCGCGAAAGAAGTGACTTCCCGTCCACCGGCTTGACGAAGTAGTCGAGGGCTCCGAGGGCGCGACCCAGCTGAGGATTGTCGACCACGGAGACGACGACCACAGGTATGTCGCGAGTGGCATCCTCTTGCTTCAACCGCGTGAGAACCTCCCATCCATCGATTTCGGGCAGAAGGATGTCCAGCGTGATCGCCACCGGCTTGAGCTCGCGGGCCTTGGTCAGGGCCTCGGCTCCAGTGCGGGCGATCTCCATGCGGAAGCCGCCACTGTCCAGATGCCGCGCCAAGAGCTCGGCTGCCGCCGGATTGTCTTCCACGACCAGGACGAGCGGACGGGTCAAGTCGGTCACCCCAATGGGCGTGGGTTCGGGGGTTGGCTCGGTCTTTAGGCTTGGCGGCTCAACCGGCAGCCGCAGGGTGAACCTGCTCCCAATGCCCTTGGAGCTCTGGACGCTGACCGTGCCTCCGTGGAGCTCGGCGAAGCGCTTGGTCAGCGCCAGCCCGAGCCCGGTACCCTCCTGCTGGCGATCGGATCCCTGGTCCAGTTGCCTGAACTCCTGGAAGAGCGACTGGCGATCGGCCTCGCCGATGCCGATTCCGGTATCGCTCACAGTGATCTCGACGATCGATCCGTCCCGGCGCGCCGAGATCGTCACCTGGCCTCCGGACGGCGTGAACTTGATGCCGTTGGAGACCAGGTTGAGGAGCATTTGCTTGAGCTTTCCCAAGTCGGCCACCAGGTAGAGGTCGCGAGCGGCCTCGCTGACAACCATGATGTCCTTCTTCGCCGCCAGCGGCTCGACGGTTCTCACAACCACATCGATGGCCTCGGCAACCGCGGTTTGTGCGAGGTGCAACTCCATCAGACCGGCCTCTACCTTCGACAGATCGAGGATGTCGTTGATCAGACCGAGCAGGTGCTGCCCGCTTGAATTGACCTGATTCAGGAACCTCAGGCGGGTCTCGGCGTCGATGCGGCCGGGCAGATCGTCGATCAGAAGTTGTGAAAAGCCGAGGATGGCGTTGAGCGGAGTTCGAAGCTCGTGACTCATGTTCGCCAAGAAGCGCTTCTCCATCTCGTGTGCCCGCTGCAGTTCCACGTTGGCATGTACGAGCCGGTCATTGGCTTCCTGGAAACCCCGAACCGTCATCTCAAACGGGGCTAAAGCTTCTTCGAGGAATTGGGTCGACCGATCGATGATCGCCGACATCTGCTCCGGTGCTACATCACCCGTGACGACCAGCTTGAGTGCTTCGCCGTGAAGAGCCACAAGCGAGGTAAGGCCTTCGGCGATTGTCTCCCTACCTATCGAGTAGCCGACCAGCAGCGAATCTTCACCACCTGCGCCGACGTACTCGCGGAGTGCATCTGCGTACTGGTGTCTTGGCGCCCGCTCAGGAGCTTTGATCTGAGTCGCCTCGTAATAGCCGTACCACCATCACCAGGGCATCGTCGGTCCCACGGCCGTAGCCGGCCAGGATGTGATCGGCAGTTAGCTGGGCTCGTCGTCCGCAGCCCACCTCAGCCGCAAACCCTTGCCTGACACCGTCAGTCGTGAAGACCAGAACTGCTCCCGGCTTAAAAGGAATGGTGACTGGGCGTAGAGTCGGCAGCTCGTATCCGACAACACCTCCTCGGCCCAGTAATGCTTCGCGGTGCCAGGCCGGCGGGTTGAAAGCAACTGGATTGAGAACAAGACCTTCCACGTTACCGACGCCGCCCCAGGTCAGGCTCTCGCCGTGTAGATCGATTCTTGCCACGCTGATGGCCGCACCGCGGGACGCCAGCAGAGCTTGATGGCACTCTCTGAAGATCTCTTCGGGTGGCAGCGAAGCGGACCTCTTGATGATCTCCACGGCACGCTGCGCAGCAATCGCGGCCGCTGCGCCGTGACCGAGTCCGTCGATCACGGCGACGAGAAACCCGTCGGTGATGGGTTCGACGACCCAGGCGTCCCCGCACTCCACCTGGCCCGGCTGCGCCTGCAGAGCAACGCCCCGGTCCAGCCGAAGCGCCGCCGACTTCTGCGACATCAGCGAACCCACTTCTTGACCGCGACGCGGGTACCTCGGCCAAGTTCAGAGACCAACTCGAAGTCGTCCATGATGCGCTTGGTGCCAGGCAGGCCGAGGCCCAGCCCCTTACCTGTCGAAAATCCATCCTCAAGGGCCCGCTGGACGTCGGGGATACCTGGCCCCTGATCGCTGGCGACTACTCCGATCCCTGTGCGGCCGCCCTCGTGCTCAATGGTGATTTCAACCTGACCCCGGCCTGCGTATTGGAGGATATTGCGGGCCAGTTCAGAAATCGCGGTCGCGATAAGAGCCTGCTCGCTACTGGCAAAGCCCAGCTCAGCCGCGAGCGCGCGCCCCCGCTGACGAGCGGTAACGACGTCGACCTCGGAAACGACGGGGATGTGTAGTTCATTGCCCACGGGCACGCCAACCTGCGGTCATGGCGTTGACCAGAGCGAGGCCTTCATCGAGGTCCAGCGCTGTGGCAACGCCATCGAGGTAGAGACCGAGCTGAACCATCGCAAAGGCAACTTGTGGCTGAATACCGACCACCACCGCCGCGGCCCCTTTTAGCTTCACGGTGTGTGTGATGTCCTGAAGGGTCCGCGCCGTGAACGAGTCAATGATGTCCAGCCCGCTGACATCGATGATTACGGCGCGTGATCGGTTCTTGCCCACCTGGTCGGCGAGCGCGCCCCGAAAGTCGATCATGTCGGTATCGGTGAGCGCGCTCTGTATCGACCCGATCAGGACCTCCCCTTGCTTGAGGATGGGCACCGGCATCGCCGTTAGCGATCCACGGCTGTTTGGGCGCGCAGGTCACTGGCGCCCGATTCGCGATGGCCTCGAGCGACTTGGATTAACCATTCAGCCTCGTCGACTCCACTCTGAAGATCACTTGTTGTCACCAGCCCGCTCAGGTCGACTCCGATTCGCGTCAGAGTCTGCGCATTTTCAGTCGAGATGCCCGTTATCACCGCATTCGCACCAAGCAGCTTTGCCGCACGCACTGTCTGCAGGAGATGGTTGGCTACCGCCGAATCCACCGCCGGCACACCGGTGAGGTCGATCACCACCGCTTTGGCTCGGTGCGTCCGGATGCCATCCAGCAATTGCTCTGTCAGCTGGCGCGCCCGATCGCTGTCGATGACACCGATGACAGGGAGTATCAGCAGTCCAGCGCGAAGGGGCAGGACGGGGGTCGAGAGCTCCTTGATTGCTTCCTGCTGCTGCTTGATGACGTGTTCCCTGACGACCAGGTACTGCTCGCCGATCCGGGCTAGGGTGATGTCGAAAAGCCACTTGTTCATGGCCAGCACGATTGCCTGAAGGCGGGCCGCCTCCTTGCCGTAGGCCTTAAATAGCCGCTCCAGGATCGCCTTCTGGGCTGCAGTTACGACGACAAACCATGACGAAAAGGGCAGGCCGATCTGTGCGTAGTGACCGCCCTGCTCGCGGATATTGTCCAGGAACGGTTGCCAGTCACCCTCCCGCATCGCCCGTTGCAATTGACGTCTGGACTTGACCTGGTCGGCCGCCATCTGATCGGGTGTCATCTGGGCGAGAATCTTCTTAAGGTCCGGATCAGCCTCGACCGCGGCCATCGTGGCGGCTTGGATCTCGTCGTAGTTACGCTCGTACACCACCCAGAGTGCTCGGAGCGATTCCTGCTCCTCTGCCGTGAACAGCTGTGATCCAGCCAAATCCACCTGTTTCGTCTCGCTCACGCTTGATTACCTCCTAGCTGATTGGAGAGCCTGTTCGCAACAAAGGAGCTTGCAATGTGGGCGTGATGGTGAAAAGCGCCGTTGTGCTCAGGGTCAGATCCCAGCCGAGCGAACCCGGTCCGGGGAGCTGCCGTCGACCATGGAGAATGATTGCGACTCGGGTCGGCGTAATCATCAAGACGAGCACGGCCGCCCACGAGCCGACCTGATCCCACGAGTGCCGCCTCGAGGGGCGCCGCAGTTTCACCGGGCTGGTAGGTCTGCGCCAGCCGGGATGCTGCAGTTTTGGTCGGGGAGCGGGCAGGCATTGGGTTCAAGCCGTGCCAATTGGCCTCGACTGGACTATTCGAGACTAGCCGGTGCCGCTGCCTTGTGGCGCTGTCCAACGAGGTGAGATCGCTACTCGTTCGGGTAAATTGCCATAGCCGTTCGGCTAAAACCGTGCCCCCGGTGGGCGAACGTGTTGGTGCCTAAACCACACCCCGCGCCACACCGAAGGCTACCCTGACGTTGAAAAAGACGAGGGAGCAGTCCGACATCATCAACGCCTACCAAGAGTTGGGTTTCCTATGCGACCGCGGGTCTGTGCGGCACGACCGACAAGACCGTGAAGCTCAAATCCCAGAGATGATGGACCGCCCGGAGCTGGCCGCGGACCTCAACGATGCCGCTGCCTGCCGCGAGGTAGTTACGCTACCCGTTCGGCTACAGCCAGCCCTCGCGAGTCGCCTTTCGCGCCAGCTCGGTTCGGTTGCGTGCGCCAAGCTTCTGCAGAAGTTGGTGCACGTGGAATTTGATCGTGTTCTGGCTGAGGTGCACTTTTGCGGCTATGAACCGGTTGGGTAAGCCCTCGACTAAGAATCCCAGGATCTCCATCTCGAGTCGGCTCAGGTCCGGTGGAGGCGCCGTGCCCTTGGGAGAAGGATTCGGCCCGAGCCTCATAAGCTTGTCGAACATGGCCGCGTTGTCTATGGCGATTGCAGCATCGCTGGCGAGCGCGTCCAGAAACTCCAACCACTCCTGGTCCGGCTCCAATTGCGATCTATGGAAGACTTCGAGCACACCTGTCAGCTTGCCTCGCGCGATGAAGGGAGCCGCGCCATACGCCCTGAACCCTTCTCTGGCAAAAAGCGTACGGCGCCTGAATTGTGAGAAAGCGCCGAGGGTCGTGAAGGTCTCGATTCGCCGTATAAGCAAGTCACGGCCGGGCAGCACTTCGTCAACTGGCTGACGGTAATCGGGTATGGATGTCGAATGAAAGCCGGTGCTGGCCACCAATCGCAGCGTGCGGTCACACTCGTCAAGCAGCAGCACATCCGCAGCATCAACAGACAGCCCGGCGGTTACCTGATCCAGGATCACCCGCAGTATGAGATGCAGGTCTGAGCTGCCCGTCATGACCAAACCAACGCTCCGAAGCGCAGTGAGCCGCTCGAGCCGACTCACAGCATCCACATAAAACTGTGCGTTCTCAATGGCGAGCCCCACTCGGTCGGCGATCACCTGCACCCATCTGACGTCGTTCTCCGTCAGGGGAGTCAAAGTGGGCCTCTCCAACAGCCCGAGGGTACCAACCGCGGCACCTCGTGAGCGAATCGGAACAACCAACACGCCAACGTAGGGGACCGGCGTTACCAAAGGGGGCGGGTTCGTGCCCAGATAGGCACTGACATCCGGTCCCAGCGTGCGGACGAACTCTTCGTAGGGCACGTTCGGGAGCAAGACTCCAGTGCCGGTCTCGATGACACGCGTGACGAGGCTGGTTGCCGGTGCCTCACCCGAGAGATGCATCTGTTCTATGTATTTGGCGACACCCGGATCGGAATCACTCACGGCGACGACTCGCCTGTTTCGCGGGTCTTTGTTCATCAAACATGCCACCCAGGTTCCAGGCCTCAACTTGCTCAGCGTGGTGGTCACGGTCGTCAGGATCGCCTCAGGGTCAAGCCGCGCGATGGCGAGCTGGTTGGTGACCTCCGCGACGGCGTTGTCACCAGAGCTCGGTTGGCATGGGCGGCTTGCG
>Ga0307374_10012196_pt1 | contig 12099 bp, 11 predicted proteins | sample OX3MG_FD_202532 | JGI IMG/M metagenome (GOLD analysis project Ga0307374, IMG submission 202532) | Soil microbial communities from Risofladan, Vaasa, Finland - OX-3 | ecosystem: Environmental > Terrestrial > Soil > Coastal area > Acid sulfate soil | place: Finland: Risofladan, Vaasa | collected...
CCTTGCGGGGGGAACGCCGGAGCGACTCAAGATAGAGTTTCGATTACGAGGGCCGACATGCGGCTGAAAACCGCAGTCCCCGCGGGTGCGCTTCCATCTGCGTCAAGCAGTCTTGCCCGCAGTCCTTGCAAATCGGCCAGCGCGAGCATTTCTTAACTTGAAAATAAGGCTCGTCTATCGCAGCTTCCATGGCCATTTTTCCGGCTTCCACTTCGACCAGCACAAGCTTATGCGTCTCCGGGCAGACCAGCAATCGGGTTCCGCGCAGCTTGAAATAGAGGCGAAAGGCCTGGGCAATTCGAAAACCAAGGTAAAGTGCGGTCAAGGCGAGAAGAACTACTAATGTTATGGCTATCATGTGCGCCTCCTGCAACGCTGCAACACATTCAGCCTGCTTCCTGTTTACCAAAAGGATGACAGAAATTTCCACGCTTGTCTGTGACCGCCATCACGCCGCGGCACAGGATTTTACAGGTTGCGGAAAAATCGATTTGTACGTTTTCAGGGGTTAAAACCCCTGAAGGAACACTGGTGTTATGTCGTGCCTGAAGGCACGACCCACAAATATTTCCGCTTTTTCGCAACCTGTTTTAGCCTGTAAAGTTTCGCACGCCACTATCCGGAAAGCGCAGTTTGAGAATCTTAGTGGGCTAAACAACTCGGTGGCTAAACAACGCGGTGGCTAAAAAAGGCGTAGGCTAAACAAGGCGAAGATTCGGTTCGGCATTGAGATCGTCAGCAGCCAGATCGCCGGCGAGCAAGTGCGGATATGCGGCGGCGGCGATCATCGCAGCATTGTCGGTAGAAAGGGCGCGGCTGGGAAAATAGACGTCCACGCCCAGGGGCTTGGATTTTACCTCAAACTGCCGTCGCAACTCGGAATTTGCCGCCACGCCGCCCGATACCAGGACCGTGCGCGCCCCTGTTTCCGTCGCAGCGGCCAGTGCGCGCTTCACCAGTTCGCGCACCACCGCGGATTGAAAATTGTAGATCAAGGACAGCGTGCGCGGGCTGCAAAGCGGCAGCAGGTCGGCAAGCTTTCTGCGGCCTTGCTGGAGCGCGACTTTGCGCTCCTCAATTTCCTCGCTAAATTCGGGATGCGCGCGGACGTAGTAGAGGATGGCGGTCTTAATTCCGCTGAAGCTGAAATCGAAGGCGTTGCCTTTGATTTTCACGGGGCCAAACTTCAGACCCTCCTGATCACGCAGGTTCGGGCCCCACTCTGAAACTTTTCCGGCAATCTGGTCGATGATCGGCCCTCCCGGATAACCGAGGGCCAGCAGGCGCGCCACTTTGTCATAGGCTTCGCCGGCCGCATCGTCCCGCGTGCCGCCCAGGCGCCTGTATTGAAACCCCATTTTAGCGGCGTCTCCGTTTTCACCCGCCGACTGCACGTGATACAGCAAGGTGTGTCCGCCGGAGACGATCAGGCAGACGGCGGGCAAGGCGGGGGCGCGGCCTGCAAGATGAGCTTCCAGGAATACGGCGTGGACGTGCCCTTCGAGGTGATTCACCGGCACCAGGGGTTTGCCAATTTCCGCCGCAAGGACCTTGCCGTAGGTCACGCCGACCAGCAGCGAACCGACCAGTCCCGGCCCCCGCGTTACGCCGACGGCATCGATATCGGCAAACGTGAGACCGGCCTGCGCAAGGGCCTCGCGCACCACGGGAACGATTTGCCGCAGATGTTCGCGCGAAGCCAGTTCGGGCACAACGCCGCCGTATTTTCGATGGATGTCCATCTGTGAAGCGACGACGCTCGATAAAATGTCGCGACCATCCACGACGACGGCCGCCGCGGTTTCGTCACACGATGATTCGATTCCAAGAATGCGCGTTCCCATGTTCTATTTTCCCGCCCTTTGCATAGTTTATGTTAGCATACGCGTGGAAGTTGTCCTCGCGGACAGGCCGTCCAGTGAAATTTCGCGGGCGCATAGACGCGATACAATTAGCCGCCAATCTTTCTGTAACTTGCTGATTAAAACGCGGTTTTCCGAATTATTGGCATTTATTGTGCCGAGAGAGTGATACACTCCGCCTGCACGGCACATTTCCCTCCGCCGCACCCCATGGGCGACGGTCCTGCACCCGTAGAACGACCGACGAACGCCGGAAATAGTCAACGCATCGTAAACTGGCCAATCGTCGAAGGAGCAATCAAAGATGAAGATCCTGCTTTACAGCCCCGATAATGGCGTTACGCGCAATTTCATGCCACATCTATGGATGTTTCTGCTTCAGTCGCTCACTCCCGCCGGTAATGAAGTCGTGCTGATCGACGGCAACGCGCAACCCATGGACGAAGCAGCCATCGCGCGATATGTACGCGAAAATAATATTGGGCTCGTCGGCATCGGCGCCATGACACGCATGATCGCAAAAGCGTATCGCATGGCCGACGCCATACGCGCCACAGGAGTGCCCGTCGTCATGGGTGGGCCGCACGTCACCGAAATGCCGGACGAGGCGCTCGGGCGGACGTCCGGGAAGCGCCATGCCGATGCCGTCGCCCTCGGCGAAGCCGATGAAACCTGGCCGAAAATTGTTGCCGATGCCGAACGCGGCCAGCTCAAGGACATTTATGCGCCCGTGGATGAATTCGGCCAGGAGCGCAAACCCACGTTGCAATCGTATCCGGCAATTCCGTGGGACACGATCGACTTGAGCCAGTTCAACATCGTACCCAAGGCCGCCGCTCCGCTGCTGAAACGCCTGGGGGGCGGGTGGGGATCGTTTCGCATCGTGCCCGTGGAGTCCGGGCGCGGATGCCCCTACGGATGCGAGTTCTGCACGGTCACTGGTTTTTTCGGCGATTCCATCCGCTTCCGGACCAATAAGAGCGTTGTGGATGAATTGCTGATGCTCAAGGCGCGGGCGAAAAGCGAAGGCGGGCAGATCGCCGTTTTTTTCATCGACGATAACTTTGCCATCAACATCCGGCGGACTAAATCGCTGCTGCGCGACATTATCGCCGCCAACGCCCAGGTGCATTGGGTCGCGCAAATCAGCGCCAACCTGTTGCGCGACGAGGAGCTGGTGGACCTGATTGCCGCCGCCGGCGGCAAATGGGTCTTCATCGGCATGGAATCCATTGATCCGGCGAACCTGGCCGACATGAACAAGGGGTTTAACAAGCCGGGAGAATACGCGGCCGTGCTGCAGCGGCTTGCCGATCGCAACGTTTATGCAATCACTTCTTTCATTTTCGGCATGGATAACGACACCGTGGGAGTGGCCGACCGCACGCTTCAACAGATTCGCACCTGGCCCCCGGGTTTGCCCATTTTCGGATTGCTGACTCCCCTGCCGTCAACCCCGCTGTATACCCGTCTGGCCGAGGCGGGTCGCCTGACGCGGCCAAAACATTGGGAGGAATTCATTCCCTTTACGATGGCGCATACGCCCCTGAAAATGACGATCTCCGAAGCCCATGCGGAGGTCAAGCATGGGTGGTCGACATCGTACAGCCCGGAGGCCATCGCCCATGCCGTCCAGGCCCTCGCCCACAAGCCGCTGGGATATCGCATCAACATTCTGGTCGCGCGCCTCTGCTTCCGGGGAATCTATTTCCCGCAGATGGGGAAGCTGGCCTGGTTCAAAGTGATTGCGCAAAATGGGCGAACCATCGGCGCCATGGTGAAGGAAGGACTTCGCGGGTGGATCAGAGGTCCAGGAAAATCGCACGCGCGCCCGTCAGAAGCGAAAACGTTCGGCGATTGATCTTCGCTGACATTCGCACAGCCGATTTCACCCGATGCATCGAACGGCGGACCAGAATCCGCCGTATGGCACATCTTTGTCATCCTCTGCTGCACGCATCGCCGGAGTACGCACTGTTTTTCCCAGGCGTTTTCCCGGGCGCGGCGCATTCTCGATTGGTAGCAGGTAATTTTCGACCGTATTCGTCACTCCCGGCGCAAACCTCAAATCGCACCCAAATCCGAAAAGATTAGTTTTTCGCAACTTCAAGGGCAATCGATACATTGACATCGCAGGGAAACGCCCCGTAAGGTGGTTATCAGGACAAATCATAACTTATGGCCGAAAAACATAGACGCGTACGAAAAGCGGTCCTGCCCGCGGCAGGATTGGGCACTCGCTTTCTGCCCGCCACCAAAGCGCAACCCAAGGAAATGCTCCCTGTCGTCGATAAACCACTGATCCAATACGTGGTCGAGGAGTGCGTTGCTTCGGGGATCGATAACATCATTATCGTTACAGGCCGCGGCAAGAACGCCATCGAGGACCACTTCGATTCGTCTCCGGAACTGGAAAGCTTTCTGGAGAGCAAGGGAAAGTCGGAACTGGCCGAACTGGTCCGTGATATCGGGAACATGGTTCACTTCAGCTACACGCGGCAGAAGGAACCGCTGGGCCTGGGCCACGCCGTGCTGGTGGCAAAGGAGCTGGTCGGAAATGAACCCTTCGCCGTGCTGCTGGGCGACGTGATTATTCCCGGGCCGCATCCGGCCACCCAACAGTTGATCGAGATTTATGAAGCCACCGGCAAAGGCGCCATCGCCGTCGAAGAAGTGCCCCGCGAAAAAACCGGCCTATATGGCATTGTGGACGTGGAACCTGCAGGCGCAAACGAACCGAATAAACGCCTCATGAAAATTCGCGACCTGGTCGAGAAGCCCAGCCCGGCCGACGCGCCCTCCAACCTCGCGGTAACGGGACGCTATGTGCTCCCCCCGGAAGTGTTCGAATGCCTGGAACGCACCACACCGGGGCGTGGCGGCGAAATCCAGCTTACCGACGCGCTGCGCCTGCTGGCCGTGGAGTCCGGCTTGTACGCATACGTCTTTGAAGGAAAATCGTACGACGCAGGAGACAAGCTCGGGTTCCTGAAAGCCACCGTCGAAATCGCCATCGAAAATCAGGAATTTGGAGTTGAGTTCCGGGACTACCTACGTTCGCTGAAGCTTTCGTAAACCTGACAATCCAGCGCCCGCAGTCCTGCGGGCGCTGCATCAGCAAGAAATGCGGCTATTTTTCTTTCGAGGCCCCGGACGATTTTTTCTGATCCTTCGCGGGGGTTGCCGGTTTCGATTCGGATTTCTCGGGCTTCTCGGATTTCTCCGATTTTTCCGATTTTTCGGACTTCGTACTGTCTCCGCCCGAGGTTTTACGTCCGTAATCAGTGACGTACCAGCCCGTGCCCTTGAATTGAATTGCGGGCGCGGTCAGGACCGATTCCACTTTTCCGCCACAATGCGGGCATTTTTTCAGATGCGGCCCGTTCATTTTTTCGATCTTGTCGGTATGGCGGTCACACTTCAAGCAGCGGTATTCGTAGAGCGGCACTTCCTGTTCCTCCGTGACGATGGTGAAAACAACACATACTACCACGTTGCGCCGCCCGGCAGGCATGCGGTCTGAGAATCGATATCCCGAGCCGGCGTCCAATTCTGTTCGCTCATCGCCGGCGTGGACTGATTCCCCCCGGCAGGCCGGCGCGCGGAGCGAATTCTCTCAACACACCGCTCCAGCCGCGCTGCTGCATGTTAAACTGACTGCCTCGGGACAATCATGACGGGCGAAGCACAAAACGATTCCTCGGGGGGTTGCCTATATCTGGTGGCCACACCGATCGGAAACCTGGAAGACATCACGGTGCGCGCCATACGCGTGCTGAAAGAAGCCGATCTGATCGCCTGCGAAGACACCCGGCAAACGCAGAAATTGCTGCAACACTATGGAATCCACAAGGAATTGGTCAGTTATCACACGCACAATGAATTGACGCGCGCGCCGGAACTGGTGATTGAACTGGAGCAAGGCGCCCAGGTCGCGCTGGTCAGCGATGCGGGGACGCCTGTGGTTTCCGATCCGGGCCATCGCCTGGTCACGCTCTGCCTGCGGCATCACATTCCGGTGATTCCCATTCCCGGGCCGTCGGCGTTCGTTGCGGCGCTGGCCGCCTCGGGGCTGCCGACCGAGGAATTCCTGTTCGTGGGATTTTTGCCTTCCCGGGCAGGGGCGCGCCGCAAGGCCCTGGACGCGTTGAAAAATGAGCCGAGAACGATTGTGCTCTACGAAGCCCCGCACCGGCTCGTCGAAACCCTTTCCGACGCCGCGGAGCTGATGGGGCCGCGCCCCGCCGTCGTGGCGCGTGAAATCACGAAAATCCATGAGGAATTCCTGCGAGGTAACCTGGCCGAACTGCGTGATGCCGCGCAGGAGCGCGCTCCGCGAGGAGAAATCACGCTGATGATCGGGCCGGGCGACGGCCTGCCGCAAGCCGCGGATTCGACTCTTTCCCTGAAACAGAGGGTGGAGCAAATCGAATCCGAATCCGGGATGGACCGCAAGTCCGCGCTCAAGCAGGCCGCGCGTGAACGCGGAATGGCCAAACGCGAAGCTTACAAAAAACTTCTGCTGGAGCGCTAAATCGCTTCCCTGCCTTTTACGTAGTGGATTCGGAAATGAACATGCGGTTAAAACGAGGTCCCGTGAATTCCACGCCCACGATCCGTTCACGTTCGCTGGCGCCGGGGGCGACATGGACGATGCGTCCCTGCGTCGAAAATTCCGATTCTTCCTTTTTCCCGGCGGGTGGGGCTACCGGAATATTGATCTCCAGGCGGGCGCCCAGATCGAGGGCATAGCGCGTGGCGAATGCGGCGCCGCCGCGGCAAAGATTCACGCTGGAGGTGTGTTCCTCAAACCATTCGCCCGCGTGGTCGGTGCCACGAACCAGAATCGGCAGGTGGACCGGAACGCGCCGTTCCCGGCGACGTTCGAGAGTGGCTTTCGTGGCGCTGGCAGCTGTCATTGTACGGTTCCTGCGGGAACCGAATCCGCAAAGAAGGAATCCACGCGATCCAGGATTTCGGCGGAGGTGTGGGCGGTGTGTACTTGCCTGCGCAAGACGCTGCCGTTGGGAACTCCGTGAGTAAAATAGCACGCAAACTGTTTCATCTTCCCGATGGCATCGGGCCAATCGGTATCGACAAGGTTCCGGAAATAGGCGGAAAGCAGGTGGTAGCGGTCCGCATCGCCGGGATGTTCAAACGTTCCGGTTTGCGCGTATTGCGCGATCTGTTGAAAGATCCACGGATTATTCGAGGCGGCGCGCCCGATCATCACCGCATCGCACCCGGTTTCGCGCAGCATGCGCATGGCGTCCTCGGGCGAATTAATATCGCCGTTGCCGATCACGGGCATACGCACGGCCTGCTTCACCGCGCCGATGATGCTCCAATCCGCTTTCCCCGTGTAGGCCTGCTGACGGGTACGCGGGTGGACGGCAATGCCTTCGATGCCGATCTGCTCGGCCATACGCGCGACTTCCACCGCGACAATGCTGTTTTCATCCCAGCCCGCGCGAATCTTGATCGTCAGGGGAATACGCACCGCGGCGCGCACGGCGCGCAGGACCTGCTCCAGGGCTTTCAGGTCGCGCAACAGCCCCGAGCCGCCGCATTTGATCACTTTTTTTGCGGGACACCCGAGGTTGATATCCACGATATCGAAACCCAACTGCTCCACCATCGCCGCGGCGCGCGACATCACGTCCGGATCGGCGCCGAATAATTGGCCGGTGATGGGATGCTCGTCCGGTTCAAAAAACAGATAGCGCGAGGTCCGTGAGGAGTTGCGCGTAATGCATTCGGCGCTGGTGAATTCGGTCATGATCAGGCCGCAGCCGCCCAGGCCGCGAATCATGCGGCGAAACACGGTATCGGTCACCCCAGCCATGGGGGCCAAAACCGTTCCGGGCGAAATCACGGTGTCGCGGATCGTAAGTCGGGGAGGAAGCATTTTATTTTAGGGTAACGTCTTGTCTTGCTTTTGCGGTATTGATTCTCCATCAACAATACCCGCGGAGTCAACGGGGATACGTGCGGGCGGCGAAGATATTCGCAAGCCTTCCCTGCGAGCGGCAAGATGCGCAGCGAGAGCTTCGGGCGAGCCGTTGAAAAATCCCGCAACGATTTTCTCCACCGCTTTCAACCGAGCTTCATCAGCGCTCAGATTTGCCTGATATCGGTACGCGAGGCCCACTTTACGGCGCGTCACGATGGCTTTATGAGACAGCCGGTCCATGATCGTCAGAACGGATGTGTAGGCGCGGGGCCGGACCATGCACAGTTGCCGGTGAATATCGCGGACGGTGCCCTCACCCATGGCCCAGAGGGCGGTCATGCATTCCAGTTCGAGCGGCGCAAGATCGAGAATTGAATGCCGGGGACCAGTGCGCCGACTCGCCCCAGTGGATAGATCGCCGTGTTCCATCATCCTGTCCCTTGACTCAATACCACATTGTCACAAAACGTGGCGCAAAATAGACCAAAATCAGCAAAATCTGGAAAATTTAAAATCGCGCAATCTGACGGCTGGCAAAGGGATTTAGTTGGATTTTGTGTCAGATAGCAAGACGGCGATTTAGTTTTTCAAGACCAACGGATCAAACCACTCTCCCCATCCTTCCGGTTCCCAAAGGGGCAGAAGCCGTATTCCGAGAAGCCAACTTTTCGCGCAGTGACCCAATCTGCAACGATGTAGCTGGTCGTCCACCCGTGATGTAGACTCTCTCGCTCGCGTTGGCACAAAGACTCTCCCTGGCCACAACCTCTCAACTAGTTTTCTCCCCCATTCCCCTGCCCGAATCGCGTACGCTCCCCTTGTTAGCAAGCGTCAATATCGTAATGTTACCGTATATACGGAGCCTTGGTGCATCATATGGTTTCTTTCTTATCTTTTCTTTTTTTCTTTCTGGCATCTGGGACATTCGCGTGTCTGTAAGTTGTCGCTTTCTGTCGATCCTTTTCGTTCTCTTTGCCTTGTGACTTCCGTGCCCATCATGGCTGTACACCGATTGGCGAAACAGGTCCGCCAGCGACACCTGCGTGTTCTTCTCCCGAGGGTCGCTCAAGTTGGATCTATTTCTCTTGCTCTACTGTTTCGATATGGAACTTTTTCCGTTGCCGCGGGAAGCTTGCGCCGCAGCGTCCTTCGCGGACACTTCGTTTCCGGAAGCTTGGTTTTCGGACGAAAGAAATCCTTTGGTCCGAAGCATGCGGCGCTCCAGAGCGCCGCTGAAGGCCGTCCAGTTCCCTTCGCCCTTATCGGACTCCAGTGCCGCGCGCATCGCGCCCATCTTGGAATCCAGATCGTCGAGATAATGCAGCATCAGGGCTTCGCGAAACATGGGCAGCTTGGGGGATCCGAATTCATATCGTCCATGGTGCGCGATGAGCATGTGCTGCACCAGGGTCTTCAGCGCGGGAGGAAATCCCTGGATGGCATCGATTTTTCTGGTAACCAGTTCGTACTCGATGAGGATGTGCCCCAGCAGTTGACCCTCATCTGTGTAGCCGATAGAGCGTTCGTAGCTCAATTCCCTCAATTTTCCCAAGTCATGGAGCACGGCGCCGGCCAATAAAAGATCCGGGTCCGCTTCCGGATAATGCGTCAGGACGACGCGGCACAGCTCACACAGGCTGATGACGTGCTCCAGAAGGCCGCCGAAAAAAGCGTGGTGCATCACCTTGGCGGCCGGGGCGCGCTTCAAGCGGGGCACAATTTCCGGGTCCTGCACAACGCTTTCGAGCAGTTGCCGCAGCCAGGGATTGCCCACGGAAGCGACAATTTCCAGAAGTTTCGCGTACAGCAGGTCCACGTCTTCACGGGTGTGCGGGAAAAAATCCGCGGCGTCCACTTCATTTTCCTCGGCGCGGCGGATTTTTTCGATGGCCAGCTGCAATTTATTGCGGTAATTCTCCACGCGCGCCTGAATTTTCACGAAGTCGTCGCGTTCAAAAGGAAAGCGTTCAAACCCCTCCCACATACGAGCCTCGACCCGGCCCGTGGCGTCTCCCAACTCCAGACGGAGGTAGGATTTGCCTTCGCGGGTGGCGCGAATTTCCTTTTCACAGACGAGAAAGTGGGAAGTGATATTCTGGCCGTCCTGCAGGTCGGCGACAAAGCACTGTTTCATGTTCCGGAGTTCTTCTTCGGGAAGAGGAAGAACCTCCGCCCGGGCTTCTTCTTCGTGTCGGCCTTTTCCGACGCTGCGGAGACTTCCTGAATCGGGTCCATCTTCACGGCCGCCGTGTCCGTATACCCCGGCCTGATCTTCAGGTAGCTGTCCTTGCGCAGTGTGGCGAGATAGGTGCGCATCTGCGGCCCCATCTTTTCCTGATACAGGCGATCGGTAATTTCTGGCTCGACCTTTTCGACCGGCTGAAGTCCCGAATCGTAACGCTGCTGAACCTGCAGAATCTCGAAACCCGTCTTCGTATCGATGACGTCGGTCATCTGCCCGGCATTCAGCGCGAACACCTTTTTTGCGATATTCGGATCCAGCTGCCCCCGCTCAAACAATCCCAGATCACCCGATTGCTTCGCAGTGGAACTGTCCGAATAATGCTTGGCCAGTTCGCCGAAATCGTCGCCGTTGTTGAGGACGCGCTCCCGCAAATTTTCAGCCTTCTTACGCAATGCGGGAATGTCCGCGGCGGGCTTGCCTTCGGTGGAAACAAAAATTTCCCGGAGTTCCACCGATGCGGGGCGCACAAAATCCTGCTTATGCTCGTTGTAGTACTTGACGACGTCCTCGTGACTGATAATGATCTTCGACCCTACTTCCTTGCGGATCACTTCCTGCGTGAGCAGCTGATTTCGAATCTGGGTCTTGAAGTCCTCGAAGTTCTGCCCCGATTTATTAACCTCTGTCTCCAGCGCTTCCATGCTGGGCAACTTGTATTGCTGGCGAATATCGTCCAGCCGTTTGATGACATCCGTGTCGACGTTGATCCCCGTGTCCTTCGCGCGCTGTACAAGCAACGATTGATCGATCAGATCGCGAAGCACGTTCTTGTCCTTCTCCGCAATCTCCTGCTGCAATTGCTCGGGAGTGCATTTCTGGCACGACTGCTTCACTTCACCTTCCAAGGCCTCCCGGGCTTGCTGCAGTTCATGCTGCGTGATGATATCGTTATTCACGCGCGCCACAATTTCCTCAACCACAACGCTCTTGGTCTGCGCGTTCACCCGCACCGCCGAAAAAGCAAAGAAAAGGAGAAGAGGAAAAATCAACCATCGATGCTGTTTCATAGGGGGCTGTTTCATAGGATTCACTCGCTTTGAAGTTTATCGCTTCGTTTCCAGCGGAAGCAACACGTTTCTAACACTTTCTGCGATTCGCCCGCGCTTTTCCAGCCGCATCCACAACGTTCCGCTCGGGTCCAGCCGCAATCCTTCGCCCCTGGAACGAATCAAGCTCACAAGCTTCTCCGGCGGCAAGGGGGTTTCCGGATGAAACTTCACGGCCACTTCGTTGGCCCGCCGCTCGATCCCGGAAACGAGCAGCCTTTCCGCCAACCCTTTCAACAACGCATAATCGAGAAGATTGCCCACGGCGGGCGGCGGGGAGCCAAATCGGTCCGCCAGTTCCTTATTCACTTCTTCCATCTCAGCTTCGTTGGCAATGCCCGCAATGCGTTTGTACGTCCTCAAGCGCAAATTCTCGTTGGAGATGTACTCCTGTGGGATGCGTATATCCAGGCCCAGGTTGATCGTGACGCGCAAGTCGGGTTTGGTCTCTTCGCCCTTGAGCGCCGAAACCGCCCGCTCCATCATCTGGCAGTACATATCAAAACCAATCGCATTGATGTGCCCGTGCTGTTGCCCGCCCAGCAGGTTTCCCGCGCCGCGCAACTCCAGGTCCAGCGCGGCCACGCGGAACCCCGCACCGAGGGCGCTGAATTCCTTGAGCGCAGCCAGGCGGCGCGTCGCCAGAGGAGTCAGGGAAACGTCTTCGGGAACCAGCAGATAGGCATAGGCGTGCTGGTTGGATCGCCCTACGCGCCCGCGCAATTGATATAGCTCGGACAGGCCAAACCGGTCGGCACGATTGATCAGAATCGTGTTGGCGCGCGGAATGTCCAAGCCGTTCTCCACAATCGTCGTGGAAACCAGAACGTCCGCCTCATCCTTCACAAACTTCAGCATCACCGACTCGAGTTCTTTCTCGTTCATCTGGCCGTGCCCCACCACCACGCGCGCCTTGGGAACCAGTTTCTTCACCACGTCGGCCAGCGCATAGATCGTCTCCACGCGGTTGTGCACCAGAAACACCTGCCCGTC
>Ga0307374_10012197_pt1 | contig 12098 bp, 12 predicted proteins | sample OX3MG_FD_202532 | JGI IMG/M metagenome (GOLD analysis project Ga0307374, IMG submission 202532) | Soil microbial communities from Risofladan, Vaasa, Finland - OX-3 | ecosystem: Environmental > Terrestrial > Soil > Coastal area > Acid sulfate soil | place: Finland: Risofladan, Vaasa | collected...
GAGCATATCGCGGATCTGCTTCTTGACCTCCTCCTCGCCAGGAGAGTCAAGGTAAGCCTGTAATTCCGCAGGTCCATTGATGACCACTTTCCTGTTCGACCGGCTCAAGCGAATTGGAACCGGTGCCGCGATTGGATATTTAACTCCGGAAATTGCTTTTCAGACCCATCGCGTGGAACTGCTAACTTGTCTGCTTTTGACCCCGTTTTCGAGTTCAGATTTCACCTAGAGGGCCGAAGAGTTAACAGAGCCTCTCAACAGCGTTCTTAAATCGGCGCCACGGACCTGTTGAACGGACCAATGCCGCTCCAGCTCCTTCCGTGCGGTCACTGCCAAAGGATCACGGGCCAGAGGGCGGCATACGTGCAGCTCTTCAAGCCCCATCGATGGGAGCAGCTCTTCTACGTCTGCACCTCCTGTCTCCAACTCGGGCGCTTTCCATTCAACCCCGTCGTCAAGGACGGGTACCGTTCCAAGAAGGGCGGTCGTCCTCGACCTTCCAGCACGGAGCACTCCTCCAAGATCCTTGAGGTCCTGGACGGAGACCTGCTCGCCTTCGACAAGCTCGTCTACCTGGTCCGTTCGTCGGGGGCTAGGACCAGCGAGGCCAACCTAAGGCTCGAGCTCTCCGAGCTGGAGAAGGCGGGAGTGCTGGAAACCGCAAGGATGAACCAGACCGAAAGACTCCTCCAGGACCTCAGGGCGGCGAAGCTGTACAACAGATGCCCGGTCGAGGACACGCCGACGTACATCTCCCTCTACATGCAGTTCAGGGAAGCCGTCCGCACCATGAAGAAGGTCGGCGGGTACTGCACCGGCTGCAAGCATTTCGAGTTTCAGCCTGAACTGATAACGGAACTTGTCGCCTAGGTCGAACGACAGAACCCGCGGCTCCTTAGATGGCCAACCTGGCTTCACTGTTAGCTCATGGGTGATAGAGAGTGAAAATCACTCGCCGTCACCCGACAACTTTACCGCGTCCCTTTGCCGGTTTCGACTCAGGTTCTAATTTTATTTGTCGCAGCAGGCGTTGGTCTTCCCTGAGTAGCGATTCAAGAGCGCCCAGAGCGAATTCCCTCGTCTGTCTCTGTTCTGCTGGGTGTTCGTGTTGATATTTCAGAACCGGAAGGATGCGGGGCACTACGGATTTGTCATCCTGCTTTCGTAGGGAGATCAGGGCGCTTTGAACAACAACGGGGTTCGGATACCCAAGCAACTTCACCAGAAGAGGAACCAGCCTTCGATCTTTGATTTCTTCCACGGCTTCGGCAACTGCCATTACTGCGAAGGTCGCGTCACGATTTTCCTCTACGAACCTGACAATGGCGGGCACAGCTGCCTCCCCTAGATTTCGAAGCCACTTGGTGCACATGGAACCGCCATCATCGTTTGTGATTGTGCTGGAGGTGAGGAGGATTCTCAGAATCAATTCTGAGGACCGATTTCCTCCGATGCTGCCCAGAATCTCAATCACGTACTCTATGTAATACCTGCCCTCATTCTCCTTCTCGTACCTTTCAATGAGCCGAGTAAGCGCTGGAATTACCGGGCGCCCTCTTCGCACCAATTCTTTGATGGCATGCCGGGGTTCGATCACAGGCTCTCTGTCGTCGTACACCTCCTCCCTGTCATTGACGAGAAGTGATGATATCAGGTCGCTCGTTCCCTCTTCCAAGTTTGCCATGCGGGTCCGGTGCCTCGATTAATAACAACAACAACCTTGGGGTTCTGTCGAGCTATCGTTTGGTACCGAGTGCATGTCACGCTAGACCAAACGAAGACTGGACAGCACCCTCTGACCAATCTCTATAAATGAAGCAGTCTACAGAGTGGAACCTCGATAGGAGGTGGTTCTTTGAAACCGAATGAGAAAGTTGCCCTGATTCTGGATGCGCTAAACAAAGGCCTAATTGAGCGAAAGGAAGCTATGAATATTGCACTCCTCTCAGCCGTCGCAGGCGAAAGCGTCTTTCTACTTGGGCCGCCTGGCGTGGCAAAGAGCCTGATCGCTAGGAGGCTGAAGTTCGCCTTCAAAGATGGTCGCGCGTTCGAGTATTTGATGAACCGATTCAGCACTCCGGACGAAATCTTTGGTCCAATCTCCATAAAGAAATTGAAGGATGAGGACAAGTACGAGCGGATCACGGAAAAATACCTACCGGGGTCGAATGTCGTGTTTCTGGACGAGATCTGGAAGGCGGGGCCATCAATCCAGAATGCGCTCCTCACGATTCTCAATGAAAAGGTCTACCGCAATGGAGAGCAGGAAGTGAACGTCAACCTAAGAGGGATAGTATCAGCATCAAACGAACTTCCTGCTGAAGGCCAGGGACTTGATGCTCTTTGGGACAGATTTCTGTTCAGGATTCACGTGACTGGAATTCGCGACAAGTCAAGCTTCGCAAAGATGATCACACAGGTGGACAACCTCTACTTGGATGACGTTCCGAACGACCTCAAGATATCAGAGGCAGAACTGAAGGATTGGTCGCTATCGATAAATGAAGTCGTAGTGCCAGAAGAAGTCCATTCGTTGATAGATTATCTTCGAATCGCGATAGAAGAGCAGAACGTGAAGACGCCAGAGAGCAAAATATACGTCTCAGACCGGAGATGGAAGAAGATAATTCGCGTCCTTAGGGCCTCGGCCTTTCTCAACGGTCGAACAAAGATAGACTTAATGGATTGCTTTCTGATTGCCCACTGCATCTGGGAGAAACCGGAGCAAATAGACCTGGTCAAGGAAATCATTTCTGACACCATAAGAAAACATGCCTACACAATCAACTTGAAGACAGAATCTATCGAGAAGGAGATTGAATCCTTTGAGAAGGAGGTTGAGCAAGAAATCACGGTCAAGACAGTCGTCAAGGTGCAAAAGCCAGTTCCCGTGAACGGAGAATACTATGAAATCATTGGCTACCAAGGAGGAAGGTCGTACTAGAGGTTGACCAAGTACTATCTCCCCGGCCGCAAATTCGACACTCTGCCTAAAAACCAGGACGCCAACATGGAAATATACCGCGACTACAATGAAAGAGGGAGTATTTCCAGCACTAACGACACCGAGACGGTAAAGAAAGTCGACTCATTCAAGGTCGAAATCAGCGGGAGGTCATACGAACTGTTACACCAAGAGGTGGAGGTCGAAAAAACAAGCCATAGGAAGCCTCATTCGGCGGTGAAAAAAATTTGGGACGATCATGTAACTAGTGACAAGGCGTTTATCGAAGAGCAGGAATCCGTCCTTGAAAAATATGTCAGCGAAGATCTGAAGGGCATAAGAACCAATTTGTTCGTGGAACCAGACTACGCCAACGTCGTCGAGACTAAAATTACAGAACTTCGCAAAACGCTTGCGGCCCTGACTCTTCGAGTCGATAAACTGAAAGACCACTACGAGAGCGTAAACGACAGCACGGCTCAGTAGGCGCAGATAGCGGAGAAGCTTCGATTCCAAATGTCTCTCGACCCGTCGGAATTCGTGGAGTTCGGAAGCATCCTCGACAGAGAGAGACGCAGGAAACTCGTTGAGTACATCAGAAAGCGAATCAAGGGGGAAGAGGTTGACCCCTCGTTCTACAGTGACGTCTCGCCCTATACAGGGCAGATAGACACCATATTCTCTGATCGCACAGCCCTGGACGTCATCTCCGGACATGCGGCTATAGCGAACCAGGTAACTTCAGAGATACTGGCGCTCTTTCAAAAAACTAGCAGGGAGTTTAAAGTCGGCAACCCATACCTCGAGGAAGAGAAGAGTCTCGCTGGGTGGAGCAGCAAAAGTCCAGAGGAAGTCCTGGAAGGAATGCCCGAACTCTTGTCCGACATAAAGAAGGTGTACGCCGAAGGTGAATTCAAACTGGGCTTTTATGAGAAGAGAGTTCAGAATGAGCGCAAAGCCGTAGGCAAAGACAAGCACAAGGTTGCCGCCTTCGTAGAAAGCCTTCTGGATGAATGGAGGCGGCACCTGCTGGAGAAGGAGATGGTCGCCGAGCTGAGCATGATAGAGTCAGAGAGGGCGGAGTTCTGCAAGTTGCTCTACGAGCAAATCGAAAAATTCAGAAAGCTAAAGGAAGCCCTTTCCCCATTCACGGATGAGCTCGGTCGGCTGTGGGACTTGGCCAGCGGCGTCTGGCAAAGAACCAATCTCGATGTGCTAAGGAAATACGCCGAGTTTCTGGTAAAGGAAGATTCGATCAAGAGACTCGCAGAAATGCTCGGAAGGATGGGTGGCGCGGAAAAGGAGCTCCAAGAAGAAGAACGGGTGGAGAAGACAATCGAAACTCACTGGAAAGTAGAGCACGCCTCGAAGGCCGAATTGGTAGGGGTCTACGAGAGCGATGACTTGAGCAGTCTTCTCCCCACGGAAGTGGCTCTCCTGGCCGAGAAGTCCACAGAGCCGTACTTCTTCAAGAAATTCGCAGAGAAGAAGCTGATGACTTGGGAATACGAAGCAAAAATCCTAGCCGAAAAGGAGGCTCTGCAGAAGCAAAAGAAACCCGTGGAAAGGAAGAAGGAGAAGGGACCAATCATAATTTGTGTCGACACCAGCGGATCCATGAATGGTCAACCTGAAATGATAGCGAAAACTATGGCCTTTGCGATACTCAGGATTGCTCTGAGAGATAATAGGCGTTGCTACCTCATTTCATTCTCCACTGGAATCCAGACCCTCAAGCTCAACGAAGTTAGGGACTCTATTGACCGGTTGATTGACTTTCTGGGAATGTCGTTCAATGGAGGTACCGATCCTGAGCCCGCGTTGAAGGAAGCGCTGCGTCAGATGAAGGAGAGCGAGTACAAGGACGCGGATTTGCTAGTGATATCGGACTTCATAATGGATAATCTTCCCGCACACGTGATCAAAGAGATCGAAGAGGCGAGGGAATCAAAGAACAGGTTTCATAGTCTGGTCATCTCTCCGAGCGCCAACCCGAAGGTTCTCTCCGCCTTTGACAACAATTGGCTCTATGATTTGAGTGGTCCCAGTCGCGTCACAGAATTGGTGAAAGACATGAGGATGGTTACAGCGGGGAGTTGACCAACTAGATTGAGTCCGCACAGAAGAGCTGTGATTGACAAAGGAATTGAGGATTGGGTGGCGGCAAGAATGGAAGTCCTTGAAAGCGCATATGACGAGATTTCCCAAGTAGGGGCTGATGGATTTCAGCTTGAGGAAAGAGCGACGGACGATGAGATAGCTGCATTTTGTCGGGACAACTCGTGCGATTTGTTTACTCCAGATACGACGTTCTATGAGTTCTTCTTCAAGGCCAAAGTCAAGACTGTCCGCATCACGAATTTTGATTGGTGGAAGAAGAGATACATCTTCAAGATTCAGATCGACGCATTGACGGCGTGAAGGAGGTTCATTGCGCCTCCGCAAGGGCATTTCACTCACACGTTGAGGTATAGGTAGCGCTCAGACTGAACTGGTCGCTGAGGGTTGGAATCGCTAGCCTTAAATCGGACAGGAGCCTCTTTGTAGATTACAATGGCAAAGAAGAGCGCTCCACCACCACCTCCTCCGCCGAATCCAAATTACCCGAGTACCTCAGGCAAGCCCTCAGGAAAAGGTAGAGGAAATACCTCAAAGGAATAGGAAACGTATGAGAACGAGGGTCTAGGGGTCGCTTTATTCAGGCCCCTTCAACCTTCGTTATTCTTCTCAGACGGCAGTTTATCTCTGGCAAGTTCTGTCGAGCGGTCGTTTGGTACCGAGTGCATGTCACGCTAGACCAAACGAAGACTGAACAACACCAGAACCTTGGGTAATGTCAAGTCCCTGGGAGAAAGAGAGTGAGAATCATTCGTCAGCACCCGACAACTTCACAGCGCCGCCGAGAAGCAGGCTTAACTATCGATGGGCGCGAGCCAAATCTGTAGTTGCTCCTCGCGAAGACCTCAACCTCGGCGGAATGGAAGGCCGTCTCATCGGCCATCAAGACGCTGGTGCAAGAGGCCACGTTCGAAGCGAGCGGCGAGGCGCTGACCTTCAGGGCGATGGACCCCTCGCACGTAGCGCTCGTCGACCTCTACTGGCCCAAGGAGGCCTTCGAGAGGTACGAGTGCGACAAGCCCTTCAAGTTCACGATAAGAGTGGAGGACTTTGTGAAGCTGATCGGAAGGTCGGAGGCGAAGGACAGCGTCGAGATCAGTACCACCGAGGAGAGCGCCCTTCTTCTGCGCCTGATGAACGGCTACAAGAGGGAGTACACGCTTCACCTGCTAGAGAGCGCGCCCGCCGCCTCGCCGCTGCCGAAGGTGGAGTACGACGTCAGGCTGTCGATGGACAAGGGGGCCTTCGAGAGGGTCCTGGGCGACGTCTCCGTCGTCGCAGAACAGGTGACCATAAGCTCGCTCAAGGAGTCCGTCTCCTTCTCGGGAAAGAGCGACGTCGGCGAGGCGACCGTGCAGCTGTACAAGGACAGCGCCGAGGTCCTCAGCCTTGATGTCAAACAGGACGCCCAGGCCAGCTACAACATATCGTACCTCCTCAACGTTTCAAAGGCCGTGGCGAGCGCTTCGGACAGCGTGGCCTGCGAGTACGGGGCCAAGAGGCCCCTGAAGCTCGAGTTCAAGCTGAACGAGCAGGGGTCGGCGCTTCGCCTCTTTCTGGCGCCCCGGATCGGCGGCGACTGACCGGCAAGCCGTCCCGCCGTAAAATCAGTGCCCCCTGCCTTCTCGCGGAAGCCAAAAACCAGCCCGTTTTATGGCTCTGTGAAGTCTCGGCTCGTTCACATAGGCTTGCCCTTGATAATCACAACCAGCGTCTCTTTTTTTTGGACCGTTTCTGCCGGCCAGCCCGAACTTGGAGCCGAGTTCGGAAGCAGGCCCGAAGCTGGAGCCGGCAGGAAAGCCGGCACAGAAGCCGAAGCCGGCATCGAAGACGGTTTCGAAATCGAAATCGAAACTGAAAGCCCGTTAAAAGCCGACGCCGAGCTCCGGGTTGGGATTGAACGAGAAGCTGGCCCAGAAAGTGGAGTCGATGCTGACCGAGAAGGCCGACTGGATGATGATCAAGGAGATCCACGAACGGATAAGGCCCGAGATAGACCGGATGTACCTGGCCGGCTTCCTCGACTGCCTGGTCGACCTGGAACGGCTCGAGTTCAAGCAGGCCGGTTCGGCAAAGCTGTACCGGGTGAGCAAGGCAAGCCCTCGGACGCGGTAAGCCCGTCAGGTCGAGTGCCGGTGCAAGCTCGCCGCCTTGGCTCGGGTCGTGTCCGGCCGGAGCGGCACTTGCCGGCACGAATGGATCCCCGCGGTTCGTTCACCTGCCCAGTCGCTGCTCGGGGCGGCCGGCTCGCGGGCAAAGACGCGGGCGACAGCCGGATGTGATTCACCATAAAATCTAACCATAAGGCATAACCATAAGTTTAACCATAAAGGCTAACCATAATTAACCATAATTTCTAACCATACGCATAACCATAAAGCTTGACCATATTGCCTAACCATAATCCTTAACCATAAGGCGTCTAGCCCTTGGAGCATGCGCCCCCGCGTCCGCGCCCCCGGCACCTGGTCTCCCCCGCGCCGTCGGAGAGACTCGGGGATCCTACGAACGCGAATCCGGGTCAATTTATGGCTATGTGATTGTCGAAGGAACCTAACCATATTTCTTAACCATAAAGCAAGAGAGCATACAGGGAGTAAACCCATTGCAAGAGCAGCAGCTGCTTGATTTAGCCAGGACGGTCGTGCGCCAATCGCAGCCGGCGAGCCGCCCCACTCTGGACAGGACTGTCATCTGTCCTGTTTGCGGCAAGGTCGGGGGAGGCCCTTACCTGAAGTATGCCAAGAAGAAGGCCGACGGGACCTCTTACAAGTATCCGGCGATATTCCACCAAGAGACGGGCACCTGGCATACACTCAGCAAGAAGTTCCTGAGCAGCAAGGTCCAGGAGCTGGGCCTTGGCGTCGCACCCCGGACCCAGTCGCAGCCGGCCGCGCCAAGGGCGGCGGCAAGGACCAGGAGGGGACCGACGGAGGAATCCGGAACCCCCCGAAGACAAGAGAGTGCCGCAACAGGCGCCTCCACAGGCCCTGCTACCTCTTCGATCAGCCTCGAGTCGGTGGTGGCGAGCTTCGGCGGCTTCCCGCTCGAGTCAGAGTTGCTGGAGTCAGGAGTCAGGAAAGAGACAATCGAGAGCGCCGTCAGGGACGGGAGTCTCCTGAGGGCGACGACCGCACTTGGCAAGCAGGTCGTTTGCGCTCTCCCCGATGCCCAGTTGAAGGGGATGGACCCGAAGAAGATGCCGTTCGCCCTAGAGTCAAGGTTCAGGAGCAGGACGAAGAAGTGAGGGCTGTCCCTTGAGCTCGGATTTTGAGCTGCTCTTGCTGTATCTGAAGGAGAACGGGAGGTCCACGCTGGAGGACATCAAGCTCGTGGGAGTGGCCGACGAGCAGCTGCTCGACCGCGCCCGGGGGGAAGGTCTGGTGGTCCGGGAGGAGGAAGGGGGAATCGTCTCCTATTCGCTCCCTCCCGTTCCCGAGAGGCCTGCCGATAAGAGGGCTCGGGTGGGGAAGAGCCCCCCAGCTGTACGGGAGCAGGCGACCGTCGCCGCACCAACTAGGGAGGAAGAGGTTCCTGCCGTAGCTCCACCAGTTGAAGAGGTTCGCAGGCCTTCGAGTCCGGCGAGGAGATCGAGCGAGGCGTCGGAGCTCCTGAACTACATGGAGAGGGAGAAGATAACCACCGAGGAGACCCTCCGCGCTGTCGGGTTCACCCGCGGAGCCATCGCCGAGCTCACGGGCGAGGGGAGGATGGTCTCGGCCAAATGCTGGCCGGAGAACTTGACCCACGTCCTCTGTGCCCTTGCGAGCGACGGGACCGGAGACCTCAACGAGTTCTCTGGCCGTGACCTATCGGGCCTGCTTAGCTGCATCTACCTCAGGCTCCGGGTACCGATGACCATGCCCAACATCCCCTACTCGACTCTGATCGAGCAGCACAAAAGTCGGTCGTGCTACTGCAGCTTCCACGAGAAGGCCTTGGTTCCCCCGGTCCCGCTGGCCGCAACGAGCGCTAGGGCCTGAGGCCGTTAATCCGCTGGTAGAATCCTCCTCGTCCTTTCTGGGCAGGAGGACCAACAGTTGAACCCCCGAATTCGGCGGACCAACAGTTGAACCCCCACTCAAGTCCACTACGGAGCCTCTCAAAGGTCGAGGCGCGATTGGCCGCGATTCATAGTTCTCTTAGCATGATGCCGGCGTATCCCAAACGGACCGGCCGCTTCGGCTGTAGACGGACCTCACTATCCACAAGTTTCGAACGTTTGAGTTTGTGTGGATTGTGAAATATTTTTATCAGGGGGGTTGCCTTACGATGTGGCGAGGGTTGCCTTCTCTGAGAAGGGAAGCCGTGGAAGACGCAGTCTATGCTCGAAACGCTGACCTGGTCAGGATGACGAGGCAAATCATGGAGGTTGGTCCTCACATCGGGGAAGTCGCACGCCGCGAGGGGGTATTCAAGGAAACCTTGCGGTACAGGTTTCACAAGTATTTTCTGCAGCGCGGATTCGTGGTCCAGGCCAACCTCGATTACCAGAAACTCGGGCTCAAACGACTCATAATAGTCGCTAAGCTGGCCCCGAATTTCGAGCAGCACGCGGTCGCCATAATGTCGGCTTTGAGCGAGATGTGCTATCTGACGGGATTCGCTGAGACAACTCTCGAAGGGCTGTACATCATGCAGGTGACCGTGCCAACGGAACTTCGGGAGGAGTGCGGCGCACTCTACGAGAGGCTTCAGCAGGTCGGGATATTCAAGGAAATGCAGATCCTGAGGTTCGAAGAGGTCAGGAGCGTCCCAATGAGACCGGAGTACTACGACTTCTCGGACGACTCCTGGGCATATGACTGGCAAGGGGAGGAAATCACGGGAGTCGCTCTGGTGCCGAGCGGAAGGGCACACGTCGAGAAATACGACATGTCTGACCTGCTCATCCTGAAGGAGCTGAACATCGACGCTAGCCAGACGCTCGTAGCAATCGCGCGGAAGCTGAACATCTCTAACAAGACACTGCAGCATCATTACAAGAGCCATGTCCTTGGGCGCGGCCTGATCAAGAGCTACAAGATCCTGTGGCAGGGCACCCGCTACAACGCCAAGACCGAGAAGGCGGAGTCGAAGCGTCATACGTATCTGCCCATCACTCTCCTAGTTACGGGGACAACCGATAGCCAGAGGGCGATCCTAATCGCGAACCTCAATCGAGTGCCGTTCTTGTGGTTCGAAGCGTCTGACCCGAACTACTACGCTGAGTTCTTCATCCCCATAGCTTCGTACACAGAATTCTTGAGGCGCATCAGAGAGCTTGCCGTGCGGACCGGGACGCAGCCGCAGCTGCTCATACTCGACCACACCAAGGGTTTGAGATTTACAATCGCTTACAGGCTCTACAGCCAGGAAAAGAAAAAGTGGCAACTGAACACGGCCGATGTTATTACAAGATTTGAGAATCTGATGGTGAACGTGAATAACCCGGCGGGTGGGACATGACTTGGTGACAGATGAGCTCAGAAGTCCGACAGCCGGCGACTACGCTCGCCCCATCGACCGAGAGAATCAGATCTTGGCCCTCATCCTCAAGGTCGGGGCAGACATCCCAGAGATCTCGAGACTATCTGGCATCCCTGCGGAGACTGTGAGATACCTCTACAAAGAGCACGTCCTGAAGAGGAGGATGCGCGTCCAACGAGAGCTCGACCATGATAAGCTTGGGCTGAAACACATCCAGTTCATCGTGACGTCTGACCCAGAGCTCGAGCCCCTATTCTATAACAATAGAAATAACAATACACTCGTTTCCGGCGTCTGGGAAGGGCTTTACCTAAACAATATGTACAGAATCATCCCCGAGAATCAGGTCTTTCTGGATCATCTGGCTCCTCCCTCGGTGCACGCCAAGCTAAGAGACCTCTACAGAGAACTGGAAGACCTTGGAGCGCTGAAGGTCCACCAGACTTACGACTGTTCTCGAGTCACGCACCCCAGGATGTGGGTGGAAGATTACAACTGGGAATTACCGGGGTGGGACTTCGATTGGTCGTCGTCGTCGCTCAGACCACGGCAGAATGTTGAGGACACCCCGACGTCCGAGCCGGTGAAGTTCGACAAGACTGACCTCTTGCTAGTCCAACACCTTCAATATCGTTACGACCAGAAAGTCACCGATATCGCGGCCAGGGAATCAATCGATCGCTATTCGGCTTCTTGGCATTTCCGGAAGCATGTGGAGGCGCGGGGGCTGTTCGGAGAGTACCGAATCAATTGGCTCGGGACAGCTCGTGATGCGGAGAATCACCGGGGGGGCATACCCCAGCAGCGCCAATCCCACGCCGGGATAACTTTCATCGCGAAGAACCTCTCATCAGCAGAGATGATGAACGTGAGAGCACACCTGCATTCAATTCCCTACCTTTGGGGCGAACAGGTGGGCGACTCGGACTACTGCGCAGACACGTTCATCCCTCTTAACTCCCTCATGGACGCTTTCGGGTTCTTCTCGAAGATTCTCAGGCCTCTTGAGGGCAGGGCAAGGATCTTCACCGCCGACCAATCCGGATCCGTGCTCTACACAATCCATCCCCGCCTCTTCGATCAGGAATCGAAGCGCTGGATGTACAACGGCGACCTCGTTCTCGAAGGGATCAGACTAGCGCTCGCCGGGGGTGCCCTGGGTTCGGGCTTGAAGGACAGGAAAAAGGAAGGGGCGGGTTTGAGTTCTGGCGCCTAGTCTGAACCAAGGCCGCCCGCAATGTCCAGCAGACCGACGTGCACGCCCAGAATAGCTCCGATGTGCGCGGCAGTCAGGATCGCTGCACCGCCTGCGAGGGCCATCATTCCGAACCTAACTTTCTCATCGAGGGTCATAGTGCCGCGCACTACGGAGACTGCGACTTATACGTTTTTGCATGAACAGTGGCCATTATGTTTAGGCAAATACTGACATTTGGCACCTTCGCGGTAACGACCCTTGTCGCGCAGAACGACTAACGACAATCTGCGAGGTTATGCATAAAGAATCGGGGAAAACCGCGAAAGCACCATTATAACAAATGGCCAGCATCTCATAAGCCGTTGAGTG
>Ga0307374_10012198_pt1 | contig 12098 bp, 13 predicted proteins | sample OX3MG_FD_202532 | JGI IMG/M metagenome (GOLD analysis project Ga0307374, IMG submission 202532) | Soil microbial communities from Risofladan, Vaasa, Finland - OX-3 | ecosystem: Environmental > Terrestrial > Soil > Coastal area > Acid sulfate soil | place: Finland: Risofladan, Vaasa | collected...
TGATCACGCCGAACGTGGACTGCAGCGCCGTGTGCTTGTAGAGCTGGTTGAGCACCACGCGCGGGATCGCATCCCGCTTGAGTTCGATCACGATCCGCAACCCCTCGCGATCCGACTCGTTGCGCAGGTCGCTGATCCCCTCGAGCTTCTTGTCCCGCACCAGCGACGCGATGTCCTCGAGCAGCTTGGCGCTGTTCACCTGGTACGGAATCTCCGTGACCACGATCTGCGCCTTGTTCGAGGATTCCTTCTCCTCGATCACCGCCCGGGCCCGCATCACGATCCGGCCGCGGCCCGTCTCCTGGTAGTCCTTGATGCCCTGCCGGCCGTAGATGAACCCCGCCGTCGGGAAGTCCGGCCCCTTGATGAATCTCCGGATGTCGGTCGGCGTCGCGTCGGGATTCTCGATCAGGTGCAGGATGGCCGCCACCACTTCGCGCAGATTGTGCGGCGGAATGTTGGTCGCCATGCCCACCGCGATGCCCGACGAGCCGTTCACCACGAGGTTCGGAATGCCCGACGGCAACACCGACGGCTCCTGCAGCCGGTCGTCGAAGTTGGGCACGAAGTCGACCGTGTTCTTGTCGATGTCGGCCAGCATCTCCATCGCGATCGGCGTCAGACGGGCTTCGGTGTACCGGTAGGCCGCCGCCGGATCGCCTTCCACCGATCCGAAGTTCCCCTGGCCGTCGATCAGCGGGTTGCGCAGCGAGAAGTCCTGCACCATGCGCACCAACGCGTCGTACACGCTCGAATCGCCGTGCGGGTGATACTTGCCGAGGACGTCGCCGACCACGGTGGCCGATTTCTTGTACGGGCGCCCCGGCACCAACCCCAACTCGTTCATCGCGTAGAGCACGCGCCGATGCACCGGCTTGAGACCGTCGCGTACATCGGGCAACGCACGCGACACGATCACGCTCATCGAATAGTTGATGAACGACTCTTTGATCTCGTCGTCGATCAGACGGGGAAGGATCCGTTCGCGATTGTTCGGAGCGGTCATTTTGGGCGTCGGGGAAGGGGCAAAAATCGGCCGGACGATGACCCCGGAAGATAAATGTTTGAGGGCCGAAAATCAACCGATAGCAGCTAGCGTAAGTCGCTATTTCACTTCGCTTTACAAAGAGGGCCCCGGACGTCTGTCCGAGGCCCCTTTCACAGCTCGTTCACGTCCTGTTCTCTAGCCTCCGGAACCGGGCTCCTCACGGTCCAGCGCCGCTTCCTCTTCCGCCTCCGTGCGCCGCTCCAGTTCTCGCACCTCGTCGCGTTCCCGCCGATACCGCTCGTACCATTCGCGCGTCACTTCCCCGGCCAGCTCCCGGTTCCCGAGCCCGAACGCCATGGCGAGCGCCAGCGCCACGGCGCCGAACAGAATCGCGAACGCCGTCGTCACGATGTCGGTGGCGATCCCCAACTCCTGCACCGCCATGAACACCGCCAGCAGGATCACCCCGCCCCGCCCCACGCGCGCCAGCGTCCGCCCACCCGTGAGCGCCCCCGCCGACGCGGCAATCAATCCGCCCACGAAGCCGCCGAGCACGATGCCCACGAGAATGATGATGACCGCGGCGATCAGGCTCGGGATGTAGCTCACGAGCTCCGAGAACACGCTCGCCAGCGACGACAATCCCAGCGCGTCGGCCGAGATGAGAATCACCGCGAACATCGCCAGCCAGAAGACGAACCCGGCCACCACGCGGGCCGGATTCAGGTGCGACCCGCCGCGCTCCACGGCCTGCAGCACGCCGCCGCGCTCCAGCATCTGGTTCAGCCGCAGCCGCCGCAGCAACCGCTCCACCATCCGCTGCATCAGCTTGGCCAGCAGATAGCCCGCGAACAGGATGATGACCGCGCCGCCCAGCGGCCGCAGGAAGGCGCTGAAGACCTGCGCGAAGCTGTCGCCCAGCCGTTGACCGAAGTTCGTGACCTGCGTCGTATCCTGGAGGAGCATGCGCCCTAGGGGTTGAAACGTGGAAGCTACACCCGCCCGAGCGGCCGCACGAGAGCCGGCGCCGCGGAGCCGCGCTGGCCGCTCACGTACGCGTGCCCCGCCGCCGGTCGAAGATCACGCTGCGCCGGCACACCGGACAGAGCAGCCACTCGCGCCGCCGCGCGTAGCCCAGCCCGAATGATCCCCCGCCGATTTCCCGCAGCGTCATCGCGGCGCCGTCGCGCGGACACCGCGCGCCATGTCCCGCGGCGTGCGCCTCCCGGATCGCCCGCTCCTCATCGGGCGCGAACTGCGCGTGCTCGCTCATCCCCGCGCGCCCCTCGCTCGATCGGTCATTCCACCGCCAGCACGATCTTGCCGAACTGCTCCCCTCGCTGCAGGCGCGCGTACGCCTCGCGTCCCTGCGCGAGCGGGAACACCCGGTCCACGGGCGGCAGCAGCCGGCCGGCGCGCAATTCCGCCGTGATGGCGTCGAATTCCCCGTCCGTGCCCATCGTCGAGCCGAGAATCGACCACTGGTTCCAGAACAGCCGGCGCACGTCGGTCTCCACCACCGGCCCCGACGTCCCACCGCACGTCACCAGGCGCCCACGCCTGCCCAGCGCGGCCAGCGACTGCTTCCACGTGGCCGTCCCCACGTTGTCCACCACCACGTCCACCCCCGCCTTGCCGGTGGCGCTCCGGATCTCGCGCGCCACGTCCTGGGTCCGATGGTTGAGCGTATGGTCGGCCCCCATCGCGCGCGCCCGCGCCAGCTTCTCGTCGCTGCCCGACGTCACCCACACCTCGGCCCCACGCATCTTGCAGATCTGCAGCGCCGCCGTCGCCACCCCGCCCCCGATGCCCCAGATCAGCACGCGCTCCCCTGCCTGCACCGCCGCCCGCGTCACCAGCATGCGCCACGCCGTCAGCGTCACGAGCCCGAACGCCGCCGCCTCGGCCACCGGCGTGCGTTCGGGAATCGCGCGAACGTTGAACCCCGGCACCACCACGTATTCCGCCGCCGTGCCCGGGTGGTGCTCGCCCAGGATCCCGAACGACACGCACAACGGATGCTCGCCCTGCTGGCAATACCGGCACGTGCGATCGCTGATCCCGGGGTTGATGATCACCGTGTCGCCCACCCGCACGCCCGCGGCCGCCGGACCGACGGCGTCCACCACGCCCACCGCATCGGCGGCCACCACCCACCCCGGCGTGATCGTCACCCCCGGCAACCCCTCCAGCACGAACAGGTCCAGATGGTTGAGCGCCGCGGCCCGCACGCGCACCCGCACGTCCGTGGGCGCCCGCAGCGCCGGCATCGGCAGGTCGTCGCGCAGCTGGAGTTGCTCGAGTCCGCCGTGAGCGGAGATCGTCAGTCCTCGCACCGCCATCCTCTACGGTTATATTGGAATCGCTTGCCACGACGGGAGCGCACCGGCGCTCCGCGCCGCGTGGAAATATGCACCGGAGTCCCCGGGCCTGCGGCGCCGCGCGCCGTTCGGGTCCGCGCGAACCGACTACGAATCACTGATGACCTCCATCAAGGTCCCCCCGCTCGGCGAATCAATCACCGAGGCGATCGTCTCCCGCTGGCTCAAGGCAGAGGGAGAAGCCGTCGCCCCCGGCGACACCATCGTCGAACTCGAGACGGACAAGATCACCGTCGAGGTGCCGTCGCTTGCCGGCGGCGTGCTCGCCAGACACCTGCACGCCGAAGGCGACGTGGTCCATGTGGACGACGCCCTCGCCGAGGTGGACGAGACCGCCAAACCGGCCGCCGGCCCTGTCGCGCCCGCCCCGGTAGTTGCCGCGCCCAAGGTGGCACCACCCCCTGCCGCGCCGGCCCCCGCCCCCGCCAGCGCCAGCGCCGTACGCGCCTCGCCGGCCGCTGAACGGCTGGCGGCAGAATCCCGGGTCGACCTCTCCCGCGTGGCCGGCACCGGCCTTGGCGGCGTGGTCAGCAAGCCCGACGTGGTGGACGCCATCGCGGCACGCCCGAGCGCCCCGGCCCTCGCCGCAGCCCCGCCCGCCGCACCCGCGGCACCCGCGGCACCCGCGGCACCCGCGGCCCACGGCGTGCAGCAGCGCGAGACGCGGGAAAAGATGTCCACCCGCCGCAAGCGCATCGCCGAGAACCTCCTGCAGGCGCAGCACGCCACCGCGCACCTCACGACGTTCAACGAGATCGACATGACCGCCGTGAACGCGCTCCGCGCCCGCCTGCGCGACCGCGTGGAGAAGGAGCACGGCGTGAAGCTGTCGTTCATGCCGTTCTTCGTGAAGGCCGCCTGCCAGGCGCTCGCGACGTACCCGATGGTCAACGCGCAGATCGACGGCGAGTCCATCGTCTACAAGCACTACGTGAACATGGGAATCGCCGTCGCGTCCGATGCCGGGCTCGTGGTGCCCAACATCAAGGACGCCGACGGCATGGGCCTGCTCGAGATCGCCCGGGAGATGAACGCCGTGGCCGACCGCGCCCGTCGCGCCAAGTTGACCATGGACGACCTCACCGGAGGCACGTTCACGATCACCAACGGCGGCGTGTTCGGCTCGCTGATCTCCACCCCGATCCTCAACTATCCCCAGGTGGGCATCCTCGGCCTCCACAAGATCCAGGAGCGCCCCGTGGCCCTCGATGGCCAGGTGGTGATCCGGCCGATGATGTACATCGCGCTGTCGTACGATCACCGCATCGTGGACGGCCAGCAGGCGGTGCTCTTCCTGGTCCGCGTGAAGGAGTTGATGGAAGAGCCCGGCGCGATGCTCGTGGAGTAGCGCCGCTCGCACGCCGGCACAAAAAAGCGGGGCCGCACATCGTGCGGCCCCGCTGCTGTATCCAGCGCCTCACCGGCTCAGAAGATCTTCGGGAGGTTGAAGTTGTACGACAGCGACAGCCCGTACGCCACCTTGCCGTCGGTCTCCGACAGCGGCACCTGCACCAGCGGCGACAGCGTCCACGCCTTGTCGAACACGAACCCGATCGTGCCGGTGAACATGCCGAAGTCGTCGGTGGTCGTGGGCGCCGACGTGCCCTGCATCACGATCGTCGACTTGTAGCTGCGGTGCACCGCAAAGAGCCCGATCGACGGAATCACCTGCAGGTCCTCGGAGCTCGCGGCAACCCAACCGAGCGAGCCGCCCGCACTCACGTCGAGCGTGTTCTGCGGGTGGTTGTTGAACGGGATGCGCCCGACCGTGGAGCCCTTCTGCGCCTGCACGCCGACCATGGGACAGAACGAGACCTGGTTGGCCCCGCCCATCTGGTACACGTAGCCCACCGCGGCCCCGCCGCCGTTGGACTGCCCGTCGCCGCTGTTGTTCTTGGTGTGCGTGTAGTTGCCCACCGCAAAGAAGTCGTTCCACGTGCCGAGCGCCAACTGGGCTGCGTACGCGCCGCTGTGGTCCTGCTCGCTGATCGCGCTCCCGCCAAGCCGCGCCGAACCGGCCGAGAATGACGGCGTGCTCACGCACACCTGCGCGCCAGCCACCGACGCCAACCCGGCGAGTGCCACACCAACGAACGCCGACCGAAGAGCTCGTGACATATCCTGACTCCAGAAAAAGGGGATGCTCCCACTGAACCTACCTGCCCATCTGCAGTCTCGGCGACGCACCGCCGCGACCTCGTGCCGCCGACTCCCTCAGGCTACGCGCACCGGCTAGCTTAGGATTCAAATTCGCCTGCGCCCAAAATATGGCAAGTCCGGACCCCACACCCACCGACGTCGCCGTGATCGGCGGCGGACCGGGCGGCTACGTCGCCGCCATCCGTGCCGCCCAACTTGGCCTGTCCACCGTCTGCATCGAGATGGACAGGACGCTGGGTGGCACCTGCGTGAACGTCGGCTGCATTCCGTCGAAAGCGCTGCTCGCGTCGAGCGAGCACTTCGACTTCGCGCGGTCGCACGCCGCCGAGCACGGTCTCGTGCTCGGAGAAGTGCGGCTCGACCTCGCCCGGATGCTCAAGCGCAAGGACGACGTCGTAGGACAAAATACAAAGGGGATCGAGTTCCTGTTCCGAAAGAACAAGGTCGCCTGGTTAAAAGGACGCGGCAGCCTCAAGCCGGGCAACGTGGTCGAGGTCACCGGCGCCGACGGCACCACCTCGACCGTCCGCGCCAAACACGTCATCATCGCCACTGGATCCGTGCCCATCGACCTGCCATTCCTCAGGTTCGACGAGGAGCGGGTGCTCTCCAACGTGGGCGCCCTCCGCATCCCCCAGGTGCCCAGGCACCTCATCGTCATCGGCGGCGGGGTGATCGGGCTGGAGCTGGGGTCCGTCTGGCGCCGCCTCGGGGCCAAGGTGACCGTGGTCGAGCTCTTCCCCACCATCCTCCCGGGCATGGATGACGACGTCGTCCGGGAAGCCGACCGCACGTTCCGCAAGCAGGGGCTGGAACTGCGCACGGGCACCAGGGTGGTCGGGGGACGGCGCGACGGCGACCGGGTGTTCGTGGACGTGGAAAAGGACGGCGCCACCGAGACGCTCGAGGGCGACTACGTGCTCGTGGCCGTGGGCCGCCGGCCGGTGCTCTCCGGCATCGACGCCGCCGCGCTGGGCCTGGCCGTGGGCAAGCGCGGCGAGCTGGTCGTGGACGATCAGATGCGCACCAACCTCCCCGGCGTGTTCGCCGTCGGCGATTGCGTGGGCGGCAAGCTGCTTGCCCACAAGGCCGAAGAGGAGGGCGTCGTGGCCGCCGAGGTCATCGCCGGACAGGCCGTGCACATGCACTACAAGTCCATTCCGTCGGTGGTGTACACCTGGCCCGAGATCGCGTCCGTGGGGCTCACCGAGCAGGAAGTGAAGGCCGCGGGGCGCGACTACCGCGTGGGCAAGTTCCCCTATTCCGCCAACGGCCGCGCCCGCTCGATGGGCGAGACGTCGGGGTTCGTGAAGTTCGTGGCCGACGCCCGCACCGACGAGCTCCTGGGCGGCCACATCATCGGCCCCAACGCCTCGGAACTGATCGCGGAGGTCGTGCTCGGCTTCGAATACCGGGCTACCAGCGAAGACATCGGCATCACCGTGCACGCCCACCCCACGCTCTCCGAAGCCACCAAGGAAGCCGCGCTCGCCGCGCTCGGCCGCGCGCTCCACATCTGAGGCCATGCCGGCCCGCGCCCGCGATCTGATCGAGTCCGCGCTCGGCGGAACGGCGTATCTGACGCGGGCCCTCGAGCTGCTCGCGATCGCCCAGCGGCAGGACTCGGACGAGTGCTGCGCCGTGTGGACCGAACACGGGGGCGTCGTCACCGCCGTCGCGCTCGTGGGACTCGTTGCGGGCAGCACGGGAGCCGGCCGCGTGCACCTGTTGGCCGGCAACGACCCGCACCTCGTGGCAAGGGCCTGCGACGTCCTGCGCGCCATGGGCGCCCGGTTCGCGATGGCCGAATGGCCCGACGAGGCGCCCTACGGGGCGGCCATCAGGCGTTTGCGTGAGGAAGGGTTCGAGGAGGAGGCACGCATCCCCGACTTCTACCGCAACGGCGTGGCCCTGCTGTTCCTGCGGCGCGACCTCTAGCCGCGGCCGGCGCTCACTGGCCCACGATCGTCGCGGCCGTGGGTAGCGCCAGCCGCACCCAGTCGGCGTACACCGCGGCCGACGGATGCAGCCCGTCGCTCGTCACCTGCGTCTCGTCGCCTGCGGCGCGCCGGGAGCTGGGGGTCACGTCCACGTAGCGCGCCCCTGCCCGCGAGGCTTCGGCGCGGTTCACGGCATTGAAGGCGTCGATGGCCGTCGCGATCGCGGCCCCGTCGCGCCCCTCGGCGAACGGCGTGACCCCCCAGTCGGGGAGCGACACCACGATCACGCGCCCCGCGTGGCCGCCGGCCAGGGCGACGGCCCGGGCCAGCAGCGGCGCGAATCGCGAGGCGTATTCGGCCGCCGACGCTCCCCGGAACTGGTCGTTCACGCCGATCAGGAGCGACACGAGCGCGCACCGGCCCGCCGGGTTTGCCGCATCGATTCCGGCGGACAGCTCATCGCACGTCCACCCGGAGCGGGCCACGAGTTCCGGACCGGCAATCGCCAGCCCCCGCGCGCGGAGCGCGGCTGCGAGCTGGTTGGGCCACCGCGCGTCGGCGGCCACGCCTTCGCCGATCGTGTACGAGTCGCCGAGCGCGAGATAACGCGCCGCGATGCCAGCCGGTTGGGTCATCGTGCGCCCAACGCTAGCGAGGGAGCACGAAAAAGGCGACCGGGATCGCGAAGGAGCCCGGCCGCCTGATTCGGTCGCCGAGACGAATGCTCAGCGCACGATCAACGCGGTGACGATGGACGCGGCCGCGACCAGCGCGGCGCCGACCAGCAATGCCGCGGTCGGTGTGACCACGAACTCGCGGCGATACCAGGGCGTGATCATCGAGGCCGGCGCGTGCGTGGGGAGCGCGGCCATGATCTGCGCTTCCACGTGCTGCGGCGTCCGCAGGCGGCGCACTCGCGCCATCTCGACGTCCAACCCACGCCAGAACTCCACGTCCTTCGAAGCATCAGTCTTGCGCACGGCAGCCTCCGGCAGCTCCCCATCCAACCACGCATGTACGGGCGCGGCGAGAGGGCGTTCCGCCTGCGGACCCAACGGCACTTCACGATCGATGAGTGGGCGCGCCGGTTCGTCCTTCGTCGGACGCTTCTGGACGTCGCGCGTGAGACCAGACTCGGGGTTCAGGTCGTCGTACATGGTCAGGCGTACTTCTCCTCAAGTAGGGCCTGGAGCGCTTCGCGTGCACGGTGCACTCGCATCTTCAACGCTCCCACCGTTGTGCCGAGCAAATCCGCCATCTCCTCGTACGAGCGCCCTTCCACGTGTTTCATGATGAACGCCTCCCGCAACGAGGCGGGCAGCGACGCCAGTGCACGATCCAGGTCCGAGCGCAGTTCCGTTCGATCCAGTTCCTCATCAGGGGTCGCGTGCTGCGAGGGTTGATCATCCTCCTCGTAGCTCAGATGCGACCGCCGAATATTCTTCAGCCAGTCCTTGCAGCCATTCGCAACGATCCGAAACACCCACGCGTCGAACCGGCCCCGCACCTCGGAGAGGTGCTGGTATGCCTTGATGAAAGAGAGCTGGAGGATGTCTTCCGCGACATCCGGGCTCCCTGTCATGCACAGCGCGTGGCGATACAGCGGGTCGCTGTACCGGGTGATCAACAGCCGGAATGCGTCGCGTTTGCCCGCGAGCACCTGCTGAATGACCAGTTGATCAGACGCGTCCTGATCAACGACCGAGGGTGTCTCCGTCGTCTTCACGACGATAGAGTAATGCACTTTCCCCAGTTGGAACAGGGAGCGACACCCACTCCGAGACCGGCACCGGATGTCACGCCTTCAAGACGAAATGAGGGACGGGGAGGTAACGCCGGGCCCCGGGAGCCCCGGATCGCCGAACGAGGCCCACCCGTTGGCCCGCACCAGCGCCCCATGTTCGTCCAACCGCGGCGGCGGACGGCGCACACTGCCCCCCACGCTCGAAGGAACGCCGAAAAGCGCCGATGCCCCCGCCGTTTCCGAGAGCACCTCTAATACTGTTCTAACAACGCCCGTGGGAACGCCGGTATCGGTGAGCACGCGCTGCCAGTGCGCCGCGGGGCGCTCACCCACGCGCGCCGCGATCGCGCTCACGACGCGCACCCGATGCTCCAACCGCCCCGCGTTGGTGGCGAGACGGGGATCGTCCGCCAGCTCGGCCAACTCGAGCGCGCCCACGCACTGCTTCCATTGCGCGTCGCTCCCCACGGCGATGACCAGAGCACGGTCGGCAGCGCGGAAGAGTTGGTACGGGACGAGATTCGGGTGCGCGTTGCCCCAGCGCGCGGCGTCCTGCCCCGAAACGAGCACGTTCTGCGCCACGTTCCCCAGCGCCGCCACGGCGCTCTCGGCCAGCGACGTGAAGATCCGGCGCCCGACGCCGCTGCCGGAACGCGCCACGAGCGCACCCAGCACCGCGATCGCCGTGTCCTTGCCCGCTAGGACATCTGCCAGCGCCACGCCGACTTTCATGGGATCGCCGCCCGGCTCTCCCGTGATGGCCATCCACCCCGATTCGGCCTGGGTGACGAAGTCGTATCCCGGACGCGTGCTCTCGCGGCCGAATCCCGTGATCGTGCACCAGATGAGCCGGCGGTGGGCCACGACGAGCGCCTCGGGATCGATTCCCCGCCGCTCCAGCGCCCCGCGGCGGAAGTTGTCGATCACGACGTCCGCCTCACTGATGAGACGCCGCAACAGGTCAATGTCGTCGGGACGGTCGAGGTCCACTGCCACGCTCAGTTTGTTGCGGTTGACGCTCAGGAAGTAGGCGCTCTCCCCGCGCTCGTCAAACGGGGGCCCCCATCCGCGAGTCTCATCGCCCTGACCTGCACGCTCCACCTTGATCACGTCCGCACCCAGGTCGGCCAGCAGCATCGATGAGAGCGGGCCGGCAAGTACTCTGGAAAGATCGAGTATTTTTAGTCCAGTGAGCATATGATGGCTTGAATATGACTGTATAGTGTTGCTGATTTAGATCATATCGGTCGGTTCTCGCCGAGCGCTCATATGCGTCGAAATGGTGCCGGCGTCCTTGCATAGCTGTCGAAAAATCATATACTTGCGGCGAATTCTCCCACAGGTGTGGGATTCGGGGCCCGCGAACATAGCGCGCCGCCGATTGTCCATCAAATGAAACGGGGCGCACTTCCCCCTTACCAACGAGTGGACGCGATAGATGCCGCACAATGCGCAGGGCGGTCCCGCCAAACCCGCCACAGACCACCCGCCTGCCACCCCAGCCACGTCGCCGGCCCCGCCGGCTCCACGCCGCGGCCCGGGGCATCGCGCCGACGCGCGTGATACTGTCGCCGAACTCGCCGAGAAGGCACAGCTCATCAGCCTCGAGGCCGGGAGCAAAGTGGCAGCGGCCATGAAGGACGTGATCAGCGCCTCCGTCGGCATTGCCGGCTTCGCCATCGAGAGCGCGCGCGACCTGACCAACTACATGGTTCGCCGCGGACAGATGACGCAGGACGAAGCGGACAAGCTGCTGCGCGAAGCGGAGGCGGCGCATGCCAAGCGGCCGGCGGCCGAGCGCGTTCGGCCCACGGCCACCAAGGTGACCGCTGAGCGAGTCGCACTGGCCAAGGCGCAGGCCGCGCGGGCCGCGGAGATCGCCGCCGCCGCGTTCGCCGAACTCCACCCGCCGCGCCCTCCCAAGCCCCCGTCCAAGGTGTTTATGCCCAAGCCGGTGAAGGGCGAGAAGGTTGCCGCCAAGAAGCCCGCCAAGCCGGCGGCGAAGAAGCCCGCGCCGCCCAAGAAGCCGGCCAAGAAGGCCGCACCCAAGGTGCACAAACCGGCGCCCAAGAAGCCGGCCAAGAAGGCTGCCGCGAAAAAGAAGCGGTAGTTCCGGAGATCGGCGCATGCTTCGCTCGCGGCACCTCGTGCTCCTGCTCATCGCGGTCGTCGCCGGGTGGTTCGCGCTGCGCCGCGTCGCCTCGGCGCCGCCCGCGCCTCCCGATCCCATGCAGATCCAGCGTGAGATCATGGCCATGCTCGACCACGGGGCCCAATCCTGGGACCGCGGCGATCTGGACGCCTTCGTCTCGGACTATCTCCCCGACACCGAGACCACGTTCATCACCAAGACGGGTGTGGTCCACGGCATCGCCGCGATCCGCAACGTGTACGCCGCCCGCTTCGCGCCCGGCGCCCGGCGCGACTCGCTGCACTTCCAGAACGTGGAAGTGGACGTGCTGGGCCCCGACCTCGTGAACACCATCGCCTGGTACGTGCTCACGCGTGGCGATTCCATCACGGCCCGCGGACCCACGTCGCTCGTCATGCGCCGCGTGAGCGGCCGCTGGCTCATCGTGCACGACCACTCGAGCTAGCGTGGCGCGGGTGGTGGCCATGCGCGCTCCCACGCGCGTGGACTTCGGCGGCGGCTGGACCGACGTTCCGCCGTATTGCGAACGCGAGGGGGGCGTGGTGTGCAGCGTGGCGATCGCGAGATACGCCACGGCGGTGCTCCGGGACGACACACCGCCCGCACCTTGCCGCGCCGGCGAGGCGATGGATGCCGACGCGCCGCTCGTGCGCGCGGCACTCGCACGCGCCCATCTGGCCGGATCCGTCCGCGCGTCCCTGACCAGCGACTTCCCCGTGGGCGCCGGCCTCGG
>Ga0307374_10012201_pt1 | contig 12094 bp, 12 predicted proteins | sample OX3MG_FD_202532 | JGI IMG/M metagenome (GOLD analysis project Ga0307374, IMG submission 202532) | Soil microbial communities from Risofladan, Vaasa, Finland - OX-3 | ecosystem: Environmental > Terrestrial > Soil > Coastal area > Acid sulfate soil | place: Finland: Risofladan, Vaasa | collected...
CGGGCGCGCCGCGTCTGCGAGGTCGAGAGCGGGACACCACGCCATGGCACGCGCCGATGGGTCCATGGGAGGCACATCACGTGAAGTCCTGATGACCGACCAGTCACGGCTGCTTTTCGTGATCCCATCCTCGCAGAGGATCGCGCCCCCGTCAACGACGCCGCGCCGGCGCGCTGGGCCCCGCCGAGCCGGCGCTCGCATGGTTCACGCCGACTGGTCGACGCCCGTCACCTGGTCGGGAGCAGCGTACGGGCCCATGAGCACGACGCGCCGAACGCCCTCGAACACGGCGCGGGCGACGACCTCGTCCGCCTCGCCCGCCTCGCCGCCGACGGAGCCGGGGTTCGCAGCCGAGCTCGGCGGCGAACAGGCCCCGGCGTCACTTCCGCCTCGCGCGAGCACGGGCTCGACTGCTGCGCACACGGTCGAGACCAGCGCTCGCAGCGCGTGCGCGTAACCCGGTCGCCGCTGCGCAGCGAGCGACGTGAGGTCGAGCACGACGGCAAGATGCTCGGCCAACGCGTCGGCGAGCGCGGGGACGGCGTCGGCCGCGCGGACGTTCCGGCCCGCGGCCCATCGGGCGAACCCGTCCGCGCTGCGTGCCGCGACCGTCTCGACGACCGCGAGAAATAGCTCCTCTTTCGACGAGAACTGCCGGTAGAACGACCCCTTCGCGATGTCCGCGGCCCGGCAGACGTCATCGACGGTCACCTCGCCGTAGCCGCGGGCACTGAACTGCTCGGTCCCGATCTCGACGAGCCGGTCGCGGAGCGACGGGCCGGGTGGTGAGCCGCCCCCCGGCGCGAGCACCTCCCCCCACATCTCGGGACGGAACACGCCTGGGCTCCCGGTGCCGAGAAGATCTGGTAGCAGCTCGGGAAGGACCCGTCCGATCGTCTCGAGCGACAGCCCGCGCCGCTCCCGCAGGAGGCGGACGAGACGGACGACCTCGACATGACGCTCGTCGTAGAGGAAGCGGTTCGACGCGGCGCGCACCGCTGGCGGGAGAAGCCCCTCGACCATGTAGTAGCGGACGGTCGCGGCAGGCACACCCGTGCGGGCGACGAGCTCGGACATCGAGAAGGTCCGTGCGGTCGCCTGCGGGTGGGTCACCGTCTCGCCAGTATCGTGCTCCGCGTGGGCCGCGTCACCGTCGTCACCGACTCGAGCACGTGCCTGCCTCTCGCGCTCGCGGAGAAGTTCGCCATCCGCGTTCTCCCCATTAGCTCCTACCTGTCCGAGGACGGCGCCGCCGCCGACCTCGGCAGCGACGTGCCGGCCGCGCTGACCGAGGAGGCGGAGATCGAGGAGCTCACCGCCGCGAATCGGCCGTTCGTCACAGAGTACCTGGCGGCAGTCGAGGCCCCGGGCTACGACGCGGCCGTCGTCGTCACTCCCGCCATCGAGTTCGCTGCCATGTACCGCAACGCGTCCCTCGCGACGGAGCTCTCTGCACGGCCCGCCATCGCGATCGACGCGCGAACCGCCGCCGCGGGCCAGGCGCTCGTCGTCCTCGCGGGTGCGGAGGTCGCCTCTGGTGGGGGCGACCTCGACGCAGTCGTCGCCGCTATCAAGGACGCGGCTCGACGCGTCGAGCTCGTCGCGTCCCTCGCGAGCCTCGAGGAGATCAGGCGGAGCGGCCCCGTACCCGAGGAGGTGCTCGGCCCGACCGGCCGATCCGGAGCGCGAAGCGTATTCCGGATGGCTCACGGCACCATCGAGCCTCTCGGCGAGGCCGAAGGTGCCGATGCGAGCCTCGAGCTCATCCGGTGCGCGTACCTCGAGAGCACGCGGCACGGCGTCGAGCGGTCGACAGTCTTCCACGCTGGAGCCCACGAGCTCGCCGCTCACCTCGAGCACTTGCTCGGCGCGGTCGACTTCGTGAGCGGCTTCAGCGCGGCGATGCAAGTGCACACCGGTCGGGGCGTCGTCGGAGCCGCGTGGCTCCCGGCAGTCGCACCCGCGTGACGGCGTCGCGCGCCCGCGGTACCGTTCGCATCACAGGCTGACGAGGCTAGGGACCGTTTGTGAGCAGAAGCGACATGGGGCGGGTAACGGGCGATCAGCCCGTCGTCGTCGGCCCTGTACCCGCGCGGGCCCTCGCGCCGTCCCGTCCGAGGGGCTCGAGCCGACCGGCACGCGACGTCGCCGGCCCCGAAGCGGCGACGGTCACCGCTGAGATCCCGGTCGTGCAGACGACGGAGCGGGGCGGCCGGGCACGGCCGGTGCGTGGGACCGACGAGTGGTACGCCACGCGCGCGCGACCAGCGCCCTACGTCGTTCGCCTCGCCGTCTGGCTGCTCTCCTTCGTCCTCGTGCTGCTCCTCGCGGGACGGGCCGTCGAGCACTACCACCCCGCGTGGCTCGACTTCCTCCGCAACACGACGCCGGCCGGAGCGACGACGAGCCTCGCTCCGTCGGCACGCCGCCACTCTCCAGGCGCTCCGCTCCGGCGCGTGACCGCCACCCCGGCCGGCTTCCGGCTCGTCTCGTCGAGCGCGACCGGCACGACGTACGCGGTCCCCTCGCAGGCCTATTCAGTCGTCGTGACGACCTCGGCCCGATGCTGGACCCAGATCGCGGCCCCCGCAGGCTCGACGGCCTACCGGTACGCGCAGACGGTCGCGCCGAGCGAGAGCCCGAAGGCGTTCGCGCTGACCGGGAGCTCGACGGTCGTCGTCGACCACACGGTCACGAGCATCCGCGTCGAGATCGGTGGCACGTCCGTCGGTACGATCACGTCGCCGAAAGTCGGCTACCCCTACTCGTTCCGTCCGACGACGTCCTGACATCGCCCGTGACCGTCGGGGCGGCACCGGACGCCGGCACATTCGCCTCCGACAGGACCACGACGTGACCACACGCGACCCCAAAGGTGCAGCCCGTACCACGACTCGGGCGAACATCGCGCGCCAGCAGCGCTTCTGGACCCGTAACGCCCGCTCGTGGGACCACGGCGCGGGAAACAATCCCGGGCTCGTGAAGGTCGTCGAGCGCGTGATAGCCGAGGCGCGCGCGACGGCCCGCGACCTCGTCGTCGATCTCGGGTGCGGATCCGGCCAGCTCGCGCTACGGCTCGCCCCCGGCGTCGCGTCGGTCGTCGCGGTCGACGTCAGCCCCGCGATGATCGATCTGCTCGCGAGCAACGCCGCGGCGGCGGGTGTCACCAACGTCGAGGGGCGGGCGGTGCCGATCGAGCATCTCGACCTCGCTCCGGGATCCGTCGACATCGTCGTGTCGAACTACGCGCTCCACCACCTGCGCGACCCAGACAAGGCCGCAGCGGTACGCCAGGCGACGAACTGGCTACGGCCCGGCGGCCGGCTCGTCGTCGGCGACATGATGTTCGGCCGCGGCACGGATGCCCGCGACCGGGCGATCATCACATCCAAGCTCTCTCTCATGGTCCGCAAGGGACCGGCCGGCTGGTGGCGGATAGCGAAGAACGCGGGCCGGTTCATCCTCCGGTTCCAGGAGCGGCCGGTCTCGATGCACGCGTGGGTCGAGATGTTCGAGGCGGCGGGACTGACCGACGTCGTCGCGATCCCGGTGGTGAACGAAGCCGCAGTGGTGCGCGGGACCAAGGGCCCCTGACGGGCCCAGAACCGAGGAGGAACCGATGATCATCGCGACGACCAATGAGCTGCCCGGGTACGACGTCGTCGCCGTCGAGGGCGAGGTTTTCGGTCTCACCGTGCGGTCCCGCAATGCGTTCTCCCAGATGGGAGCCGGGTTCAAGTCGATCGTCGGAGGTGAGCTGAAGGGAATGACCCGCAATCTCGAGCAGAGCCGGCAGGAGGTCATCGCTCGGCTCGCGGCGGCGGCCGAGGCCAAGGGGGCGAACGCGGTCCTCGCGATGCGCTTCGACACCTCCGAGATGGGCGGCGTGTGGACCGAGATCTGCGCCTACGGGACGGCGGTGAGGGTCGTCCCTCGTCCTGGCTGACGGCGACGCGAGGCGCCGGCGTGCCTGCTCGGCGTACCACCTCGACGTGCGCGGGGTAGATTCCCGTCCGGTGGGACCGTCCCGGTGCGTCCTCGTCACCGGTGCGACCGGGAAGGTCGGCCGCACCTTCCTCTCACGCCTGCTCGACCTCGACGACGGCCCGCTCGCCGGCTGCTTCGTACGAGCGCTGTGTCACAACCGTGTGCTCGAGCCACGCGCGCGGCTCGAGATGGTCTCGGGCTCCCTGGCCGACCGAGACGTCGCGGAGCGCGCGGTGCGAGGGGCCACGCACGTCGTGCACCTCGCCACGACCAAGGAGAGCCCGGGCTCCGTGATGGACGTCGCGGTGAAGGGCCTCTTCTTCCTTCTCGAAGCGTGTCGCGCGAGCCCGGCGTTCGAGCAGTTCATCCTCGTCGGAGGGGACGCCAGCGTCGGCCACTTCACCTACGCCCACCCGATCCCGGTGACCGAGGCTCAGGCGCACAGCGCGTACCCGGGCTGCTACGCGCTCTCGAAGGTGCTCGAGGAGACGATGCTCGAGCAGTACGGCATCCAGTACGACTTCCACGCCTGCTGCCTGCGTGCGCCGTGGATCATGGAAAAGGACGACTTTCGCTGCCAGCTCTCCTTCGGCGACGACGTTTTCGGAGCACCCCGTTGGGGTGAGCTCGTCGGCTCCGAGCTCGCCCGGCAGTACATCGAGAGCGGAGCGGTGCCTCGCATGATCGGTGCAGACGGCCGCCCGGTGAAGCGCAATTTCGTGCACGTTGACGACCTCGTCGACGCGATGCTGCGTGCGATCGATCACCCCGCGACACACCGGCAGACGTTCAACATCGCGATGGACGAACCCGTCGACTACGGCGAGCTGGCGGCCCATCTCGCTCGGACGCGCGGCCTCCCGAGCGTCGACGTCCCGACGCCGTACTTCTCGACGTGGCTCGACAACGCGAAGGCGAAGCTCCTTCTCGGCTGGCGGCCCAAGTTCGACATGGCCGCGATGGCCGACGCCGCATTCGAGTACCGCCGTGCTCCTGACGACCCGCGGGTCGTCTGGTACCCGGGCTGACGCCTCGGCGCGCCGAGGGTCCCTCGGACGCGCGATGTGCCTGCGATGGGTGACCCCACTGCGTGCCTGCGATAGGTGACCCGACTGCTCGACCACATGTCTGGCGACAGCTGTCGAACAAAAGCCGACGCGCGCTCCACACCCATATCGGCGCAATAAAGCTCATCGGAGATCGTCGCAACCAGACATTCGCGACCCGGCGCGAGACGCCGCGCAGCAACGCCACATACACGAGTACTCAATTCTTCCTCGCAGCACGTCGTAAGGTCCACCCGTTGGAGATCAGTACCGAATACGCTGCCGATCTCTGACAATTATCGGAGCGTCAGTCCAATCGCCTGCGATGGCATGACCAGTGCCTCGCAATCAGGAATAGGGAGCGTCGTCGTGGGACTGTCTCGTCATATCGTCGGCCTTCTCGGCGTGGGAGTTGCTGCCTCCGCGGCGCTCGCTGCAACGGGTTTCACCGCTCTCGGTGGTTTCAGCGCCACCGTGGAGAACAACAGTGGAGCGGCAGGATCGGGAACGTTGCTGCTCAGCGAAGGTTCGAGCGGCGTGACATGCATCTCGACCGGATCGGGGACGACATCGTCCACCTCCATCACCTCGAACGACAATCCGACCTGCCCGATCAACCTGTTCAGTGACACCAACCTCGAGCCGCTCGGCTCTCCGAACGGCGCGACGCAGTCGGCGACGGTGACGCTCACCAACCCGGGTTCGCTTCCCGGAAGCACGCTCTCGCTTACGCCAGGGTCGTGCACGGTGTCGAACAACACCTCGCCTGGCGGGAACGCGAACACCTACTTCGGGACGGACACATCGGGCTTCTGTGGCCTGCTCGACATCACGATCGAGAACGACACGACGTCGGGCAGCCCAGCATGTGTATTTCCTGCCGGCTCGGGCGCGTGCCCGACGCCCACGTCCGCTCACACCCTCGCGAGCCTTACGTCGTTCACCGGTCTTCCAGGCCTCGCCGCAAACGGTGGCACCGCGACGTACAAAGTCACGATCGGGCTGGACAGCGCGGCGACAAACGCAGATCAGGGATTGCTCGCGACGGTCCCCCTCACATGGACACTCGCCCAGTAATGTCACACGGGTGTCGAGACACCGCTGGGCGCTCGCAGCCGGAGCGCTCGGCGGAGTCCTTCTCGGCGCTGGGCTGATCCCCTCCGCGCTCGGCGGGTTCGCTACGACCGTCGCCGGCCCCTCGTCGGCCGGCTCGGGGGTCGTCGCGGAGACGGTCGACGCGTCGTGCACCGCCGCAGGTCCCGTCAACCCTGACGCGACCTGCCCGGCGGGGACGTCGTTGCTCCCGGCATCGGGGGGCGCCACAAGCGTGACCGTCGCGAACTCGGGGACCGTGCCCGAGTCGGTCGGTCTCACCGAGTCGAGCTGCGGAGTGGCGACAGTCACGGACTCCGGCACCGTCACCGGTGCGAGCGTCGTCATGGGAGGTGTGACGCCCTCGAGCTATGGCTCGCTCGGCGGACCTCTCGGTGGGCTGTCGATGTCCTTCTCGGGCGCGTCGAGCTCGATCGCTACCGAGGGGCCCGCGAGCGCGAGTCCGGCGAACTACACCGAGCTCGCGTGGTTCAAGAGCGCTCCCGGCCAGTACGGCGCGCTGCTCGGGTTCGCGAACGCGCAGCCGGCGGCCGCGGCGTCGACGTCGGACCGCCAGATGTGGGTCGACTCGTCGGGACACCTCGTGGCCGGGGTGAGCGCGACGTCGGACGTCGAGGTCACGAGTACGGCGGCAGTGACCAACGACACGTGGCACCTCGCCGCTGCGACCCTTTCCGGCTCGACGTTCAGCCTGTACCTCGACGGGTCGCTACAGCAGAGCGATACGTCCGTGAGCGGGGTGAGCTCGTATGAGGGCTGGTGGACCGCCGCGGCGGCACGTTTCGCCTCCTCCGGATTGTCCGATCCACCACCGCTCAGCTCCGGCATGTCCTACGACGAGGGATCCCTCGCGGGCGCGGCGGTCCTCCCGACTGCGCTCGACGCCTCCGCGATCTCCGGGCTGTACGGAGCCGGATCCTTCACGACCTACGCGGACCTCGTGTCCTCCTACACGCCGCTCGTGGACTGGCCCCTCCAGGACACGTCGCCGGTCGTCGCCACCCAGCTCCCCGGCTACGCGACGACCTTCCCGGACAGCTCCGCGGCGGCAGACAACGGCACGCCCGTCGGCACGGTGTCCAGCGCGGGCACGGGAGGCCCCCTCGGGGGTGGCGAGTCGACGTTCGCCGGCGCGCCTGACTACGTCTCGACCGACGGCGCGGCCACAGCCGGACCCCAGAGCTTCACCGAGCTCGCGTGGACGAAGGTCCCGCCGGGCGGGAGCGGCGCGCTGCTCGGCTTCTCCGACAGCTCGACGCCGACCTCGGCGACCGACGCGGATCGCGGGCTTTGGGTCGACTCGGCCGGCGATCTCGTCGCCGGCGTGTACCCAGGCTCGCAGCGCGAGGTCACGAGCAGCACTGCAGTAGCGGACGGCACCTGGCACCTCGTGGCCGCCACACTCGGCTCGTCCGGCTTCAGCCTCTACGTGGACGGCGTCTTGCAGCAGACGGACACGTCGACGACGAGCGCTCAGTCGTACAACGGATGGTGGTCCATCGGTGCTGCCGCCCTCGCCGGATGGTCCGACGCTCCTCCGACGACGTCCGGCGTGTCGTACCTCACGGGCTCCCTCGCCGGCGTGGCGGTGCTGCCGAGCGCGCTCGACGCGAGCCAGATCTCCTCTCTGTACGGGGAGAGCTCGTTCGCGGCCTACACCAGCGCAGTCCAGTCGTACTCGCCGCTCGTCGACTGGCCGCTCACCTCCCAGGTCGCGACCGACCTGTGCGCGTCGGTGCTCACGACGGTCTCCTCGACGATCGGTGCGACGACCACGTGCGTCCTGCCCGTCGAGCCGGCCGGCACGGGCTGCCCGGCTGCGAGCGGAGGAGCAGCCCTCGACTCACTCGCGTCCGCGCCGGTCACGGCCTCGCCCGCCGTCACGGCCGGCACGGCTGCGGCGCTCACGATCTCGGTGGCCGACGCGTCCGGCGTCCCTCAGGCCCTCGTCGGGGCCGACGTCGTCGCCGATCTCGTCGTCACCGCGACGAGCGGCACGTGGGAGGTCCAGTCGAGCTTCCCGGGGAGCACGACCGCGCTGTGACGGTCCGGCCCGGGGTCGCGGTGGAGCGAGGCGGGCGTCCCCGCCGCGGCCGGAGAGTCGTACGGGTCGTCGTGCTCGTCGTCGCGCTCCTCGAGGCGATCGGTGCGGGCGCATGGCTCTACTCGAGCGGATGGCGTGTGAGCACGGTGGGTAGCCCCTCGATGAGCCCCGGGATCCCCGTCGGAGCGCTCGCCGTGACGCGGCCGCTCGAGGGGGTCGCGAGCCTTGGCAGCGTGATCGTCTTCCACCCCCCCGGAGACGCGCACGCCTACATCCACCGGGTCGTCGCTCGCGCGCCCGGGCCCGTCTACCGGACGAAGGGCGACAACGACGCGCTGCGGGACCCGTGGAGCGTCCCGGCCCGCGCCGTCGTCGGCCGCGTCGTCGCGGTGCTGCCCGACGTCGGCTGGCTCGTGCTCGGCGCGCCCTATCTCGGCGGCGCGTTCGTCGCCGCCGCGATCGTGTCGCTGCTGTTCCCCCGCTGGCGCCGGTGGGCTGCGGTCGACGGGGCGTGCGCGGCCCTCTTCGTGATCTCGATGCGCCTCCACCCGCTCGTGCGGTGGCAGATCGTGACGATCACCAGTAGCGCGGGCCGGTTCCACACCTGGCTGTTCAACACCGGCATCCTCCCGATCAAGGTGACCGCGCGACTCGGTACCTCGGCGGCGGTCGCTCCCGGACACTCGGCCATACTTTCGAGCCCTCTCGACGCCCGCGTCCTCATCTCCGGCGCGTCGGGCCTCAGCGTCGTGCAGCGAGCGATCGTCGCGGCCGCGAGCGCGCTCCCGCTGGTCGCATCGGTGCTCGCCGCGTGCTTCGCGTCAGCGTCCGAGCCGGAGCACGATCGCTCCGAGACCTCGGGCGTCGCCGATCCGCAGACGCCGAGCGCCGCCTGGCCACCACTTCGCACCGCGAGAGACCCGGGTCCCTCACGCTGGGTCCGCGAGCGGTGTGAATGCCCGCCCGGACCCTGCTGGTTCGACGGTGCGTGCCGGTGGTCGAACCCGTCGGCACGCACGAATACCTCCCGGGATGCCCCCGTGGTCGTGCTCCCGGCCGCCGTCGCGCGAATCGAGGTCTCCGCTCTCGGCTCTGTCGACAACGATGCCTCAGGTGAGCAGAGTGGCGATCTCGAGGTTCTCGCGAGCTGACGCTCGAACGCAGGCCGCCTGCCGAGACCGAGGCCGATCCTGGCGCGGGCCCCGACCCGCGGCCCAACTGGGAGAGGACCGGCTTCGGGGCGCACGGCGCGGGTGTGAGATCCCTGGTGGGGCTAGCTGGAGTCGAACCAGCGACCTCAGCATCACCAATGCCTTGCACGGGGTTATCCCCAGCTGCGGCCTTCCCCAGAACGTGCCGTTGAGCTGGACTTTTAGCGACCGCCCTGTCACGGCAGTAACCACCATTTGCCATCCTGCTGTGTCAGATCTGTGTCAGATCGCCACGGTGCAACGGCGGCGCATCGAGCCGAAGGACCTCCGACAACGGAATGATCGGCTGGACACTCGCACTGCACCGCTGGAGCTCGAAAATCGCGTTCGCTGTGTCGGCGGGACGACGATCAACGCCATCGGTCGACCGGTGATCCGGGAGGAATGCGTGCTGAACGTTGGGAGCGCGTTCCTCCACCTTCCGGAATCGGCAGAGTGCCGAATCTGGCACTATTCATCTATGGCTGACAGCGTCCGGTTGCGGGTCGAGCTGTTCCCGGCAGATTTGGAGGCCTTCGTCGACTTCTACACGCGGGTGCTCCGATTCCAGGTAGTGGAGGACCGGCGGAACGGCGACGTGCCTTATGTGGCTGTACGGCGGGGCGAATGCCGGATCGGTGCGGTCGCGGCATGGGAGGCGGTCGATCGGAGGGGTCGGGCCCTTCCTACCGGAACGGAAATTGTGTTGGAAGTGGATAACCTCGTGGAGGAGGAGACCGCCGTGCGGTCGGCGGGCTGGTCGATCGACGAGCCCATCACGAATCGACCTTGGGGGCTTCAGGACTTCCGGCTGTTCGACCCCGACGGCTACTACATCAGGATCACAGCCGTGCGCCACTAGGTCCGCCGGCTGGCGCTCGCCGACCCGAGGCCTCGCCTGGCGGGCGCCAGCGTGCTGGTGGCCGTGAGCGGGACGATCGCCTGGGCGCGTGACGGTCCCGGCGTGTAGCCACGGTGCCGGGCGCGCTTCGGGACCGCGCGTTATGGGACGCGTCTCGAGCGCCAGCGCGTCGATCTGGCTTCCCAGGACAGGTAGCTCCAAACCAGAAGTGCGGGCACAGATCTGCACCGCTCGGGGGTCTGCGACAGTCATCGGATGGATCGTAGACGTGGCGCATGGTCCACCTTCTAGGGCAAGAGCGTGAAGGCTTCGACGTGGCGAGGACGAACGACAGCGAAATCTCGGTGGTTCAAAGTGGCGATCCGTTCAACTCCGAGGCGTTCACCAAGAGCAATAACTGAAGCGTCGGTACCCCCGAGGCGTAAGTCGGAGTACTCCTCGACCAGTTCAGCAATGCGCACCCAGTCGGCTGGGAGCAGCGTCTCAACGCGGAGGTCGCCCTCGACGATCGAACGAAAGAGCGCGACATCGGCGACCGGTCCGAGTTCACGGTCAAGGAGGTAGCTGGCCTCAGCAACGACCAAGGCGCTCGTAACCAGCGGCCCCGCGTCCGATTCCAAAAGGGCCCGGCAAGCTTGGTGGTCAGCGTCGTTTCGATCAGCCGTAGCGAGGAGCGGGCCGGTGTCGACCAGGAGCACTCAGTCGCGCCCGAAGCCCTCAGCGAGCAGGTCGTCGACGTTTGCCGCACCCCTCGATTGACCCGAGGCGCCGATGGCGGCGAACGCAAGGTGACGGTCCACTCCGTTGGACGCTGGCTCGTGTTCAGACAGGGTGAGCGCGGCGTCGAGTAAATCGATGGCCGTGACCTCCGCGCTCGTTCCGCGCTCGACCGCCACCGCTTCGACGCGGCGCGCCAGTTCGTCGGGCAGCCTTACGTTGATGCTCATCGTCTTCAATTGTAGGTGCTCTCTGTTTGGAAGGAGCTACCACCGTCCGCTTCGTGTGCCTTCGCCCCGTTCGGGCGCCGAACTGAAGTCGGCGCGACGTTCACCGAAGACGTTCACCCAAGTTCACGCGGGATAAACGCGGGATCATTCGTTGGTGCGGGCTTCGGTCGAAGATCGACACCTGTCCTCACCAGGTAAAGCGGTAGTGGGGCTAGCTGGAATCGAACCAGCGACCTCAGCATTATCAGTGCTGCGCTCTAACCGACTGAGCTATAGCCCCAGATGGAGTCTTGAGGTTACACCAGCAGCTAGACGACTCCCATTGAGGAGGTGCTACGAGGACTCGCCGTCGTCACCCGCGAGGCGCGCCACCGCGGCGACGCTGGTGTCATCGTCAAGATTCATAACCCTCACCCCGGTCGCGTCCCTACCCTGAGCTGCGATTTCTCGCACCGCGGTGCGGATCACCACGCCGGACGAGGAGACGATCAGGAGCTCGTCATCAAGCCCGGCCATCAGCGCCGCGACGACATAGCCCCGACGCTGGGTCAACTTGATTCCTCGCACGCCCTGGCCACCGCGTGCCTGGGCGGTGAAGTGATCGAGCTTGGTTCGCTTGCCAAATCCAGCATCAGTGACGATCAGGAGGTCGGTGTCCTCGCTCGTGACGTCACATGAGACCACTTCATCTCCCGCGCGCAACTTCATGCCGCGCACGCCCGCCGCGCTCCTACCCATGGGGCGAATATCGCTCTCAGCGAAGCGAATGGTGACGCCATTCCGCGACACCAGGAAGACGTCATCTTGGCCCGAGGTCGGCAGCACGCGGACGAGTTCGTCTCCGTCGTGCAGGTTGATGGCGATGAAGCCCTCCCGGCGCGACTTGTCGTACTCACTGAACGCCG
>Ga0307374_10012204_pt1 | contig 12093 bp, 8 predicted proteins | sample OX3MG_FD_202532 | JGI IMG/M metagenome (GOLD analysis project Ga0307374, IMG submission 202532) | Soil microbial communities from Risofladan, Vaasa, Finland - OX-3 | ecosystem: Environmental > Terrestrial > Soil > Coastal area > Acid sulfate soil | place: Finland: Risofladan, Vaasa | collected...
GCCGAGCTCGATGCGCTCCATCGCGACTCGGTCTGGAATGCCGACGAGGACCTCGTCTTCGCCAACCCGCACACCGGTCGTCCAATGGACCGCTCAAAGATCCTCAAACGCTTCAAGGCGGCATGCCGGCGCGCGGCCGTCAAGCCGGTCCGCTTCCACGACCTGCGCCACACCTTCGGCACGCGGATCGCCGCCTCCGGCCAGATCCCGATGCGGACCCTTCAGGAGTGGATGGGACACCGCGATTTCAAGACCACCCAGATCTACGCCGACTACCAGCCGGGCGCCCGCGAGGCCGAGCTCGTCGACGACGCATTCGCCCCGCCGGAATCCATGGACCAATTCATGGACCAATCTGAGCAAAAGTGCGACCAACTGGGGTAGTCAAGACCCCAGTAAACACGGGACATTCGGGGTGCGCGCCTCCCCCCGGTTCGGGTTGTGGTCCCGGCGGCCGCGGGTTCGAGTCCCGTCGCTCACCCTCAGGAAAGGCCTGCAAAACAGCATATTGTTGCGCCGTCGGTGGCGTGGCCGGAGGGTCCACGGGGAACAAACGGGGAACAATTTGTTCCGAGACTTCCAGCGGATGTAGGCCCCAGGCGCTCGCGATTGCGCTAAAGCAAGGGGCGACTGGATGGGCAGAGGGAGCTCTCGCCGGTCGTCCAGCGCAAGCGCCGCGCGTCGTTTCGAGATGCTCGTCAACACGCGGGAGCGGCGGCGGGGGTCGGTGGGGTGCGGTTGCCGCTTTGGGCCGCGAGCGACACTCGACTCGCCGGGTCTGTTGTGCGGCGCGTTCGCGATCGGACCGTTTGACGTTGGGGGGATTGGGCTGGGGTATCGTCCGCGTCGAAATGGTGCGACCGCAGCGTTGAGGAGGGTGACGGAACTGGTTGCTCGCCGTCTGGCGTGGTGGGCGGTGGTGTTGCTCGGGGTCGCGTGTGTCTGCTTGGGCGCTGTGCTGACGGCGGATCCGTCGTTGTCGCTGTCGGCGCTTGACTGGCTTGTTGGGGCGGCGTTGATCGTGACCGGCGTGAGCGAGCTGGCGTTCGCCGGTGCCGCTTCGCGGGCGCGCCTGTCGCGGGTCGTGGCCGTGGTCTGGATCGCGGCCGGGATCATCGCGGTGTCGTGGTCGGGGATCTCGGTTCGCACGTTGGCGGTCGTGGTCGGCGTCGGCCTGATCGTGGGCGGGCTGGTGAAGGTCTCGTCGGCGCTGTTCGGCGAGGCTGATGAGCGGTTCGTGGTCGCGCTGAGCGGCGTCACGAACGTCGTGGTCGGCGTGTTGGCGCTGTCGTGGCCCGGCGTCACGGTGCTTGTGCTCGCCGTGTTGCTCGGGGTGCGCACGGTCTTGTTCGGCTTCGGCCAGGTCGCGCTCGGGCTGCGGTTGCGGGGTGCGCCGCCGGGCGAGCCGGTGGCGGCGAGGCGGTGGCCTCGTTGGCTGCGCGTGATCGGGACGACCGCCGTGCTGGGGGTGGCGGGTGCCGGGGCGGTGGTCAGCGCCGCCATCGATCGCGCGGCGCCGAACGCGCCGGGCGCGTTCTACACGGCACCGTCGCCGCTGCCAGCGGGTCCGCCGGGCACGATCATCCGCAGCGAGCTGATCGACGGGTTCCACGCCAGCGCGACCGCCTATCGGGTGCTCTACAAGTCGACCGGCTATGACGGCCCGGACGGTCGGTGCTTGCCATTGACCGCAAGCAGCCTAGATTGGTTCTGCGGTGGCTTCTCGGTCACAAATCCCGCGAATCCCACGATAGATGAGGTAGTGCGCCGTCTTTCCAAGACTTCGGATAAGAGCCTGCTGGCGGCGACGCGGGCAGGTGAGCCTGAGGCGTTTGGGGTGTTCTTTGCCCGTCACAGCCACACGGTGATGGGCTTCGTGCGGCGGCGAGTCGGGAGTGCGGAGCTGGCGGCTGATCTGACGGCCGAGACGTTCGCGGCCGCGCTGGTCGCTGTGCATCGTCCTCATCCGCCTGAGGTGCCGGATGGTGCGGCGTGGCTGTGTGGGATTGCTCGCTACAAGATCATCGACAGCTACCGCGAGGGCCGCGCGCAGGATGTCGTGCGCGAGCAGCTTCAGCTAGAGCGTCTCGCGGTCGAAGACGACGATCTGGAAGCGATCGACCGTCTGGTCGGAGCTGACGGCCCGGTCCATGCAGCGCTCGATCAGTTGAGCGACGACGAGCGTGCGGCGGTCATTGAGCGCGTGGTGTTGGAGCACGACTACGCCGAGATCGCGGACAGCACGAGCATCTCGGAGACAGTCGCGCGCAAGCGTGTCAGCCGCGGGCTGGCGCGCCTACGAAAAGAGATGGGAGTCCATACGAAATGAGATACCTCGACCTCCTTCAAGTTCAGCTAGTCGAAGCGAGCCGCGAACTGTCCGAAGTGACGACGGGTTCGGTTCCGCGCTCGCGCACCCGCTTGCGTGCAATGGTCAGCCGTCACACCCGGACCAGCGCCGCCGTAGCGATCGTGGGCTTCACTGCCGTTTCCGCTGCGATTGCCGGCGCTGCGGGCGTGACAATCCCGGCGTTTTGGGAGCACGAGTACAACGTTCCGTCGCCGGTGGGCGCCGCGTCGGCGATCCCGAGCGACATGACCTCGTCGTTTGCGATTCTGCGAAATCCCCGCCAGCCCGCCATTGATGCGCTGCCTGCGGCCGGGGTAGCCCAGGTGAGCACGGCTGGCGGTCTCGGCCTGCACTACGGTGTCAATCCCGACCTGTCCCGCTTTGTCGGCACCTTGAACGGCATGGGGGCGGTCTGGCTGGTTCCAGGGAAGCTCGGAAGTTGTGTCTACGACGCGAATGGATTGGCCTGCGGCTCCAACGTAGTGATGAGCACACGAGGATCGCTGGAACTCCAGATACCAGTCGCCGGCGGGCCAGATACATTCAGCGGCGTCGTGCCCGACGGCGCAACCGTTACGGCGACGAATAACGACGGGTCGGCCGCGGCAGTGTCGCGCTCCGGCAATGCATACGTCGTCGACGGCGATCCGAACCTGCGCAGTGTGACCATTCATGAAACGGGCGGCCAGGAGTCCACCAGCACTGTCCCAACCCTGTCTCCGCCGAACGCCGGCGCGACAAGTGCCCGATAGCGACGCTTCACCCGATGGGGTGGCCGCTGTCGTCGCAAGAACGCGCGGCGACAGCGGCGCTCCCGCGGTATCTAGCGAGCGGGCTGTCGCCGACCGGCTTCAGAAGCTTCGCGTCATCTTGCCGGCAATGGCGCAAGAGATAGCCGCGGCGCGGCGAGAGATCGCCCGACTTCGCGGCGAGAACGCGAGACTAGCGCGTCGAGTTGCCGAGCTGGAGGCGTGCGAGGACGCTGCGAAGATTGCCGCCAGCCGCCGAGAAGTCGGGGCGAGCAGCTGATGTCACCGGAGACTGAGTTGCTGTACCGGCGCACGATCAACGCTTGTCGCGACGTGTCGGAAGGGATGGCGCTCGATGACGTTCTGAGGCTTCCGGTGCGAGTGCTTGCCGCACGCCGACCGCGGTCAGCGGCTTTATCGTCGTTCCCGACGGGCCGCCGTCGACCGCGGGCCGCAGGGTGCTCGCGTACACGCACGGGACCGTCGGCGTCGCGTCGAACTGCGCTCCCTCGCTGCTGACGCGCTCGGATGAGCAGCCGCTGTTCCTCGAGGGTGGCGCGGCGTTCCTCGCGGCCGGGTACGTGATCGCCGCCAGCGACTACCAGGGCCTCGGCACACCCGGCCCACACCCCTACCTCGTCGGCAACTCCGAAGCGATGAACGAGCTCGACATCGTGCGCGCCGCCCACAACCTCGCCGCCGCTCACGCGGGCACCCGGTTCGCCGTGTGGGGGCACTCCCAGGGCGGCCACGCGGCCCTGTTCACCGGCCAGCTCGTCGCGAGCTACGCGCCCGAGCTGCACCTCGTCGGCGTCGCCGCGGGCGGCCCCGCGCCGAACCTCGTCGATATGTTCAAGGTCAACGTCAAGACCACGATCGGCAAGGTCCTGATCTCAATGGCGCTGCAATCATGGGAGCGCGTCTACCACGACGCACACCTCGATCAGATCGTCACCCCGGCCGCCCGCCCGATCGTCGCCCGGATCGCGCGCAACTGTCTCTACACGCCCAACCAGATCCTCGGCTCAGTGCCCCGCGCGCTCGCGCTCGGACTCACCTTCCTACACGCCCCTCCCTGGGAAACCGAGCCGTGGAAGACGATCGCCGCGACCAACACTCCCGGAGGCGCGCCGACCAAGGCGCCGATCCTGATCGTCCAAGGCGGCGCCGACACGATCATCACCCCCGACGTCACCGAGCGCCTCGCACACAAGCTCTGCACCGAAGGCGACACCGTCGACCTCCGCCTCTACCCAGGCGTCAGCCACCTCGCGACCGGCCACGACGCCGCCCCCGCCGTCCTGAAATGGATCAACGACCGCTTCGCCGACAAACCACCACCAACCACCTGCACCTGACCCGCTAAAGCCCCCTCGACGCTCGTCCGCCCGCACCCGGATCCCCGCGGACAGAAGTTGTGCTGGTGCCGCTCAACCAGGAAAGCAGCACCTCACGCAAGCAGCTCGCGTTGCTGCTGGTTAGCGCGAGAGAACGAGCACTCTCGCCCAGCCCGCCCGAGACGAGCGCAAAGGACGACCAGCAGATCCGGCGGCCTACGACGAGGGCGCTTCTGCATTGCCCGGTGCGAGCGAGCGCGAGCCGGCTCTCGAGCAGCGTGTCTCCGCGGGGTCCAAGGAGGGCTTTTGGACGTGACGACGGAGTCGCCCGTTGGCATCAAATACCGCGCGTGTTCGCCTCGGTTCGCGAGCATGGGAGGCCCCCTGGCACGGCGTACAACTCTGTTGTCCGTGTTGATCTTCGACGGTCCGCATTGCTTCGCCCGCTCGGTGTGCAGGTTGATGGTGGTGTCGTCGTCGGAGAACCCGAACACGACCGCGTACCCATACGCCGTCGTTGCGGCGGGCTTCAGCCCGCTGATGATTCCCGCGAGATGTCGCGGCTCTACAAGGATGCGACGGCCCCGAGCCGAGGCAGTTGTCTGATGGCCCATTGGGCGCCGACCGGGCGCTCCGCGATGCGTCCCTGTGTCTGCCGATTTCCTAGCGGATTATGTCTCCATCAGTCTAGTTCGCATCGACTAGCTATTTGACAAGACATAGGCCTCGGACTCCGCGAACGCAGCTATCCAAGGCTCTAGCTAGGACAATATCCCTGTAAATCCACGCCTTTCGACCAGATGATGGGCCTTTCTGGTCTGAATGTGCCGAAGTCATTTACGTTCTGATTTCATAATCTGCTAGGCTGAGCGCAACTTCAACCGAAAGGCGGCGCCGAATGGCACCACGCAATTCAAGGACGGCCCATCCCGCGATGTCCCCGCAGATCGAACAGATGCTCGCGGCCCGGAGCATCGACTTCGACTTCGAGGCCAACGTTGTGATCTCCGAGATCCGTGATGTGGAGGGCAACCAGGTTCGCCTCCTCGAGCATCAGGCTCCGAAGGAGCAGGTCGCGAAATACGCCGTCGCGATGAAGCACGGCGCGACGTTCCCCGCGATCGTCTTGAACGACCGATTGGAGCGGATCGATGGCAACACGCGTCTGGAGGCGCGGATCAAGAACGGGGACGAGACGGTCCCTGCGTACATCTGCCACGGACTCACACCGCTCGACGCTCGCTCGCTATCGGTGGAGCTCAACCAGTCCAACGGGTTGGCGATGACCGAGGAGGAAATCCGCCGGTTCGTCGACGGCGCGGTCCTCGAGGGTCAGCACGCGGACCTTCGGACGCTTTCGCGGATGACGGGTGTCCGTGACAGCAAGATCGCTCGTTGGGTGGCCGAGACTCAGTTCAAGGCTCGTGCCGAGCGCGAGGGGATTGACGAGCGTCAGATCAACGTGCTTCCCGCCAGCACTCGGGCTGCCCTGCAGGCGACACGTCTGGCCGCGGTGTTCAGTGCGCTCACGCGGCTCGCCGCAGACGCCCGCATCAAGGTTGTCGACGTCAAGAAGCTCGTCGCACAGACCAACGCCGCGTCCTCCGAGTCCGACGCGCTGGCCGTCGTCGAGACCGAGCGCGACATGAGGGCCGACGAGATCCGCGCCGTCGCTTCGGGGTTCAGCCCGAAGGACGATCGTCGCTCGAAGGGATCAGCCCAGCACATCGGCGGGCTGGTTCGCTTCGAGGTTGAGCAACTGCTCGACGTGGCGCCGGAGAAGCAGTTCGATACCTACCAGCGCATGAGGCTGCTGCGCGACCGCCTCGACGAGGTCGTCGTCCGCGCCGAGCGGGAGTGGGACCTTACGCCGCCGTCCGAGCCGACTGACGATGCGTTCGACGAGCAGGTAGACAGCGACCCGGAGACCGCTTCCGCGGTCCTCGCTGGCTGAGGTCCGGTCTGATGTCACCCGGAACTCACGACGGCGGACGCTCCATGCACCCGTCCGCGTCAACCCAGATCGAGAGCAAGCTCTCAGCACGGCAAGTCAGCTTCACATTTGAGCCCAACCTCCACATCGATCAGATTCGCGATGTCGAGGGCAACCAGGTGCGCCTGAGCAAGCACAGGGCACCGAAGGAGATGGTAGAGCGCTACGCCGAGCAGATGAAAGGCGGGGCCAGCTTCCCGGCGATCGTCGTCAACGACCGGTACGAGATCGTGGATGGCAACACCCGCTGGGTGGCGGTGCGCCGTAACCGCAAGGAGACGATCCCGGCGTATGTGTGCGCGGACCTCTCGGCGCTGCAAGCCCGATCTCTGTCGGTCGAGCTTAACCAGTCGCACGGCCTCTCGATGACCGGGGAGGAGCTCCACGCGTTCGTCACGGGTGCCGTCGAGGAAGGGAAGGTGCTGGACGCCAAGGCGTACTCGCGGATGACCGGCGTCAAACCGTCGACGTTGGCGCGGTGGGTTGCCGCCAAGCACTTCGACATGCGCGCGGCCCGTGAGAGCATCCCGGTGCAACGATTCGACGGGCTCTCCGACAGTGTCCGTGCTGCTCTGCACGTCGCGAAGCTCAGTGCCGTGTTTGTGACAGCCACGGAGCTCGCGGCTGACGCACGCGTCCCTGCCGCGCAGCTCAAGACGATCATCACCGAGGCGAACGCCGCCGCATCTGAGGCTGACGCCCGTGAGGTAGTGGCGCGCGCCCGGGAGGCACGCAACGACGAGATCAAGGCGATCGCGGCGGGATTCAAGAGCGTCACGCGCAAGGGCATCGGCTCTGCACTCCATATCGGCGGCTTGTTGCGCTTCGAGGTGTCGGACCTGCTTGACGTCCCACGAGAGAGGCAGGGCGAGATGTTCCAGCGCATGAGCTTGCTCCGCGATCGACTCGACGGGGCGCTTGCGCGAGCGGGCAACGAATGGGATCTCACCGAGCATGACGCTGCCGGTCCGGGAGTGTCGCGAGTCCTCGCGGAGGTGGGATGAGCATGGCGACAGCAGAGGCCGAAAAAGCACTGGACCTCCCGCCGGATAACGCAGCTCGACTGGCAATCTTCGATGTCCTGCACGACAGTAGCGGGGTGGGCGGCCCGCTGGCGCTCACCGAGAGCGAGCTGTTCGAGCGTGTCATCGGTCGCCTGCGCGTGCTGGTACCTCGTGAGCTGCACGTCGCCGGCGAGCGCCCGTACCTGCACGACAAGCTGAAGGCCTGCGCGGAGGCGGGGTTGATCTCAATCGGTTCACTGGAGGGGGAGGCCATCCTGGCCCTTACCGGGAAGATGCCCTCCGTCCGCTACCCCGACGGAGAGATCCGCGACTACACACCCGGCCTGGAGCTGGCGCGGGAACGGCTTGACGGCGACAATGCCCGCCTGCGCGCCGCCGGCTTGGACGTGCGAACGCTAATCCCGAGCTCCGCGGACGCACCAGATGGCCAGGAGTTCCAAGCCCTGCTCGAATCCATGCGCGAGCACGGCTTCCTCAAGCAGTTCTGGATCGCCGCCCAGGACGACGATGTGGTCATCGACGGTCGCGCCAGGAAAAGAGCCGCCGCCATTCTCGAACTCAACGTCGAGTACGTGAAATACGGATCAGAACGTGAGCGAACGGCGGCCCGCCGCCGCGACACCCCCCTGAACCGCGTCATGATCGCCCTGCAGAGCAACCTCGCTCGACTCGGCCCAGACACCGTTGAAGCCGTGCACAAAGCGGTTGCTGCAGTCACGCGTCGACCCTGGGATGAGACATCCGCCGACCTCGCGCTCACAGCCCCCTGGCGGCGCTCGATGCCTCCCGAATACTCGCCGCAGTTCGAGGTCGACAAGCTCGCGTTCCGCCTGGGCGGCGAGGCCAAGATCCAGGTGACCGCGGACAACAAGGTCATGCTCCGATCGCTGATCGAGGCCGGCGGCCTGTCGAACTACAAGATCAACCTGCTCGAAGACTACGTCCCAACCGAGCGAGCCCGAAGCGGGCATAGCGCCGGCCGAAAAGCCGTATTTGCGCGAGCCGATGACCTGATCTCCGGGATCGCCACGATGCAGCAGGAGCGTCGAGCGCGGAACCTCAAGGTCGACCCGGAGTGGGACCAGATCCGGGATTGGCTCCTGGCGACCTTCCATTCCGACCAGGAGTGATGCCAGCGAGATCGGCCGCGCCGGTGGTCTAGCGGGGCGGAGGGCCAACGGCCGCGGCCACGGGTATCGTTGGGCCGATGACTCGGCGGAGGCCGTTGTGATCGGCGACATCACACCCAGATCACCGGTCGACAGGCTCAAGCGGGACTACAGCAAGAAGGACCTGCAGCGCGAGTTCGACGCCGAGTTGGTGGCCGCGGTCGTCGGGATGAGTCGTGCGTTCATCGCCCGCGCGTTGGACCGGCCCGGCACGCGTCCGAAGACCTTCACGCTGGCCGAGGTTCTCGTGTTGCTTGACGTCGACGGGTTCCAAGAGACGTTCATCCCACGAAGCAAGATCCCGAAGTATCTGCTCGAGGATTCAGCGGCGCCCCCCAGCGAGATCCCAGCGCTCCAGAGATCCTCGCGGACAATTGGCGATGTCGAACTCGTTGTCGGCAACGCGCGCGACCTGCTCCCGAGACTCGAACGCGGCTCGGTCCAATGCGTCACGACGTCGTCGCCGTACTGGGGCATGCGTGTGTATGACAACGAGCGGAACGTCCGATGGGCCGACGGCGAGAGCTGCCCGTACGGCTTCGAGCAGACCCCAGAGGGGTTCATTCGCCACACGATCGAGTTGCTCGTGCTGATCAAGCCCGCGATCACGAACGCGGGCTCGGTGTGGTGGAACATCATGGACACCTACAACACGCGTACGCCGATCCGCGGCAACGCACGCGAACGACTCGACGCCATGAGCGACGCTCCGGGGAGCCGCAAGGGATGGACCGAGCACGGTGCCTGCCGACACAGCGCGGGGCACATGTACCTCGACGACACCGAACTGAGCTCGATCCCGCCTCGGATCGCCGAGCGCGCATCCCGCGTCGGGTACAAGCTCAAGAGCTTCATCACGTGGCGCAAACACTCGTCAACGCCCGAGCCAGCCAAGAGCCGGGTCTCGCGCCAAGCCGAGTACCTGCTGCATCTGTCCGTCGAGAGAACACCCTTCTTCGATAAGCCGGGTTGGCAGAGGCTGGCGCCGCGACTCGGCGGCCCGAACATGCTGTTCGAGTCAGCCGAGAAGATCACCGACGTCTGGTGCCTGCCGACCTCGACCGGCAAGAACGGTCACGGCGCGGAGTTCCCGCTCGCCCTCGCCGGACGGTGCATCGCGCTCACCAGCAAGACAGGCGACCTCGTACTCGATCCGTTCATCGGCTCCGGCACGACGGCAGTTGCGGCAACGGAGCTCGGCCGTCGCTGCCTGGGCTACGACATCAGCGAGACATACATCGGAGTCGCCGAGCAGCGCATCACGGTCGCTGAACGCGAACGGCAGCTAACACTCGACGAGGACGCGCCCGATAGAAACGCTGCCCTCGCGAATGACGGCCAAGTTGCCATATCGCCATGACCTGACGAACACGATTCGCGAACCCCCGATCGAGAGACTCCCTCGATGGCCCCAGACCAGCGCGCTCTCACCGCCGCCTAGCTCCGCGCGCGTGTAGGACGATGATCCGTGATCCGCGGATGCTGTCTCGTTGGCGAACTAGTGTTCGTATTGTGGGCGTCATGCAACAACTCTCGCCTCTCGATGATCTGCTTGCTGGGCTCGATCGCGACGGGCGGGGGTTTGAGTTGCTGTGTCGCTGGTTCTTGCAGAACGATCCGGAGTTCAGGGCCGAGTACGACCAGGTGTGGTTGTGGGCGGAGTGGCCGGGGCGCTGGGGGCCGGACCGGGGGATCGACCTCGTAGCAAGGACGGTTAGCGGCCGGATCGACGCCGTGCAGGCCAAGAACTACGGCTCGGAGCACAGCGTCACGAAGCGCGATATCGATACGTTCCTGAGCGAGTCCAACCGCGCCGGAGTCGGTGCCCGTCTGCTGGTCGCCTCGACAGACAAGCTCGCCCGTTCGGCGGGAGAGGTTATGGCTGAGCAGGAAAAGCCGGTGAGCACCTGCCTGCTCTCGCGTATGCGCGAGAGCGCGGTGCAGTGGCCGACGAGTATCGCCAAGCTGGCGCCAGCGGTTCCGGCGCCGGCTCAACCGCGCGAACACCAGTTGGCGGCGCTCGACGACATCGATCGATGGGCGCGAGGTGATGCTTCTCGGGGGCAGGTCATCATGGCGTGCGGTACCGGGAAGAGCCTTGTCGAGATCTGGGCCGCTGAGCGCTTGCAAGCGCGGCATGTGCTGGTGCTCGTGCCGACGATCCCGCTGCTGCGTCAGTGCGCCCGCGAATGGCCACGTCATGCGGCCACGTCGCGCCGGCTCCTTCGGATCTGCAGCGACAAGGCCGCCGCGGAGGCCGAGGACATCATTCGCGGCGACGAGCTCGGAACCGCGCGAACGACTGATCCCGCAGAGATCGCTGACGCGCTGCGTGAGGGCTCTCCGGTCCTCGCGCTCTGCACCTATGACTCCTCGCCGCAGCTCGCCGAGGCGATGCGGTTGGTGCCGGGGTTCTCGTTCGACTTGGCGATCGCCGATGAGGCCCATCGGTGTGCTGGGCTCGAGGGGTCACGGCACAAGACGATCCTTGATGAGCACGCGATTCGCGCCACGCGACGGCTGTTCTTCACGGCGACGCCGACCGTGTACGGGACGCGCGACAAGAGCCGTGCCGCAAGCAAGAACGTGCGCCTGGCCTCGATGGACGACCACGGGCTGTTCGGGCTGGTGATCCACCACTTGTCCTTTGCGGACGCGATTGCCCGCGAGCTGCTGTGCCCGTACCAGGTGGCGGTGATCCCGATCGATGACGATGAGGTGCACGAGCTCATCAAGCGGCGGAGGATCGTCACCGCTGACGGCGAGCACAGCCTTGAGGCGGCCGGTCTCGCGACCCAGATCGCGTGTGCGCGCGTCATGCGCCGCTTCGGCTGCCGGCGCATCGTGGCGTTCCACCCGTCGATCGTTGAGTCCAAGCGGTTCAGCGAGCACTTCCCGATCGCCGTCGGTCTGCTCGCTGAGGATGAGCATCCTGAGGGGCCGGTGTGGTCGCGGCACATCGACGGTGACACGATGCCGCACGCCAGGCGCAACCAGCTTCTCGAGCACTTCCAGAGTGACGGCGCAGATGAGTATCGGCTGCTCTCCAATGTGAAGCTGATGACCGAGGGAGTCGACGTTCCGGGCATCGACGCGATTGCGTTCGTCGACACCCGTCGCGGGCACGGCTCGATCATCCAGGCCGTCGGTCGCGCTGTGCGGCCGGCGCCCGGCAAGACGATCGGCACGATCGTCTTGCCCGTCGTGCTCCGCAAGGGCGAGTCCTTCGACGCGGCGCTCGCCCGGTCAGAGCACCGCTCGATCGTCGACATCCTCGGCGCGCTCCGTAGCCATGACGCCGACATCGTCAAGTCGCTCGACGATCTCCGCTTCAACGTCGGCCCCAACAATGACCGCCCCAGCGGTCACGGCCGTTTCGTCATCGACGCACCGCTACACGTCGGTGAAGAATTCGCCGCTGCGGTCGACATCGCCCTGACGGGCGCACTCGGGATCGCCTCGCAGCGACC
>Ga0307374_10012205_pt1 | contig 12092 bp, 9 predicted proteins | sample OX3MG_FD_202532 | JGI IMG/M metagenome (GOLD analysis project Ga0307374, IMG submission 202532) | Soil microbial communities from Risofladan, Vaasa, Finland - OX-3 | ecosystem: Environmental > Terrestrial > Soil > Coastal area > Acid sulfate soil | place: Finland: Risofladan, Vaasa | collected...
TTTTACTGTTCTCAAAGCTTCGCCCGGCGGCGACGACTATCACAACCTCTGGATCGATCCCCAAGACCCGCACCGCATGATTACGGCGAGCGACCAGGGCGTGGTGATCAGCGTGGACGGCGGCCGGACCTGGTCATCCTGGTACAACCAGCCAACGGCGCAGCTTTACCACATCGTCACCAGCAACAATGACTCCGACACCAACCGTTTCCAGTACTGGATCTACGGCTCGCAGCAGGACTCCGGCTCCATCGCCATCCCCAGCCTCAGCCCCTATCGCGGCATCAACATGTTTTCCTGGCATCCCATTGAGCCCGGCGGCGAAAGCGAATATATTGCGCCGGACCCGCTCAACCCCAATATCATCTTCGGCGGCTCGTCTGATACTGGAGTGACGCGGTACAATCTGGCGACACACCAGAACCAGGACGTGACTCCCGCCCTGGCCCATCCGGGTATCTATCGTTCAACCTGGACGCTGCCGCTGGTCTTTTCCCCAGCCGATCCGCACCTGCTCTATTTCGGTACGCAGAAGCTTTTTGAGACGAGCGACGGCGGCCGGACCTGGCAGATCGCGAGCCCCGATCTGACTCGGAATGACCCGGGAGTGCCCTCAAATCTTGATCCGGTGACAGCGGCCGATTTCACGGGCAATGGCCGCCGCGGCGTGATCTACAGCATTGCGCCTTCCCCCATCGAAAAGGGCGAGGTCTGGATCGGGACCGATGACGGCCTGATCCAGTTCACCCGCGATGGCGGCAAGACATGGCAAAACGTTACACCTCCTGCCCTCACGCCGTGGAGCAAGGTCAGCATGATGGAGGCTTCGCACTTTGACGCCGCCACGGCTTACGCCGCAATCGACCGGCACCGCCTTGACGACTTCCGGCCTTATATTTATCGAACCCGCGACGGCGGCAAGACCTGGCAGGAGGTCAGCCAGGGCATTCCTGACGGCAGCTTCGTGCGCGTGGTTCGGGAAGATGTTGAGCGAAAAGGACTGCTGTACGCCGGCACAGAAACCGGAGTTTTTGTCTCCTTCGACGATGGCGATCATTGGGAATCTTTACAACTGAACCTGCCCAATGCTTCGGTACGCGACCTGGCCGTCCACGGAAACGACCTGATTGCCGGCACCCACGGCCGTTCGATCTGGATACTGGATGACCTGACCCCGTTGCGCCAACTTGACCCTGAAGTGGCTGGTTCGGATGCCTGGTTGTTCCGCCCCGCCGCGGCGTACCGGGCGCGCTTTGGATCGACGGATGAAGGGACGCCACTTCCTCCCGAGGAGCCCGCCGGGCAGAATCCGCCCAACGGGGCGATCCTGGATTACTACTTGAAGTCGAAGCCGGCAGGCGCGGTCGTCATCGAGATTCTGGATGGCAACGGCAAACAAGTGCGCCGCTACTCGAGCGCCGACAAGCCGCCGAAAGAGGATCCCACCGAACTCACCGTTGCGGCTTCATGGGTAAAGGCTGAGCAACCGCCGTCCGCGCAGCCGGGGATGCACCGCTTTGTCTGGGACCTGCTTTATCCATCCCCCGCCGCACCGTTTGGGTTTGATACCTGGGCCAAGTCCGGGATGTGGGCCGTACCCGGCCGCTACACGGTCAAGCTTATCGTGAACGGCAAGACCTACACGCAACCACTGGCCGTCAGGATGGACCCGAACATCAAAGTGTCTCAAGCCGATCTGGAAGCGCAATTCCAGACAGACCGGCAGATCGTCGCGGCGCGCGAGAAAGTTTCGAAGGCCCTCGATGAAGCTGAAAGACTCAAAAAGAGGCTGCGAGCGCTCCTTCCCCGGGGCACTAACCGCCACGAACTTACCCGGGAAATCGGCGCTGTCAGCCGAAAGCTGTCGCCGGTGCTGGGAGCTGCGTTGCCGTCCAACCCTGATTTTTCCGGCGAGTTTGGACCTTCAAAAGACCTCGCCAGTCTTCGTTATCTGGCGGAAGCGTTTGGCCAGCTTGAATATGTGGTGGAAAGCGCTGATGCGGCTCCCACTCCTGATGCGCTCACGGCGTTCCACCAGCGGCAGCAGGTGATGGAATCAACCCTCGCGATGTGGGAAGAGATCAAAGCGAAAGATTTGGCGCATTTAAACTCGATTTTGCGCCAGGCCATGCTGCCGGCCATCAGCGTGGAAAAAACAGAAGAAACACCCCATTGGCGCTGAACCCTGACGGCACAGGCAACCTTCACCAACTTGCACCTAATCCAATCAATTGTTTCGGCCGGCGATGGCAAGGTTCGGAAAAATAGCACCGGCGTTTGCCCGGGTTCCGTCGGAGCGGCATGTCGATTTTCGTGCTAAGCTAGCGGGTTGTCACCCCGGCAACAGGGCCACAGGGCGGGGCAACCCTGTCAGGCTGTCCACGGGCAATAGGGCTGCAATCCGAGGTCGTTCCGGGGACCGCAGGAAAACTCATGCGGCAACCAGATTCGAGTCAAACGGGGCATCCTGAATAATCACCCACGTTGATTTGAAACCGTGCCAAAACGTTTTTCCGTAAACGGTCAAGACAGTTTCCCGGAACGGTCACAGTCACCGACAGCGGCAGGCCTGATTTTAAGTTGGCTCGCTGGATGATTGCCGGACAGCATCAGGCCGCTTCGCCTTGCGCTAATTGACGGACCGTTCCACCTCTGATAAAAGCTCGTCAAGATTAAGGTTCTGGAGTCATTAGGATGGAAACGAACTCAAATCAAGAATACACCGAACCGGCCCGGCCCTCTTTTGATTCGGCTGGCGACAAGCGGATCCTGGAGGGCCGCAGATCCTTCTTCCTGTGGCTGATTGCCGTCGGCACGGCAGCGATGGGTGCGCTGCTTGCGGTTCCGCTGGTGCGCTACGTCCTCTACCCGGTCTTTGCCAAAACCACCTCAGTCTCGTGGTCGAACCTGGGCCATGGAAGCCAGTACGCTTCCGTCACAACTCCCGTCAGGCAGATTGTTAAGATCGAGCAGGTTGACGGCTGGCGCGAGGCCGTCTCCAGAAAGCCCATCTACGTCACCAAAGGAAAAAGAAAAGGCTCGCTCGATGGAGTTGAGGTGCTCTCCGCCGTCTGTCCGCACCTGGGTTGCGAAGTTCCCTGGAACGCGGAGGAAGGCAAGTTCATGTGCCCCTGCCACGGCAGCCAGTTTGCTCCGGATGGGTCTCTCCTCCAGGGACCTGCGTTGCGGGGACTGGACACGCTTCCGGTCAAGTCTGACAAGGGCGATCTGATGGCGCGTTACGAATATTTTCAGGCGCTCTTACCCTACAAGAAGGAAGTGGGATAAAGGGGATCTCAAATCATGTCCACAGAATCTACACCGGGTGAAAATCCCCAAACCGGGCGCGAACCACAGCAGGGCCGATTGTTCCGCTGGTTCGAACGACGCACGGGCTTGAACAAATTGCTGCACGAAGCGCTCGATGAACCCATCCCGGGCGGCGCCCGGTATGCCTACATCTTTGGGTCGGGATTGCTTTTCATTTTTATTTCGCAGGTTATTACCGGGATATTCCTGGCGCTCTATTACGTCCCCTCCGCCGATCATGCCCACGTCACCGTGGCTTATATCACCAAGGTGGTAGCCGCCGGCTCCTTCCTGCGCAGCCTTCACGTTTACGGGGCCAGCGCGATGGTCATCATCGTCTTGCTGCACTTAAGCCAGACCTTCCTCTACGGCTCCTATAAAGGAAGGCGTGAACTCTTGTGGGTTTCCGGCACCCTTTTGTTCACCCTGGTCATGGGCATGGCCTTTACGGGCTATCTCCTTCCCTGGGACCAGAAGGCCTATTTCGCAACCGCGGTCGGCACCAGTGTTGCCAGCGAGGCGCCCTTCGTCGGCGGGCTCTTGGAACGACTGATGCGCGGCGGCAACCAGATCGGCACGCTGACCCTCTCGCGTTTTTTTGCCATGCATGTTTTTTACATCCCGGCGCTGATTTTTCTTTTTGTGGCGATTCACATTTATCTGTTTCGCAAGGCCGGAGCGGCTGGACCGATCAGCGAAAGTCCCGTCAGGCCGAAGCAGCATACGGAAAGCTTTTACCCGCGCCAGTTGGTGATGGATTTGGGATTTGCGTTGTTGCTGATTGTGGCGCTGGGGTTCGCAGCCTATTTTGCTCCGGCTGCGCTTGGACCGCTGGCGGACCCTGCCGACACCCATTTTCTGCCGCGCCCGGAATGGTACTATCGCCCTCTGTTCGAGTGGCTCAAAGTGGGGCACGGCCAGGCGGAATTCCTCCGCATCGTGGTAATCCCCGGGATCATCGTGGCTCTTTTTGTGGGCCTGCCTTTCCTCGATCGCCGGCTGGAACGGAGGCCGTGGCGGCGGCCCGCAGCGGTCGGAGTCTTCTCGGTTATTTTTATCGCGCTGGTCACCCTGGGCGCCTACAGCTACTACCAGGATTCCCACGACAAGGATGTCGCCATGCAACTGGAGCAGCAGCATCGGATGGAAGTACAGTTCATGAACCAGCCCTTCATGCCCCAGCTGGCCAACGGAGCAGAGCCACCGCCGGACCAGACGGCCGAGGCCGCCGCGCCTGCCAGCCCGGTTGGGGCAGAAGGCGAGAAAATCTTCCAGTCACATGGGTGCTACGCCTGCCACGGCCAGGGCGGAGCCGGAACGTCTTTCGCGCCCAAACTCAGAGGGATCGGCAGCAAGTTTTCAACCGCCCAGCTCGAAACTTTGTTCGAACATCCACTGCCCCAGATGAATGCCGGTGGAATGCCGCACTTCAAGTTCACTCCCGACCAGGTCGAGGCTCTCCGGACTTACCTCGACAGTCTTCACTGAGGGCTCGCGCCGCGGCAACCAGGCCACCATCTGATTCTTGCTCCGGGCCGCCCTCAGAAATCAAAAAAGAGGACCCCCGGCACAAAGCCGGAGGTCCCGGAACATTTCGATTTGACGGCCGCGCTCTCAGCCGGCAAAAAGCCAATAACTCAGCAAGCTTTACGCCTTTGCTTTTTTCTTTCTGCGGTGTGCCGCCCGAATGCTGGAGATGGCAACTCCCTTGCCGTCCGCACTCCGGGTACCCATAATTCTGACGTGCTCGCCGGCAAACTTCTCCAGTTCGGGCATATTCTGATTTTCGATCATCAGAACTTTATCGCGGCTTCCAACAAAAACGTACTTGGCCCCATGCTTGATGCACGCCTGCGTGCATTCACGCGTATTGTTCGGCATCTTGTGATGGGCCCCGCAATTGGAGTCGCTAATATCGCCATAATAGACATGCTCCTTGTGAACTTCCTTTCTCGCAGCCCGGGCAAAGGCTGGCATCGATAAAGAAAGCGCCAGCGGAAAAGTGAATAACAACGCAATCAACTTTTTCATCTCGACACGCTCCTGATCTTGGTGGGATTACCAGCTCCACGATGCGAAGCAAGGTACGAACGCGAAGATCATAAACCATTTTTGAAATGATAGCTAGCCCACTTGGGACAGGCTAGGCAGCTCGATCGCAGGGCCGCCGGATTTGCAGAAATGGGCACGCCTGCTCTTTCAATTCACCGCTTCAACAACCGATGGATCGGCCATTTTGTCGTTCGGCCCGTTCGAGGCGATGGCAACTTTGACCGCATCCCTGTGGCCGGAATCCTCCATCTGGGAGTACAATTCACCCTGGCCTGCATATCGTTCGCCGCCAGGGAACGAAAGGGCCACGCGGGCGTGGCGGAATTGGCAGACGCACCGGACTTAATCGAAACTTGAGTGCTCGCCGGGAAACTGGCGATGCAGAACTGCTCAAATTCGGGGAAACCTTTGAAATGGCAATCCCGAGCCAAGCCCGGACGCAACCCATCGGTCCGGGAAGGTGTAGAGACTAGACGGGCAGCACCTAAACCCCGGCGCTATGCCGGAGTACGGTGAAGGGATAGTCCAGACCACAAACCTGCCGCAGCGCACAGGGCGCGGCGGCAAGTGGCGGCGAAAGCCGCAGATGGTAAGAAAATCCGTTGGGCCGCAAGGCCTGTGGGGGTTCAAGTCCCCCCGCCCGCACCATCCTCAGTCTCTTTGCCGGCAAGACCGCCGGCTGCGTTCCACCGCATGGTCACACAGCGATTGTAGAGACGCCTCGGCGAGGCGTCTCATTCCCCATTGCCACAGCGCCCCAACACGCTACGTTCCATCGGAACGTCTCTACAAACCCCCGGCATACATTCCAGCCTGCGGAACGTATCCGCTACCCGCGTGGCTACCGCTAATCCCTAAACCCCAATCCCCAATCCCTAAACCCTGTACCCCGACTTCTGCTCCCAGGCGGAGGAAAGGGTATCTCGGCTGAAGCCCTGGGAGGTTTCGCCGGAATTCGCATAGCGGTAGAGCGCGGCGAGAAAGATTCCATGGGTGGAAGCACTGAGCACCGCCAGAACAATAAAGTAGATCACCATCAACGAGGCGCCGACGGTCATTCCGTAACCTCCGGCAAGGGACCCGCCGAGGATGGGCAGAAGCAGGCCGGGCAAGGCCAGCAGGAAAAAGATCAGCCCGAAGCTGAAGGTGCCCACCACCTGTTCGCCCCAGTTTCTGCGGAAGAGTTGCGAGGAACGCTTGAGCGCTTCAATGGGGCCAAGGTCCTCAAACGCCAGTACCGGAACCACAAAGAAGGTCGCGAGCGTCCAGGCGATTCCGACCACGCTGGCCACCAGGCGCCCGATCAGGCTTGAGCGCTCTTCAATCATCCGCAGGATCATGCCGACGGTGGCCGCCAGCAGCGCCCACTGGAAGATCACGTTCACGCGGCTCCAGGCGGCGCGCAAACCGTCGCGCACGCTGGGATTGCCGCCCTCCAGCCGGGTCGAAGCCGCGCTTACCAGCGCGGTATTGAAAAACACGATGACAAAATAGTTCACCAGGTAAAACAGGAAAACTCCGCCGAGCAGCAGAGCGTTGCTCGGATGCCAGGTTCCCTGCTCGGCCATGGCCGCCTTGATCTGCGGGTAAAAGAACAATCCGCTTCCGGCCAGCAGCGAGAGGGTTACCACTACGCAGGAGATCGCTGAAAGGACCGGCAACAGCATCAACTCCTCATCCTCCCGCAGGATGATAAAGCTCTGCTTGACGAGCGCCCAGGTATTGCTGATCTTTCCCATCGCCTCTCTCCTTATCTTTAACCGTCTCAACTGCGGCAGCGCGCCTTTCTTGCTCTGCCCGGCGACGCGGCTGGTCGAATCCGGTTACGAGCACGTGCTCCCTGCCCGAATCTTATGATAATATGCGGTTTCACGTAACTTGCTGCAAGGCTTTTTCAGCCCGCTGGATGCAGGCAGCTTATAAATGCATGCGTCAGGATGGCGTCGGGCAAACAGTTTTTCAGCCGCCCGAGATGAAAGTAATCCGGCCCGGCTTCGATTAAGACCGGTCTTCAGGATGGAGGAAATCACGTGGCAGACACAAACGACGGGAAATTCAGCCGCAGGGACATGTTCAAGATGGCGGTGGCAGCCGGCGCATCCGCCTCGCTTCCGGGCCGCAGCCTTGCCGCCCAGACACCGGCGAAACACCGGCCCAATATTCTCCTGATTATGGCCGATCAGCATCGCGGCGATTGCCTGGGGGTCGACGGCAATTCCGCCATCCGCACTCCCAACATGGACACGCTCGCCCGGGAGGGCGTCCGCTTCCGCAACGCTTACACCTCCACCCCAAGCTGCATTCCGGCGCGCGCCGGCCTTCTGACCGGTCTCTCGCCGTGGAACCACGGGCTGCTGGGCATGGACGGATGGCCCATCGCCACGCGTTATGCCGCAGAGATGCCACGGTCGCTGCATGACGCCGGCTACTACACTACCACCATCGGCAAAAACCATTTCGATCCGCCCCGCCAGTCGCACGGCTACGACATGATGCTGAACGACGAGCACCACGACATCGTCAATGTCTTCCGCAGCGACTACCATTCCTGGTTCTGGGACAAGGCTCCCAACATTAGCGGTCCGGCGGGGCCGAATGACACCTCCGATGCGGTGGACGGATGCGGGTTTGGATGGAAAGATTTCTGGAATGCCTATCAAGCCAAAGCCTTCCCCTATCCGGAACACCTGCACCGCACCCAATGGGTGGGCCAGTCAGCGGTCAACTTTCTGCACACCTATGACCGAACCCAACCCTTCTTCCTGAAGGTTTCGTTCATTCCTCCACACAGCCCCTATATCCCGCCCAAGCGCCTGATGCGGCAGTATCGCGACGCCGATCTGCCCAAGGCTTTCCATGGCGCCTGGTCGGAGAAATACAGGCCGCGCAGCGGACCGGGACTCGACATCTGGCACGGAGACCTTGGCCCCGAGCAGGTGCGCCGCTCGCGCGAGGGATATTACGGGCAGGTCACCTTTGTGGACGAACAGGTCGGGCACATCCTCGACGAACTGGACGCACGGGGACTGATGGAAGAAACCCTGATCCTCTACTGCTCGGACCACGGCGACATGCTGGGCGATCATTACATGTGGCGCAAGGTGCAGCCCTATCAGTCTTCGGCGCGCATTCCCATGCTGATGCGCTGGCCCAAAGGGTTGATCAGCGCGCAGCGCGGCCAGGTTCTCTCGCAGCCCACCGAATTGCGCGACATCATGGCGACGTTTCTGGATGCGGCTTCCGCCCAGGCGCCGGAAAAGCTGGATGGCCGCAGCCTGCTCTCACTGGCGGCCGGAAAAACGGAAGGATGGCGGCCGTACATCGATCTTGAACACGATGTTTGCTACAGCCCGCTGGTCCACTGGAACGCCCTCACGGACGGCCACACGAAGTACATCTTTCACGCCCATGACGGCTCCGAGCAGCTCTTCGACCTGGACCACGATCCTCAGGAACTTCAGGATCTCTCTTCCGCATCGGCGCACCTGAATCAACTGAAACTGTGGCGCGGCCGCATGGTGGAACATCTGTCCGAGCGCGGAGAGGACTGGGTTAAAGACGGCAAACTCATGGTCAGACCCAAAAGTACGCCCATTTCACCAAACTATCCTCGCGCGGAAGCAAAGCGGATCGCGATGGCGACGGTGACGCATCACCGGGATCGCTAACCTGGATCGTCACGGGCTGCTTGAAACTCAGCCGGAAAACCGGCCACTGAACAAACAGCGGGAGACAAACAATGCGAGAGAAATCCACCCCCAGGATTGTGATGGTTCTTCTGGCCCTGCTGTCGCTCGGCTATGGTTCCCAGGTTGGCTGGGCCCAGCAGACCCGGCTTGTCCAGACTCCGCCCATGGGATGGAACAGTTGGAACCATTTTGCCTGCAAGGTCACCGATGCCATCATCCGCGCGGAGGCAGACGCCATGGTAACCAGTGGAATGAAAGCCGCCGGTTATGAGTATGTCAACATTGACGACTGCTGGGAGGGCGAGCGGGATTCGAAGGGCATCATCCACTCCAACACCAAGTTTCCCGACATGAAAGCCCTGGCCGATTACGTCCACGCCAAGGGGCTGAAGCTGGGGATTTATTCCTCACCGGGTCCCAAGACCTGCGGCAAATACGAGGGCAGTTATGGCCACGAGCGGCAGGACGCGGCAACTTATGCTCAATGGGGCGTCGACTACCTGAAGTATGACTGGTGCAGCGCCCGCGACATGTACCAGCCCGCCCAATATCCCGGCGCCTTCGAGAAGATGCATCAGGCGCTTCTCAGCACGGGACGCCCTATCGTATACAGCATCCACGGGCGCGGAAAGGTTTGGGAGTGGGGCCAATCGGTGGGCGCGAATCTCTGGCGGACCTCGGGAGACATCAAGGACAACTACAATCGGATGATTGCGATTGGCTTTGGCCAGAACGGCCTTGCAAAGTTTGCCGGACCCGGCCATTGGAACGACCCGGACATGCTCGAAATCGGAAACGGCGGAATGTCAGCCGAGGAATACCGCCTGCACATGAGTTTATGGTGCCTGCTGGCGGCGCCCTTGATTACCGGCAACGACCTGACCCAGATGACCCCGGAAACGCTTGCCATCCTGACCAATCCCGATGTTATCGCCGTTGACCAGGATTCCCTGGGCGAGGAAGGACATCGAGTTTGGGAAGAAGGACCGCTCGAGATCTGGGTGAAGCCCCTCGCTGACGGCAGCAAGGCGGTGGGCCTGTTCAACCGCGAGCAATCGACCATCAACCTCACGGTGAAGTTCAGCCAGATCGGCGTTGGCGACCGCGCCACTGTTCGCGACTTGTGGGCGCGGAAAGACCTCGGAGTTTTCAACGGCAGCTACTCCGCCGATGTGCCACAACACGGGGTCGTTATGGTAAAGGTGAAATCCGTGAAGTAGCGCATTCGCTGCAAAGGCAGGAACCCGACAGTCAACGGGACAGACCCTTGTGCTGGCCGGGTTATGCTGCGAACTCCCTTGCGCTGCGGTCCGGTCCGAAATACACTTCTTGCCGCTGGTTAAGGTATCTGAAGTTCGAACCCAGCCTGTATTTTGCTGATCAGCATTAAGGTGTGCCGTTGATAACGGCCGCTGTAATGAAGACTGCGGTCATCCTGTAGCGCGAGGTGAACCACGCCATGTCAGGTGTCTCGATTGGAGTTCTTTTGTCGGCCATCGCCGGCATCTTGAACGGAAGTTTTGCGGTGCCCACGAAAATTACCCGCAAGTGGCGATGGGAAAATATATGGTCGGTGTGGGGCCTGTGGGCAATGTTCATCCTGCCGTGGGTTCTGACCTTTGCCACCATTCCCCACACGGTTTCGTTCTTCGAGCAAATACCCGCGGGCCAGTGGTGTCTGCTGATTCTTTTTGGCATTGGATTCGGGCTGGCGCAAATCTTCTTTGGCCTGGGTATTGCAGCTGTAGGTATCGCCCTGAACTTTGCAATCGCCATCGGCATTTCGACGGCTTTCGGCTCCATCGTGCCGTTTCTTTCGCAGCACACGGACAAGGTTTTCACGCGCGAAGGGCTGTTCTTCTTTGTCGGCATTTTTCTAATGCTGGCCGGCATTGTAGTTTCAGCTTTGGCCGGGCGGGAAAAGGAAAGACGGCTTTCGCTCGCAATGGCGGCGAAGCCGAATCCAACGGAAAAGCGAATGAGCTTTGCGGCGGGGTTAACCTTGTGCATTTTAGCTGGACTAGGTTCTCCACTGGGCAACTTTGGGGCGGCTTTTTGCACTCCGACGCTTCACCGTGCGCTTGAAATCGGGGCCAGCCCTCTTTGGCAATACAATGTGATTTGGGCGCCGCTCTACACAGCATCGCTCGTGCCTTACCTGATTTACTGCTTTTATCTTTGGCGCAAGAACCACAGCTTCGGCCTTTTTGCCATTCCGGGGTCGAAGGTCTATTGGCTGTTTGGGTTTATTATGGCCGCTTTGTGGTTTGGCAGCTCGGCAATTTACGGCGTCGCAATGTCGAACATCGGCAAAATGGGACCCGTGCTAGGCTGGCCGCTCTTTATGTCGGTTATTATCGTGGCCTCAAGCGGTTGGGGCTTCATCACCGGTGAATGGAAAGGCGCAGGGAAAAAAGCTGTAAATTCCATGATCATGGCCATAGGGCTATTGATTGTGGGATTCTGCGCGCTGGCTTACAGCGGGACGCTTGGCTAGCAGCTTGGACGGCCGGGGTTATCCGCTGATCAATTTCGGCCTGGCCTTCGGCACGCCGCTCACGGAGCGCGCTGTCCAGCTCGGAGTCAGTACGGCAAGCCACGCCAACGTCATCGGGGCGCCTCTGGTCTCAGCGTCTCTGGTACCTTATCTCATCTATTGCATTTATCTCTGGCGAAAGAACCGCAGTTTCCACCGCTACGCCCTGCCGGGAACCGGCGCCTACTGGCGGTTCGGAGCCATCATGGGCGTGCTCTAGTTCGGCAGCACAGCCATCTACGGCGCCGCGGCTTCACACCTTCAGGCTATCGGCCCCATTCTGGGCTGGCCGCTGTTCATGTCATCCATCATCATCACCTCCAACATCTGGGGTTTTGCCACGGGCGAATGGCGGGGAACCACCCGCAAACCCCGGACCATCGTACTTTCCGGAATTTTTATGCTGATTCTTGGCTTTGTCGCCCTGGCCTTTGCCACCAGCCTGAAATAGCCCTTCAAGCGCAACACAGACGTTTGCAATGAACGGCTAATTGTTTAATCATAAA
>Ga0307374_10012207_pt1 | contig 12092 bp, 12 predicted proteins | sample OX3MG_FD_202532 | JGI IMG/M metagenome (GOLD analysis project Ga0307374, IMG submission 202532) | Soil microbial communities from Risofladan, Vaasa, Finland - OX-3 | ecosystem: Environmental > Terrestrial > Soil > Coastal area > Acid sulfate soil | place: Finland: Risofladan, Vaasa | collected...
ATATTTGCAGGACCTGTTCGATCTGCCGCCGGAGAAGATTACCCTGGACGCGCGACTGTTTGACGACCTCGACCTCGACAGCATCGATGCGGTCGATCTGGTGGTGAAGCTTCAGGAATATACCGGCAGGAAGATCTCGCCGTCGGAGTTCAAGAGCGTCCGCACCATCGGTGACGTGGTCGATCGAATTTATGCACAGGTCAACAGTGACCCCCGTTCTTGACGTCGTGCTGGTGGCGGTCGGCGTCGCGTATCCGTTCCTGGTGTATTTTGGCTTGCGGGTTTTACCACCGGGACTTATCGCAATTATTCTGGTTCCGATCCTTGGGCTTAGACTCGCGATCGGAAACAAGCAAAGCGGCCGTAAAACTCTGCCGTATCTGATCGCCGGCGCGGTCTTGCTGATCGTGGTTGCGCGTTCGCCGATGGTGGGCCTTAAGGCGTACCCGGTGGTGGTCAGTCTCGGGTTCGCGGCGGCATTCGCGTACTCACTGATGTGGCCGCCCACGATCGTCGAACAGATCGCGCGTCTGCGCCATCCGGATTTGCCGCTCGAGGTCAATTCCTATTTGCGCAAAGTCACGATCGCGTGGCTGATGTTCTTTCTCGTCAATGCCGCAATATCCGCGGCGACCGCTACCAGCGGCGACATCAAGCTGTGGACGTTGTACAACGGGCTCATTTCCTACCTCGCGATCGGCGCGATGTTCGCGGCGGAGTTCCTGATTCGCCAGACCGTACATCGCCGCATCCGGCGCCCGGCATGAGCATCGTATCGCTTACCGATCTCCTGGCGGGTGCACGGCCCGATAGCCATTGCATCGCGATTCAGCCGGGTCGGCGAATCTCACTAGCGCGGCTGCGCGGCGACATATTGCACAATTCCGCGCGTCTTTCGGGCCGCGCGATTCGGCGCGGCGCCGTTATCTGCGAGGACGGCTACTGGTTTATCGTCGGGGTGCTTGCGCTGATGAAGATCGGCGCCGACGTGATTCTGCCGCCGAATCCGCAGGCGGGCACGCTCAGAAATCTCGCAAACGAGTATGACGTGTTGTTGACTGATCCGGCGGCGGTTGGTCTAGAGGAAAAGATCGCGCTGGAAGCGGGCCCCGCCGGCGCTCCGCCGTTTCAGGCGGATATCGAAAAATGTCGAGTTGATTTTTTTACCTCTGGTTCGACCGGCGAGATGAAGCGCGTCGAAAAGTCGCTGATTATGTTCGAGCGCGAGGCGCGGGTGCTCGAACAGATGTGGGGCGAGGAGCTGGAAGGCGTTGCGAGCCTCGGCACCGTGACGCATCAGCACGTTTTTGGCATGACCTTTCGAATCATGTGGCCGCTTGCGGCGGGCAGGCCGTTTCACGCGGAGTTCCACGTGATGTGGGAACCACTGATGGCGCAATTGAACGGGCCGTCGATGCTGGTATCGAGTCCCGCGCAACTCACCCGTCTGGGAGGGCTTACGCCGGTGACAGCCGGGAATCGTCCGCGATTGATCATCACGGCAGGAGCCGCGCTGCCGTCTGAAGCCGCAATCGAGGCAACCGCTATTTTCGGTTGCGCTCCGACCGAAATTTTCGGGAGCACCGAAGCCGGCGCTATAGCATGGCGCCGAGAAGCCGCCGAGCCGGTGCTCTGGCGGCCACTGCCGTCGGTTGAGGTTGCCGCGAGCGCAGACGGTGTTCTGATGCTGCGCTCGCCGCATGCGTCGAGCCACGAATGGTGCGAGCAGACCGACAGGATTTCGTTTGCGGCGGACGGACGGTTTCGCCTCGACGGGCGAATCGACCGAGTATTCAAGATCGAGGGGAAACGGGTCAGTCTCACCAGACTTGAGCGCGAGATCGCGGCGCTCGAATGGGTCACGGAGGCCGCGGTCGTCGTCCTCGGCGGGAGCCGCGCATATCTCGGCGCCGTCGTGAAGCTTTCCGACGCCGGCGCCTCTGAGCTCGACCGGCTCGGTAAATTTCGTTTCGGGCGGATGCTTCGTCATCAACTGACATCGACCGAGGATCTCGCGGTGCTTCCCCGGCGCTGGCGATTCGTCGATCTCATGCCGATGGACGGGCTAGGCAAGCGGCGTGTCCGCGATGTAGTCGCGCTGCTGGAGGATACAGTATGAGCGCGGACCGGGCGCGAATAATGGGGATGGGGGCCGAGATTCGGCATCCCGAGATCGCCAAAGTCACGCGGTCGGACGAACGCGTCGCGATGAACCTGATCATTCCGGAAGCGCTGCTTTATTTTCGCGGCCATTTTCCCGGATTCGCGATCCTGCCGGGCGTGGTTCAGCTCGACTGGGCAATCGAATATGGCATGCAGTACTTTGCGCCCGGCGCTGTCTGCCCCACCACGATTCGGATCAAGTTCAACAAGCCGATCAGGCCGGAACATCGCGTGACACTGACTCTCAAATGCGAGCCTTCGCGGAACAGGATTCGGTTCGATTACGCCGACGTTGACGGCGCCTGCTCGTCCGGGCAGATAGGATTCGAACCGGCATGAGGTTCACGTGCTGTGCAATTATTCCCAGCCACAATCACTGCGAAGTGGTTGGAGAGCTGGTGCGCCGCCTGCGCGCGGCCGAGCTTCCGGTGTTTATAATCGACGACGGCAGCGGCGAGCCCGCACACGCGGCGCTGGCCGCAATCCATGCGCCCGAGCGCGGCGTGACGGTCTATCGCCTCGACACTAATCGCGGTAAAGGCGTCGCGGTTATGCAAGGCTTCGATCTGGCGCGTGCGGCGGGCTTTACCCATGCGTTGCAGATCGATGCAGATGGACAACATGATCTGTCGAAGCTGTCCGAATTTTTCGCGCTTGGCGAAGCAAATCCTGAGGCGCTGATCGCGGGCGCACCTATTTTCGATGCGACGATGCCGTATGCGCGGCGAATCGGCCGCTCGATCACGCATTTTTGGGTCGGCGTCGAAACACTTACGATGCATCCGGTTGATGCGATGTGCGGGATGCGGCTTTATCCCCTCGGGCGCGTGGCGGCACTCCGGGCGAAGCATCGGCTTGGGCGCCGGATGGATTTCGACACTGAAATTCTCGTCCGGTTGATCTGGGCAGGGATCGCGGTATTTTCAGTTCCCGTCCGGGTGGTCTATCCACAAGGGAACATCTCGAATTTCGACTTGGTTCGCGACAACTGGGTTATCACTGTGATGCATACGCGGCTGGTTCTCTCGATGCCGCTTCGGCTGCGCGCGCTGCTTCGCGGCCGGCGCCCGCCGGCGGATGCGCCGAGTCACTGGGCCTCGATTGCCGAGCGCGGAGCATACTCGGGACTCAGGATTCTGGCATTGCTCTATCGGGCGGCCGGACGCTATGGATGCATGGCGGCGGTGTTTCCGATTGCGCTTTATTTCAACTTGACCGGCGCAGAGCAGCGCCGCACATCGCGAGAGTTTCTGCGCCGCGCATATCGGACAAAGGGCATCGACTACGAACCCGGGTGGCTCGCGACCTTTAAGCATTCGTTCGGGTTCGCTCGAAAGTCGGTGGATATTTTCGCGGCCTGGCTGGGCGGTATCGATTCCACGGCGATCCGGCAGATAGACAAGTGCGCGCTCGATCGGGTCACTGCGAGCGGGCAGGGCGTGGTGCTGATGGTCTCGCATTTTGGCAATATCGAGATCAGCCGCGCGTTGCTCGGCGACGCGCAGCGATCGCGGATCAAGATTCTGGTGCATACTGCCCACGCTCAGAACTTTGCGCGTATCCTGCGAAAGTTTAGGCCCGAAGCGATCGCCGATACGATTCAGGTCACCGACCTGAATCCCGGCACAATGATCGTTCTCGAAGAAGCGATCGAGCGCGGCGACTGGATTGCGATTGCCGGCGATCGGACTCCTGTTCGCGGCGACTCGCGGGTCAGTATGGCTCCGTTTCTCGGCCATGACGCGCCATTTCCGCAAGGTCCCTACATCCTCGCGCATCTGCTCGAATGTCCCGTCTATCTCATGTTCTGCATCCGCCAGGACCGCGGCTATAGTTTGTATTTTGAACTGCTCGCCGAGCGTATAACGCTTCCTCGGCGCGACAAGCAGGCGGCGATCGATCGGTGGGCCGCGCGCTACGCGAAGCGGCTCGAAAGCTTCTGCCTCATCGACCCATTTCAGTGGTACAACTTCTTCGATTTCTGGCAGCCGCCGTCCGCGCCGGAAAAGGCCGCGACCCAATGATTTCCGCCGAGGTGATCATCCGGATCCAGTTCTATGATCTCGATCCGATGCGGATCGTGTGGCACGGGAACTATCCGCGCTTTCTCGAGCAGGCGCGCACGGCGTTGTTCGATAAAATCGCTTTCGGCTACCGTGAAATGTCTGAAAGCGAGTTCGCGTGGCCGATCGTCGATATGCATATCAAGTACGTCCGTCCCATAAATCCCGCTCAAACGATCAGGGTGACTGCCACGTTGGTCGAATACGAAAATCGCCTCAAGACCAATTACGTCGTCACCGACGCCGACACGGGTGAAACTCTCACCAGGGCCCATACAATCCAGGTCACGGTCAATCGAGCGAACAATGAACTATGTTTTGAGACTCCTCCGGCCCTGGTGGAGAAAGTGCGGCGCTTGCTGTGATCCGTTCGATCGTCGCAGCCATCGCAGTTGTCTCACTTGCATCCATTTGCATGGCTGAAGCCGCACCCGCACCGACGCTGGCGGCCGGTCAAACTTTGCACGGCCGCTTCGTGCAGGTGCGTCGACTCAAAGGGTTCGCGTCACCCCTGAAGAGTGACGGGGCCTTCGTTCTTGCTCCTGGGCGCGGTCTCATTTGGAGGATCGAGACTCCGATCAAAACCACTACCGTGATTACTCCGGCGGGAATCCGGCAAATTATCGATGGCAACGAAGTTCAACATATCGACGCCGCAAAGGCGCCGTTCGTCGCGCACTTCTATGACATGCTCAATGGCGCGCTGCTCGGAAACTGGGAGGCGATGCGCCACGATTTCGCGGTCAAGACCACCGGAGATCGCAACGCGTGGCGTACCATCCTTACGCCACTGCGCCCGGACGACCCGATCGCCGGGATGATTGCGTCAATCGTCATCACCGGCGGGAAAATGGTTGACGCCATCGAGATCAACCGCGCCAACGGCGATTCCGAAAACATGACGTTCCTCGATCAGACAGTTTCGAGCACGGCGCTGACCGGAGACGATGCGCGCCTTTTGAATAACAATGATCTCTCGCCGGCCGACTGAGCATGAAGACCGCTGCGTTCGCATGGGGTCTGATGGTCGCGGCCGCCTGCGTAATCCTGGTGCTTCAATCGCGTCGCGGCTTTGAGCTGCAAACCGACATGACCGCACTCCTGCCAGTCGAGGAACGCGACGCGCTGGTTCAGGATGCGAAAAAGAGAGTCACCGAAATTCTGGCGAAGCGCGTGTTTGTTCTCGTCGGCGACGGCGATCGCGCCAACGCGCGTGCGGGCGGCGCGATACTGGCCAAAGCGCTAATCGATTCGGGAATGACGGCGGCCGTAACCTATCGCCTACCTTCCGGCAGTCTGAAAGCGTTGAGCGCAATGTATTTCCCGTATCGCTCCGGACTCCTCAGTGGCGCGGACCGCGAACGCCTTCGGCAGAATCGAGGCATGGAGATTGCCGACCGCGCGCTCGCAAGCGTCTATGGTCCATCGTCAATCGCCGATGCGAACTTGCTGCGGCGTGATCCGTTCCTGCTGTTGCCGGAATTTCTAGTCAACCTGCCGATGCCGGCGGCGCGGTTTACCTCCGATGATGGAGTGCTCTCACTGCGCGATCGCGGCGAGACCTGGGTCCTTATAATCGCGCAACTGAATGGCAATGTTTACTCCGGTGCGTTTCAGGATCGTTTCATCAAGGCCTTTGATACCGGTGAGCGAAATCTGAACTCGGCGATACCGCATCCGCGGCTGTTACGCGTCGGCGCGATATTTTATGCGCACGCTGGCGCCAAAAGCGCGGTCAGCGAAACCACCCGCCTGAGCATTGTTTCACTGGTCGGAACGGTTCTATTGATCCTGATCGTATTCCGCGCGCTGCGGCCGCTATGGCTGACCCTACTCGCGATCACGGTCGGGGTGGTATGCGCATTCGCTGTGTGCTTCTCAATATTCGGCGGCCTTCACGTGGCGGCGCTGCTGTTCGGAGTCAGCCTGATCGGAATCGCGATTGACTATTGCCTGCAGTACGTCTGCGCGCGTCTGGGCGCCGATGCGGGACCCCCCTCCGAGCGCTTGCGCCACGTGCTGCCCGGAATCACGCTCGGCGTAGTCACCACCCTAATCGGATATGCGACGCTGATGCTCGCGCCGTTTCCCGGACTGCATCAGCTCGCGGTTTTTTCCGCGGTCGGTCTTCTCGGTTCGTTCATCACAGTGGTCCTGTGGCTTCCGCTGCTCGATGGCCCTGAGCCGCTTACTCATGGCGCTCGTATTCTGCCGATGGCCAATCTGCTCTGGGTATTCTGGAAAGGCGCGCGCTATAGCAGATGGCGATGGGGTACGATTGCGCTCATTGGAATTCTGGCGACGGTTGGCGCGACCAGACTCAGGATTGATGACGACGTACGGCATCAACAGGCGCTGGCGAGCAATCTGCGGGAGCAGGAATCAGAGATCCGCCGTCTTACTGGAATTTCCGAAGGGACGGAGTTTCTGCTGGTCCACGCATCGGATGGCGACCGGGCGCTGCAGCGCGAGGAGGCTTTGCAATCGCGTCTGACCTCCGCGACTCGGGATGGGGCGATTCGTGGCTTTGAGTCGCTTGCGCAGTTCGTCCCTTCCGTCGCTCGTCAACGCGAAAACCGTGCGCTGGTGCATGACAGGTTGATACTGCCTTATCTCGCTTCGTATTATCAGCGTCTGGGCGTATCCGGCGCGCTGACCGACGATCAGAGCGGCGGATACCTGACCCCAGACGCCATCAGCGATGATTCGCCGCTTTCGTTCCTGCGAAACCTGATCCTGGAATCCAACGCGAGCGGTACGATGCATGCCGTTCTGCTCGCCGGCGTCTCGCGGCCCGATGAAATCCGCCGTATCGCTCACGATTTTCCGGGCGTCCGTTTTGTCGATCCGGCCGGAGATGTGACGCGACTGCTAAGCGAGTATCGCCAGCGCGCGCTGAGCTTGATCGCGATCTCGGTGCTGTTGATGATGCCAGTGCTGATTTGGCGTTACGGTTTACGCGGCAGTCTTCGTGTGATGCTCGCCCCGGTGATTGCCGTTTTGGCGGCGCCGCCGCTGGTCGCGCTGGCCGGGGTGACGTTCAGTTTTTTTAACGCGATGGCGCTGGTGCTGGTGCTGTCGATCGGTTTCGACTACGCGGTCTTTTGCCGCGAAGCCGCTCCCTCGCGGCGGCCCGTCACGATGCTGGGAATTTGGCTCGCGATGCTGACGACGCTGCTTTCCTTTGGCTTGCTGGTCGTGAGCAACACCTATGCGGTACATGCGTTTGGCGCGACGATCCTGGTCGGAACCATTCTGGCGTTCGCGTTTTCTCCGATCGCGAGCGAATTCTAAAATAGGTCCGATGCCGATGAGCCTACGATTTTGCGATTACTGTTGATCGTTATGGTCCTATCCGTTGCCGCCTGCACATCCCGCTATGTGGCGAGTCCCGGCAGCAGCGCGATCGCGCCCGGGCTGGAACTTGCGGTGCCGACGGGCCGCGAACTCGGCTATTCGGTTGAGGTCACGCAATTGATCACCGCGCACTTCCGCGGTCAAGTTCAGGTATTTCAAGCCTACGTCAGCGTGTCGCCCGACGAGATTAACCTGATAGCGATGGATCCATTCGGTGCACGTGCGCTCACCATCACCGCGACCGATGACGCGATTCATAGCGAGGAGGCGCAAATCGTGCCCGCGGCGCTGCGTCCGGGGAACGTTCTCGCCGATCTGGCGATCGTCTATTGGCCTGCGCCTGCGCTTCGCCGCGGTCTGGCGGGTACTTCCGCGTCGTTGTATGACGATCACAACGAGCGCACGATCAGCATCGATGGCCGTGTAGTGGTGCAGGTTACCTATGAGGGTCCGCACGAAGACGCGTGGCCAAAAGTCGCGCACTTGCACAATATCGCATATGGATATGAGCTCGATTTGCAGTCCACAGTAACCGGAAAATGAAACTACACTTGAACGCGCTAGGCGTGATCAATCCGCTCGGACGGGGTAAGGCAACGGTAGCCCGCAGTCTCTTCGACGGTTCGCGCGCCGGTCTGGTGCATCGCGCAGATCTACTCCCCGATCGGTCGGTTCGCGTAGGCGAAGTGCCGGGGTCGCTGCCCGAGGTGCCGGCGCGGCTCGCGCATCTTGATTGCCGCAACAATCGGCTGGCGGTCGCAGCGCTCAATGAGATCGAAGACGATATCAAACGTTTCGCGGAGCGGATCGGTCCGCCTCGCGTGGCTGTGGTGATGGGTACGAGTACGTCGGGAATCGCCGAAGGTGAAGTGGCTCTCGCCGAGCGGATTGCGACTGGCGCGTGGCCAAAAGGGTTTGTATACAGCTGTCAGGAAATCGGAAACCTCGCCGGCTTTGTGGCCGATTATCTCGGGCTCTCCGGTCCAGCATATACGATCGCGACGGCGTGTTCGTCGAGCGCGAAAGTGTTCGCCTCAGCTGCGCGCCTTATCGAAACGGGATTGTGCGACGCCGCGGTAGTTGGCGGAGTGGACACTCTCTGCCGCATGACGCTGGGCGGCTTCGATTCGTTGGAAGCCCTGGCCAAAGACTACTGCAACCCCTTCAGCCGCAAACGTGACGGAATCAATGTCGGCGAAGGTGCGGCGATTTTCTTGATGACTTCCGAAGAGTCCGCAGTTTCGCTGCTCGGCGTCGGTGAAAGCTCAGACGCATATCATGTGAGCGCGCCTCATCCTGAGGGCGCCGGCGCCGCGCTTGCGATGCTGCGCGCGCTCGAGGCGGCTCATCTGAAGCCCGGTCAGATCGACTACATCAACCTGCACGGCACTGCGACCGAGTTAAACGACGCGATGGAGGCCCGCGCAGTAAATAAAATCTTTGGCGATCGAACGCCGTGCAGCTCGACGAAATCGATGACCGGCCACATGCTGGGCGCCGCGGGTGCCAATGAGGCGGCGTTCCTATGGTTGATGCTCGAACCGAATTTCGCCAGCGGTATGGTACCGCCGCATATCTGGGACGGCGACGTCGATCCGGATATACCGCGGCTCAACCTGGCGCCAATGGAGTTTCGCTTCCGACATCCGGAGCGCGCCGCGGTGCTGAGTAATTCATTCGCATTTGGCGGCAGCAACGCAGTCGTCGTGCTCGGGCGAGGATGGTGACGGTGCGCGATTGCCCTTACCCGATCGACAGGGTGCTGACGCATCAGCCGCCGATGCTATTGCTCGACAAGGTTGTCGGGTACGACGAAACCGCACTGGTCGCCAGCGTCACCATCACCGAATCGAGCCTGTTTCTCGGCCCAAACGGCGTGCCTGGTCACGTGGCGATTGAATATATGGCGCAGGCGTGCGGTGCTTACGTCGGCGCAAGGGCTCTGGATGCTGGCGAGCCGGTGAAGATCGGGTTCCTGCTCGGCACCCGGCTGTGCAGGTTACTGGTGCCGTGGTACCGCGTCGGAGATCGTTTACTCGTTTCGGTATCGATCGTCTTTTACGATGGGCAAATGGCCGCGTTTGATTGCAAGATTGAGATCGATGACAAACTCGCCTCGGACGCGCGGCTCACAGTTTATCAGCCTGACGGCGAAGTGGTGGAGGTTGATGAGGGGTGATTGAGCAATGAGTCGAACCGTCCTCGTCACTGGAGCCAGCAAAGGAATCGGACGTGCGATCGCCCTCCGGATCGCACGCGATGGATTTACCGTCGTCGCGCATTATCATGACGATCGTGCTGGTGCGGAAGCGACTCTGAATTCTATCGGCGGGGCAGGAGGCAGCGGGCGGATCATGCGATTCGACCTGGCCAATCGGGGGGAATGCCGCGAGCGGCTTGAGTCCGATATCGCAGAACACGGCGCTTACTATGGCGTGATCCTTAATGCAGGTATCGCGCGCGACAATGCGTTCCCGGCGCTCGAAGATTCCGACTGGGACACTGTGCTCGATACCGACCTGGGCGGCTTTTACAACGTGTTGCGCCCGATCGTCATGCCGATGGTTTCCGCGCGCCACGGCGGGCGTATCGTGTCGATCTCTTCCGTCTCCGGAATTATGGGAAACCGGGGACAGGTAAATTACAGCGCTGCCAAAGCTGGGATCATCGGCGCGACCAAGTCGCTCGCAATCGAGCTCGCTAAGCGAAACATCACGGTCAATTGCGTCGCGCCTGGTCTGATCGAAACGCAGATGCTCGAAGGTGTCCCGCTCGACGAGGTTCTCAAAGCGATTCCGATGCGTCGCGTCGGCCGGCCCGAGGAAGTGGCGGCGGTCGTGAGTTTTCTCTGTTCCGATGAGGCGAGCTACATCACGCGCCAAGTGATATCGGTTAACGGGGGAATGGCATGAGGCGGCGGGTTGTTATCACCGGGATGGGCGGCGTCACCGCGTTGGGTGAGGATTGGCCTACTATCCGCGCTCGAATCGAAGCGGGAAAAACCGGCGTCCGCCGGATGCCTGAATGGGATCGCTTTCAGAACCTGAATACGCGCCTCGCCGCGCCTATCGACGGCTTCGACGTGTCGCGCCGCTATGATCGCAAGAAGCTACGCTCGATGGGGCCGGTTTCGCGCATGGCGGTATACGCCACCGAGCGGGCGATCACCGACGCCGGCCTTGCCGGCGATCCTTCTCTCAGTCTGGGACGAACGGGTATCGCTTATGGATCGTCCTTCGGCAGTCCCGATGCGCTGCTCGGGTTCGCTGAGTTAATGATGAATGGAACTTCCAACAAGCTGACCGGCACCAGCTATCTTCAGATGATGAGTCAGACCGCCGCGATCAACATCGGACTCTTTTTCGGAGTAACCGGACGGATCATTCCCACATCCAGCGCATGCACGTCCGGCAGCCATGCGATTGGGTACGGCGCGGAGACGATCAGCTACGGAATGCAGGACATGATGATAGTAGGCGGCGCCGACGAGCTCAGCGTTTTCGAAGCCGCCGTCTTCGATACCCTGTTCGCCACGAGCACGCGCAATGACGCGCCCGAGACCACGCCTCAGCCTTTCGATCGTGATCGCGACGGACTTGTGATCGGTGAGGGCGCGGCGACCCTGGTGCTCGAAGAATTCGAACACGCCAAGGCGCGTGGTGCCCGAATCCACGCCGAGGTAGTCGGCTATGGAACCAATTCGGATGGCAATCACATCACCCAGCCGTCTTCTGCAACTATGGCTGCCGCGCTACGATTGGCTCTGGAAGACGCGAAACTTCCGGCCGAGGCGATAGGGTTCGTCAACGGTCACGGGACCGCCACCGAGTGGGGCGATATCGCAGAGAGTGCTGCGACTTCTGCGGTGCTCGGCAAGCGCATGCCCATCCACGCGTTGAAGAGTTACTTCGGGCACTCGCTCGGTGCCTGCGGCAGTATCGAGGCATGGCTCGGAATCGAGATGATGAAGGATGGATGGTTCGCTCCCACCGCGAATCTGGTCAACGTTGACGAGCGATGCGCCGAGCTCGATTACATTATCGGCGCGGGATACCGCCGGGATATCGAGTATCTGATGTCGAATAACTTTGCGTTCGGCGGCATCAACACCTCTCTGATCTTTAAGAGAGTTTAGCTGGATACTCGGCTGCGTCAGCGGATCACCCCAAGGGAGCGGAATCGGGGGTTTTGGATGGCGTCGGCTGGTTCACGGATTGACTCATTTGTATTCCCACCAGGCGAGCGACCAGGATTGCCAAATAGAACTGCCCCGCGATGCCTTCCGCCACCGCCCCGTAGCGAGCCTGCAGAGTGAGCGGAGTGATGTCGCCAAACCCGATGGTCGAAAGCGTGGTCAGACTGAAGTAGATCAGTACCGGAATGACTTGCTGCTCGGAAGCTGGCCCCGAGCTGCCGAAGCTGAAGGCATTGGGCTGGATGTCGTGAAGGACGATATAGAAAAGCCCGAAAGTCAATCCGAACAGCAGATAGACCGAGATCGACATGCTG
>Ga0307374_10012209_pt1 | contig 12089 bp, 13 predicted proteins | sample OX3MG_FD_202532 | JGI IMG/M metagenome (GOLD analysis project Ga0307374, IMG submission 202532) | Soil microbial communities from Risofladan, Vaasa, Finland - OX-3 | ecosystem: Environmental > Terrestrial > Soil > Coastal area > Acid sulfate soil | place: Finland: Risofladan, Vaasa | collected...
GGCATCGGCCGCTCGCTCTGCCTCGCCTTCGCCGAGCACGGGGCCGCGGGCGTGGTGGTCGCCGACGTCGACGCGCCGGGGGCGGAGGACGTGGCGGCGCAGATCATCTCGCGCGGCGGCCGGGCGCTGGCGGTGCGGGCCGACATGACCCGCGAGGGCGATGTCCGCGCGCTCGTCGGCCAGGCCACCGACGCGTTCGGCCGGATCGACCTGTTCTGCTCCAACGCCGGCATCATCGTGGCGGGCGGCGTCGAGGTCTCCGACGAGGCGTGGTCCAGGATCTGGGCCGTCAACGTGCAGAGCCATGTCTACGTGGCTCGGTCGGCGTTGCCGTCGATGCTCGCCAGGGGAGACGGCTACCTGGTGATCACGGCGTCGGCGGCCGGCCTGCTCACACAGCTTGGCTCAGCGCCCTACGCGGTGACCAAGCATGCGGCGGTCGCGCTCGCCGAGTGGCTCTCCATCACCTATGGCGATCAGGGCATCAAGGTGTCCTGCCTGTGCCCGCAGGCGGTCACCACCAACCTGGGCGCAACCAGCCTGCGAGAGGTGGGCGGCCTCGCCTGGCCGGCTGCTGGCGACGGAGCGGTACCCTCTGAGGATGCCGGGAGCGTGTCCCGGCAGGCGGCGGTCGACGGAGTCCTCACCCCTGATCAGGTCGCGGCCAGCGTCGTCGACGGGCTCGCGGCCGAGCGCTTCCTGATCCTGCCGCATCCGGAAGTCGCCACGTACGAGTTCCGCCGGGCCCAGGACCGGGACCGGTGGCTAGGCGGCATGCGGCGCCTGCACGCTCGCCTGGCCGGAAGGGGTTAACCGGGATCATGCAAGGCATCAAGGCGGCGGAGGTCACCCACTGGCTGCTCGGCCACGTCGGCGGCCTCACGCCGCCGCTGAGCTTCGAGCTGATCTCCGGCGGCCGGTCCAACCTGACATACGCGGTGACCGACACGACGGGACGGAAGGTCGTCCTGCGCCGGCCGCCGACGAGTCACGTGCTGTCGACCGCCCACGACATGGCCCGCGAGTACCGGGTCATATCGGCGCTGCGCGACACCGACGTTCCGGTCGCGCCCGCCCTGGCCTTCTGCTCCGACGAGGCGGTGAACGACCGCCCGTTCTACGTCATGGGCTTCGTCGACGGCCACGTCCTGCGCGATATTGCCGGGACAGTGGCCGTGCTGGACGAGGCGAGGCGGAAGGTGGCGGGTGAGCAGCTCATCGACGTGCTGGCCGCCATCCACCGGGTCGATGTCGACGCGGTCGGGCTTGGCGACTTCGCCCGCCGGGACGGCTACATCGAACGGCAGCTGCGCCGCTGGAACGGGCAGTTCGGCAAGTCCCAGGAGCAAGCGAAGGAGATCGGCGTCTACCGGCCGGTTCCGCTCGTGGACGAAGTGCACGCGATGCTGATCGAGCGGCTGCCCGCTCAGCAGGGCACCTCGATCGTGCACGGCGACTATCGCCTGGACAACACCATCATGTCCGCCGACGGGCGGATCATGGCCGTGCTCGACTGGGAGCTGAGCACGCTCGGCGACTCGCTGGCCGACGTGGGCACGCTGCTCGCGTACTGGGCCGAGGATGCGGGCCGGGCGGCACCCTCCCCGGCGGTTGTCACGATGGCCCAGTCCGCCGCCACCGCGCTGCCCGGCTTCGGATCCCGGGCCGACATCGCCGGGCGCTACGCGGCGCACTCCGGCCGCGACCTGTCCGGCATCGGCTTCTACATCGCGTTCGCGTACTGGAAGCTGGCCTGCATCCTGGAGGGCGTCTTCGTCCGGTACGCGGCGAACGCGATGGGCGGCGACCACGGCGACGCCGACCTGCTCGCCGAGGGCGTGGAGGACCGCGCCCAGCGCGCCCTGGAGGCCCTGGAGTCATGAGTTCGAGGAAGCTGTGACGGAGCAGGCGGCCGGCTGGTCTACGTGACCGGCCTCAGTGCGGCCCGCGCCTCGGGCTATGACTACGCCACCGTCGCCTACGACGCCGTCACCGGCGCCCAGGTGTGGCTGCGCCGGTACCGAGGCCATGGCTACAACTCGACCAGCGGCGCCCAGGTCTGGGCGAGCCGCTACAACGGACCCTACGGTGACCTGGACTACCCGACCGCGGTGGCCGTCAGCCCGGCGACCGGCACGATCTTCGTCACCGGGGAAAGCCGAGGGGCCACGTCCGACTAACAACGAGACGTCGGCGGTCGCGTCGCTGGCCAGCGCGCATGTGGTGGGGGAGTACCGGGACCATGCCCCGCGCTTTCCCGCGAGATAGCCTTCGAGCATGACTCTCTTCCAGCGGGCCCACGAAATCGTGCAGGCGAAGGCGAACAAGGCGCTCGACGCGGCCGAGAAGCCCGACGAGATGCTGGACCTGTCCTACGAGCAGATGCTCGAGCACCTCACCGAGGTCCGCCGGGCCCTGGTGGACATCGCGGCGTCGCGCAAGCGGATCGAGCTGCAGGAAACGCAGCTGCGGCACACCGTCGACCACCTCCAGGACCAGGCCGAGGCGGCGCTGGCGCAGGGCAACGACGACCTGGCCAAGGAAGCCCTGTCCCGCAAGGCCGCCGCCCAGGCCCAGATCGACGACATGGACGCCCAGCACGCTCAGCTCGCCGAGCAGGAGAGCAAGCTCGAGCAGACCCTCAGCGTGCTGCAGCAGAAGGTCAATCAGTTCCGGACCCAGAAGGAAGTCATGAAGGCGCAGTACACCGCGGCGCAGGCGATGACGTCTGTCGATGAGAGTGCCACGGGTATCTCCACCGCCTTCGGTGACTCCGGCGCCGAGCTCCAGCGAGCTCAGGACAAGATCGCCACCATGCAGGCCCGGGCCGGCGCGGTGGACGAGCTGCTCCAGTCAGGGGTGCTCGAGGACGTCGGCGGGAACACCGACGACATCCAGGCCGAGCTCGACGAGGCCGGGTCGGCGGCCCAGGTGGACAAGGAGCTCGCCGCGCTCAAGGCCCAGGTCGCCGCTGGCTCGCCACCTCCGCCTGAGCTGACCGGCGGTTCCGGGAGCTAAAACGCCAACACCACGTGGCTGGGGCGTCCGAAATCAGCTGGCCCGCTTGTAGGCGCGAACGGACAGGGGCGCGAAGACGACGAAGATGCCGACCAGCCAGGCAAGGCTCTTGAGCAGGTTGGCCTGCACCGCGCCGCCCAGCGCCAGCGCGCGCATGGTGTCGATCACGTACGTGACCGGCTGGTTGTTGGCGAAGGCCTGCAGCCAGCCCGGCATGGTGGCGATGGGCACGAACGCGGAGCTGACGAACGTCAGCGGGAATAGCCAGATCAGCCCGAACGCCTGCACCGACTCCTCGTCGCCGATGGCCAGGCCGGTGTAGGCCGCGATGCAGCAGAAGGCCAGGGCGAACACCATGGCCAGCAGCACCATGGCGATCGCGGGAACGATGCCGTTCTCGAACCGGAAGCCGACCGCGTAGCCGACGCCGACGATGATCAGGACCGTCACCGCGATCCGCGCCGTGTCCGCGACCAGGCGCCCGGCCAGCACGGCCGAGCGGGACATCGGCATCGACCGGAGCCGGTCGATCACGCCCTTCTGCAGTTCCTGGGCCAGCGCGATCGCGGTCCCGAAGCACGCGAACGCCGCCGTCTGGCCGATAATGCCCGGCATCAGGTAGTTGACGTACCCGCCCTTGATGCCGGGGACCGGGATCGCGCCGCCGAACACGTACCGGAACATCAGCACGAACATGATGGGCTGGATCACGGTGAACACGATGTAGGCGGGCACCCGCATCCAGACCAGCAGGTTACGCCTGGTGATCGTGAGCGTGTCGCTCACCGACCAGCCAGTCCTGGTGATCAGCCCGGGCTCGGAGACCGGCGGAGCGACCGGCTCAGCGACCGCGGTCATGACTTCCTCCCGTTCCCGGCGCCCTCGGCGCCTGCCCTGCGTCCCTTTCGCCGGCCGCGGCGGCGTCCTTCTGGCGGCCCGGTCTCCTCGGCGGCGTGCCCGGTCAGGGCCAGGAACACGTCGTCCAGTGACGGGCGCCGCAGGCTGAGGCCGCGGGTGGCGACGCCGGCGCCGTCGAGGCCGCGGACCGCCTCGATCAGCGCTTCCGAGCCGCGCCCGCCGACCCCGACGCTGACCAGCCCGGTGTCGTGGTCCACGTGCGGCTCGCCTTCACCGACCGGCTTGATGGCCGCAAGCGCGTCATCGATCCGGTCCCGGTCAGGAACCGCGAACTCGAGCACGTCGCCGCCGATCTGCCCCTTGAGTTCCTCGGCGGTGCCCCTGGCGATGACCAGGCCGCGGTCGATGACCACGATCGCGTCGGCCAGGTCGTCGGCCTCGTCGAGGTACTGGGTGGTGAGCAGGATCGTGGTGCCGTCGGCCACCAGCGAGCGGATGATGTCCCACATGCCGAGCCTGGACCGCGGGTCAAGGCCGGTCGTCGGCTCGTCCAGGAACAGCACCTTGGGCTGGCCGACAAGGCTGGCGGCCAGGTCCAGGCGGCGCTGCATGCCGCCGGAGAAGGTCTTGGCTTGCCGGTCCGCGGCATCGACGAGGTCAAACTGCCCGAGCAGTTCAGTGGCTCGGGCGCGGGCGGCCGGCCAGCTCAGGTGGTACAGGCGCCCGACGATCTCGAGGTTCTCCCGGCCGGTGAGCTCCTCCTGGATGGCCGCCGACTGTCCCGACAGCCCGATCGAGCGGCGGACGGCACCAGCGTGCCGGACGACGTCGTAACCTTCCACGATCGCCCGGCCGCCATCGGGTCGGAGCAGGGTGGTCAGGATGCGCACGGCGGTGGTCTTGCCCGCGCCGTTCGGGCCGAGGACGCCGAGGACGGTCCCGCGCGGCACCGACAGGTCGATGCCGCGCAGCGCGTGTACCTCACCGAACGACTTGGTCAGTCCCTCAACGATGATTGCCGCATCCCCGCCGACCTGCGCCACCGTAGAATCCCTCCGTCTTACCGACCCTTCAGGTCCGCCCGAAGAACCTACCTGTGATCCGATGACGCAGCAAACCTAAATAGGCACGATGGCGCCAGAGGCGGGCAGACGCCTCAGCCGAGGCCAGCCTGCCGGCACGGCGGGCGGATCAGGAGCGACAGCCGGCCGTGGTGGCGGAACGCGCTCCGGCACAAGTGGCGGGCACCGGTTCCGCACTGGTGCAGGAGCGCCCCGCCCGTGGTACTGGGGATCGTGACGGTCACGCAGCCGGCCCTGGACTGGTCGTAGCGGCCCGGGTGAACCGAGGACCACACCGCTACCCCGGCAAACAGCAGCGCGATGGCGGCGAGGATCACCACCAGCCGACGCTTGTCGCCGCGGACCGGCTGTGACGGTGGAGGCGGGGCCAGGAGGGGCATCGCCCGCAGTCTAGGCGAGGCCGCCGGGGCCCAGGTTTCGCCCAGATTAACAATGCGGGGCTTGTTTCGCAGGGACGTAACGGACGGGAAACTCCCGCGAAACGCGGCCATGGGAAACATAGACCGTACTCTCCGACACTGAAGTGGTGGCGGGACGGTGCTGGTCAGCGCTGCCTGGCCCTCCGGCGCACCCTTCGCTTCGGCCCCTGGAGGCGAAGAGTGGTTCCCTATTCGCACTGGCTTAGTTCAGGCGACAACGCCTGGCAGATGACGGCGGCGACGCTCGTCGGCCTGATGAGCATCCCCGCACTGGCGGTCCTGTACGGCGGGATCGTGCAGCGCAAGTGGGCGGTCAACACGATGATGATGGTGTTCAGCGCGTTCGCGCTGACGCTCATCGTGTGGGTCTTGTGGGCGTTCAAGATGGGCTTCGGCTCGGCCATGATCGGCACGTTCGTCGGCAAGCCTGGCACCGTGGTCGGATCGGCCGGCGAGCAGGCGCAGGCCCAGATACCCATGCTCAACGGCCTGATGCCCAAGTTCAGGTTCCCGCAGAGCTCGCTGGTCTACTTCCAGTTTGTCTTCGCCGCGATCACCCCGATCCTGTTCATCGGCAGCGTGATCGGCCGGATCAAGTTCAAGGTCTGGCTGATCTTCGTCCCGCTGTGGATCACGTTCGCCTACGCGGTGAACGCGTTCCTGCTGTGGGGCGGCGGCTTCTGGGCCGGCCAGGGCGCGCTGGACTTCAGCGGCGGCTACGTGATTCACCTCGCCGCTGGCGTGTCCGGTTTCGTCGCGGCGGCCGTGGTCGGGCCGAGGCTGCAGCGGGACCGCGAGCGTGCCATGCCGAACAACCTGCTCTTCGTCGCGGTCGGGGCCGGCATCTTGTGGCTGGGCTGGAACGGCTTCAACGGCGGCGACCCGTACTTCGCCGGCGCGGACGCGAGTGCCGCGGTCATCAACACCAACCTGGCCACCGCGGTCGCGATGATGACCTGGATCGTCATGGACATGGCGTTCAGCAAGGAGAAGAAGCCGACGTTCCTGGGCGGCGTGAACGGCATGATCTGCGGCCTGGTCGGCATCACGCCGGCGGCCGGCTACGTCAACGGGGTGGGCGCGATCATCATCGGCCTGGCCACCTCGGCGGTCGTCTGGGTGCTGTTCGGTTACCTGCCCAAGCACGTCTGGCCGTTCAACAAGGTCGACGACGCGCTCGGCGTCGTCTATACCCACGGCTTCGCCGGCCTGCTCGGCGGTCTCCTCGTCGGGCTGCTGGCCGACCCGAAGATGATCGTCTACCTCGGCATCGGCAAGAACCCGGATGTCAGCACCACCGGCCTATTCTACGGTCACCCCCGGCAGCTGCTGATCCAGGCCGGCGCGGCGCTCACCGTCATCGTCTGGGACGGCGCGATCACCTTCCTGATCCTGCGCGGCATCGGCCTGTTCATGAAGCTGCGGATGAGCGAGCCCGAGCTGATCGCCGGTGACATCAAGGCGCACGGCGAGGTGGCCTACCCGATGGAGGAACTCGACGCCCTGGCCGACTTCGGTGAGATACCGGGCGAGCCGGTCCCGGCCCACCACCATCACGTGCTGGTCAGCTCCGATGGCAAGGTCCTGGTGACCTCTGGCGGCAGGCCGCCGCAGACGGAGGACCTGGAAGCGAAGCCGGAGGATCTCGAATAGCAAGGAGCCAGTAGCTAGCAGGCCGGGGTGCCCGCATCACGGGGGATGCGGGCACCCGGGCCTGGCCTCGGTGATGATGTAGAGCCCGCACTGCACGCAGGACCTGGTCACGCTGCCCGGGCCGGCCGGCAGGGCCTCGGCCAGCAGCCGGCCGACGGATTCTTCCTCGGCCCGGGCTGCGGCGACCGTGCGCGCCAGGAACCGCCTGGCCAGCCGGCCGATATCGGCGAGCTCAGGCCGGCTCTGGGTGCCTGCGGCGGCGCCGTAGCTGGCCGGTCCCCGCGGCGTGCTGCCGCTGAGAATGCTGACCGACGCTCGCCCTGTCCCGCTGCTCCTCACCCCGGCAGCATAAGCGCTCGAATTAGCGGTCGTGGATATGGATGAAGCCGGTGGGCCAGTATCCGCTGTCCGGGGTGATCGACTGGACCCGGAAGCCGTTGTCGCCGTCGTAGTTCATTTCCGAGATGACGATCGACGTCGGTGAATTGACCTGCTCGACGTACGCGACGTGCCCGGAGGAATACCAGCCGATGCTGCCGACCGCCGGGACGGCGTTCACCGCAATTCCCAGTCTGCGTGCCTGTGGCCCCCAGTTGTCCGCGTTGCCCCACCGGCCCTGGCCGCCGTAGTAATTGCTGAACGCGAATCCGTTCAGCTGACTGAGCCGGTAGGCGAGCCAGGACGTGCACTGGCCCCGGTAGAAATACCACTTGTCGGGGACGCAGGCGCCGCCGTCCGTGCAGGCGGGGGGGCTGGCGTACGGGTAGCCGTACTGCGCCGCGGCCTGGCGGGGCCCGGTCGCCCCCGGCCAGGCACCAAGCACCACCCGCGCGCTCGGGCCTCGGGTCCACAGCCTGCCGAGGCCGGCCGAGAAGATGACCAGGTTGCCGTTGTTGCGCAGGTCAAGTACGAACCCGCCGGTGTGGCCGCCGGTTCCCGACTCCCATGCCGCGGTCCCCTGGCTAGTGGACACGACGAAGTCGCCGTCGGTCTGCAGCCGCGCGTAGTTCCCGTCGCCGGACGTGGCCGTGGACCACAGGGCGCTGCCCTGGGCGGCCTCGACCAGGTCGCCATCGGCCTGCATGACGAGCTGATAGCTGCCGTTCGGCGAGGTGATCGAGGCGCCGGGAAGCAGGCTGTCGTCCGGCGACCCGGCTGACAGGCTGGACCGGCGCGACCAGATCGGCACCCCAGCGGCCTGGATGACCAGGTTGCCGCCGCGGCGCAGGTCGAGCTCAAACTTCCCGGGGCGGCCGCCCGTGCCCGACTGCCACAGCGGCGTGCCGTCGCTGCCGTAGACGACCAGGTTCCCGTTGGCCTGCATCGTCGCCCTGGCTCCGCTGCCCGCCGTGCCGGTGGACCAGATCAGCTGGGCGACCTCGTACTCGGCCAGGTTCCCGGCCGTCTGCATGACCAGCCGGAAGGTGCCGTGCGGCGAGCGGAGCTGCTGGCCCGCCAGGAGCGAGGACCCGGCCCGCAGGGAGTGCGGGTAGCCGGTACCCAGCCAGTGCGGGGCGGCCGAGGCCGGGCCGCCGCCCGCGGCCGCCGCGACCGCGGTGAGCACGATGGCACCCAACCATGAAGCGCTACGATCAGCCCGCCGATGATGCATTTCGTCCCCCATTAATCGAGATCAGGCATAGGTGATCGCCTGCCGGAGCCCCGGTATCTCGATAACCGCTTAATGCCACATATAAACGAAAGACCGAATGCCAGGGCCTAAGAAATAGAATAGAGAATTCCCGGCTCGTTTCCGGGCCGAACGGGTCAGCGAGCCGCGGCCGGTGCGCCGCCCGCGGGGCGCCGGGTCCAGACTTCGGCCCAGTGCGCTGGCATCATCGGGCCGGTCTGCGGGCATGAGTCCAGGGAACCGCAGTTCAGCAGCCAGTCGCGGACGACGACCAGACGACCAGCGGGGGGTCACTCATGCCTGGCGTACTTCAGGCGGACAACGTCGGTCCAGTGGACGTGGCGGTCATCGCCTTCGAGGGGAACGAGTTCAACGGCGACCTCGCTCCCGCCGTGGCCGATCTTCAGGCCAGCGGCATAGTCCGGGTTATCGACCTGGCGTTCGTGCGTAAGGACGCGCAGGGCTCGGTCACGATCGCGCAGGTGTCCGACGAGGAGGTGTCGAGTGCGTACGCCAAGATCGCCGACCCGCGGTGAGGTAGCCGCCTTTGAGCGGATACCGTACGAGACCGTGTGGCGGGCACTGACCGCCCTGGAGGAGTAGCACCTGGTCGTCGAGAGGACGGGCCTTAGGCCAGGGACAGGCCGGCAGATAGTCCATTCTCCCGATGCGGCGGGGCGGCCCTTACGGCGAGCCTAGTCGTACCGGGCCAGCCGGCCCGGCCAGCTACACGGGGAGAACGCCATGTCTTTCGTCCATTTCCTGCGCGCGCTGCGAGCGATCACCGAGGCGCAGCAGGCCGAGCGCCGTCCGCTGCCCGGCGAGCCTGAGGCAGTCGAGAACGACTACTTCCGTTTCGCTCGCCAGCCGCGCGACTAGCCCCGGGCCAGGATGCGCCTCAGGGGACGAGGCTCCAGGTCGTGCCGTTCCACCGGACGCGGCATCCAGCTCCACCTGATCCCGTCCCGGTGCAGGATCAGCGGGTGAGCTCGGACGCTGCCGCGCGGATCCAGGTCCTGCCATTCCAGTGCAGGATCAGGGCCCGGCCGAGGGCGCTGCCAACCGCCCAGGCGCTGCGGGCCAGGCAGCCAGCCGGGTGGCGAGCCGAATCATTCTCATGCCGCGAAACCTAGCCGCTCGGACGCCGGTTTCCTAGGGCCGTCAGGCGAGGATGCTGTCTCCGCTGGCCGGGTCGAAGAACTGCAGCTCGGCGGTATCGACGGCGATCTTGGCCGTCTCGCCTTCGGCGATCTTCGTACGCGGGTCCATCCTGGCCACGATGGTCGCCAGCGAGCGGACGTCGTCGGCCGCGTCGTCGCTGACATGGGCGGCGGTCCCGATCGCGCCGTGCACCTGAACCTCGGAGCCCAGCTCCTCCCGCAGCCTGACCGGCAGCCTGATCGCGGAGCCGGAAATGCCCGCCGGCGCCAGCGCGGCGTCGTGCAGATGCTCGGGCCTGATGCCGAGCACGATCGCCTGGCCGAGGTAGCGCTCGAACGCCGGATGCGCGGCGATGACCTCCGCCGGGATCGCGAGCCGGTGCGGGCCGAACACCACGACGGGTCCGGCATCGTCGCCCGCGGCACTGCCGCGTTTCAGCGTCGCGTCGATCAGGTTCATCGGCGGCGAGCCGATGAAGCCGGCCACGAACAGGTTGGCCGGCCTGCGGTACAGCTCCTGCGGCGCGGCGACCTGCTGGAGCACGCCGCCGGAGATCACCGCGACCCTGGTCCCGAGCGTCATCGCCTCGGTCTGGTCGTGGGTCACGTAGATCGTCGTCGTGCCGAGCGAGCGCTGCAGCTGGGCGATCTCGGCCCGCATCTGAACCCGCAGCTTCGCGTCGAGGTTGGACAGCGGCTCGTCCATCAGGAACGCGCGCGGCTGCCGCACGATCGCGCGGCCCATCGCGACCCGCTGCCGCTGGCCGCCGGACAGCTGCCGCGGCTTGCGCTGCAGGTACGGCTCGAGCTCGAGGATCCTCGCGGCCTCGGCGACCCGCTGCCTGATCTCGGCCTTGGCGACCCGGCGGTACTTCAGGCTGAACGCCATGTTGTCGTAGACGGACAGATGCGGGTAGAGCGCGTAGCTCTGGAACACCATCGCGATGTCCCTGTGCCGCGGCTCGACGTCGTTGACCGGCCTGCCGTCGATGCTGATCGTCCCCGAGGTGATGTCCTCCAGGCCGGCGACCATCCGCAGCGCCGTCGTCTTGCCGCATCCCGATGGCCCCACGAGCACGAGCAGCTCGCCGTCACCGACCGCCAGGTCGAGCGACCGGACGGCGGTCGTCCCGTCCGGGAACTCCTTGGTGACCGAGTCGAGTTCGATCCGCGCCACGCGGCCGCTCCTTACTTTCCCATTCCGAGGGTCAGGCCCTTGACCAGATGCCGCTGGAAGATCAGGTAGACCACGATCGCCGGGATGGCGCTGATCAGCGAGCCTGCCATCAGCGGCGGGATGCTCGTGGTCCGCCCGGTCGCCAGCGTGGCCAGGCCAGCGGTGATGGTGCGCTGGTTGGTCGGCAGGAAGAACAGCGCGACCAGCAGGTCGTCCCAGATCTGGATGAACTGCAGCACGGTGACGGTCGCGATGGCGGGCAGCGAGAGCGGGATCGCGATCTGCAGGAACGTGCGCTCATAGCCGAGCCCGTCGATCACGGCGGCCTCGATCAGCTCGTCGGAGATCCCCCGGTAGTACGTCGCCATCAGGAACGTCGCGAACGGGGTGCCGAGCGCCGCGTAGACCAGGACCGCTCCCGCGTAGGAGCTGGTCAGATGAACATTGCCCAGGTTGACGATCTCGGGGAAGATGATCGACTGCAGCGGCACCATCAGCGCGGAGACGACGAGCAGGAAGACCATCCCGCTGCCCCGGTACCGCAGCTTGGCGAAGGCGAAGCCGGCCGTCGTCGACACGATCAGGATGATCGCGATGGACGCGGCGCAGACCAGCGTGGAGTTGAGCAGCTGGCCAGTCACGGGCAGGTTCGCGAACAGCTCCTTCCAGCCGCTGAGCGAGTGGCCGGCCTGCCGGTCGAACTGCCCGGCGCTGCGGAACGCGTTGTCGATGATGTACCAGAACGGGTACAGCATCACGACCGCGATAATGACCATCAGGGTGAACAAAGCCCAGATGGCCATCTTCTTGTTCAGCCGCGAGCTCCGCCCGGACTGCCTGATCGCTGCCATGGCTTACCAGCCCCCGCCGTCGTCCGGCTTGATCAGCCTGAGCTGCACCAGGCCGGCGATCGCCATGATCACGAAGAGGACGACGCCGTACAGCGCCGCCGTGCCGAACTGGACCTGCTGGAAGCCAGCCTGGTAGATGAAGAACTCCAGCGTCGTGGTGCCGAAACCGGGCCCCCCGCTGGTCATCACGAAGATCAGGCTGAACAGCGCGGAGAACGCGCTGATCACCGTGATCACGAAC
>Ga0307374_10012212_pt1 | contig 12087 bp, 9 predicted proteins | sample OX3MG_FD_202532 | JGI IMG/M metagenome (GOLD analysis project Ga0307374, IMG submission 202532) | Soil microbial communities from Risofladan, Vaasa, Finland - OX-3 | ecosystem: Environmental > Terrestrial > Soil > Coastal area > Acid sulfate soil | place: Finland: Risofladan, Vaasa | collected...
ATGAGGCTCGTTCTTGATGCTTTCTTCGAGCGCCGCGGTCAGGCGCGATTTGCCGATGCCCGCTTCGCCCGCCAGCAGGACGACGCGGCCTTCGTTCTCCTTGATCTGCTGCCAGCGCCGCCGCAGCAATTCCATTTCCTCTTCGCGCCCGACCAGCGGCGTCAGGCTTACTGCCTGTAACGCTTCGAAGCGGCCCGCTGTCGTGCGCTCGCGCACCACCCGGAAGGCGCTCACCAGGTCGTCGAAGCCCTTGAGCCGTGCCGGCTCGATCGCGTCGTATTCGAAGGATTCGCCGGCAAGCCGCCGCGTGGTGGCGGAGATCACGACCGAATTCGGCGCGGCGGCCGATTGCAACCGCGCCGCGAGGTTCGGCGTCTCACCAACGACCTTGCGCTCCTGCGCGTCGCCAGCGCCGGCAAGCTCGCCGACCACGACTAGGCCGGTAGCGATGCCGACGCGCACCTGATGGCGGCCGTGCACGACGAAGCGTTCCTTCATGGCGTCGGCGAGTTCGAGCGCGGCGCGCACGGCGTTTTCGGCGTCGTCCTCATGCGCTTCCGGATAGCCGAAATAAACCATCACGCCGTCGCCCAGGTACTGCGCGACGTAGCCACCTAACCGGGTGACGACGTCGGCAGCGAGCCGGTGATAGGCGGCGATGACTTCGCGCAGATCCTCCGGATCAAGCCGGGTGGACAATGCGGTCGAGCCGACGAGATCGCAGAACATCACCGTGAGTTGGCGGCGCTCGGCGGAAACCGCAGGGCGCCCCACGGCCGCCGGGGCAGGCGCGGCAACCGGTGCGGCAGCGGCCGCTTCGCCAAGCTTGCCGCCGCATTGCGCGCAGAAGCGCGAGTTCGCAGCATTGACGTGGCCACATGCCGCGCATGCCAGGGCCTGCGGCACGCCGCATGCGGGGCAGAAGCGGCTGTCGGCTGGGATGTCTTTGCCGCAATTTGAGCAGGTTTTTGTCGTGGCCATAACCAATCATACAGCGGGCGTGCGGTGCGGGGGAGCGTCACATCGCCGTCACTCTTGACCGTTACAGGAGTTCCCGCGCCGGCGCTCGTCCCACCGCCGTCGTGGCCACGATGAGCGGCGACGCCGGAAGAACGCGCGCCGTCCATTCGTGGTGGGTTCCATGTCCGGTCGACGTTCGACCACAGCGTTTGGTCCCGCTCCGACAAAGGCCCGGCCGAGGCCGGGCCCGAAGTTTTGCCCCGCTTCGACGAAGGCCGCACTGAGGGCCTTCCTATTTTCCCGGTCAATTACAGCCAATTTGACCCTTGGTGACGCGGAGGCGGGCCGCCTGCTATGAAGCACGCCCGACGGTTGGCGATCGCTTGGACCAAGCCCCGCCGCAACGCCAGGAAAGGACTCCGAATTGGTTGCGGTCGGCGATGCGGCTTTGCCGGAACGGCGCTATGCGTTGGCGGTCGCCGCCACGATTGTCGTTCTCGTCGGCGTTCGTCTCGTCTGCGCGGCGATCACGCCGTTAAGCTTCGATGAAAGCTTGTATTGGGTGTGGTCGAAACACATTGCCGGCGGCTATTACGACCATCCGCCGGTCAACCCGATCCTCATTCGGCTTGGCACGACGCTGTTCGGCAATTCCCAGTTCGGCGTGCGTGTTTTCAACGTCTTGCTCGCCTTGCCCGCGAGCTGGGCACTGTGGCGCTCCGCCGCCATCCTGTTCAAAGACGAAAAGGTCGGCGCGACCGCGGCGCTCTACTTCAATCTGACGCTGGTCATGGCGGTGGGCTCGCTGCTCTCGACCCCCGATAATGCCGTCGTCGTGGCGACGATTTTCCTGCTGCTGACGCTGGTGCAGCTCAACGCGACCGGACGCGGCGAATGGTGGCTTGCAATCGGCGTCGCTTTCGGCGTCGGCATGTTGTCGAAATACACCACGATCTTTTTCACCGTCAGCATCCTCGCCTGGCTGTTGCTGGTGCCCGATCTGCGCAAATGGTTGGCGACGCCGTGGCCGTGGATTTCCGGACTGATCGCGCTTGCGGTGTTCTCGCCGACGCTGATCTGGAACGCGGAGCATCATTGGGCTTCGGTTCTCTATCAATACAATCGCCTGGTCGTGCACGAATGGTCGTTGCGCTATCTCGGCGAACTCATTCTCACCGAATTCGGATTGGTGACGCCGCCGATTTTCGTGCTCGGCTGCATGGGCGTTGCCGCACTTTTGCGCGGCATGGGTGGGACGTACGCCGCGCGCGTTCTGATCAACGCGATGATCTGGCCGATCGCCCTCTATTTTATCTGGCACACCTTCCACGGGCGGGTCGAAGGCAATTGGCCGGAGCCGATGCATCCGGCCTTCGTCATTGCAGCGGCAATTGCCGCGGAAACGATTCAATGGCCGGGCGGATGGGCGCCGGTCGCCTACTGGTCGCGGCGGGTGGCGGTGCCGGTCGGCCTGATCTTTGCCGCCTTCATCTACGCGCAAGCGGTATTCGGCGTGCTTCCGCTCGGCGCCGTCGATCCGACGGCACGCGCCTTGGGCGCCGGCTGGAAGGAACTGGCCGTGCAGATGGACGCGGTACGCAGCCGTCTCGGCGCGCCGATCGTGCTGACCATGGATTACGGTTTGGCCGCCTGGCTCGAATTTTATTTGCCGTCGCATCCGCCGGTCGAGCAGATCAACGGGCGCATTCGCTACGTCAACGCGCCCGAGCCCGATCCCGCGCTGTTTCGCGGCCCGATTATGTTTGTTTGTCGCGGCGACTGCGGCGACCTGTCGGCGATCCGTAACCGCTTCACGACGGTAGAGTTTGCGGCGACCTTGGCGCGGTCGCGGCACGGCATACCGATCGAGGACTACAGCATCTACAAGTTAGCCGGGCCGATCGGTCCGCCGCTCGATCCGCCGTAAATCCATTGACAGCGCAAGCGCCTAATGCAACGGCAGGCGCACTGAGCGGGGGTGGAGGAGATCTGATCGGTGGCTGTGGACGCGCGCAATCGTCCGGTTCTTTCCATCGTCGCGCCTTGCTTCAATGAAGAGCGGGGCGTTGAGGAATTTCACCGCCGCATGACGGCCGCCGCGCAAGCGACTGTCGGCTCCGATTACGAATTGGTCTTGCTCAACGACGGTTCCACCGATCGCACCTGGGCGATCATGGCCGATCTGGTGCGCCGCGATCCGCACGTGGTGGCGATCAATCTTTCGCGCCGTCACGGCCATCAGCTGGCGATTACCGCCGGCCTCTACACCTGCCGTGGCGAGCGTATTCTGACCATTGACGCCGATTTGCAGGATCCGCCCGAATTGCTCGGCGAGATGTGGCGGTTGATGCAGAGCGCCGATGCCGACGTGGTCTACGGCCTTCGCCGCGAGCGGCAGGGCGAAGGCGTACTCAAGCGCGGCTCCGCGGCGTTGTTCTATCGGCTGATGCAGCGTGTCGGCTACGCCGACCTGCCGGTTGATGCCGGCGATTTCCGTCTGATGACGCGCCGGGTGCTGGATATTCTCAACAGCATGCCGGAGCAGCATCGCTTCATCCGCGGCATGGTGAGCTGGATCGGACTCCGTCAGGTGCCGATCGCCTACGATCGGGCGCCGCGTCACGCCGGCGAAAGTCATTATCCGCTGACGAGAATGATCGGGCTTGCTTTCGATGCGTTGACGTCGTTCTCGATCATGCCGCTGCGGCTGGCGTCCTATCTCGGGCTCATTCTCGGGGTTTTGAGTATTCTGGCGCTTGGTTACACGCTGGGCAGTTGGGCGCTCGGCCGCGTCGTCGAGGGCTGGACCAGCTTGTTGACCGTGGTGTTGATCCTCGGCTCGACCCAACTCATTTTGTTCGGCCTGCTCGGCGAATATGTCGGGCGCATGTACCTGGAGACCAAGCGGCGGCCGCTGTTCGTCATCGATCAGGTTCTCACCCAGCAGGTCCCGGCGGCCGGGCAACATGATGCAGCGCGCGAGCGCGCGAGCATTCCCGGCGACGTCGGTTAGGTTTGCGTAAGCAAAAGGCCCGGGATTTCTCCCGGGCCTTCGCATTTCCATCGCGTCGATGGACTGATTAGAAGTCCATCCCGCCGCCACATCGAAGTCGGCTGCTGCCGACTTCGATCACTTCAAGAAGCAGGTGGCGGCTTTCGATGGGCTTCCGTTAGAAGTCCATCCCGCCGCCACATCGAAGTCGGCTGCTGCCGACTTCGATCACTTCAAGAAGTCACGGCGTTTTGGAATGGATTTCGTTTTAGAAATCCATTCCACCGCCGCCCGGCGGCATGGCCGGCATGGAGTCTTTCCTCTTCGGCAGTTCGGCCACCATCGCCTCAGTGGTGATGAGGAGGCCGGCGACCGAAGATGCGCCTTGCAGAGCCTGACGCACGACCTTGGTCGGGTCGATGATGCCCTTCTTCACCATGTCGACGTATTCGCCGCCCTGGGCGTCGAAGCCGTAGCCATAGTTCGAGTTCTCCAGGATCTTGCCGACAATGACGGAGCCGTCTTCACCGGCATTGGTGGCGATCTGGCGGGCCGGAGCTTGCAGCGCCTTGCGCACGATCTCGACGCCGGTCTTCTGGTCGTCGTTGTGCGTGCGCACCTTCTTGAGCGCCTCGCTGGCGCGCAGCAGCGCGACGCCGCCGCCCGGGAGAACGCCTTCCTCGACCGCGGCCCGGGTCGCATGCATCGCGTCATCGACGCGATCCTTGCGCTCCTTCACCTCGATCTCGGTGGCGCCGCCGACGCGGATTACCGCGACGCCGCCGGCGAGCTTGGCAAGCCGCTCTTGCAGCTTCTCACGGTCGTAGTCCGAGGTGGTCTCCTCGATCTGCGCCTTGATCTGGCTGATGCGGTCCTCGATGTCCTTCTTCTTGCCACCGCCGTTGACGATCGTGGTGTTTTCCTTGTCGATCATCACCTTCTTGGCTTTGCCGAGCATGGCGATCGTGACGTTCTCGAGCTTGATGCCCAGATCTTCACTGATCGCCTGGCCGCCGGTGAGGACGGCGATGTCCTGCAACATGGCCTTGCGGCGATCGCCGAAGCCCGGCGCTTTCACCGCGGCGACTTTGAGGCCGCCGCGCAGCTTGTTGACCACGAGCGTGGCCAGCGCCTCGCCTTCCACGTCCTCGGCGACGATCAGAAGCGGCTTGCCGGTCTGCACGACTGCCTCCAGCAGCGGGAGCAGTTCGTTCAGCGCCGAGAGCTTCTTCTCGTTGATGAGGATGTAGGGGTCTTCCATTTCAACGCGCATCTTGTCCGCGTTGGTGATGAAGTAGGGCGAGATATAGCCGCGGTCGAACTGCATGCCTTCGACGACGTCGAGCTCGGTCTCGAGGCTTTTCGCCTCTTCCACCGTGATCACGCCTTCGTTGCCGACCTTTTCCATCGCCTTGGCGAGGTAGTCGCCGATTTCTTTGTCGCCGTTGGCGGAGATGGTGCCGACCTGAGCGATTTCGGCGTTCGAGGTGACCTTCTTGGAGTTCTTCTTGAGCTCCTCGACGACGGTCTCGACCGCGAGGTCGATGCCGCGCTTGAGGTCCATCGGGTTCATCCCGGCGGCAACCGCCTTGGAACCTTCTTTGACGATCGCGGCGGCAAGCACCGTTGCGGTCGTGGTGCCGTCACCGGCGATGTCGGAGGTCTTCGAGGCGACCTCGCGGACCATCTGTGCGCCCATGTTCTCGAACTTGTCCTCAAGCTCGATTTCCTTGGCGACGGTGACGCCGTCCTTGGTGATGCGGGGAGCGCCGAACGACTTGTCCAGCACGACGTTGCGGCCTTTGGGGCCGAGCGTCACGCGCACCGCATTGGCGAGAATGTCGACGCCGCGCAACATCTTATCGCGCGCATCGACCGAGAATCTGACTTCCTTGGCAGCCATTTTTATCTACTCCGTTTGATATGTTTTGTGGGCGTTGAGCGTCACGCGGCCTTCCTCTTGGCCACCGGCTCGTCGAGCACGCCCATGATGTCTGACTCCTTCATGATCAGGAGTTCCTGACCGTCGATCTTGACCTCGGTGCCCGACCATTTGCCGAACAGCACGCGGTCGCCGACCTTGATGTCGATCGGGATGAGCTTGCCGTTCTCGTCGCGGCCACCCGGGCCGACGGCGGTGACTTCGCCCTGCGAGGGCTTTTCCTTGGCGGTGTCGGGGATGATGATGCCGCCGGTGCTCTTCTCCTCGGCATCGATGCGCTTGACGACGACGCGGTCGTGAAGCGGACGAAACTTCATGGTATCCTCCTAGGATATTGAATTGGCTAGAGTTTTTAGATCTGAACGATCCCTTCGGGTCTCCCCTCGTTGATCGCTTGACTGCGACATGGGGCGAAAAAATCGGCCCGCAAGAGGCGTCGGCAGATTTTTTAGCACTCGACTTCGGCGATTGCCAACAATCTTCCAGCGGTGGCTATAACCTTGACAAAGCAACCGAAAATATGGTAGTATAATCAACGCGTTGCGGGATTAACCTCAGCTGCGATTTCTGGATTTTCGCAGCAAAATCAAAAGATTATGGCGATGACCCGACCCGAATACGCTGGCGCGCCCGACAGCGAGGGAACCGCCGAGATGATTGATGCGGGCCGCAAAGCCTTGGCTAACAGGACCGAGCCTGACGCCTCGGTTTATTCAATTTCATTTCATGATCTGGCGGCGGCTTATAGAGCCATGCGCCACCTTGAACCCAAAGCGCAGATCGCTCCCTAGCGCGATTGTTGTTTGGCGAGATCGTGTGAACAGACAGAATCGAGAAAAAGCAGTGCGGCGACAAGAGTCGGAACAATATCCCGACGCGTGGTCGCGGTTCGAGCGCGCAGTGGATGTTGTCGCTAAATCACCACCTCAGCACAAAACCAAAAGCCGCCCGCAGCGGAAGCAAATCAAGAAAAGGAAACCCGGCAAATAGGCCTGCTCTAGTGGAGCGGATTTAACATTCGCTACCCCCCTAGCGGCAGCCTCGTGAAGCGAATGTCAAATCCAAAGCTCCACTAAGACTCATATTTGCTAGTGGTCCTTTTGATTCTAACATTCGCATGAGAAGCTGCCGAATACGGATGCGAATGTTAGAATCGGACCACTAGAGTGGTCCAATTCTAACATTCGCATTCGGCGTTCGATTTGCGAACACTCGCGGCTTTCATGACCGCCGCGCCGGCGGGCTACTACTTCAGCTTGTCGGCGTGTCGGTTCTCTAGTTAAATCGCGCCAAACACGGATAAGGCCACAGTCGCTCGGCGCGGTCGTGCTGCGCCGGCAGAGGGAGAAACGGCCCATGAAAGTCACGATGTTTCATTTCATGCCCTACCGCGACCTGCCGGAGGACTTTCCCGGCAAGTTGCCGTCGGCCTGGGTCGATGCGCCGTGGTGGGAATACGGCGACGCCAATAAAGTCACCGACTATTACAATTGGTCGATCGATGAGCTGATGCTTGCCGCCAAGCTTGGCTTCGACGCCATTGGCACCAACGAGCATCATCAGAATCCGTACGGATTCATGTGCAACCCGAATTTGTTCGGCGCGATGCTCGCCAGGCTGACCCGCGACCAGGGATTGGATCAGGTCGCGCTTTTGCAACTTGGCGCCACCATCTCGTCGTCGCCGCCGGTCCGCCTCGCCGAGGAATACGCGGTGATCGATTGTCTGAGCGGCGGCCGCCTGATTGCCGGCCTGCCGACCGGCCTCGGCAACGACGTCTCGGTCAGCAACGGCATCACGCCGATGGAGCACCGCGAACGCTGGCGGGAGGGTGTCGACTTCATCCTGAAAGCATGGACGGCGAAGGAGTTCTTCGCCTGGAACGGCAAATACACGCAGCTGCCGAAAGTGAATCTGTGGCCGCGTCCGGTGCAGGATCCGCATCCGCCGGTGGTGATACCGGGCGCCGCCAGCTCGTCGACGTGGGATTATTGCCACGAGCGCAACTTTCCCTACGCCTATCTGAGTTATTTCGGCGGCAAGTCCGCCTACAACGTCATGGACCGGTTTTGGGAGCGGGCGGCCGCCAAGGGCCGCGACGCCAATCCCTATCGCGCCTCGTTTCTCCAGATCGTCGGCGTCGCCGAAACCGATCGCAAGGCGGAGGAAATGTTCGCCAAGCACGTCGAATATTTTTATCACAAGCTGCTGCATCTGCCGCTCTACTACATCAACCCGCCGGGTAACGCCGACTACAAGAGTCTGCTGAACATCCTGATGTCGGGAACCAACATGCTGCAGATCGGCGACTTCACCACCGACCTGAAGCTGCTGTCAGCCAAGGACATGATCGAGAAGGAATTCGTCGTCGTGGGCAGTCCCGCGACGGTGCGCGATAAGCTCGAAGCGATGGCCAAACGCCTCAATATCGGCCACCTCATGGTCGCGCTGCAGTTTGGCTCGATGCCGCATGATTTGACCAACAACAATATCGAATTGTTCGCCCGCGAGGTTCTCCCGCATCTGCAAAAGCTCTGGGAAGATCAGCCGTGGGAGAACCACTGGTGGCCGAAGAAATTGCGCAAGCGGCCAGCCCGCCAGCGCGAGATGGCGACGGCCTGATTGAAGCGCTCTGCCGACTTAAACAACCCGTTCAACGCGTTTGGATGTGAACCATGGTCACCGCTACCGTGAAGACGATCCCGGTCCGTCACTGCGATTTCGAAGCCAAGGTCAAAACCGCCGGCAGCGGTCCGCCGCTGGTCTACTTGCATGCGGCGGGCGGGCCGATCTGGGACCCTTTCGTGGAGGGACTGTGCGAGCACTACACCGTCTATGCTCCGCATCATCCCGGCACCGGCGAAACTGCGCGCGACGCAATCCGTTCGGTCGACAATTTGTGGGATCTGGTTTTGATCTACGAGGAAATCTTCGACGCGCTCAATCTAAAATCGGTGCCGGTGATCGGGACGTCGTTCGGCGGCATGATGGCATGCGAGTTCGCCGCGCACCGTCCCGAACGGGTCAGCAAAATGGTGGTCCTCGATCCGATTGGCCTCTGGCGCGATGATCTGCCCGTTGCGTCGTACATGCTGATGCCGCCGGAACGGTTGGTTGCGACGCTTTACAAGCACCTCGATTCCCCGGCGGTGCAAGCGGCGCTGCAAATGCCGAGCGACCCGAAGGAGGTGGCGGTTGCGACCGCTGATCTGGTCTGGGCTCTCGGCGCGACCGGCAAATTCGTCTGGCCGATTCCCGACAAGGGCCTGAAAAAGCGCATGCATCGCATCAAGGCGCCAACGCTGATCGTCTGGGGCGAAGATGACGCTCTGGTTTCCTCGCTCTACGCCAAGGAATTTGCCGCTCGCATCGCCAATTCGCGGATCGAGATCATCAAGGACTGCGGACACGTGCCGCAAGTGGAGCGGCTCGAAATCCTCAAGCCAATGGTGGAAAAATTTCTGAGCGCGTGACGGCGGCCGAAAGCCGCCTTTAGCCTTCGCAGACGGCGTCTTCGATGAAATCCGCGTGCTGAAGCCGCGTGAATTCGATCGCAAAGCCCTCATCGAGATGACGCACCACGCGGCCCTGGACCTTGCCGAGCGTGATGAGCGCGCCGATTGGCGGCCGGTGCTCGGTGGCGACGCCGGCGCCGGATTGTGATACGTCGATGATACGGCAACTGACGTTGACGCCGTTCGGCAAGATCAGACGGCTGATTGGATTGCGCGGCGTGAAGCGGCCGTGGCGGCGGTCTTCCGGCGAAGCGAGGAGATGGCGATTGGCGAGCCAGGTAAGCTGCGCGGCGAGCTTGTCGCGCTTGCGCGACGTCGACGAAATCGTCATCGCAAAGCCGTTCTGGAACGTTCGCGCGACGTGGCCCTCAAGCCGGCCCAAATGATCGACATACGCAATGATGCGTTCGCCGGGCTGGCCGCTGACCGGCGCAAGCAAGGCAATGCCTCCCGGCGACATGTTGACGACTTGGCAGGGGAATTCGCGCCGATCCTGCAACATATAGCGGCCGAGCAGGTCGACGCGCACGCGCTGATGGCGGCGGCGCTCTTCATTGAGCGGCCGTATCGCCGATTTTGGTAGAGGTAACGCCATGCGCGTGGGTGCCCTGCGTCGCTTACAGGCAGCCTAGGCAGGCGATGTTAACGCTGCGTTAGTCGCGATTGGTAACCCTTTACGGTTGTACCGTCGCTCAAGCGGCGTTCGGCCCTTCTCCCTCTTTGAGACGGCTGTCCCGGAGAATGTTTGCCTTGCCACCTTCAATGACCGTCAGATCGCGGCGTCCGCGCGGCGCCATGAACCGCGGCAGCAGGCGTTTTTCCTGTGCGGCGCCGACGTGACGGCGGCCGCCGAGTGTTAAAGGGCCGATCGGGCTTGAGCCCAACCACGGCGGCGCCTTCAGCGGCGCCAGCACGCCTATGGTGCGCGCGAAAATTGGGCGGCGGATGCCGAGCGGCAACAGCAGCAGTTCGAGATCGATCGGATCGCCGCTTGCGTTCTGCGCCGTGACGCCGGCGACCGTGCCGGTACATTCATCGGACAGAATCGACACCAGGCTGGTGACGATCGACTTGCTTTCGGCGCCCCAGAGATTGAGGAAGGATTCGCCTTTGAGCTCGCGGCCGAACAAGGCGCACATCCGCGTGCCCGCGAGGCGTACCGGATGGCCGGCATTACGGTCGAGCGCAAGGATGAAGGCGTCGCTGAGCGCGCCCCGAATTGCGCTGGGCTCGATTTCGGCACGCTCCGGCGCCGGTCGTGTACCGCGCCTTTCTTCCCAATACGCATAAAGCTCACGACTTGCGGCGTGTTTCATTATTGACGCTCCCGCACGCGCCTTCCCCCTGCCGCACATTCTGTCCCCGATTGGGACAGCGGACGCAGAGCTTTGCCGTGCAGTGACCGACTGAGCAGGGCGCATGCCGCGGGCGGCCCGCTGCGCCGGGCGGCGGCGTCAACCGTCGGTTAATGTTAAGAAACAGTTGACGTTGGCGATGGTCGGCCGTCCGCTTAAGTTCGCGGCTACCAACGTTCACGCGCTGCCGTCGATGGCTCCTCGGCAGCGTCTGCAACTACGGGAGGCGAGGGATGTGACCGACGCCGAGCGATCCCGGTCCCCGAGATTTCCGGTGTCGAGCGCGTAACCCGCGCAGGCTGCAAAAGGGAGGACGAAATGTCCTCCCTTTTGTTTTTTTGTCGCGGCGCGGTTCACGCGTGCCGCTTGCCGTGAACGCGCTCGCGGCCTATCTGGTCACGGTGATTCAACCCAAAGAACCGATGTTCAACGTGCCGCCGGCGGTGCTGGCGACGGTGGCCGTGCTCGTCGCCGTGCATGCGGTGCGCGCTTTGCTGTTGAGCAACGAACAGGACCTGCAGCTATTGCTGACCTTTGCCTTCATCCCGGCGCGTTACGGCACCCATGTCGTCGCCCGCGAACTCCCGGGCGGCTTCGGCGCGGATTTGTGGACGTTTTTCACCTACGCCTTTCTGCACGCCGACCTTCTCCATATCGCTCTCAATTTGGCGTGGCTGTTGCCTTTCGGCACGGCGCTGGCGCGCCGCTTCGGGCCATGGCGCTATACGTTGTTCATGCTCGTCGTCGCTGCGGCCGGCGCGTTCGCGCATCTGATCAGCCATCCGGGCGCATCGGTGCCGATGATCGGTGCGTCGGCGGCGATCTCCGGCGCGATGGCGGCGGCGCTACGGTTTGTTTTTCAGCAGGGCGGTCCGCTTGGGATTTGGCGCGGCGGGCAGGGTAGCGACGCCTATCGGGTGCCGGCAACCTCGGTGCTGCGCACATTGCGCGACCCGCGGTTTCTGATGTTTGTCGGTGTCTGGTTCGGGTTGAACGCCTTGTTCGGTCTTGGCTCGATTCCGATCGGCGGCGAGCAGGGACAGGAGATCGCCTGGCAGGCGCATATCGGCGGCTTTGTCGCCGGCTTCTTTCTGTTCAGCGCCTTTGATCCGGTCGGCGGCCAAAGGAAATTCGACGCCGGGCCGAACGGCTAGTGATCCAATTCTAACATTTGCATCCGTGTTCGGCAGCTTCTCAGGCGAATGTTAGAATTGGACCACTAGCAGGCTGTTGAAGAAATAGCTCGTCTGTCAGGTTGGCTCGTGATTCAATCTCCTTTTTTGGGAGGCTGATTTGCGCGGGACTGACGAGAGAACGGGATCG
>Ga0307374_10012213_pt1 | contig 12087 bp, 8 predicted proteins | sample OX3MG_FD_202532 | JGI IMG/M metagenome (GOLD analysis project Ga0307374, IMG submission 202532) | Soil microbial communities from Risofladan, Vaasa, Finland - OX-3 | ecosystem: Environmental > Terrestrial > Soil > Coastal area > Acid sulfate soil | place: Finland: Risofladan, Vaasa | collected...
TGGCGCAGCTCGTGCTTCATGCACAGCCAGACGCCGGTCAGGTTCACCGAGAGCACCCGGTTCCAGTCCTCGAATGAGTAGTCGGCGGTCGAGGCGGAGGCCCCGCCGATCCCGGCGTTGTTGAACGCGCAGTCGTGGCGCCCGTAGCGCTCGACGGTGGCCCGAACCATCCTCTCGACGTCGCCGGGGAGCGAGACGTCAGCACGGACGAAGTCGGCTTCACCGCCGGCAGCTTGGATACGCCTGGCCGTCTCCTCGACGGTGTCCGCGACGTCCGCCGCCACGACCCGCGCGCCTCCCGGGCAAAGGCCAGCGCCGCCGCCCGGCCGATCCCGGAGCTCGCGCCGGTCACGAGCGCGACCTTACCATCGAGCGTTCCCATCAGTATTCCCCTTCACGTGGCGACCACTCAAAGCAGTTCTCGCAGCTACCGTTCGGACCTCAGCCCCTTCAGTGGGCTTCGTCCTCTAGCGCGGCGGCTTGAGCCCCGCGCGCATGCTCTGCATGCCCGGAGCCGACTCGGCGTTCCGCCGATTCCTCTGCAAATCGCCCTACCGCGACGTGCCCGCCGTTTTCGATCCCCTCACCGGCGCCACACCTGCCGCGCTGGCGGAAAAAGTCTCCCGATGGTTGTCTCGGGCGGCGACGCCGTCCGGCTGTCGGGAACCCGACGCCGATGACCATGCTGAGCTGGCGAACTCCGGCTGGGATTCCAGGCCTGCCGGGAACCACAGTTCCCCTCAGTCGCTGGTGGACTCCCCGCCGAGCGGCACATTGTCGATGAGACGGGTAGCGCCGACACGCGCGGCCACCAACAACACCGCTGGGCGGTCGACCACCGTCAACTCGACGAAGTCCGCGGCGTCGGCCAGACTGACGTACTCGGGCACGACGTTGGGATCGGCAGCCAGCATCTCCTCAACGGCATGGCGCAGCCGGCCCGCATCGCGCTCTCCCGCGCAGTGGAGCGCTCGCGCCCGAAACAGGCCGCGACTCAGGGCCAGCGCCGAGTGCCGGTCACCCTCGGACAGGTAGACGTTGCGACTGCTCAGGGCCAGCCCGTCGTCGTCCCGCACGGTCGGCACGGCGACGATGTCCAGCGGCAGGCAGAGGTCGGCGACCATACGCCGCACCACCGCCACCTGCTGCGCGTCCTTCTGGCCGAAGTAGGCCCGCGCCGGTTTGGCAAGACCGAACAGGCGCGCGACGACCGTGGCCATCCCACGGAAGTGTCCGGGTCGGGCGGCACCCTCGAGCCGCTCGGTCAACCCCTCGACCTCGATCCAGCTGGAGAACCCCGACGGGTACATCTCCGCGACCGATGGAAGAAAGGCCAGCTCGGCGCCGCCGTCGCGCAGCAGCGTCAGGTCGCGCTCGGGATCACGGGGGTAGCGGGCAAGGTCGTCCTCTGGACCGAACTGCGCCGGGTTGACGAATACGCTGACGGCGACCTGGTCGTTCTCGGCGGCGGCCCGGCGCACCAGGGCCAGGTGGCCGTCGTGCAAGTAGCCCATCGTCGGCACCAAGCCGACCGTACCCTCGATCGTGCGACGCCATGCCCGGAGGTCGGCGACCGTTTCAACGACCTCCATCGCCACGTCCCTCGACGGTGCCCTCCCTGCGTCGACTCCGGCTCAGCGCGGCCACCGCGTCCGGATCGACACCCTTCGGCAGGCGAAAGCTCTCCGCTTCGCCGGGGAATTCACCGGTTCGCACATCTGCGGCGTAGCGCTCGACGGCGTCCCGCATCAGCTCGCCCAGCTCGACGTAGGCCCGCGCGTGCTTGGGGATGCGCCCGGGGATCAGGTGCAGCAGGTCGCTGATGATCTGTACCTGGGCGTCGCAGTCCGGACCCGCTCCGATGCCGATCGTCGGGATGTCCAGCGACTCGGTAACGACTCTGGCAACCGGCGCGGGCACCGTCTCCAGCACGAGCGCGAAGATTCCCGCCTGCTGGAGCTCGAGCGCGTCGGAGAGCAATCGTTCGATGGCGTCCATGCTCCGAGCCTGGACCTTGAACCCGCCGAGCTGGTGGACCGACTGCGGCGTCAGACCGAGGTGGCCCATCACCGGGATTCCGGCTGCGGCCAGCCGCGCGACCGTCGGCGCCACCGATGCGCCGCCTTCGAGCTTGACGCCCTGCGCGCCGCCCTGCTGGATCAGGCGACCGGCGTTGCGCAGCGCGTCTTCCGGGCCGACCTGATAGCTCAGGAACGGCATGTCGGCCACGATGAACGCGCGCTGCGAACCCCGCACGACCGCCTGAGTGTGGTGCAGGATCACGTCGACGGTCACCGGCAGCGTCGTCTCGTAGCCAAGCACCACCATCCCCAGGGAGTCGCCGACCAGCAGGAGCGGGATGCCGGCCTCGTCCAGCACGCGGGCCGTGGCGTAGTCGTAGGCCGTGAGCATCACGAAGCGTTCGCCATGACGCTTGAAGTCCCGCAGGTCCTGGACGGTCACGCGCATGTCGGCACCCTCTCCTCCGAACGATGTCCAACCACTGGCAGGTTCCTGGGCGCGCACAGTCGCCCACCCGGGCCCTCAGGCCCACGTACCTCACGCAGAGGTCGGCGGGTTCCCGAGCGCCGCGGCGATGGCGCGCACCACGTCGTCGTCCTGGTCGGGCAGGACGGTCCGCGCGTCAACCAGCAGCCGGCCATCCTCGACCCGGGGCATCAGCGCCGGCCGGCCGCCGCGCAGGCGCGCGGCGAGCGCGTCGAGCCTCAGGCCATGCCGCGCTGCCGCGGCCTCATCGATCGCCAGCGCCCGGCTCTCCAGCGTCTCCCCTGGCAGCGACCCGCCGCCGACCGCGGACTGCGACGCGACGACCGCCAGGGGACCGGCGGCGCGGAGCCCGTCCGCCCAGTCCCGGCAGCGCGCCTCGAGCGCCTCGGTGCTGGAAGCGATCATGCGCCAGATCGGCACCGTCTCGGTGACGTCGCCCCGCAGGTAATGCCGCAGAGTCGCCGCGACGCCGGCCAGCGCGGTCTTGTCGGACCGCACCGCGCGCGCCAGCGGGTGCGCCGCGATCCGCCGCACCAGGTCTGCCCTGCCGACCACGATTCCCGCCTGCGGGCCGCCCAGCAGCTTGTCCCCCGAGAAGCAGACGACGTCGACACCCGCCGCCAGGCTTTCACCCACGGTTGGCTCGTGGACCAGGCCTAACCGCGCCGTATCGATCAGCGCGCCGCTGCCCAGGTCCTCGATCAGGACCAGGCCGAAGCGCTGGGCCAGCTCGGCCAACTCGCCGAGCTCCGGTTGCGCCGTGAAACCGATGATGCGGAAGTTGCTCCAGTGGACCGTCAGGAGCGCCGCGGTCGTCTCGGAGATGGCCGCCTCGTAGTCGCGCGCGTAGGTCCGGTTGGTCGTGCCGACCTCGACCAGCCGCGCGCCGCTCTGCGCCATCACCTCCGGCACGCGAAAGCCGCCGCCGATCTCGACCGCCTGCGAGCGCGACAGGACTACCTCTCGCCCGGCGCAGAGCGCGCTCAGCACGAGGAGGACGGCGGCGGCATTGTTGTTGACGACCAGCGCCGCCTCGGCCCCGGTGAGGGCGTTCAAAAGGCGCGTGACCTCGGACATCCGCCCGCCGCGCCGTCCGGAGTCGATCTCGAGCTCCAGCGGGGTGTAACGGGTCGCCGCCTCAGCCATCGCCCGGGCCGTTTCGGCGCTCACCGGAGATCGCCCCAGGTTGGTGTGGACGATCACGCCGGTCGCGTTGATCACCGGGAACAGGCGCGGCTGCCCCAGGAGCTCGAGCGCGCGCCGCACTTCGGCGATGACCGCGCCCGGATCGGCGGTCGAATCGCCGGCCAGCAGTGCCGCGCGGGTGCGCTCGACCACACGCTGGGCCACCGCTATGACGATGTCGGACCTGATCCCTTCGGCCGCAACGACGACCTCAGGGTGGCCTGCGATCGACGCGACGGAGGGCAGACGGCGTAGCGCGTCACGATTCACGGTGGCGTTTCGCTGCTTCACGCCGGCGCTACCTCCTGTCGGGACCCACCCTCACCGCATCATAGCATCGCCGGTGATGGGTTTCGGCAGGGCAGCTGAGTGCCACGCACGACAACAAAAGAGGGGCGGCAGCTGCCGCCCCTCTTGGTCTGGTCGGGGAGAGAGGATTTGAACCTCCGACCTCCGCGTCCCGAACGCGGCGCGCTAACCGGGCTGCGCTACTCCCCGAGCAGTGGGAGTGTACCAGATGGCACTGCTCGACGGCAACCACTCGTGCTCCCCGCTCTCCTGCTCCATGTTCCCGTGCGCGCGACTCCCGGATCGGCCCATGGTAGACTTTGTCGCGGGCCACCTGCCTCAGGCCCCGCGATCGTGCCCGCGTAGCTCAGGGGATAGAGCCGGGGCGTCCTAAGCCCTGTGGTCGGGGGTTCGAGTCCCTCCGCGGGCGCTACAGGCCCGCCGCGTGCGGTACGGTCGGTCCCAGACTCCGGCGACGGGGCGGCGGGTTGCGGGTACTTGAAGGAGGCAGCGATGGATGTCCAGATCAAGACCAAGAACCTTCGTCTGACCGACTCGCTGGACGCCTACATCCGAAGCCGCGTCGCCAAGCTCGATCGCATCGAGGAGCGCGTGGTCGACGCCAAGTTCGAGGTTCACCCCGAGCACAACCGCACCGGCGGCGAGCAGATCGTCGCTCAGTTCACCATCGCGACCAGAGACTCCGTCCTGCGCACCGAAGAGAAAAACCACGACCTCCACACCGCGATCGACCTGGCCGTCGATCGTATGTCCCGCCAGATCAAGCGCTTCCACGACAAGCGGGTCTTCGCGCGTCGTCGCCGCAGTCAGTTGCTGGCCGAGCAGTCATCGGACGCGCTCGTGAGCCCCAACGGCGCGCTCCCGGGCGAGGCCTCGGAGGACGGCGAGGACGAGATCCCCGTGTCGGAGCTGGTTCGGCGCAAGCGCTTCAAGATCCAGCCGATGTCGGAAGAGGAAGCCGTCGAGCACATGGAGCTCCTCGGACACGACTTCTACGTCTTCTTCAATCCCGACGAAGCCCAGATCAACATCCTCTACCGGCGCCGGGACGGTCAATACGGGCTGCTCCAACCAGACCTTATCTGATGCCAGTCCGAGCGTAGGCTATCGTCCGGCTCAGCGGGATCTGATCGACGGCTCGAGACGCACCGCCGGAGGCACCCGGCAGGTGCTTCGGTATGATCTAGCGCCCGAAACACGGCCAATCTCCGCGTTCCGGAAGGCCGCGTCCGTGCCACCGGCGTATAATCGATGAGTTTGGACCGACGCGGCCCTTAAAACGCCACGGCCCGGCGCGTTGGCGGGAATACGGCGGCGGATGTCGTTGTCCTAGGCTGCTGAGAGCCAACGCCGCGGCGCGTGCTCTGCTGCTTGTTGGCCTACGCCGGGAAACCGAGCCCGGGGACGGCCGGCCGCGCGGTAAGCCGGTCCGTGCGGGCAGGCTTCGTGCGCGGAGCGGTGAGCCAAGGAGACGACGGGAGCCGGACGCGGTGCGTGCCGGCCAGGGAGGGACAGCCACCAGGCGTGTACGGCATGCAGAATTCGCCAACCCGGCCGTTGTTCATTCCATCCGCGGTCGAGCGTGTAGCGATGATATCTGTCCACACCTCCCCGTTCGCACCGCTTGGAGGGCGCGACACCGGCGGCCTGAACGTCTACGTGCAGGAGTTGAGCCGGCACCTCGCACAGCGCGGCGTCGGCGTCGACGTCTTCACGCGACGGACGGACCGGCAGTCGCCGGCCATCACTCAGGTCGAGGATGGCGTCCGCCTGATCCAGGTCGAGGCGGGACCGCCCGAGCCACTCCCCAAGGACGCGCTCTTCTGCCACCTGCCGGAGTTCGCCACCGATATGGCGTACTTCGCCATCAAGCACGGCGTACGTTACGATGCGGTCCACGCGCACTACTGGCTGTCGGGCTGGGCGGGCCACCTCGTGCAGCGCTACTGGGACGTGCCCCTGGTCATGATGTTCCACACCCTGGCGCATCTCAAGAACGCCGTGGCCACCGGGAGCCACCGCGAGACGACGCTGCGGCTGCAGGTGGAGCGCCGCCTGGCGGAGCTCGCGGATGCCGTCGTCGCCGCCAATCCCGACGAGCGCACGGAGATCATTCGCCGGCTGAACGCACAGCCCGCGGCGGTGCACACCGTGCCCCTCGGCGTCGATCTCAATCGCTTCCGGCCGGACGACTCACGCGCCGCGAGACGCGCCCTGGGCCTGCCCGACGGTCCGCTGGTGCTCTACGTCGGGCGCATCGACCCGGTCAAGGGGATCGACACCTTGCTGGAGGCATTCACCCGGCTCGTTGACCAGCGGACCTGGCCCGAGCACCCCCCGCGTCTGGTCTTCGTCGGCGGCCTGATGCAGGACGGTGCTGACGGCGCCGTAATGGACGCCGAACTCTCGGCGCTCACCGCGCGCGCTGCCGCGCTCGGCCTCGGCGACTCGGTGCTGTTCCATGGCGCGCAGTTGCGCGAGCGCCTCCCGCTGTACTACAACGCCGTCGACGTCTGCGCCGTCCCCTCACGTTACGAGTCGTTCGGTCTCGTAGCCGTCGAGGCTATGGCATGTGGCACGCCGATCGTGGCATCCGACGTCGGCGGGCTGCGCTTCTCGGTCGAGGACGAGGTGTCGGGTCTGCTGGTGCCGCACTCCGATCCGCTGGCCCTGGCCGACGCGCTTGCGCGGGCACTCACCGACCACTCCCTGAGGTCTCGCATGAAGGTCGGCGCTCGGCAGGCTGCGGTACGCTTCTCCTGGCAGGCGGTCACCAGCGCCGTCCTGCGCATCTACGAGGATCTGACGCCGGCTGGGCGGATTGGGCTGGACGTCGCCCAGGAGATCTACGCGTCCTGACCCGAGCAGAACCTCGCTCGGGCCGGCGCGACGACTCGAGTTCGAGGAGAGGTGCGAGACCGACATGCCCGCCGTGATTGACCCCCACGTCTGCGATCGTCACTTCGCCGGCTGCTTCCCGGCTCGCATGTGCCCACAGCACGCGTTCTCCTATGACGCCGCGCACGACCTGGTAGTGATCGACAGCGACCTGTGCGGCGCCTGCCCGGGCCCCTGCATGAACTTCTGCGACCGGTACGCCATCCGCTATGCCGCCGACCCGGACGAGTTCACGGTCCTGCGGGACAAGACTCTGGGCGTTCTGTCGGACGCCGACGCCGCGGCGGAGCTTCAGCGACGCAAGCAGGAGCGTGAGGCCGCCGAGCAGGCCGCTGCGCCCGAGCCGGCCGTCGTCGTGGCCACGGACGCGACCTTCGACGAGGTCGTGCTGCGCTCCGACCTCCCGGTGATGGTCGACTTCTGGGCGACCTGGTGCGGGCCCTGCAAGATGATGGCGCCCGTGTTCGAGGCGCTGGCGGAGCAATATCGCGGGCTCATTCGTTTCGCCAAGGTCGACGTCGACGCATCGCCCGTGCTCGCCTCGCGCTATCGCGTGCAGAGCATCCCGACACTGGCGTTCTTCTGGCAGGGCAACCTGGTTGACGCGTTTGCCGGTGCCGTCCCGGAGGCAGAGCTGCAGTCGGTCGCGTACGAGTTCCTGGCCGCGGTCCGCCAGATGGAACAGGCGCAGCCGGGCGTGCCCGGCCAGAACCACCCCGCGTGAGCCGGACGTGACCGCGTTCCGGGTCGAGCCAGACGTCTTCGACGCATTCCCCGCGGCCCGCTTCGCCGCGGTCATCGCTCGTGGCATCGACAACCGGCGCGGCTCCGACGAAGCGGCCGCGCGCCTCGCCGCGGCGGTCGAGGCGACCCGGCAGGCCTTTGCCGGGATGGATCCCAAGGTTCTTCCCGCCATCGGCGTCTGGCGCGAGGCTTTCGGCGCGCGGGGCTGGACGCCGAGCAAGTACTTCAGCTCGATCGAGGCGCTGGTGCGTCGGATTTCCCGGGGCGGCGATCTCCCCAGCATCAACCCGGCCGTGGACCTCGCGAACTCGGTCTCGCTGCGGCGGCTGGTGCCGATCGGTGCCCACGACCTCGGCTCCGCGACCCAGGGCATCGTCGTGCGTCTGGCGGCGCCCGAGGATCGCTTCCGGCCGATGGGCGATGGCCCCGATGAGACGCCGGACCCCGGTGAGATCGTCTACGCCAGCGGCCTGGACGTGCGCACGCGGCGCTGGGTCTGGCGCCAGAGCCGTACCGGACTCGTGACCGCGACCACGCGCGACGTCCTGTTCCCCATCGACGGCTTCGACCCCGTCACCGGAGACGCGGTTCGTGCCGCCGCTGCGGAGCTCGCGGACCTTGTCCCGACGCTGCTGGGTGGCAGCGCGCACGTCTACCACATCGACCCGGAGCATCCGTCCGCCGATTAGCGCGGCCGAGCTGCGGACCGGCGGCCGAATGTGTCCACGCAAGCAGACGAGGCGCGATTCAGCGCGCCTCGTCTGGTCAAGATCGGCCTGTCGGCCTGCGCGAGCCGGCTTCGCCACCTGGCTCCGATAGCGCGAGAGTCAGCCCCGCGCCGCCGCCGCCCGCTTCACCGCGGCCGGCGCGCCGTGACAGTTCTTGTACTTCTTCCCACTGCCACAGGGACACGGGTCGTTCCGGCCGATCTTCCGCTCGGACTTCTTCCGCACGGTGCCCTGCTCGGCCGGATGGTTGGTGAAACCGGGCTGGATCACCGGCCGGATCAGTGCCGGCGTCGGGCGGGCCGTGTAGATGAGATGGGCGACATCGTACTCGATGTTCTGCAGCAGCTGCTGGAACGCCTGGTAGCCCTCGGTCTTGTACGCCACCAGCGGATCGCGCTGGCCGTACGCCTGCAGGCCGATGCCTTGCCGCATGTCGTCCATGCCGGTCAGGTGCTCGATCCAGAGGCGGTCGACGACGTGGAGCATCACCAGACGCTCGACCATGCGCTGCACGTCGACGCTGTGCTCCGCCTCGAGACGCTCGTACTCCTCTTCGGCCTTGTCGTAAAGGAACTCGACCACCTCGTCACGCGGCCGGTCCTGAAGATCGCGCACCGCCAGCGTCACCGCCGGACCGACGACACCCTGGAAAGCGCGCACGATCTCGGCATGGTCCGGAGTCTCGTGGCGATCGTCCGGCCAGTGAGCCGTGACCAGCACCTCGATTTGCCGGTGGATGATGTCGAGCACCTGCTCCTTGAGACTCTCGCCCCGGATGATCTTGCCGCGCTCGGCGTAGATCACCTCGCGGTGCTTGTTGATCACGTCGTCGTACTCGACCAGGTGCTTGCGCATGTCGAAATTGTAGCCCTCGACCTTGGTCTGGGCATTCTCGATCGTGCGGGAGATCAGCCCGTGCTCGATCGGGGTCTCGTCGTCGAGGCCGAGCTTGTCCATCAGGCCGGTGACGCGGTCGGAGCCAAAGCGCCGCAGCAGCTCGTCCTCCAGCGACAGGAAGAAGCGGCTCGAGCCCGGGTCGCCCTGCCGACCGGCGCGGCCGCGGAGCTGGTTGTCGATGCGCCGGGCCTCGTGGCGCTCGGTGCCGATGATGTGCAGGCCACCCCGGTCGGCCACGTTGGTGCCGAGAATGATGTCGGTGCCACGACCGGCCATGTTGGTGGCGATGGTCACGGCGCCCGGACGGCCGGCGTCGGCGACGATCACTGCCTCGCGCTCGTGGTACTTCGCGTTGAGGACCTCGTGTTTGATCCCGGTGCGGCGCAGCATGTCGCTCAGCCGCTCGCTCTTCTCGATGGAGGTCGTACCCACCAGCACCGGCCGTCCAGCCTGGTGCATGTCCTTGATCTCGTTGACCACCGCCCGGAACTTGGCGTCCTCGGTTCGGTAGACCTGATCCGCGTAGTCCTCGCGGACCATCGGCCGATTGGTCGGGATGACGACGACTTCGAGGTTGTAGATCGTTGAGAATTCCTCCGCCTCGGTCTCGGCGGTGCCGGTCATGCCGGCCAGCTTGCCGTACATGCGGAAGTAGTTCTGGAAGGTGATGGTCGCCTGGGTCACCGTCTCCCGCTGGACCCGGACCCCTTCCTTGGCCTCGATCGCCTGATGCAGACCCTCGCTGTAGCGCCGCCCCAGCATCATGCGACCGGTGAACTCGTCGACGATGATGACCTCACCGTCGCGGACGATGTAGTCGCGGTCGCGCATGAAGAGCGCCTGTGACTTCAGCGCCTGCTCCAGGTACGAGGTGAACTCGGCGTAGCGGTCGTCGTACAGGCTTTGGTCGTCGGGGATGCTGAGCAGCCGCTCGACCTTGTCGATACCCTCTTCGGTGAGCGTGACCACGCGATCCTTGAGGTCGATCTCGTAGTGTGGCCCCTCCCGGAGCTGCCGCACGATCTGGGCGAACTGGTAGTACCGATCCGGCGCGTCCTCCGCGCTGCCCGAGATGATGAGCGGCGTGCGCGCCTCGTCGATCAGGATGTTGTCGACCTCGTCGACGATGGCGTAGTTGAGTCGCCGCTGGACCTGCTCCTCGGCGTTGCTGACCAGGTTGTCGCGCAGGTAGTCGAACCCGAACTCGTTGTTGGTGCCGTAGGTGATGTCGGCCAGGTACGCCTCGCGGCGCGGGACCGGCTGCCAGTGGTTCAGACGCTCGTCGGGGCTCGGCTCGGGTGACATGTACTCCGGGTCGTAGATCGCGGCATCCTCATGGGTGATGACGCCGACGCTCACGCCCAGGACGTTGTAGATCGGAGCCATCCAGCCGCCGCCGATCCGCGACAGATAGTCGTTCGGCGTGATCAGATGGACGCCCTTGGCCTCCAGCGAATTGAGGTAGAGCGGCAGGGTGGCGACGAGCGTCTTGCCCTCGCCGGTCCGCATCTCGGCAATCTTGCCCTCGTGGAGGACGATCCCGGCCATGAGCTGCACGTCGAAATGGCGCTGGTGGAGGGTACGCTTGCTCGCCTCACGGACGGCAGCGAAGGCCTCGGGCAACAGGTCGTCGAGAGTCTGACCGGCTGCCAACCGCTCGCGAAACTCGACCGTCTTGGCACGGAGCTCGTCGGCGGTGAGGCGCTCGAACTCGGGCTCGAGCGCGTTGACCTCCTCGGCGTCCTCGCGGAGGTTCTTGAGGATGCGCTGGTTGGGATCACCGAGGATCTTACTGAACAGATTTCGCATTCGCGGGGTCCCCCGTCGGTCAGTGTCAGTGGTCGCAGCACGGACGTCGCCGTCCCCCAAGTCTACCCTGATCGCGCCCTACCGTCGAACCGGCCTCGGCCCCCAGATGCCCCATCGCGCGCGGAAACGGCCGTCGCGTACTGGTCGTAGCCCCCGTCGTGGACCCGCGCCTGCCCGTCGCCGAGCTCGACCACCCGGTCGGCGAACGCTCGCAGGAAGGCGCGGTCGTGGACGACGGCCACCACGGTGCCGTCGAAGGCCTCGAGCGCGGCCGCGAAGTGCTCGCGCCCCTCGATGTCCAGGTGATTCAGCGGCTCGTCGAGGAGCAGCAGATTGCAGCCGCGCAGCACCAAGACGGCGAGCTGGAGGCGGGTGCGCTCGCCGAACGAGCAGCGCCCCACTGGTCGAAAGACGTCGTCACCGCTGAACAGGAAGAAGTGGAGGAAGGAGCGAGCCTCGGTCTCGGACATCGCGCGCTCACGGAGCGCGGTGGCGAGTACGGTGCGCGACAGGTCGAGCGTCTCTTGCTCCTGTGCCAGCACGCCGACGCGGATGCCGGCTCCCAGACGTCGGATGCCGCAGGTGGGCGCCAGCGCGCCCTCGATGATCCGGAGCAGCGTGGTCTTGCCCGCGCCGTTCGGACCGACCAGCGCCAGCCGCTCACCGTGCTGAAGCTGGAGGTTCAGGCCCGAGAAGAGCGGCGGATCTCCGGGGTAGCCGAAGCCCACGTTCGTCAACTCCAGCACCGCATCGCCCCCCGATGGCGGCGGGCCGAAGTCGAGCTTGAGCTCCCACTGCGGGCGCGGCTTGTCCACCCGCGCGTCGTCGGCCAGGAAACGCTCCAGCTTGCGTTCCCGCGACTTTGCCAGCCCGGCCTTCTTGCGGGCCAGCCGGCGGACCCCCGGCTGCCGCGGCGTCGTCCCCCGCTCGATCGCCAGGGCTTCGCCCTTGAGACGGGCGATGTCCGACGCGACCCGCCCAACGTACTTCTCCTGGGTCGCCCACGCCT
>Ga0307374_10012215_pt1 | contig 12086 bp, 11 predicted proteins | sample OX3MG_FD_202532 | JGI IMG/M metagenome (GOLD analysis project Ga0307374, IMG submission 202532) | Soil microbial communities from Risofladan, Vaasa, Finland - OX-3 | ecosystem: Environmental > Terrestrial > Soil > Coastal area > Acid sulfate soil | place: Finland: Risofladan, Vaasa | collected...
CCTGCCCGGGCGGGTGGGCATCGTCAGCCGCAGCGGCACCCTGACCTACGAGGCGGTGCACCAGTTGACCCAGCTCGGCATCGGGCAATCCACCGCCATCGGCATCGGCGGTGATCCCATCATCGGGACCACGCACCTCGACGCCATCGCGCTGTTCAACGACGATCCGGCGACCGACGCCATCGTCATGATCGGCGAGATCGGCGGCAGCGGCGAGGAAGAGGCCGCCGCCTATATCAAAGCGCACGTGCGCAAACCGGTGGTGGGCTTTATCGCCGGCCAGACCGCGCCCCCGGGCCGCCGCATGGGCCACGCCGGCGCTATCATCTCCGGCGGCAAGGGCACGGCGGCGGAAAAAATGGCGGCCATGCGCGCCGCCGGCATCCACGTCTGCCAAAGCCCGGCCGACATCGGCTCGACCGTAGCGGCCACGCTCTCCGTCACCCGTTAACCGCTCTTCACTGTTTACGATTCACCGGCTACTCTCGACTCCCATGGAACGCACCCTCACCATCGTCAAGCCCGACGGCGTGGCCGCTGGCCTCACCGGCGCCATCCTCGCCCATCTCGAAAAAGCCGACTTTCGCATTCTCGGACTGCGGCGGCTGCAGCTCTCGCGCGGTCAGGCCGAAGGCTTCTACGCCGTGCACCGCGAGCGCGGCTTTTACCAGGACCTGGTTCGCTTCATGACCGAGGGCCCGGTGGTGGTGGCGGCGCTGGAGCGCGACAACGCCGTGGCCGAGCTGCGCCGCCACATGGGCGCCACCGACCCGGCCAAGGCCGAGGCCGGCACGTTGCGCAAGCTCTACGCGCAATCCATCGAGCGCAACGTCATCCACGGCTCCGACGCCGCCGAGACGGCGCGCCAGGAGATCGCCTACTTTTTCGCCCAGGCCGATTTGCTCTGAGGCCCAACATGCGAGTAGACCTTTGGCGGCAGCTCGCAGGCGCCCTGAGCAGAGCGGGCGCCCCCGGCCGGGAATCGAAGCCACGACTCCAAGCGACCAACGGGAGCGACCCGAGTCAGGTGTGGAGTATCCACAAGGCTGCCGCTCCTGCCCTTCTAGTTCTTCTCGCCCTGCCAGCCTTGCCGCAGCAGGCCGTGCCGCCGGCCTCGCAGGCCGCGCATTTGCCGCTCTCCGGCCGCGCCCCGCAGGCGGGCACGGTGAACGCCACCCAGGCCTCCACGCCGGGCGCCGGCGTCAACACCCTCAACCCCAGCGTGAGCGCCTCGGGCGCGTTCGCCGGCAGCTCGCCCGCCCCTGCCAGCCGGCCCTTCTCCGGCCAACTCTCGCTCGCCGACGCCATCAACCGCGGCTTGGCCTATAACCTGGGCGCCGGGCAGTGGTCGAACACGGTGAGCCAGGCCCAGGGCGAGGAGCGGGTGGCGCGCTCCGCCCTGCTGCCCAACCTGAGCGGCAGCCTGGCCGAGACCTCGCAGCAGACCGACCTCAAGGCGATGGGCTTTCGGCTGAACCTGCCCACCTCCGGCATCGCCGCCGGGCTGAGCTTTCCCTCGGTGGTGGGGCCGTTCAGCTATATGCAATTGCAGGCCAGCCTGTCGCAGTCGCTGCTCGATTTCACCGCGCTCAACAACTACCGCGCCAGCCAGCAGAGCCTGCGCGCCAGCCAACTCGAGTTCAAGGACGCCCGCGACCTGGTGGTGCTCGGCGTCGGGGGCGCCTACCTGGGGGTGATCGCCGCCCAGGCGCGGCTGGCCTCGGCGCGGGCCGAGCTCGAGACCGCCAACGCCATCCTCAATCAGTCGCAGCAGCGACAGAGCGTGGGGGCGCTGCCCAAACTCACGGTGGATCAAAACCAGGTGCAGGCCGCCATCCAGCAGTTGCAGTTGACCACGCTCTCGAACGACCTGGCCAAGCAGAAGATCAACCTGGCGCGCATGATCGGGCTGCCGCCGGACGGCAACTTCCAGCTCAGCGACGCGGTGCCGTTCGCGCCGCCGCCGCCGCTGACCTTGCAGGCGGCGCTGGCGCGGGCGCTGGAGCAGCGCGCCGACCTGCAGGCCGCCGCCGCCCAGGCCGAGGCGGCGCGCGCCGCCCTGGCCGCCGCCCGCGACGGGCGCCTGCCGTCCGCTATTTTCAGCGGCAACTACGGCGTGATCGGCACCACGCCCTGGACCTCGTCGCACGGCGTCTACTCGGTCACCGGGACGCTGCGCATCCCGATTTGGCTGGGGGGCAAGGTCGGCGGCGACGAGCAGCAGGCCCATGCCGTGCTCGCCCAGCGCCAGGCGGAGGTGGCCGACACCCGCAGCCAGATCGAGGCCCAGGTGCGCGATGCCTTCCTCGACCTCGGGGCCGCCGCCAGCCAAGTCGTCGTCGCCCAGAACAACCTCAAGGTCGCCCATGAGGCGCAGCAGATGACCCAGGACCGCTTCCAGGCGGGGGTGATCAACACCGTGGAGTTGATCCAGGCGCAGCAGGCGGTGGCCACCGCCGAGCAGGACTACATTAACAGCGTCTACGCCCACAACTTGGCCAAGCTGACGCTGGCGCGCTCCGTGGGCGATGCCCCGGCCTCGTGGTCCCGGTTCCTGGCGACCAGCCCTGCCCACCGCTGAGGCAGTTGCCCGTTGCCAGGGAACGCATTCGGGGCGTCCGCTCGCGGGGGTCGCGCCGCTTTGCCTGCCGGCGCAATCGGCGCGAAAGGCCGCGAAATTCCGAAGGGGCAGAAGCGCCAGTGGCGCTTCTGCGCCCCCGGGGGACGGCCCCCGGCGAGGCGCAGCGCCGGCTTGGGGCTTCGGGCCCCCAAGCCGGCGTGAGCACAAGCGGGACGCGCGGCGCAGCCGCGCAGGGGCCCGCGCCAACCAATGGCTGCGGGGGAGGCGCCCGGGGGCATCCAAGCCCGGTATGCGGCGGTGGGTGCGGCTGGTGCACGCGGCGGTCGGCGCGGCGGTGCGCGATGATCTGCTGGATTGGGCGGCTACGCTCGCGTTTTACTTCCTTTTCGCCTTTTTCCCTACCGTGCTGCTGGTCGCGTCGCTGCTCTCGGTTTTTCAGCAGCAGGGGCTGACTGCCAACCTGGTGGCGGCGCTGACCCGCAATTTGCCGCGCGAGGCGGCTTCGCTGGTGGCGGAGCAGCTTCGGCATCTGTTGCGCCAGCCGGTGCCGGGGATTATTAGCCTGGACCTGCTGTTGGTCTTTTACTCTGCCTCGCAGGCCTTTTCTGGGCTGATGGCCGGGCTCAACGCCGCCTATGAGCTGCCGGAGACGCGCTCCTGGGGGCGCCGGCTGGCGGTGGCGCTGCTGCTGACGTTCAGCGCCGGGGTGTTCATCGCGCTGGCGCTGGCCATCTTGTTGTTGGGCCAGCACCTGCTCGAGATCGTGGCTCCGGCGCTGCCCGCGGCCAGCGCCTTGTTGCGCTTCTGGCCGCTGCTGCGCTGGGGGCTGACGCTGGCCTTTATGATGCTGGCGCTGCTGCTGCTCTACCGCTTTGCGCCGAGCGCCGCGCCAGCGCGCACGGGACGCCTCGCTGCCGTTGCCGTGGCCATGCTGCTGTGGGTGCTGGCCTCGGCGCTGCTGGCGGCCTACATCAACCGCTTCGCCGTTTACTCGGCCATCTACGGCTCGCTGGGCGCGGTGATCGCGCTGATGTTGTGGTTCTACTTCTTCGCCCTGGCGATCCTGCTGGGCGCCGAGTTCCACCATGCCTGGCTGCGGCAACGCTGATATCCTAAGCCATGCCCGCCCCCAAGCGCCGCTACACCGACGAGCAAGCCGCCGCCGGCATCCGCTTTCCGCTGCCCGCGCTGGAGACTTGGCCCAACCAGTACGAGGGCTATGAGATCGCCATCGCGGTACCGGAGTACACCTCGGTCTGCCCCAAAACCGGGCTACCCGATTTCGCCACGCTGGTCATCACCTACATGCCGCGGAAGAGTTGCGTCGAGCTGAAATCGCTCAAGGAGTACTTGCTCGCCTACCGCAACCTGGGCATTTTCTACGAGAACGCGGTGAACCGCATCCTCGACGACCTGGTGGCCGCCACCCATCCGGTGTGGGCGCGGGTGGAGGGCAAGTTCACCCCGCGCGGCGGCATCAGCAGCACCATTACGGCGCACTGGCCGCGGAATAAGAAGTAGTTGCCAGTTGTCAGTTTCCAGTGAGCGCGTCGGCGCCGGCTGCGGGGAGCAGGGACAGGTCGAGGTGGCGGAGCACGGCGGGGTCGCCGATGATCTCCATCTCGGCGATCTTGCCGTGGGCGAAGCGGAAGCGGAGGGCGCGCGCGAGCCGCCCGCGCGGGGCCATAATCAGGCCCACGTCGCCCTCTACCAGGGCCAACTGGACGAATTGGGCGCCGCGGGCGTAGCGCAGAGCCTGCTGGGCCCAAGCGCGGGCTCCACGCGCCTCGCCGGAAGTGCCCGCGGCGCGGGAGGCGCTGTCGGCGCGCACCCGGAAGTCGGGATCGAGCACGGCGACGAGGCCTTCGAGGTCGCCAGCGCGCAGAGCGGCGAGGAACGCCTCGACCAGCCCGCGCTGGCGGGCATGGTCGGGGTCGGGCGGCGATGGCGCGCCTTGCACGCGGCGGCGGGCGCGGCTGGCGAGCTGGCGGGCGGCGGCGGGGGTGCGGTTCAGGATGGGGGCGATCTCTTCGAAGGGCACGGCGAACAGGTCGTGCAGCACGAAGGCGATACGCTCGGCGGCGGTGAGCTTGTCGAGCACGACGAGAAGCGCTAGGCCGACGGATTCGGCCAGCAGGGCCTCCTGCTCGGGGTCGCGGGTGGGGCTGTGGCGTGCGGGCGGCGCCGGGGCAGTCTCCTCCAGGGGCTCTTCTCGACGCGACTTACGGGCGCGCAGCATGTCGAGGCAGACTCGCGCCACAACGGTGGTGAGCCATCCTCCGAGGTTCTGGACACCATCTGTGCCCGCGCGGGAGACATGAAGCCAGGCTTCTTGCACCGCGTCGTCTGCCTCGCCGAGCGAGCCGACCATGCGGTAGGCGACCCCGCGCAGGCGACCGCGGTGGGCCTCGAATTGTTCAGTCAGCCAGTCGCGTTTGCTCAATGGTCACACTTCCTTCCCGCCTTCCGTCATTGTACTGACGGGCGAGACCGGGCCGGTGTGACGGCGGTGCCCGCAGAAGGAGACCCGAAATGCCAGCGCGCATCAACAACATTGCCATGATGGTTCCGGAAGCCCTGCAAGCGCTTATGGCGCTGGGCGCGGCGTCAGAAAAAGGCGGCATGCCGCAGCGGACGCTGGGTCTGGTGCACCTGCGGGCCAGCCAGATCAACGGCTGCAGCCTGTGCGTGGATATGCATCCCCGCTACCTCAGACAGGCAGGCGAGAGCGACGAGCGGCTGTTTGCGGTGGCGGCATGGCGGGAAGCGCCCTATTTCACCGACGCCGAGCGCGCCGCGCTGGCGCTCACCGAAGCGGTCACGCGGCTGAGCGACCGGCCCGATCCGGTGCCGGACGTGATTTGGGACGAAGCGGCGCGGCATTACGACGAGCGCGCGTTGGCGGCGCTGGTGATCGCCATCGCCGCAGTCAACGCCTGGAACCGGCTCAACGTCGCCACCCGGCAGCCAGCGGGCTCGGTGCCCGCGAACTGGCAACCGGCGACTGCCCACTGACAACGATGGGTTGGCGCGGGCCCCAGCGCGCCTGTGGCGCGCATCCCGCTTGTGAGCCGCCCCGCTATAGATGCGCGGGGCGGCGTGCTCGCGTTGGCTTGGGGGCCTTTGGCCCCAAGCCGGCGCTGCGCCCCGCGGGGCGCTTGGCGGCAGGCCGAGCGCCTACATTTTGTAGCGGCCGGTGTCCTCTTCGCCCAGGTTCTCCAGCCAGCGGCGCAGCTCTTCGCTGGAGGCGGGGTCGGCGGCGGCGGCGGCGATGCGCGAGCTCTTCAGCACCTCGTCGTCCACGTAGATGGGGCAATCCAGGCGCAGCGCCAGCGCCAGCGCGTCGCTGGGGCGGGCGTCGAGCACGATGGTCTCGCCCTCGCGGTCGAGCCAGAGCACGGCGTAGAAGGTGTCGTCGCGCAGCTCGCTCACCACCACCTTCTGCAAAATGGCGTTGAAGCCCACCAAGACCTGCTTGATCAAGTCGTGGGTCATGGGGCGGGGGGTGGCGACTTTTTCGATCTCCAGCGCGATGGCGTTGGCCTCGTAGATGCCCACCCAGATGGGCAGCACCGCGGTGCCCTCGATGTCCTTGAGGATGACGATGGGGGTATTGGTGGAGGCATCCATCATCAGCCCGCGGATTTTCATTTCGACTTCCATGACCTAGCCTCCTATGCCTGCCGTCCGACGAAGCTGTTCGGCCCCGCCTTTTCGATGAGAACCTGGCAGTACGCGCCCGGCGCCAGCGTGCCCGACGGCGGCGGCGGCGGCGCCTGCCCCAGGATATTGAGGCCGGCGGGCACGGACGCGGATGGCGCGGCGCCCGCGGCCACAAAGTTCACCACCCGGTTCGAGCTGGAGCGGCCCGCCCACTGGCCCAGCTTGGGGTGGAAGGCCTCGACCATGATCTCGATCGTCTGACCCACAAACGCCTGGTTCTCCGCGAGCTGCAGTTCCTGCTGCCGCCGCTGCAGGACCATCAGCCGCTCGGTCTTCACCGCATCGGGGATGGAGTCTTCCCAGGCCTGCGCCTCGGTGTGGGGGCGGGGCGAGTACTTGAAGATGAAGGCGCCGGAGTAGCGCACCTCGCGCATGAGCTCGAGCGTTTGCTCGAGGTCGGCGTCCGTCTCGCCGGGAAAGCCGACGATGATGTCGGTGGTGACTGCCAGCGGACGGGCACAGCGGCGGATGGCGGCGATGATCTCCAGGTAGCGCTCGCGGGTGTAGCCGCGGCGCATCTGGCGCAGCACGGCGTTGGAGCCCGACTGCACCGGCAGGTGGACATGGTCGCACAGCACCGGGTTGCGCCCCATGGCCTCCACGATCGAGGGGGTGAAGTCGCGCGGATGCGAGGTGGTATAGCGCACCCGCCGCAGCCCGGGAACCTCGCCCACCGCCGCCAGCAGCACGGCGAAGTCAAACCCGGCGGGGGAGGGGTCGTGGTAGGAGTTGACGTTCTGGCCCAAGAGCTGCACCTCGGTGTAGCCCAGCTCGACCAATTGCGCCACCTCGCGCAGGATGCCGGCGCTGGTCCGGCTGCGCTCCTTGCCGCGGGTGTAGGGGACGACGCAATAGGCGCAGTGCTTGTCGCAGCCCTCGATCATGGTGACAAAGGCGCGGAAGGGGTGGTCGCGGCGGGTCAGCTCGGTCTCGAAGGCCTCGTCGGCGGCCTCGCCCAGGCCGCTCACCCGGCGCTCGCCCGCCTCAAGCTGGGCGATCAGCTCGGGCAGCTTGGGGTAGCTGGCCGAGCCCGCTACCAGGCTGACGTGGGGCGCGCGCTGAAAGATGGCCTCGCCCTCGGCTTGCGCCACGCACCCCAACACGCCGAACTGCTTGCCCTGCTTGGCCAGCGCCTTGGTGTTGGCCAGCCGGTCAAAGACCTTTTGCGCCGCCTTATCGCGGATGCTGCAGGTGTTGAACAGGATCAGCCCCGCCTCCTGCATGGTCTCCACCGCGGCATAGCCGTGCGCCACCAGCGTCCCGGCCACGCGCTCGGAGTCGTGGACGTTCATCTGGCACCCAAACGTCTCCAGGTAAAAAGTCTTCGCCGCCACTGCGCCCAGTATAGCAAGCGCTGCCGGCGCAGTTGGCTGCGGGCTGAATCGGCCGCGGGGCCCCAAGCCGGCGTGAGCACAAGCGGGACGCGCGGCGCAGCCGCGCAGGGGCCCGCGCCAACCAAATCGAAGGGACCCGGGCTGTCGTTCAAGAGTTGCCCGATCAGCACCGCAGCGTCCTCAATCGAGTCTGCGGCAAATAAATGAGTTCCGAGGGGCGGCGTCGGGCTGGGGCGGACGGAGAGTTGACCTGGTGGCCACCTGGGGCTACGATCGCTTCATGCGCGCTGTGGGCATCAAGATGCTGAAGAACCGCCTCAGCGAGTTCGTGCGCTTGGCCGCCGGCGGGGAGACGGTGCTGGTGCTCGATCGCGAGCGAGTGGTGGCGGAGCTGGGGCCCCCTTCGCCCGGGCGTGCCCCCAAGATCCAAGACGAGCTGCTGGCGGAAGGCGTGCGTCAAGGCTATCTCACCCCGCCGCGAGGCAAGCGCATCGGGCCCCCGCGCCGCTTCCCGCAAATGAAACTAGCGGAACTCCTGGCCGACCTGGACGAGAGCCGATCCGACCGTGATCTACCTTGATTCTTCGGTCGCTTTGGCGGAGCTTTTGGCGGAAGACCGCCATCCGTCACCCGACTTCTGGGAGCGGGAGATGGCCGCGAGTTGGCTCACCGCCTACGAAATCTGGAACCGACTTCATGTGCGCCGTGCCGATGCGGTCGTGCAAGACGCTGCCCGCTACCTGCTCGATCCCATCCATTTACTCGAGCTCACCCCCGAGGCCCTCGCCCGCGCCCTGGATCCCTTCCCGGTGCGTGTGCGCACGCTGGACGGCCTGCACTTGGCCTCGATGGACTTCCTTCGCGCCCAGGGCCACAACATCGAGCTCGCCACCTACGACCGGCGCCTCGCGTCTGCGGCCCGTGCTCTCGACCTCGCTGTCCTCGACCTCTGATGCCGCGGGCGGCGGTCAGTTGCCTCCGTGGGCGGCGGCGATGGCGGCGTCCAGCTTCTGGACACCGGCTCTCTCCCGGGCGCTGAGGTCTTCGAAGACGGCGTACTGGGCTGCGGTGGGGCGGCGGTAGGCGAGCGCGATGTCGGCGGCCAAGTAGGCCAGGTGGTCGCGCAGCTTGGTGGCGTGCAGCAGGCTGCCCTCGCTCGACTGGATCTTCAACTGCACCAGATCGGCGATGGCCTGGTCGAGCGCCTTCGGCTGGCCGCTGGCCTTGGCGAGCTGGTCGCGCAGGGCGATGGCCTGGTTGAGCTTGCGGTCGAGCGTGTCGAGCGCGGTATGGATCTGAAGCTGCAGCGCCAACTCGGCCGCCAGATCGTCCGCAGTGGCGTTCATGCGGGGATCGAGCGAAACGGTGAAGCTCTGCTGCGTCTTCTGGCCGCCGTAGTCGAGCGTGGCGGTGTAGGTTCCCGGCGTCACCACCGGGCCGGCCACGCTGTCGTCGAGGCCGCCCGCCGCCACTGGCGGCTTAAAGCCCGTCACCTCGGTGGCGTCGGGGTATTGCAGGTCCCACTGCAGGCGGTTCATGCCGGGCGCGATTGCGGTGAGCGCGGCGGCGCGCTGGGCCGGCGTGGCCTGCGGGCCCAACGGCTGCTGTTTGGCCGACTTCAGGTGCAGGTGGAAGGAGCGCACCACCTTGCCCGCGCCATCGGATACGGTGAGGGTGGCCGGGGTCGCGCCGGTGTAGCCGGCGGGGATGTGGAAGAACACGGTGGCGCCGAAGGCCGGGTTCTGGCCCGCGTCGCCCGCGCCAAAGCCGCCGCCGCCGTAGGCGTGGCTCAGCCAGGCGGTCTCGGGCGCAAACACCGCGGCGGTGTCGCTCTCCACCGTCGGGTTCTTGGTCAACTGCTCGAGCAGGGCGAGGTTGTCGAGGATCCAGAAGGCGCGGCCGTGGGTGGCGATGACCACGTCGCCCTGGCGGGTGTTGATGGCGATGTCGCGCACCTCGGCGGGAGGCAGGTTGAGCGTCAGCGGCGCCCAGTGGGCACCACCGTCCAGGCTGGTGTAGACCGTGCTCTTGGTGCCGAGGAAGAGCAGATTGGGGTCGCTTGGGTCTTGCCGGATGACGTTGACGTAGGCGTCCTCGGGCAGGCCGTTGGTCAGCGGCTGCCAGGTTTGCCCGTAGTCGGTGGTTTTGTAGACGTAGGGATGGAAGTCGTCCCACATGTGGCGCTGCGAGGTCAGGTAGGCCGTGCCGGCGTCGCTGGTGGCGGGTTCGATGGTGCTCACCCAGGACTCCGCAGGCAGGCCGGGAGGGTTCACTGCACTCCAAGTCTGGCCGCCGTCGCGGGTGATGTGCACCAGGCCGTCGTCAGAGCCCGCCCAGATCACGTTGTTGTCCAGCGGCGAGACGGCGAGGCTGGAGAGGCCGGGGTAGATCTCCGCGCCGGAGTGGTCAATGTCAATCGGGCCGCCGCTGGGCGCCTCGGTGTTGGGCTGGTTGCGGGTGAGGTCGGGGCTGATCGTGCTCCAGGTTTTGCCGTAGTCGTCGCTCTTGAGCACGGATTGCGCGCCAATCAGCAGTTCCTTGGGGTTGGCGGGCGAGAACAGAATGGGGTGGGTCCAGCCGAAGCGGTACTTGAGCGCATTCGAAGCGGAGCCTTCCTGGTAGTTGGGCCACGGGCTAACGCTCTCGTACTGCCCGGTGGCCAGGTTGTACTTGAGGAAGATGCTGTAGTAGCCGCTGCCATAGGTGAGGTTGGGATCGCCGGGCTGCGGCACCACCCAGGTGCTCTCGCCATAGGCCACGCGCTGCCAGGCGGCGAGCGGCACGGAGCCGCCGGCGGACGCGCTGGGGCCCTCGGTCGAGCCCTCGTCCTGCTGCGCGCCGTAGACGTGGAAGGGGAACTGGTCGTCGAGGTTGACGTGGTAGAACTGGCCGGTGGGCTGGTTGTGCTCTTCGCTCCAGCTCACGCCGGCGTCGGTGGAGACGGTGGCGCCGCCGTCGTTGCCTTCCAATAGGACCTTGGTGTTGTTGGGGTTGATCCAGACGATGTGGTTGTCGCCGTGGGGGGTGCGCAGGCGGGCGAAAGTCTTGCCGCCGTTGTGGGTGACCCAGAGCGCGTCCACCTCGGGCACGTAGGCGGTGTTGGCGTCCTTGGGGTCGGCGTAGATGCTCATGTAGTAGAAGGCGCGCTGGCGCAGGCTCCACTCTTGGTTGACCCGCGTCCAGGTCTGGCCGCCGTCGTTGGAGCGGAACACCCCGCCCTGCTTGGCCTGCGCGATCACGTAGACCACGTTGGGGTTGCTGGCGGTGACGCTGACGCCGATGCGCCCGATCACGCCCTGGGGGAAGCCGGGGTTGGCGGTCAAGTTGGTCCAGTGGGCGCCGGCGTCGGTGGACTTGTAGAGGCCGGTGCCGGGACCGCCGCTCACCAGCGAATAGGGCGTGCGCACTGCCTGCCACATGGCGGCATAGAGCACGTTGGGCTGGTTGGGCTCCATCACCAGGTCAATCGCGCCGGTCTGGTTGTTGACGAAGAGGATCTTGCTCCAGGTCTGACCGCCGTCGGTGGACTTGAACACGCCGCGGTCGGGGTCGGGCACGAAGACGTGGCCCATGGAGGAGGCGTAGACCGTGTCGGGATGGCTGGGGTCCACCACCAGCGCGCTAATGGTGTGGGTGTCGCGCAGGCCGGCGTAGTGCCAGGTGGCGCCGGCGTCGCCCGAGCGGAAGATGCCGTCGCCCGAGATCATGTCATTGCGGATGTCCGCCTCGCCGGTGCCGGCGTAGATCACCTTGGGATCGGAGGGGGCGACGGCGATGGCGCCGATGCTGGGGCTGGAGCCCGGCAACTTGCCGTCGGAGATGTTCTTCCACTGCAAGCCCTCGTCGGTGCTCTTCCAGATGCCGCCGCCGGTGGTGCCCATGTAGTAGAGGTTGTCGTTGCCGGCGACGCCGGTCACCGCCACCGCGCGGCCACCGACGTAGGGGCCGATATTGCGCCACTGCAGCTTGCCCATCAGCGCGGTCGGCGGGATGGGGCTGGCGAAGGCCATCGCGGCCAGGGCCCCCAGCGCGACCATGGAAACCAGGGACCGGCTCCGAGAAAAATGACTCATGGGATGACACCCTCCGCATACAAATCTACGGGGGGCCTGCAGGCAAGTCAACCGAATTTGTGGGGCGGCCGCTGGCCGCGGCGTGTCCTAGGGAAGCGATCTGAGGTAGCTTGCGACGGCGTAAAAGTCGCGCCCTACGCACATCCGCCGGGGCTGCGCCGAGGTGAAGTCTCGGCGCAGCCCCTGTGCGGACCACAATACCTGTCCGTCCGACTCCCACGGGTACTCGCTATTCTCTCCGCCGGCTCTTTGCGGTACCAAGCGCTCCAGTCGCGGGGGTCGCGCCGCTTTGCCTGCCGGCAAAATCGGCGTGAAGGGCTGCGGAATTCCATAGGGCGGCCCGTCCCCGGGAAGCGAATTCGGCGCGGCCCCTGC
>Ga0307374_10012216_pt1 | contig 12085 bp, 12 predicted proteins | sample OX3MG_FD_202532 | JGI IMG/M metagenome (GOLD analysis project Ga0307374, IMG submission 202532) | Soil microbial communities from Risofladan, Vaasa, Finland - OX-3 | ecosystem: Environmental > Terrestrial > Soil > Coastal area > Acid sulfate soil | place: Finland: Risofladan, Vaasa | collected...
TAGTCGCAGAAGAACGCCTCCGGCTGGGCCGAGGCGCTGAGGCAGCCGGTCTGCTCCGGGATGCTCGATGTGTGCAGCCCGAGCGCCTTGCTGGCCGCCGCGTTCATCTCGGCGCGGCTGATCTTGTGCAGCTGGAACATCCGGAGCAGGACGGTGTTGCGCCGCTGGATAGCCGCCTTCGGGAACGCGAGCGGGTCGTCGGCATAGGGGTCTTCGACCATTCCGGCCAGCAGGGCCGCCTGGTCCAGGTTCAGGTTCGCGGCGCTGGTCCGGAAGTAGAACTCCGCCGCCACCTGGATGCCGTAAGCCTGGTTGTCGAAGTAGGCGACGTTCAGGTAAGCGGCGAGCAACTGGTTCTTGGTCAGCTCGTGCTCGACGCTGGCGGCCATCCGCAGCTCGCGGATCTTGCGCTGGGGTGTCAGGGCCGCCGCCGCCGCCTTTTCCGCCTTGGTGTGCGCCGTCAGGATGAGCGCGTTCTTCACATACTGCTGCGCGAGCGTCGAGCCGCCCTGAACCTGGGTGTTGTTCAAGTCGGTGGCGACCGCACGCAGCGTGCCGCGGGGGTCCAGCGCGCCGTGCAGGTAGAACCGGGAGTCCTCGATCGAGACGATCGCCGTCCGCATGAGGGGCGAGATCTGGTTGTAACTCACGGGGACCCGGTAGATGCCGCCCGGGTAGTAGTACGCGATGAGATGACCCTCGGAGTCCAGGATCTCCGACCGTGTCGGCACCTGCCCCAGCGGCGGCACGCTGAGGGTGTTGAAGGTCTTCGCGGCGTCCCGGATAGCGACCCCGACCAGGCCGGTCACCGGCATGATGATGGCGGCGGCGAGCGCCCCCGCTACGACCGACACGACCGCGATGCGGCCGACCACGCTCGACGTGAGGCCGGCGCGGCGCCATGGATTCTGCACCCGATCAGGTTACGCTGCGACCGGCAGAGCGTTCGCCAGCACCTCGAATTAGCAGTTCAAACGTCAAGAGCGAGCCGGGCCGACGCCAGTTGAGTCAGCGAGCGGCGCCAATGGAATGACTAGTCACTTGTGTCCGTATAGCTCATCAGGGCTATACGGAAATGGGCCCGCCGGGGGCTAGCGCCGCAGGCCGGACTGCCCGTAAGTTACTCTTCCGCGACCATCACTCACCGGGACGAGCGCGTCTAGCGCCGGTCTCGGACCGCAACTGAACGCCACCCGGCGTGACGAACCGCTGCGGGCGTGACGATCAGGAGGAGTTGGGCACATGTGGATCACGGACTGGACCGCCCGCGCCGCGTGCAAGGGAACGGACCCGGACGAGCTCTTCGTTCAGGGGGCGGCGCAGAACCGGGCCAAGCTGATCTGCCGCGGCTGCCCCGTGCGGACCGAGTGCCTCGCTGACGCACTCGATAACCGCATCGAGTTCGGGGTGTGGGGCGGCATGACCGAGCGTGAGCGCCGGGCGCTGCTGCGCCGTCGCCCGGACGTGACGTCCTGGCGGGAGTTGCTGGAGGACGCGCGTAACAAGTACGAGCGCACCGGCGACGAGCTCGTCGCTAGCTAAGGCACCGGACCTTTTCGGCACCACAATCGGTATTGGCATTTAGCCGCCGAATGCCTGCCCAATGGCGCGCAGGCCATCCAGGTCATGGACGTCCTGAGCCTGCGCCGGTATTTCGGCGACCGGCACGTCCGGATGAGCGGCGGTGAAGTGCTCGGCCAGTCGGTGCTGCTCGGACACCTGCTGCATGCGCTCGGCATGCAGCCGCAGCGCGGTGACGGCCAGCGGATGGGATCCAGCCGCCTGCAGGGTCTCGGCGGCGGCCTGGCTCCGGGCGGCCGATAGCCTGGCCGCGGGCGAGCGCTGGACCCGGTTCAGCACCAGCCCGGCCAGCGGCATCCGCTCGCGGGCGAGCCGCTCCACGAAGTACGAGGCCTCCCGGAGCGCGTCCGGCTCGGGCGCGGCCACGACCAGGAATGCCGTACCCGGGGCACGCAGCAGCTGATAGGTGTAGTCGGCCCGCTCGCGGAAGCCGCCGAACATGGTGTCGAGCGCGGCGACGAACGTCTGCACGTCCCGGAGCACCTGGGCACCGAGGATCTTGGTCAGCACCCCGGTCACGACGCCGAATCCGGCGTTGAGCACCCGCATATACGCGCGGCCGCCGAACTTGGCCGGCGCCATCAGCAGCCGCAGCAGCCTGCCGTCCAGGAACCTGCCCAGGCGCTGCGGCGCATCGAGGAAGTCCAGGGCCGAGCGGCTGGGCGGCGTGTCGACGACGATCAGGTCCCATTCCCGGGCCCGGCGCAGCTGGCCGAGCTTTTCCATCGCCATGTACTCCTGCGTCCCCGCGAAGCTGGACGACACGGACTGGTAGAACGGGTTCGCCAGGATCTGGGCGGCCCGGTCGGGGTCGGCGTGGGCCTCGACGATCTCGTCGAACGTGCGCTTCATATCGAGCATCATGGCGTGCAGGCTGCCGCCCTCGTCCCCGTGGTCTGGAGCACCGTTAGCGGGCCGCCCGACTCCGGGCACCAGCCGCGGCGTGTTGTCCAGCGACGACAGGCCCATCGACTGGGCCAGCCGGCGTGCCGGGTCCACCGTCAGCACCACTACGTGGCGCCCGCGCTCGGCGGCCCGTAGCCCGATCGCCGCGGCCGTCGTGGTCTTTCCTACCCCGCCCGACCCGCAGCAGACGATGATGGCTGTCCGCCGGTCGTCGATCAGCGCGTCCACGTCGAGCACGGGCGGCTCGTGCGAACCGGTCATCACGCGGCTCCCTGGTCCCGGAGTTCGGCAGCCAGCCGGTAAAGACCGCCGAGGTCCACGCCATCGCTGATCCACGGCAGCTCGTAACACGGCTGCCCCGGCTCGTCCAGCCTGGCCCGCTGGAGTTGCCGGGCGAGCTCGCTCTTGGCCTCATCCGCCAGCTCGGCGGCCAGCTTCCCGGCCAGCCCGCGGCCGTCATCGAGACCGGCCGCCTTGAGGCCGAGCGCCAGCTCGTCCTCATCGAGGACGCCGTCGGCCGCGGCCCGGATTTCCCCGTTCGGCAGCGCCAGCGGCCGGGTCATGTTGATCACGATCCCGCCGATCTGGATGCCGCCCCCGGCCAGGCCGCTCAGCTCGGCGATGCCGTCCAGGGTCTCCTGAACTGGCATTTCCTCAAGAACAGTGACGAAATGGACAGCCGTGTCCGGCGAGCGGATGACGTTCTGCACCGTGTCGGCGTGGCTGCGGATGGGGCCGACCTTAGCCAGGCCGGAGACCTCCGAGGTGACGTTCAGAAACCGTCCGATGCGACCGGTGGGCGGGGCGTCCATGACCACGGCGTCGTAGACGCGGCCCCCAGTCTTGCCCGACGTCCTCCGGCGGACGGCCTCGGCGGCCTTGCCGGTCAGCAGCACGTCCCGTAGCCCCGGCGCGATGGTCGTGGCGAAGTCCATAACGCCGAGCTTGGTCAGCGCCGTGCCCGCGTGCCGGAGGTTGTAGAACATCTCCAGGTACTCGACCAGCGCGGACTCGGGATCGGCGACCAGCGCGTAGACATCGCCCCCCGGCCCGGTCGTGGTCGAGGGCGCGACCGCTACCTTGCGCTCCTCGTAGGGCAGCGGCGGCACGTCAAAGAGCTGCGCGATGCCCTGGCGGCCTTCCATCTCCATGAGCAGCACCCGCTTGCCGCCGGCGGCAAGCGCCAGAGCCAGCGCGCCGGCGACCGTCGTCTTGCCGGTGCCACCCTTTCCGGTGACGACATGCAGCCGCACGCCGTCCCAGTCCGTGTCTCGTGTGCTCACAATTGGAGGCTATCCGCGCCCTGCGCGCTGGCTGTGCCCGGCGCGGTGGCTGGCTGTGCCCGCATCGCCCCTCCGTCTGTCGCGCCGTCGGCCGCGCTGTCTGGCGCAGCGGCTGGCGTCATGCCCGAACGTCACTAGGCTGATACATGATGGCTCTTAGCTGAGCCGAAAGAGGTGGTTACCCATGATCGATGTCGTTATAGCGATTCTGGTGATCCTTATCGTGGTCGGCGCGATCACGGTTGGCCGTTCGGTTCGCGTGGTGCAGCAGTACGAGCAGGGCATCGTATTCCGGTTCGGCCGGGTGCTGTCGGCCCCGCGCGGAGCCGGACTGACGCTCATCCGCCCGTTCGGCGACCGGATGCAGAAGGTCAATATGCAGATCGTCGCCATGGCGGTTCCGGCTCAGGAGGGCATTACCCGCGACAACGTCAGCGTGCGGGTCGATGCGGTGGTGTACTTCCGGGTTGTCGACCCGATCAAGGCGACCATCAACGTGCAGAACTACCTGTTCGCCATCTCCCAGCAGGCGCAGACCTCGCTGCGGTCGATTATCGGCCAGTCGGAGATGGACCAGTTGCTGGCCGAGCGCGATTCGGTGAACAAGAAGCTGCGGGCGATCATCGACGAGCCGACCGAGGGTCCCTGGGGAATCCGGGTCGAGCGCGTGGAGATTAAGGACGTATCGCTGCCGGAAGGCATGAAGCGGTCCATGTCGCGGCAGGCGGAGGCCGAGCGGGAGCGCCGCGCGAGGATCATCACCGCCGACGGCGAGTACCAGGCGTCCAAGCGACTGGCGGCGGCGGCCAACGTCATGGCCAGGGACCCGGCCGCGCTCCAGTTGCGGTTGCTGCAGACGGTCGTCGAGGTGGCCGCGGAGCGCAACAGCACCCTGGTCATGCCGATTCCGGTCGAGCTGCTCAGGTTCTTCGACAAGTTCACCCCGAGCGCCCCCGCGGGCGAGGCGAGGTCGGCCGCGGACTCGGCCTCGCTGGCGGACTTCGGCGACGCGGCGGTCGCCGAAGCGGTGGCCGAGGCGGAGATCGGGGGGGTGCCCGCGGGACCGCTGGAGATACCTGACCCCCCGGCGATTCCCGAGCTGTCCCCCACGGAGAAGGGCGAGGTGGGCACCGCCAGCCCGGCCAGCGCCGCGAGAGGCGCCGCCGCGGCGGACGAGGCCCCGACCGATCCGGGCGCGTAGCGCCTGCTGGCCCGGGTCGTGCCGGCGCACGGTGATCCGCACTATGGTTCGGCTATGGCGAAATGGGAGTACGCAACCGTACCGTTGCTGGTGCACGCGACCAAGCAGATCCTCGACAGCTGGGGCGACGACGGCTGGGAGCTCGTGGCCGTCGTGCCGGGCCCCAACCCCGAGCAGCTTGTCGCCTACCTCAAGCGAGGCAAGGAGTGACCGACAGCGACCCGCAAGCCCGGCTCGCCGCCCTCGGGCTGACCCTGCCGCAGGTCACCCCGCCGCTGGCGGCGTACGTCCCGGCGGTTCGGACCGGCGACTACGTGTACACGGCGGGGCAGCTTCCGGTGGTCGACGGGAAGCTCCTGGCCACCGGCAAGGTCGGCGCTGAGGTGGCGGCCGCCGAGGCCAGCGCGCTGGCCCGGGTCTGCGCGCTGAACGCGCTCGCGGCCGCGGCGTCGGCGGCGGGCGGCCTGGGCGCGATCCGGCGCATCGTCAAGGTCACCGGCTTCGTGGCCAGCGCGCCGGACTTCACGGCGCAGGCCCAGGTCGTGAACGGCGCGAGCGAGCTGCTGCTGGAGGTATTCGGCGAGGCGGGGCGGCACGCGCGCAGCGCGGTCGGGATCGCGGTGCTGCCGCTCGACGCGCCGGTGGAAATCGAGCTCATCGCCGAGGTCGGTGACTGAGCAACCGGGAGGTGAGCGGCGCATGGCAGAGGTGACAGAGGATGCGGAGGATGCGGGGCGTGCGGGGGGTGTCTCGATCCCTTTTCCCGGCGTGCTGCCTCAGTCGGCCCACGAGGTCATGGCCGGCACGCGCCCTCCCGTGACCCCGCGCGACGCGGCGACAGTGATGCTGCTGCGCCCGGCCCAGCGCGCGGGCACCGCTGGCGCGGGCATGGGGGGCATGGAGGTCTACATGCTCCGCCGCCAGCCGTCCATGGCGTTCGCGCCGGGGGCGCAGGTATTTCCCGGCGGTTCGGTGGACGCCAGGGATGCCGACGAGGAGGTGGCCTGGACGGGCCCGGATGCCGCGCAGTGGGGCCGCTTCCTCGCCGCTCCGCCCGGCCTGGCCAGGGCGCTGGTCTGCGCGGCGGTCCGGGAGACCTTCGAGGAGTCGGGCGTCCTGCTGGCCGGTGAGTCCGCGGACTCCATCGTGGCCGACACCACGAGCGAGGACTGGGAACGCGACAGGAACGCGCTGCTCGACCGGTCGCTGTCGCTCGCCGAACTGCTCGCCCGGCGTGGTCTCGTGCTCCGCTCTGACCTGCTGCGGCCCTGGTCACGGTGGATCACTCCGGTGGTCGAGCCGCGCAGGTTCGACGCGCGGTTCTTCGCCGCCGCCCTGCCCGCCGGCCAGCGCACCAGGGACGTCGGCGGTGAGGCCGCCGCCGCGGCTTGGATCGAGCCCGCCGCGGCCATCGAGGCCGGCCAGCGCGGCGAGATCGACCTGTGGGCGCCGACCGCGATCACCCTCGCCGAGCTAGCCGCCTGCGGGGAGGTGGCCGCGGCGCTGTCGGCCCCCCGGCAGGTGGTGCCGCGCGTCCCCGAGGTGAAGCTGCGCGGCGATTTGACCTGGCTGATCGTGCCGGGCGTGACGGAGTACCCCCTGTGATTGAGCTGGCACTGTGATTGAGCTCGCCCGGTGACGGAGCCAGGCGCGGCCCAGATCGACGGCTCGGGCACGCTCCGAGCGCGCTGCGTGCTGGCGCCCAACCCCTCGCCGATGACGCTAGACGGCACCAATACCTGGCTGATCGCCGAGCCCGGCTCCGCCGCGGCGATCGTCATCGATCCGGGCCCGCTCGATGAGGGCCACCTGCGGCGCGTGCATGACCTGGCCGAGCAGGCCGGCCAGCGGGTGGCGCTGATCGTGCTCACGCACCGGCACCCCGACCACTCGGCAGGGGCGGCGCGGTTCGCCGCGCTGACCGGGGCGCCCGTCCGGGCGGTCGACCCGGCGCAGCGGCTCGGCACCGAGGGCCTGGCGGCCGGCGCCGTGCTGACCGACGCCGGCTGTGAGCTGCGGGTGCTGGCCACACCCGGCCACACCTCGGATTCGGTCTGCCTCCAACTGCCCGCGGATGACGCGGTGTTCACCGGGGACACCGTGCTCGGCCGCGGCACGACGGTGATCGCCGACGACGGCCGCCTCGACGACTACCTGGGCTCGCTGCGTCGCCTCCGGGCTCTCGCCGACGAGACCGGCCTGCGGGTCCTGCTGCCCGGTCACGGGCCGCTGCTGGCCAGCCCGGCCGCCGCGCTCGACTACTACCTGAACCACCGCGCGGAGCGGCTAGCGGAGGTGCGGGCGGCGCTGGCGAGCGGGGACACGACGCCGGCGCAGATCGTGGCCCGCGTCTACGCGGCGGTCGACCCGGTGCTCTGGCCGTCCGCCCGGGCCTCCGTGCGGGCTCAGCTCGATTACCTGGCCGCCCGCGGCGAGGTACCGCCGGCCGTCACCTGGTAGCCGCGCACCGGGCAGCCGCAGGTCGGGCGGACGCCGGCAAACTGACCGGATAACGCCGCGCCTAGCTAGCCCGCTTGCGTAGCCGGTCGGCGTCGAGCAGCAGCACCGACTTGGCCGACAGCTGGACCCAGCCGCGTGCCGCGAAGTCGGCGAGCGCCTTGTTGACGGTTTCCCGGGACGCGCCGACCAGCTGGGCCAGTTCCTCCTGGGTCAGGTCGTGATTGACCTGGACGCCGTTCTCCTGCGGGGTGCCGAACCGCTCGGCGAGGTCCAGCAGTGCCTTGGCGACCCGGCCGGGGACGTCGGTGAAGACCAGGTCGGCCTTGATGTCGTTGATGCGGCGCAGCCGCTGGGCGAGGGCCCCCAGCATGTGCATGGCGACCTCCGGCCGGGTCGCCAGCCAGCTGCGCAGGGCATCGTGGGCGAGTCCGGCCAGCGTCGCGTCGGTGATGGCCGTCGCGCTCGCGGTGCGCGGGCTGGGATCAAACAGCGAAAGCTCACCGAACATCTCGCCGGGGCCATGCACGCTCAGCAGGTTCTCCCGGCCGTCGTGGGCGGCCCTGGTGAGCTTGATCTTGCCCTTGAGGATGATGTAGAGCTTGTCGCCCTCGTCTCCCTCGGAGAACAGCCGCTCGCCGCGGTCGAGCCGCACGGCAATCACGTCCGACCGCAGCGCGCGGGCGTCATCCTCGCTCAGGGCCTCGAACAGCGGCGCCTGGCTGAGCGCGTCGTCCTCCTGGGCCACGGTCGTCCTCTCTGACGTTTCTGTCGTTCTACCTACTGTTTCCCATAGTAGATCTAGTGTTTCGCATAGATCCCATGCGTCACACCCTGGGGTCCCGCCAGGTCAGCGCTGGTCCCGCCAGGTCAGTGCTGGCCGCTGTCGGCGAGTCGCTTGCGGCAGGCCTCGATCTCGGCGTTGGCATCCGCCATGCCGGCCCACCGGCCGATCTCGACCTCCTTGTTGGGCTCCAGGGCCTTGTAGACCTCGAAGAAGTGCTGGATCTCCAGCAGGTCGAAGTCCGAGACGTCCGAGATCTCCTTATAGTGAGCCATCCGCGGGTCCGTCGAGGCGACGCACAGCACCTTGTCGTCCGCGCCCTTCTCGTCGCGCATCCGGAACATGCCGATCGCCCTGCAGCGGATCAGGCAGCCCGGGAAGGTTGGTTCCTCCAGCAGCACCAGGGCGTCGAGGGGGTCGCCGTCGTCGGCCAGGGTGTCCTCGATAAAGCCATAGTCCGCCGGATAGCGGGTCGAGGTGAACAGCATCCGGTCAAGCCGGATACGCCCCGTCTCGTGATCCATCTCATACTTGTTGCGCTGCCCCTTAGGGATCTCGATTACTACTTCGAACTCCACGTTCCAGCCTCTCAGCGCCTAGATGATTGATGCCATTACCTTGATGATGTCTACCCGATCGGTGTCACTGCCTAGCAGCGGGGCGGCCACGCCTCGCGAAGGGGTTCCCACGGTGCGTCGGCTCCGCCGCCTGGCACTGGCCTGCCTCGCCCTGATCTGCGTGTTCGAGATCGGGGCGGGCATCGCCGTAGCCCGCATGCTGCCAGGCCGGCTCGACCGATGGGACGTGCCGCGGGTGGGAGTCCGCCGGCTCGCCGCGCCGCCGCCGCCGCTGCGGGCGGCCGATGGCGCCCCGAGCGCACCGGCCGGCTCCGCCGCCGGGGCCGGAGTGACAACAGCCGGCGTGACGGCAGCCGGCCTGACTGCGACCCTGGCGGCGCTGCTCAGCTCGCCGGTTCTCGGGCCGCACGTTGGCATGGAGGTCACCAACCTGGCGACCGGCCAGGTCCTCTACGCGCGACACGCCACGTCCGGCTTCGCCCCGGCGTCCACGACCAAGCTGGCGACGGCGGTGGCGGCTCTGCAGGTGCTGGGCCCGGCGGCCCGGTTCAGCACGAGGGTCGTCACCGGCACGTCCGTGACCGGCAGTTCCGCGACCGGCAGTTCCGCGGGCGGCGGAACCGCGGCGAACATCGTCCTGGTCGGCGGCGGTGACCCGACGCTGGCAGCCGGGAAGCCGCCCGCGTCCAACTACCCGCAGCCCGCGACGCTGGCACAGCTGGCCGCGCGGACCGCGCGAGCCCTGCGCGCCCGCGGCCAGAACCGCGTGCGGGTGGGCTACGACACCTCGTTGTTCACCGGGCCGGGCCTGGCGAAGGGCTGGCCGGGCAGCTACGTGACGACGGGCAATGTGACGCCGATCAGCCCGCTGGAGGTCGACCAGGGCCGGCTCACCGCCAGCGGCTTGCCGGAGGACGCCGACGACCCGCAGAACTCCCGGCCGAGGACGCTGACGCCGGGACTTGACGCGGCCCACGCCTTCGCCGGGTTCCTGGCCGCGGACGGCATCGGTGTCGCGGGCGCGCCGTTCCCGGCTGTCGCGCCGGGCGGCGCGCGGACGCTGGCCAGGGTGTACTCGCCGCCGGTGGCGCAGATAGCGGAGCAGATGCTGGTGGAGAGCAACAACGTGATCGCCGAGAACCTGGCCCGGCAGGTGGCGATCGCGACCGGGAGGCCCGCCTCGTTCAGCGGCGCGGCGGCGGCCGAGCTGGCCGTGCTGCGCCGGCTCGGCGTGACCGGCGTGCACCTAGTCGACGGCAGCGGCCTGTCGCCCGATGACCGGATTACCCCGGCCACCCTCGTCCAGCTCGTCGGCCTGGCCGCCAGCCCCGGCCGGCCGCGGCTGCGGGCCGCCATCACCGGGCTGCCGGTAGCGGGCTTCTCTGGGACCCTCGCGCCGGGCGGCAGCGTCTTCGCGGAAGCGGGGCATGCCGCGCTGGGGGTCGTCCGGGCCAAGACCGGGAACCTGAACACGGTCGCGTCCCTGGCCGGGATCGCCTACGCCAGGGACGGCCAGCTCCTGTCCTTCGCCGTGATGACCGATCAGCTCAGGGCCAGCGACCTGAACCTGGCGGGAGTCCAGATCGCCCGGGTGGCCACGGCGCTGGCCGGATGCGGCTGCCGCGGCCGGTCGTGACGGGGCGCCCCGCTGCCGCGACCGCGCCGGCGGGGCGCCCCTGGCCCGGGCCACGTACGGTGGAGGGGTGAGTAGCGCGCAGATGATCGACTGGAATGTGGCCACCTCTACCGGCGTCCGGTGGGTCCGGCCGGGTCCCGCCGTCACCATGGCCGAGGCGAGGAAGGTCGTCGCCCAGCTCCGGCAGCTGGCCGCCGAGGTAGCCGAGCCGGTTCGCGAGCTGACCGGCCTGCCGGGCGCGGCCGACGACGGGCTGGTGGCGGTGGTGGATCGCCCCGGCTGGATTCGGGCGAACGTGGACGGCTTCCGCGTGGTCCTGGATCCGCTCGCCCAGCACCTTGCCGAGCGTGGCGGGCCGGCGGGCGGGTCCGTTATCTCCGCTGTGGGGTCCCGGGTAACCGGAATGCAGGCCGGCCTGATCCTGGCCTACCTGGCTGGCCGGGTGCTGGGCCAGTACGAGCTCTTCCTGCCGCCGGACCCCGACGCCTCCGGACAGGACGCGCCGGCGGGCCGCCTGACGCTGGTCGCACCCAACATCGTGATGATCGAGCGCGAGCTGGCCGTCGATCCCAGCGACTTCCGCCGCTGGGTCTGCCTGCACGAGGAAACCCACCGGACCCAGTTCACCTCGGTTCCGTGGCTCCGGCCCTACGTGCAGGAGCAGATGACCGCCTTCCTGCTCGCCTCGGACCTGGACCCGGCCTCGATCCTGGACCGGCTGCGCGCTGCCGCCGATGCCGTCACCGGCACGGGCAGCCTCATCGAGGCCATCCAAAGTCCCCGGCAGCGCGAGATCCTGGAGCGGCTGACCTCGGTGATGACGCTGGTCGAGGGCCACGGCGACTATGTGATGGACGCCGTCGGGCCCAGTGTCGTGCCGTCGGTCGCGCAGATCCGGGCGCGGTTCTCGGCCCGGCGCGGCTCGTCCAGCCGGATCGAGCAGGCCCTGCGCCGGATCCTGGGGATCGACCTGAAGATGAAGCAGTACGAGCAGGGCTCGCGCTTTGTCAGGAAGGTGGTCGAAGAGGCCGGGATGGCGACCTTCAACAAGGTGTGGACCTCGCCGCAGACGCTGCCCACGCCGGATGAGATCACCGACCCGCTGGCGTGGCTGGATCGGGTAGATGGCGGCCGCGCCGCCGCCAGCTGAGCCGCGGTGGGCCCGCACCCGGCGGTAGCCGTCGTCCGGCTAGCGGTTCGCCGTAGCCTGGCCGGCCTCGCTCGCGGCGACCTCGTCCTGGCCGCCTGCTCGGGGGGCGCGGATTCGCTTGCCCTCGCGTCGGCGCTGGCGTTCGAGGGCCCGCGGCTCGGATTGCGGGCCGGCGGCGTCACGGTCGACCACGGGCTGCAATCCGGGTCAGCCGATCAGGCCGCCAGGGTAGTCACCATCCTCGCCGGGCTCGGCCTCGATCCCGTGCTGGCCATCCGCGCCGAGGTCGCGGGGCCCGGCGGTCCGGCGCCCTACCCCGGCCCGGAGGCGGCCGCGCGGGCCGCTAGGTACGCGGCCCTCGACCAGGCCGGGGCCCGCGCCGGGGCGGCGGCGATCCTGCTCGGGCACACTCTGGACGACCAGGCCGAGACCGTCCTGCTGGGCCTGGCCCGCGGCTCCGGTGCCCGCTCCCTGGCCGGGATGGCGCCGCGCAGTCCTGCTGACCACGG
>Ga0307374_10012217_pt1 | contig 12084 bp, 17 predicted proteins | sample OX3MG_FD_202532 | JGI IMG/M metagenome (GOLD analysis project Ga0307374, IMG submission 202532) | Soil microbial communities from Risofladan, Vaasa, Finland - OX-3 | ecosystem: Environmental > Terrestrial > Soil > Coastal area > Acid sulfate soil | place: Finland: Risofladan, Vaasa | collected...
CGCTGGCAACACCGAACGCCTCGAATGTCGCGTATTCGTCGCGCCCCGCCCCCATCTCGGTCCGGCCGAGCGCGGCGAGTTCAGCGGCGACGTGCTCCGCTCCGTGGGCGGCCGTGGCACCCTCCGTCGCCCGGCCGAGGGCATCCACCGCGAGGACGCGGAGCTGCTGGCTCGTCCGGTCGAGAAACGCGGCGAGGGTCGGCTGCCCGACGCGCCCGAGCAGCTCCGCTGCCACCTGGACCTGGCCGGCGATGCCGGCAAGCTCCATGCCACGCCGGAACGCTTCGCCGCTGAGGGCCGCGGCGAGGGCTCCACCGGCGGCGACCTCGTCGGCCATCGAGAGGGTCGCCGCACCCTCGGCGGCGTCACGCGCGCCGCGCCGAGCGGCGGCGTCGCTGAGGGCCGCATAGGTCGCTGCGACGGCCGCCTCGTCTTCGCCGCGGGTCGCGTCGGCGGCACCGACGGCTGCCTCGATCACGGTGGCCGCCGCCGCACGATCGGCCGCGGCCTGCTCCTCCGCCCGAACCGTGGCTCCGCCGTCGGCTGCGGCCTTTCCCTTGGTCTTGCGAGCAGGCATGTCGTCCTCCTGGTGGTCGCGGGACTGGCAGCGGCCCCCGTCGGCGCGATCTGACCAAACCCCAACCGGGATCGCCGTCGACGCGCGGAGCGGGGGCCATCGATATCCTAGTCCTCGGGCCAGAATCCCCACCCCGTTCTGCAGGGTGTCGCAGCGAGCCGGTCATCGATGCGCGGTGACGGGCCCCGAACGATGCCCGGATGCCGACCCGTGCGTCAAGGAACCCCGGCCGTGGTCGCGATCGACGGATCGGCCGGAGGCTGAGAGCGATCGTCGGGTTCGGCAGGTGCCGAGTCGCTGACCGAAGGCGATCAGGAAGCGCGCCGCCGGGTGAAGGCGCGCCAGACGAAGAGGACGAGGATGGCCCCGAGCACGGCGATGACGATGCTCTCGATGTTGACCCCGCTCACGTCGCCCTTGTGGAAGACCGCCGCGGCGAGGTAGCCGCCCACGACCGCGCCGACGATGCCGAGGATGATCGTGCCGATCACCCCTTCGCGTCCGCCGACGACCATGTTGGCGAGAAACCCGGCGATCGCCCCGAGGACGATCCAGCTGATGATGCCCATCGTGTCCTTCCTTCCTGCCCAAACGCTCGATAACGTCGTGGTCGCGTAAGGGCCAGCAACAGAGGGCAGGGTAGTCCTCACCCCGGGCTTACCGCGAGCCGGCCCGCGACGCCGTTCGTTCAGCGCGGCAGGGAGCGCTTGGCTGACGATCCGGCGAAGGTGCGGATCAGGGCGAGTAGCTGGCGTTCGGTGATCGAACCGCTCTTCTCTACCTCGATCCGTCGCTCGCGGCGGTGGGTGGCGGCGGCGGCGCGGATGTGGTCCGCGAAGTGCTCGACGACCTCGCCGTCCCCTACCAGGAGCAGGTCGTCCTCGACCGGCAGCACGCTGGCGACGTGATCGAAGAAGGCCCGCATGTGTTCGTCGCGATGGCCTTCGCCGCCCGGGTGTTCCTCGGTCGGTGGTCGTCCGGTCGAGCGGTGCCGGCCAGGGACCGTCGAGTCGATGCGGTGGCGCGCGATGAGCTCAGGGCCCCAGCTCAATATCGTGGCCGAGTTGGCGGAGATCCAGACACCGGTGGTTCGGGGACTTGTCATCGCTGCCCCTCCTTTCCTCGGGTGACCATCGAATCCGCGATCTCCCGCAGCCAGTCTAGGCCGCGCTTCGCCAGGGGAAGGTCGCCCAGTTCCGTGGCTCGGGACGCCCGTGCTGAGGTGGGTCGCGGTCCGCTTCGTGCCGGACGTCAAGCTCCCAGCCACCGAGGTCCTGGTCGCTCGTCGGCAGCCCCTGGCCTCCGAGCCCCGAAGAACACCTACCCGGCGCACGGACCGGCACGATGACCAGATGGTGCCGAACCGTGCTGGAATCCCCCGCCGTCTCGCCGCGACTCTCGAACGTCTGGACGCACCGGCCCGCCTGCCAGGGTGGGCCCTCATTGCTGCGAACGCGGCAGAGCGCGGGTCAGTCGCGGCCCACGGGCTCGAGCCAGGCCCCGGGTGGCTCAGGCGTGCTTTTCGTCGGCCTCGGCCTCGGCCTTGGTCCGGTGGATCGTGCCGGGCGCGTGCTTGGGAGCGGTGTAGACCGTGTAGAGCTTGAGGTCGACTGAGCCCTCGTTCACGAAGTTGTGGCGGGTGCCGGCGGGGACGTGGACGAGGCGACCAGGCGACACCGGGCTTCGCTGACCCTCGAGGACGGCCACGCCCTCGCCCTCGACGAAGACGAGGACCTGGTCCACGTCGTGGTGAACCTCCTCGCCGATCTCGCCCGCTGGCGGGATGCTCATCACGACGACCTGGGCGTGTGGCCCGGTCGAGACGACCTCGCGGAAGAACGAGTTGCGCTTTGCTCGAGCGAGGATGTCCTCGTTGAACGGCATGGTGACCTCCTGGGCGGCGAGTGTCATGGCGACCTCCTTGTCCCGCGAGTGTGCGGGCCACCTCCCGCACCCCGCCAGAGCCGAACGACCTGTCGTCAGCCCGCCGACCGCCGGGCCCCCGGGTGACGCCCGCCCCCCGGGCGGCACGCGCCCACCATCGAGCAGGGTTCGTTCGCCGAGTAGCTCCGCGAGTCGGACGAGGTCAGGGACTCAGAGAAAACCCTATCGAGGGGGTCACCCGTTGCCCGAGGGTCAGAAGCGGATGCCGAGGAGCGCGTCGATCGCGGCGAGATCCTCTTTGGCCGGACCGGACTCGCGTGCCGCGAGGGCGTCGACAGCGGCGAGGGCGGCCGGCGTGTCGAGGTCGTCCCTGAGTGCAGCGCGCAGCCCATCGAGGATGCTGCTGGTCTCCGCCGAGCGTCCGCGGGAAGCCCAGGCGCTCCAACTCGCCAGACGCTTCGAATCCGCAACTCGGGCCCTGTTGGCTACGCATCCCGTACGCCTCTCTGAGAGCGCCCCGTCGCGTCCGCTCGGCAGGCCGCTCGCCTCGCGAAGGGGCGCATCACGGCGTCGCCGATCCGGCCGTTGGAACCCGTCACGACGATGATACTGCTGGTTGGTTTCACGACTTCGTCCCGCCTTGCGGTCCCTGTTCGATGTCGCTCGCCAGCATCTCGTTTCATCGGCGGACTGAACTGAGGGACCGTCATCCCACCGCGACACGTGAATGAACTGCCGGAATCCATCGTCGCCGGGTCGCCACTGCGCTTGAGCATGATCTCGCAGCCGCGGTAGCCGCCGGTGAAGTCTTCACCTTCGAGCGTGTCCCGGCTGGCCGATGGCATTGTCTGGGGCCCCGTCATCTTGATGATCTCCTTACGTACCGGGGACTCGATGATCGCCCGTTGCGGGTTCTATCGGGGAATGCCGAGCTCGTCGGCGGCACTCCGCAATCGCTATTTCGGCGGGAGACACGACAACGCGATTGACGGTGCCTGGGTTGAGGGCTTCGGACGTATCCTTGAGATCCACGCCGACCCCGCCGGAAGAGACCATCAGATGCCTGAGCTCCCCGTCAAGGAGGTCCGTCTGTCGGAACTCCACCTCCCCGAGATCAAGCGCGATGACATCCTGCGCTCACTCTCAGAGATCCGCCTGCCCGAGGTCGACCTCTCGCATTTGGAGCGCCCGAGGATCGACCTCCCGGAGGCCGTCTCGAAGTTCGAATGGCCCAGGATCGACCTGTCGTCAGTCGATGTCGGCAAGGCCGTGGCAGGGGTTGCCGCGGCCGCTCACATCAGACCTCGTAGGCGACGACCGCGCTGGCCGTTGGCGGTCGGCGGGCTGATCGTCGCGGGCCTGGCCGGCTGGACCATCCTGAGCAACGAGGCGCTGCGTGGGGGGCTGGCGCGTGGGGCCGCCGCCATCCGCGAGCGGATCTCGGCACTTCGATCGAACCTGTACGGCCGGCTCGAGCCTGGTCGTGACGATCCGATCGCATTCAGTGCCGCGGAAACCGCGCCGATCGAGGCCACCCGATCCACGGATGGCACTACGATCGACGCCACCGGCTATCCGGCCGGCCTCGGCTCGAACAACGGCGAGGGGGTCCCCGCCATCACGGAGACCGGCGGCCCGGCCTGAGGCACGCGACTACATCCCCGCCGGCGCGACCCGCGACCCAAGAGGCGCTGCGCCCGAGAGAGTCAGTTGATGAGGCGGGCCGGCCGAACCCCACGAGTCATCGCCGACCGCAACGTGAGCGCCACGGGGATCGCCGACAGGGCGAGGATCAGGCGGGGAGCACCCGCCAATAACAGGCCGCTGCTCACGCCAAGCGCGAAGCCGAGCGCCGCGACGACGCCCGTGTCCGACAGGTGGTTGACGTGCTCCTGGGCATCGGCGAGCGCCTCACGCGCGCTGTCCGCGACGGCCGGGACGCGATCGACGACCGCGCGGCCCCCGGCGACGAACGCGTCGGCGAGCTCGCCCATGGCGGTCTCATCGGAAACGCCATCCACGTCGATCTCAGCGGGTCGGTTCTTGGCCACCGGTCACTCCTGCGCACGTCTCGGATCGGGCGATGGTCATCCCGACTGGACAATGGCGTGCCGATCCCCAGTGCTCCGAGCGTTGGAGTGTACGCGCTCTCCGCAAGCGACGTGAGCCAGGAGTGCCTCGCCGCGACGGAGCGGTGAGACCGGGGCTGGGTGTCGAACCATGCTGCCGACCGTCCGACTAGGTGGGACGAGGTCACCGTCACCACGGTGGTCGCCGAGGGGCTGTCAGAGGACCGCGCGGTCGCGCCAGCGGTGAACACGACGCCCGCCGCCTCGTCAGTGCATGGCGCGACGGCCGTGTCGGAGGATTTGAACCGAGGACCTGCCGATTACGAAACATCCGCTCGGAGAGTCCAGACAACACGAAACGGGATTGGCACGCAAATGAGGTCGGTTTGGCGGGGTCAAAAATCCTCTCGCCCCGACCAGAACATCCGTTCGACGTCTCCGTGCTCACGGTAGGCCATCGGAGCGCTGAGCGGCCGCGCGATGTCGCACCGACGTACCTCAGTGTCCCTGTATCAGTGCCGTTTGGACGCGATCCTCCTTCTGCGTTCATCCGTCCGCTGAGGAAGGATGCTCGGAGGAGTGACGGAGTCTTTTCGAATCGAGAGACAGCAGCTGCTCTCGAAGAACGCGACCCAGCCACGCCTGATACTTGGCATCCGACCATCCGCGTTCCCGAAGCTCCCGGTAGACCTCCAGCATGCTGAGCGCCAGCAGGAGGTCATGCGCCGTCTCGACGGTAAGCGGCTCCCGCAGGTGCGGGCCGAGGGGCGCGACGACCGCCTTCAGGCGCTCGGCGCGCTCGACGAGGATGACCGCGATCTCAGCGGCGATCTCGGGGTCTGCGCGCATCGCGTCCTGCTGGATCGCCAGTGTTTCGGCGCCGGTCGCCCACTGGTTGCCCATGAACGCCGCGTAGGCGTCCAGGCGAGCGCCTGGCTCGTCGATCGCAACGACCGCTTGGAGGCGGACCCCCGTCTGGGCCGCCTCGAACCACGCCTGCCGGATCTCGCCGACGATCGCCCGCTTGGAGCCGAAGGCCCAGTAGATCGTCGGCACGGCGACGCCGGCACTGGCGGCGATCTCCGGGACGGTCGTCGCGGCATAGCCGCGGTCGAGGAACAGCCGCCGGGCGGCGTCGATCATCCGGGCCCGGGTTTCACCTCGGTCACGCCGCCGCCGGCCGTCACGGGAGACCTCGAACGGGGCCTTGACAGTGCTCACTGGACTAGAGTATCACTGTAGTAGCAACTATAGCGACAACATAGTAAGGAGCTACGCTGTGGCGATCTCGAACGTATCCGCGACCGAGGCGAACATCGCGACCGTCCGCCGCGCGATCGATGAAGGCTGGAACAAGGGGAATCTCGAGGCGATCGATGCGACGTTCGCCTCTGACTTCGTCGAGCACCAAGCGGGGATTGGTCCCGGACGCGATGGCGTCAAGGGCTCGATCCAGATCCTTCGCACGGCGTTCCCGGACTTCCATCTCACCTTCGAGGACATCATCGCCGAGGGTGACATGGTCTGGGTGCGCCTCAGCGCCAGGGGAACCCATGAAGGGCCATTCATGAGTCTGCCCGGGACCGGGCGCCAGATCTCGCTCACGGTCATCGATATCCTGCGCGTAGTCGACGGCCAGTTGGCCGAGCACTGGGGCGTGGCGGATCGGCTCAGCGTCGCCCAGCAGATCGGCCTTGTCCCAGCGGGGCCGCGCTGATCGCGGGAGCCTCACGGGGTTATCCCACGCGCCATACGATCGCGCAAACCTGATCCTTCAGTTGTGATGCCCGGCGTCACGCGGTCGAGCTAGGCAACCAGCGCTCCGTCCCCGTTACCTCGATCTCAAGGGGCAGATTCGCCGGGACGTTAAGGTGCCTGAGGGTGGTTTGTCTCCTCTCGCCCCGACCATACCTACCCCCGCTGTGGCGCCTCGTCCGGACCGTCTAGTCCGCGAGCTGGGCGCCCCACTCCTCCGGCAGAACGTCCCGCAGGAATTCCGAGAACTCCCAGCGATGGCCTTCCGGGTCTGCGGCGAGGTATTGGCGCAGACCCCACGGCTTGTCCGCGGGTTCGGCAAGGATCGTTGCTCCCGCGCTCCGCGACCGCTCGGCGCGGCGGTCGACGTGGTCGACGAAGACGACCAAGGTGGCGCACGAAGCTCCGAGCGTCCTGGGGTTCCGGTAGCCCTCGCCGCCGCGCGAAAGTTCGACGTACGCGGTGCCGATCCGCATCTCGGCGTGCTGCACCGTTCCGTCGGGCGCCACCCAGCGGAGATGCTCGACCAGTCCGAAGGCTTCGTGCAGCCAATCGAGGGCCGCACCGACGTCCGCGTATCGGAGCGACGGCATGATCCGTGGGAAGCCAGCCTGCGGGTCGTACGACATGAGGCCTCCTCTCGCGCGACTAGTGGCGGGGGCGCTCTTCGCACCGGTTCCGGAGGCCGATTGTGCATCAGTGCCACACCTTGGCGCGACACTCGCGGTGGTGCTCGATCACCTTTGGCACCTTGGGTCATTCGTCCGTGCTCGGATTCCGCCGGCTGGGCCACCTTCGACGCGCCCCATGTCGCATCCTGCCCCCGGGGTCGATACGTTGCGGGCGGCGAGCGAGCAACGGGTAAGCGGCAGGTAAGTGACCGTTCGTATCGTCCAGAGCATGGAAGCGATCAATGTGCGCGAACCGAGGGGCCGCCGGCGGCGATGGCGGAGCAGGAACGGGCTGATGGTCCCGACGGGCGAGGCGATCGCGGAGGGATCGACGTGACGTTCGCCATCGAGGCGGATGGCGTGCAGGTCACGGTCAACAGCAGCTCCTCGACGCGTGGGCGATGACGGTCGACGACGTCCTCCCGGCGGCGATGGCGAACCTCCGTCGCGCGGCCGGGTCCTGGCGCGGGTCGGTCTACGACGACAGGTATGCGTGCGTGCCTGTCCGGCTCCTCGAAGGCTGGCCCCATTGGGCGAGCAGCCTGCTGGTCGCGCCGGAGGCACTGACCCGCCTCTTCGGTCGGGACGACCAGCTGTTCGTCGCGCCGTACCAGTGCAACCTGATCTCGCTGCCGATCGATGTCGACAGGGACATCGCCGCTGACCTCGTCGACCTGTTCGGTGGCCTCAACCCGCGGTCACTGCTCCTCGGTATGCCGGCGGTTGCCCTGCGCAGCGGCGAGTTGGTGATCGAGGACCTGCCCGGGTGGCCGGACGAACCGGAGACCGATAGGCCCGGCCCCGGACCTCGGCCGTGACGCCTGGCCCTCGTGGGCGAACCGCGAGCTTCGAGGCGACCGGCTGACCGAGCTGTCAGATCGCGCTCCGGCCCACATCGATGTGCTACCTTCATGTACATGGACAGGACCGTCGGAATCGCCGAGCTCCGCCAGAACCTGAGCCGGTACCTGCGTCGCGTCGAGGAGGGCGAACGCCTGCTCGTCACGGACCGCAATCGACCGATCGCCGAACTCGGCCCCCCTCCCAGCACGGGTGAAGCGCTGGACCGACTCATCGCGGAGGGGCGCGTCAGGCGCCCGACGCGCCGCGGCCTGCCCCCGCCGCTGCGGATGGAAGGCGACCCCCATGCCCTCGCTCGCGCCCTCGACGAGATCCGCGGCGAGCGCTGAGCGTTGGCGCTCTTCTACGCGGATGCGTCGGCGCTCGTGAAGCTCGTGCGGGACGAGCCTGAGAGCGATGTGCTTCGGGCGTTCCTGGTGGATGCCGACCTCGTCTCGAGCGAGCTCGTGCTGGCCGAGGTGCCCCGTGCCGTCCGGCGCGCCGCCGCACGGGACCCGCGCCTCGCCATCGACCTCCTGACGACCCGTGCCGGCGACCTCATCGATGCAGTCGCATTGCTGCCGCTCGACCGCGCCCTGCTCCTGGCTGCTGGAGCCTTTGCCGAACCGGCGCTGCGGGCGCTGGACGCGATCCACATCGCCTCGGCCACGGATCTCTCGCCGCTCGACGGGTTCGTGACCTACGACCAGCGCCAGGCGGCTGCCGCCCGACTTGCCGGCCTGCGGACCATGTCGCCGGGCGCCTGACGACCAGGTCTCACCTGCGTCTCACGTGCGATTCCGTGTCGGTCATGGCCGAGGTGACCATCCGCGAACTGCGCAACCATGGTGGCGACGTCATCGAACGCGTCGCCGCCGGCGAGCGGCTGGTCGTCACCCGCGGAGGCAGGCCGATGGCCGAGTTGCGGCCGCTGCGGCCGAGCGGGGCAACCGCGGCGGTGCTCCTGGCGCGGTGGCGCAGACTGCCGCCGCTCGATGGAACAGGCCTCCGCCGCGACCTCGACGCGACGATCGATACCCGACTTTGAGCGCCGTGCCGGCAGGGCTGCTCGACACCAGCACGCTCATCCTGCTGCCTCGCCTGCGTGATCCCGGGGTGTTGCCGGAGCAGCCCCTCATCTCGGCCATCACGCTGGCCGAGCTTTCGGTGGGCCCGCTCGTGGCCGCGACGGACACCGAGCGGGCCGTCCGGCTCGCGCATCTCCAGCAGGCCGAGGCTGACTTCGATCCGCTCCCGTTCGACGCCGATGCCGCTCGCGCCTTTGGCCAGGTCGCTGCGTCCATGCGCCGCTCCGGACGCCAGCCCTCGGCTCGCGCGCACGACGCGATGATCGCCGCAGTCGCGCTGGCCAACGGCCTCCCGCTCTACACCTGCAACCCGAACGACTTCGCCGGGATCGACGGGCTCGAGGTGATCGCCGTCGCCCATCCCGATCTGCCCTGATCAGGTCGTCAGGGTGATCTTCCTGAGGTTGCGGGGAGTCTCCGGATCGAGGCCCCGGGCCACCGCGAGGTGATATGCGAACAGCTGCGCCGGCAGGATCGCGACGAGCGGGGCGAGCCATTCCGGGACGCCCGCCGACAGGCGGATGCCATCGCCGAGACGCAGGATGTCGACGTCGTCGGACAGGATGAGCAGCCGAGCTCCGATCAGGCGAAGTCGGCTGAGCAGGTCGGCCATCCCGCCGAGGGCGGCGCCGGACGTGACCACCGCGAGCACCGCATAGCCGGCCTCGATGAGGGCGATCGGGCCGTGTTCGAAGTCTGCACCTGAGTATGGCTCGGCGATCATGAGGGCGAGCTCCTTGAGCTTCAGCGCCCATTCCCGCGCGGTCGCGTACTGGAAGCCCCGGGCGAGGACGACGGACCTGTCCTCCGATGACCAGGCGTCCGCGAGCCGCACCACCCGATCCTCGACGGCAAGGGCGTCCCGCAAGGCCGTCGGGAGGGCGCGGAGCTCAGCGTGCGATGCGTGGTCGGCGCTGAGCGCGCCGGACAGCATCGCGATGACCGCGATCTCGGCGAGGTACGTCTTCGTCGCCGCGACACCGTGCTCCGATCCAGCGCAGAGGTCGACGACCACGTCGGCGGAGTCCGCGAGCTCGGAGCTCGGATCGTTCGTGATGGCGACGGTGAGCGCCCCCTGGTGCCGGGCGTCGGCCAGGACGGCGACCACGTCCGGCGATCGCCCCGATTGGGAGATGCCGATCACCGCCGCGTTCCGCAGCTTCGGTGCCGTCCCGTAGAGCGACGTCAGCGACGGCGCGGCGAGCGCGACGGGGAGGCCGTTGCGCGAGCCGAGGATGTACTGGGCGTAGAGGGCGGCGTGGTCCGACGTCCCTCGTGCGGCGATCACGACGAGCTCGATCTTCCGGCGGAGTATCTCCGTCGCGACCGCCGCGATGGCTCCCGCCGCCTCGTCGAGCAAGCGCTCTACGATCGCCGGCCCTTCGCCGAGTTCGCTCCGCGTCGTCATCCGAGCTCCGCTCCCGTGCGCCAGAGTGTCGCCGTCGCGGCGCGTGCCCGCTCATGCCGCTCCATCAGGCCGTCCCAGACGGGTCGGGCGGCGACGTCAGGCCGCGCTCCCACGACGATCTCCGGGGGCGCTGGCGTGTGGCCTGCGAGCGCCTCCCACGCGAGCGACGCCGCTCCCCAGGCGGAGGCCGGGTGATCGGGATCGCTCGGCCGGCGGACGAGGCGGCCGGTCGCATCGGCCAGCGCCTGGCGGAAGACCGGTGAGCGGGCGGCGGGACCCGTCATGACGATCGGTCCGGACGCTCCACTCGCGCCTTCGAGGACGGCGATGCAGCGGCGGCTCTCGAGGATCGTTCCGTCGAGGAGTGCCCGGGCGAGATCCGCCTGGCTCGTGGCGAGGGTGAGACCGGCGAGCGTGCCGCGAAGATTCGGGTCCCACAGGGCACCCTGCTCGCCGGGACCGAGGTACGGCAGGAGGACGAGATCGTGCGCTCCGGCAGGAGCCTTCTCCGCCAGCCGCCACAGCGCTCCTTCATCGGAACGCGGCAACCCCAGGATCCCCGTGAGCCAGCCGACCGCTCCCCCGGTCGAGACGAGGTCCATCTCGAGGCCCCACGCCCCGTCTCGTTCGAGCGGCGTGACCAGGTACGGGTGCTCGGCGGCCGCTGCCGGGGAGAACGATCCGGACACGCCGAGGATCGCCGTGCTCGTCCCGGATACGAAGGCGACGCCGCCCGCGGCGCAGACGCCGAGGCCGCGCGCGGCAAGGACCGAATCGGCGCTGCCCAGGACGACCGGCAGGCCGGCCGGCAGGCCGGTCGCGGTCGCGGCGTCGGCGCTCAGGGCAGCCGTCGTCGTCGATGGGCGGATATGCGGGAGCCTGGGCGGCCGGCCCACGAACGCCGCACGGAGGACGGCCTCATCCCACTCGCCGCGCTCGAGGTCGTAGCAACCGAAACCGGTCGCGGTACCGGGATCGGTGGCCGATATCCCGGTCAGTCGCTCGAACAGCCAATCCTTCGCGGCGACGATCCGGGCCGGCTTCCCACCCTTCCTCGCGGCCCGTTCGCCGAGCCACATCGCCATCGGCACGAGGTACCGGCCGTCCAGCCGCTGACCGGTCGTGGCGATGAGCCGCTCGATGCCCAGCGTGGCCCGCAGCCGCGCCGCCTGTGCCTCGGCGCGATCGTCCTCCCAGGTGATGGCTGGGCCGTCTACCGCCCCCCGGCCGTCCAGTGCGACGAGGGTCGGGATCATCGCCGAGAGGCCGAGGCCGAGCCATCGCTCCGGCTGCGCCTCCGCCCCGAGACGATCGATCACCTCCCGTAGTGCCCCGAACCAGGAGTGCGGGTCCTGCTCAGCGCGGCCGGGCTCCGGGCGGTCGGTCGGATAGTCCGCCCGAGCTCGAACGACGATCGAGCCGTCGCGGGCGACCGCTACCCCCTTGAGACCCGAGGTCCCGAAGTCGAGGCCGATCGCGAGGTCAGGCATGCCGCGACGGGAGGTCCACGCCCCGGACCGCTCGGGATCGGACGGGCTCGACGGACCAGGCCTCGAGATCCGCGGAGGCGACGAGATGGCCCGGAGCCTGCCCGGAGATGTAGAAGACGAAGGCCGCGGCCGGATAGATCTGCTCGAAGCAGTCGAAGGCTGTACCACCCGTCGCGAAGCTCACTCCCCGGAGCCGGACGACCGGCTGGCGACCCCGCAGCTCGAGGGCTCGGCGCTCGGCGGAAGTGGGGGTCCCGACGTGGAGGAACTGCTCCTCGAAGTCGTCATGAAGGCCGTACCGC
>Ga0307374_10012218_pt1 | contig 12082 bp, 12 predicted proteins | sample OX3MG_FD_202532 | JGI IMG/M metagenome (GOLD analysis project Ga0307374, IMG submission 202532) | Soil microbial communities from Risofladan, Vaasa, Finland - OX-3 | ecosystem: Environmental > Terrestrial > Soil > Coastal area > Acid sulfate soil | place: Finland: Risofladan, Vaasa | collected...
GTCTTCAACCAGCTCATAGGCTTCGGCCAGCGGGTCGCGCATGTCGATCACGTCGAAATGCCCGATATCCGAGCTGTAGATCGCGTTGAGCTTGGCGCCGAACGGGTTGCCCTTGCCAAAGGCGACCGCGTTCATCCGGTCGTCGGCCTCGCAGCCGAAATAATACGGCGTCGCGTAGAGATCGATCCAATCCTGCTTCTGGGTAATCTTGCACGCGGCGAAATCGTCGAGGTCGTCGACCCCGCCGGTCAGGTGCATCTCGGGGTCGGGCCAGCCGTCGCGCGCCTTCAGAGCCGCCGCATGCTCCTGGTAGCCGTACTTTTCGACCAGCTCCATCAGCAGCTTGCGGTCGAGCTTGTCGGGCCGCATGTTTTCCAGCGCCTTGGCGTTGCGCCGCTCCCAGTGCTCCATCAAATCGCCCCAGAGCTGCGCGCCCCAGCCGACGCCACCTTCGAGAAACGCGAAGCGCAGCTCGGGAAAGCGCCTTGTGACGCCGCCGAGGAAGATGCCCTTGGCGGCGGCGTGGCCGGCATCGGCGAAATGGCCGATATGGTTGTAGGTGAAGTTGGTCGGGCTGTTGCGCAGCGCCTGATTGCTGCCGCTCGAGTGGAAGGTCGGGGCGATCTTGACCTCGCGGCACTTCGCCCACACCGGATCGTAATCATAAAGGCTGTCGATGCCGAACACCTCGTACCCTACCGCGAGCCGGTTGGTGTCGGGGTCGTTGCCGGACACCGACGGCACTTTGCGCGGCAGGGCGCTGCCGAACATCCCGACCTTGGAGCCGAGCTGTTTGGTGACGAATTCCAATTCTTCGATCGCCTCGTCCGGCGTGTGCATCGGGATGATCGCGGCCGGCGTCATGCGGTCGGCGAGATCCTTGAAGTACCCGGCCGAGACGATGTTGTAGGCGCGGATCACCGCGCGTCGCGTCGCGTCGTCAACGATGCGCGGCAGGCGCAGCCCGGCGGTCGGGTAGACGATCGCGAAATCCGAGCCGATCTCGTCGAGCCGCTCGTACAAGAGATGCGGCATCATCGCGGTCGCGCGGTCATAGGTGTTGCCGGTCTGGCGGGTCCAGAAGCCGGGCATCGCCATCCCCCGGCGGCGGCGCTCCTTGGTGCCGAGTGCGAGCGCGTCACGGGTCGCGCCCATTGCCTTGAGGAAGCCGTCGGCGGCCAGGTCACCCCCCACTTTGCGCATCTGCTCGGCGAATACCGGGTCGTACTCGACCCAGTGGCCGTCTCCGTCGACGATCGGATGCTTAAGCGTGGCTTTGATTTCGGCTGGGCTGTGATGGGCGTGGCCGCTCATGGTTTTCCTCCGAAGGGTGGATTGGGCAAACTTTCCACGCGGTCGGCTCTTCGAGGGCGCTTCTTCGCGACGCCGCTGGCCGAGACACTGGATGCGAGCTTGCGCCGCCTAGCAGCCCCCAGCAATGCGTTTTGTGCAAAGCCGCCATTTAGAAACCGATGGCTGCACCGCCTCATTCGGCCGCCGTGGGCGCGGCGTCCCCCAGCCACTCGCGCGTGCAGTTGTTACGACCCGCGGCTGCGCCCGCCAGGGGGTTTGCCGGCGGTACGGCGAGGCAGCTAAGCTGCGGGAGAGCGGGCGGGGAGGCGGGCGATGCCGGTGCTGCTGGGAGCCATTGCCGACGATTTCACCGGCGCGACCGATCTGTGCAATACGCTGGTGCGGCGCGGCATGAAGACCGTGCAGCTGATCGACGTGCCGGCCGCCGGCGCGGCGGCGCCCGATGCCGAAGCGGTGGTGATCGCGCTCAAAAGCCGGACGATCCCGGCCGCCGACGCGGTGGCGATGAGCCTCCAGGGGCTCGGCTGGCTGCGCGCGGCCGGGGCGCGGCAGATCCTGTTCAAATACTGTTCGACGTTCGATTCGACCGCGCTCGGCAATATCGGCCCGGTCGGCGAGGCGCTGCTCGACGCACTCGGGGCGGATTTTACTCTCTATTGCCCGGCTTTCCCCGAAGCGGGGCGCACAATCTTCAAGGGCTATCTGTTTGTCGGCGACGTGCTGCTGTCGGAATCCGGGATGAAGGACCATCCGCTGACCCCGATGCGCGACCCCTCGCTGGTGCGCGTGCTGCAGGCGCAATGCCGCGGCAGGGTCGGGCTGGTGCAGCACGCGACCGTGGCGCGCGGGGCAGCGGCGATCGCCGAGGCGTTCGCCGAATTGTGCCGCGCTGGGGTGCGGCACGCGATCGTCGACGCGATCGCCGATCGCGACCTCGAGGCGATCGGCGAAGCCGCCGCCGACCTCCCGCTGATCACCGGCGGGTCGGGCATCGCACTGGGCCTGCCCGGCAATTTCCGCCGTCGCGGGCTGTTGGGCGATGCCGGCGCGGCCGCGTCGCTGCCGCGGGTCGGCGGCGCGGCGGCGGTGATCTCGGGCTCGTGCTCGACCGCGACGCAGGGCCAGGTCGCCCATATGCAGGCGCGCGCGCCGTGTTTCACAGTCGATCCGCTGGCGGCGGCGGCAGGCCGCCCGGTCGCGGCCGAGGCGCTCGCCTGGGCGCGGCCGCTGCTCGGGGCCGGCCCGGTTCTGGTGTCGGCGACCGCCGCGACGGATGCGGTCGCTGCGGTGCAGCAGCGGCTCGGCCGCGAGCGCGCCGGCGCACTGGTCGAAAAGGTCATGGCCGAGGTCGCAAAGGGCCTCGTCGATTGCGGCGTCCGGCGGCTGGTCGTCGCCGGCGGCGAGACCGCCGGTGCGGTGGTGCAGGCGCTCGGCGTCACCGGGCTGCGCATTGGCGGGCAGATCGACCCCGGTGTGCCGTGGACCGTCAGTCTCGGTGATCCGCCGCTGGCGCTTGCCCTCAAATCCGGCAATTTCGGCGCGCCCGACTTTTTCCTGCGCGCGTTTGACGTACTCGACCGAGGAGCCAAATGACCCTCACCCGTCCGGCGCTTCGCGCCGTCAACCCTCTCCCGCACTGCGGGAGAGGGGCGGCGAGCGACCTCTATGAATCCCTCGCCCGCTTTGCGGGAGAGGGAGGGGCCCATCGCGAGAGCGATGGGAGGGTGAGGGTTTGCGCGGCGAGGAGGATGCGATGACCGACGCCAAGGCGCGCGACGAAATCTGCCGGATCGGCGCCTCGATCTTCGAGCGCGGGCTGACCGCCGGGTCGTCGGGAAATATCAGCATGCGGGTCGAGGGCGGCTGGCTGATGACGCCGACCAACGCCTCGCTCGGCCGGCTCGACCCGGCGCGGCTGTCGCTGCTCGGCGATGACGGCAGGCTCGTTTCCGGCGACGCGCCGACCAAGGAAAGCTTTCTGCACCGTGTGATGTATGAAGAGCGGCACGGTACCCGCGCGGTCGTCCACCTGCACTCGACCCATTCGGTCGCGGTGTCGTGCCTCACCGAACTGGACCCGCACGACGTGCTGCCGCCGATTACCGCGTATTACGTGATGCGCGTCGGGCGGCTGCCGCTCGTGCCCTATTTCAAGCCCGGAGACCTCGCTTTGGCCGAGGCCGTGCGCGGCTTTGCCGGCAGCCACCATGCGGTGCTGCTGGCCAATCACGGCCCGGTCGTCGCCGGGTCGAGCCTCGACGCCGCGGTCAATGCGATCGAGGAATTGGAGGAAACGGCCCGCCTCTACCTGATGCTGCGCGGTGCCAAGACACGATTTCTAACCCCGGCCCAGGTAAAGGAGCTAATGGCATGAAAGGGATGCGAAGCGCCTTGTTGGGGGTCGCTGCAGCGCTCCTGTTGTGGAGCGGAGGAACAGCGCGCGCCGCCGACAAGGAGCCGATCAAGATCGGCTTCAGCATGGAGTTGACCGGCCCACTCGCCGTGGTCGGCAAATCCGGGCTGCTGGCGTTCCAGATCTGGGCCGAAGACATCAACAAAAAGGGCGGGCTGCTCGGCCGCCCGGTCAAGCTTGTCTACTACGACGACCAGTCAAACCCGGCAAACGTGCCCGCCATTTATGAAAAGCTGATCAGCATCGACAAGGTCGACCTCTTGGTGTCGAGCTACGGCACCAACCTGGTGGTGCCGGCGATGCCGATCGCGATCCAGCACAACCGGCTGTTTTTCGGCATGTTTGCGCTCGCCGCCAACAAGCAGTTCCACTATCCGAAATACTTCTCGATGCTGCCCTTCGGGCCGGATCCGGAAAAAGCCTTCTCTCAGGGTTATTTCGACCTGGTGATGGCGCAGAACCCGAAGCCCAAGACGCTGGCGATCGTCGCCGCCGACGCGGAGTTCTCGCGCAACGCGGCCGATGGTGCGCGCGCCAACGCCAAGGCCGCCGGGCTCAAGATCGTCTATGACCGGACCTATCCGCCGCCCACCGTCGATTACACCCCGATCGTGCGCGCGGTGCAGGCGGCCAACCCCGACATCGTCTATGTCGCCTCATACCCGCCCGACACGGTCGGCCTGTTGCACGCAATCGGCGAGGTCGGGTTACCCGCCAAGATGATCGGCGGCGCGTTTGTCGGCCTGCCGGCTGCGGCGCTCAAGACCCAGCTCGGCCCGCTGATGAACGGCGTCGTCAATGTCGAGCTGTGGGAGCCGGTGAAGACGATGGAATTTCCCGGCGTCATGGACTTCATCAAACAATATCAGGCCAAGGCCTCCGTTGCCGGGGTCGACCCGCTCGGCTATTTCCTGCCGCCCTATGCCTATTCGGAGCTGCAGGTGCTGGGTGAGGCGATCGCCGCGACCAAGACGCTCGACGAGACCAAGCTCGCTCAGTACATGCACAGCCACACGTTCCATACGATCGAGGGCGACATCTCGTTCGGCGCCGACGGCGAATGGACCAAGGCCCGCCCGATCTGGGTGCAATACCACGACATCAAGGGCCACGACCTCGACCAGTTCCGCGACCCGAAGACCGTGACGATCCTCGCGCCGGCCGAGTACAAGACCGGTTCGATGATCTACCCCTACACCAAGGCACGGACTCAGTAGTCGCGCCGACCCACAAACCGGCGCGCCGGCGGGCAAGTCCCGCCGCGCTGCCGGCTGGGCTGCGCCGGTCTCGGGCGGTTCAGGCTACCGGGTCGGCCTTGCCGAAATGCGGATAGTCGGTGTCGTCGACAAAGGCGGCGTCACCGGCGGTGGTTACCGGCTCGGCGTAGTCGAGCGCGCCCTGGATGTTGTCGCCCCACACCTCGCGCGGCAACTCGTACAACACTTCGACGCCGTAGCCGTTGGGATCGCTGATGTAGAGGCTGTGGGTCATCCCGTGGTTGACCCGCCGGTGAAACGTGACGTTGTTCTTTTTCAGCCAGGCAAGCTGCCTGAGCCAGGATTCGCGGTCGGGCATCGTGATCGCGATGTGGTTGATCGCGACCGGCATGTCGAACATCTCCCAATTCTCCGGGGGCGGCGGCAGGTTGGGGTTTTCGACGAGCGCGATGTCGTGATGGTTCATCGACCCGTTGTGGTCACCGGAATAGAACCGCATCGGCCGCCGGCTCGACTTGCCGACCAGCTTAAAGCCGAGGATCTCGGTCCAGAACCGGTGCGATTCCTCCATGTTGCGGACATTGATCACCAGGTGGTTGATGCCGCCCGGGGTGACCGCCTTCTGCGGGGCCGTCGGAACGATCGGGGTGGTGCCATCCGCCATCGTCGCGCTCCAAGATGCTGAACAGAACAATCACCGAAAAATATAGGAGGTCGGCCGACGCTTTGCCAATCTTCGACGCGGATCAACGTCTCGGTCCCGGCGGGCACGGAAACGCCTCGGCAAAGGCGCGCGCGATCAGGGCCGTCGCGGTCGCATGCTGGCAGAAGCCGGCAAGCCATGACAACCGCCGCGTGGGCCGCTAGGCTCTGCTCACGAAAGCAAGGGGGCGCGACGAATGGCAGATTCATCCGGCGCGGAGACGGCATCGGGCCCGATGACCGGCGCACGCTATATCGCGAGCCTCAAGGACGGGCGCGAGGTGTGGATCGACGGCCGCCGCGTCGACGACGTCACGACGCACCCGGCGTTCAAGGACATGGTCGGCGAGCTGGCGCGCGTCTACGACCTGCAGAACAGCCCGCGCTACCGCGACGAGATGACCTGCGTCGACCCGGACAGCGGCAACCGCATCTCGGTAAGCTGGCTGTTGCCTCGCTCTGCCGAGGACCTCAAGAAAAAGCGCCGCAACAGCGAATTGTGGAACGAGCTGACATGGGGCCAGCTCGGCCGCAGCCCCGACATCCTCGCGCCCTACATCCTGTCGGCGCTGCACCTCAAGGACGAGTACAGCGCGGTCAAGCACGCGAAGTGCGATTTCGGCGAGAATTTGCAGAAATATTACGAATACTGCCGCGACCACGACCTGTTCCTGACCCATGCGCTGGGCGACCCGCAGGTCGACCGCAGCCAGCAGACCCAGAACGAGCGGCGCAAGGTCGCTGAGGACACCGAGGTCGTGCTGCATGTCGTCGAGGAGACGAGCGAGGGCGTTATCATCACCGGCGGCAAGCAGCTGTCGACCGCCGCGCCGCACAGCCACGAGGTTTACGTCGCGCTGTCGGCGACCTTCGCGCAGCGCAACGACCCCCGCTGCGTGCTCGCCTTCGCGATCCCCAACGATGCGCCAGGCCTCAAGATCCTGGCGCGCGAGCCGGTGTCGCGCTGGTTCGGCTCGTGGGGCCACCCGCTCAAGAATCTCGACGAACAGGATTGCATGCTGTTCTTCGACCGGGTGCTGGTGCCGTGGAACCGGCTCTTCATGCTCTACGACCCGACGCCGATGCTGAAGACGCTGGGCGCGGCCGGGCATCGCGTGCCGTTCAACTTTCTCGGCTGGGCCAATCTGTGCCGGGTCGAGGTGCGAATGCGCCTGATCACCGCGGTGGCGACGATGGTGGCCGAGGCGATCGGCGTCATCGAGTTTCGCGAGGTCGCCGCAAAGCTCGGCGAGATGGCAACCTATTGTGAGATCTGGCGCCATGCGATGGAGGGCATCGAGCACGAGGCCGGGCCGACCCCGAGCGGCCAGTGGACGCTGGGCCCGGGCCGCGCGATGCACATCTGGTTCGCCCAGGTCTCGGGCCGCATGATCGAGCTGCTGCGCGAGATCTGCGCCTCGGGCATCATCATGCAGCCGAGCGAAAACGATCTCGCCAGCCCCGATATCCGCCCCTATCTCGACAAATACATGCGCGGCAAGGGTGTCGATGTCGAATACAAGGCGCGGCTGTTCCGCCTGGCCCACGATCTCGCCGCCTCGTCGTTCGGATTGCGGCAGGACATCTACGAGTACTGGCATGGCGGCGACCCGGCCCGCAACCGCATCAATCTGCTGCGCACCTTCGACCAGGATGCGATGCGGGAGCGCATCAACGAGATGCTGTCGCGGCCGCTGCCACACGGCGAGATGCCGTAGTCGCCTAATGGCTGCCCGGGAATTGTGCAATCAGCGCTTACTGAGCGCGGAAATACGCCCCGACCGCCAGTTGAATCAAGGCGCTACGCATATGGTGCCGATCGTATGCAGACAGGCATTCACGGCGCGCTTAAAATTCGTCATTATCTTCATTGCGGGCAATCGGCACCCGTTCTGACCATCTTGGGAAGTCACCTTGGAAACGGATAGAGGTTATCGGCAACGGCGCCGGCGCGGCTTCGACGATGACGATCACGATCAGCCGCGCGATTTCGGCGCAGCCCCACGCTACAGCGCAGCACCGCGGTTTCAGGAGCCCCCCTCCGGGCCACCGATCCAGGCCGTGGTAAAATGGTTCAACCCCGACAAAGGATTCGGCTTCGTCGAATTGTCCGACGGAACCGGCGATGCCTTTCTTCACGCCAGCGTCCTCGGCCGCGGCGGTATAACCGCGGTGCAGCCGGGTGAAACGCTGGAGATCCGGGTGGCGCCGGGGCAGCGGGGCCCGCAGGTTACCGAGGTCATCAGCGTCGACAGCAGCACGGCGACCCCGGCTGCTCGTCCGCGCCCGTCGTTTCGTTCGGACGTCGGCGGCGGCGGTGGCGGCGCACCGCAGAATTTCGGCGCCAGCGTGCAGGAAACCGGCACCGTCAAGTGGTTCAACGCGATGAAGGGGTTCGGCTTTATTGTGCGCGACGGCGGCGGCAAGGATGTGTTCATCCATGCCTCTGCGTTGCAGCGGGCCGGGATCACCAGCCTCAACGAAGGCCAGCGCGTCGTCGTCGACATCGCCGAGGGACGCAAGGGGCCGGAGGCGGTGGGAATCCGACTGGGCTGACGAAGCGGGTACAGGGTTGCGCGCTCGGCCGGGGCCCCGGCCGGGCAGTCGCGCGTCTCGGTTTTTAACACGAGCCGGTTTTACGACGAAACCGGCGCTAAAGCGAAATCAGCCCGCAGCCTTTTTCGCCGCCGCGGTCGCGACGCGGACCTTGAGCCGGCGGATTTCCGGCGAGAGGTCCCGAGCCGAGGCCGAGCTCAGGAACGCGTCGAGCCCGCCGTGGTGCTCGATCGTGCGCAGGGCGGCCGCGCTCAGCCGCATCCGCACCGACCCAAGCGTGTCCGACAGCACCGACGCGGTCTGTAGATTGGGCAGAAACCGCCGCTTGGTCTTGATGTTAGAGTGGCTGACATTGTGGCCGACCTGAACACCTTTGCCGGTCACGGGGCATTTGCGGGCCATCGGCCACCTCGGTTTTGCGCTCGCTTGAAGAGCGCGCGTTGTAAGCGAACGGGAAAAGCGGGTCAAGAGCGGTGGCGCTTTTCCGTCCGCCCGAGCCTGTGCCAAGATCACCGCAAACCCCGGGAGGAAGCGCGATGCCCTCGATGAAGGAAAAATTCGCCAGGGGCGAACTGGTGCTGTGCATGAATTTGCGGCTGGCCCGCACCGTCGACATCGCGATGGTCGCGAAGGCGGGCGGGTACGACGCGCTCTATGTCGACATGCAGCACGCGCCCTATTCGATCGAGACCACCTCGACGATCTGTGCCGCGGCGATCGGCATCGGCATCACCCCGCTGGTGCGGGTGCCGGCGCACGACAACGGGCAGTGGATGGCGCGCGTGCTCGATGGCGGCGCGCAAGGCGTCATCGTGCCCGATGTCGGCACAGGCGCGCAGGCCGAGGCGGTGGTCAAGGCGTGCCGGTTTCCGCCGCTCGGCGCGCGGTCGGTGATGGGGCTGGGGCCGGCGCTCGGCTACCAGGCGGTGCCGCTCAGCGAGTTGAACCCGCGCCTCAACGCCGAGACCGCGGTTATCGTGATGCTGGAGACCGCCGAGGGGATCGAAAACGCCGAGGCGATCGCCGCGGTCGACGGGATCGACTGCCTGCTGATCGGCTCGGGCGATCTCACCACCGATTACGGCATCCCCGGCCAGGTCGACCACCCGAAACTGCGCGCCGCCTATGAGCGGGTCGCCGCGGCCTGCCGGAAGCACGGCCGCATCCTCGGCGTCGGCGGCATCCGCCACAACGTCGCGCTGCAAGGCGAGCTGGTAAGGCTCGGTGCCCGCTTCGTCATCGCCGGCACCGACACGAACTACGTCCTTGCCGGCGCCAAGGCCGATACCGGCGCGCTGAGGCAGATACCGCTCAATTGACACCGACTTTCCGCACCGCATGCCACACGGTTTCCGGAGTCAGCGGCATGTCGACATGGTTGACGCCGAGCGCGTTTGGCACGGCGCTGACGACCCCCGGCTCGTTAGACGGGTTGACGACGCGGTTGAACGACACCGCCAGCGAGGGAAAATCCGCGGTGCGCGGCATCGCGTAATCCATGAACGAGGCGGCGATAAACTGGCCGCTTTCGGGGTCGTAGGCGGTGTGCTCCAGGACCGCCTGACCGAGCCCCTGGCCGACCCCGCCATGCACCTGCCCGGCGACCAGCAGCGGGTTGACCAGCACGCCGCTATCGTCGACCGCGGTGTATTTGACCACCTCGAGATGCCCGGTATCGGGGTCGATTTCGGCCTCGGCGGCGTGTGCGCCGGTTGGCTTCGATGTCGATGTCGCCGCCGTCCACGGGGCCCGTCCGCCCTGCTTTGCCCAGCATAACGCCTGGCCGACGAAAGCCGCTAGCGGCGGCCGGCGGTGATCGGGACGGCGGCCGAGCCTCCGCCGAGGGCGGACACCGCGGCAGGGTTTTCGCCCGCCACCGCGGGCGCGACAGACTGACGGCTCACGGCGAGCCCGGCGTAGCAGATGAAAGCGAGGATCGCGAGGCCGATCGCGAAGACCGCGAGAATCGGGTTTATATCGCCGGCGGCACGCTCAATGCGTTGGGCCAGCGACACCGTCCCGGCTTCCGGCCTCGACCGCCGCCGCGGACCTTTCGGGGGGGGTGACTGCTGTGTCACGTTGTGCAACCGATCGACATGCATATCGTCAACGCCGCCGGTGGCACGAACGATCCCGAGGAGCGATCGCGGGCACGGAGAGAGACGAGGCCGCCGGCGCGCTGCGCCGCCCGGTCTGCCGGTCAGGCGAGAACCTCTTCCGCCGCCGGCACGGTCTTGACCTCGTGCGCCTGCAATATCGGCAGCACTTCCTTGGCGAAGCGCTCGATCTGGGCCATGAACAGCTCGTGCGGCAGCGCGCCGCGGTTCATCGCCAGCTGCACCTGGTTGGCGCCCGCGCTGTCGGCGGCGTCGATGATGCGCTGGGCGACCTCGTCGGCGGTGCCGAGCGGCATGTGCGCGGCCTGCTCTTCGAGGTCGCGCATCGTCAGGTTGCGGAATTCCGAGCGCAAATTGGCCGCAGCGCGCAGGTTTTCCGGCCGCACGTAATCGGTCGAGGCCATCGTCGAATAGCCTTCCTCGCGCTGGCGCTCGGTCTCGGTGAAGTTGCCGTGGCTGAACAGGGTCTGGTTGAAATAGAGGATGTGCGGGCCGTATTCCTTGAGCGCCCGGGCCTTCGAATCGGCGACATAGGCGGTGATGCCGAGCGACAAATGGTCGGGCGTGATGCGGTGCCCGGCAGCGGCGAGGCATTTGGCGTAATGACGGATGATGTCGTCACGCAATCCGCGGGCGCGGCCGAGGCCCGGCGTGATCGGCAGATCGTGCTTGCCGGCGAACTCGATCGATTCCTTGCTGCCGATGACCGGCACCCAGATCGGCGGGTGCGGCCGCTGCACCGGGCGCGGCCACAGCGCCACATCGTGATACGACCAGAACTTGCCCTGGTATGAGAACACGTCATCGGTCCAGGCGCGGGTGATGATCTCGTAGGCTTCCTCGAACCGCGCCCGCGACTCGTTGAGCGGCACGTTGTGCACCTGGTATTCACGCGGGATGCCGCGCGCAAAGCCTGAGATCAGCCGCCCCTTCGACAGGCAGTCGATCATCGCCAATTCCTCGGCGAGGCGCAGCGGTTCGTGCAGCGGCAGCAGGTTGCCGTAGATCAGCAATTTCAGTTTTTTGGTGCGCTGTGCCGCCGATGCGGCCATCAGGTTGGGGCTGTTCATCAGCCCATAGGGCGAGCAGTGGTGCTCGTTAAAGCCGACCCCGTCATAGCCGCATTTGTCGAGCAGCTCCCACGCGTCGAGATGCTCCTCGTAGGTGCGCACCGCGGTGTCGGCGTCGAAATGCTCTTTCGACAGCGGGTAGGGCAGCTCGGCGCCGCCGTTTTTCAGATGGTCGAGGTTGGCGTCGTAAGCCAGCAGATCAAAGACGAAGACCTTCATGACGGCACCTGCATTGCGGCGGCGGGAAAAGATTAGGCCGGCGGCGGCCGGCATGCGAGCGGAAACCCGCCGGCCGGCACCGCCGCGGCCCTACTCCGCCGCCTCGCCCTACTCCGCCGCCTCGCCCTACTCCGCCGCCTCGACGGTGCTCAGCCCCTCGAAACGGCTGCCGCGGAACCGCAGGGCGGCGGTCGCCGCCGCGGCGATCACCGCGAACAGGCAGGCGGATAGAAAGATCTGCGGCGGCGGCACGTGGTGCGCCAGCAGGTAGCCGCCGAGGACCGGGGCGGCGATGCCGCCGAGCCGGCCGATCCCGAGCGCCCAGCCGATCCCGCAGGTCCGCATCCGCGCCGGGTAGAGCGTCCCGGCGGTGGCGTTGGCCCCGGTCTGGCTGCCGATGATGGTCATCCCGGCCAGGAACGTCACCACCAGCAGCGCCGCGTAGGGCAGCGCGACCAGCGCGATCAGCGTGAT
>Ga0307374_10012219_pt1 | contig 12082 bp, 19 predicted proteins | sample OX3MG_FD_202532 | JGI IMG/M metagenome (GOLD analysis project Ga0307374, IMG submission 202532) | Soil microbial communities from Risofladan, Vaasa, Finland - OX-3 | ecosystem: Environmental > Terrestrial > Soil > Coastal area > Acid sulfate soil | place: Finland: Risofladan, Vaasa | collected...
CCATATCTACTTTACTCGGACATGTTCCCCTTACCCAGAAGCTTGCTAAGAACTCCACGCTTTTTATTCGGGAGCCTTATCAGGAAGTATATCCTATATATCTCCCGATAACATTTGATACGCTTTTCACGGTGGTGAGACACGAAGCACGTTGGAACGCAACCTGTTTCCCTGCTGCAAGTGGATCACCATTTACTATGTGCGTTGCCTGCCTCTTTCGGAGATGAGTGTTCAGACTAAGGAGTTAGCCACATGGCAATCGCGTTGGTAGACCTGTCAAGTCGAGTCGAAATTCCAGTTGCTGGGCACAGCACCATGATCCGTGTGCTGGTTGTCCATGGGTGCCCGTTGTTCCGGGCCGGCCTGCGCTCCTTCCTGGCGCAACAGGACGATTGCTGTTTGGTTGGAGAGGCCACTCACCAGGAAGACGTACTCGTGCTTGCCAGGGAGCAGCGCCCAGATGTCGTGCTGCTGGATAGCACCCTCACATCAGCTGATCCGCTTGACCTGGTGCAGCAGCTGCGCCAGATGGGTGTGCCAAGTATTATGGTGTTTGCTTCTGCGGCGGCAAACGAGGAAACACTCTTCCAATTTTTGATGCGCGGAGCGACCGCGTATGAAGATGGCTTTCTTTCCGGGGAAGACCTGCTGGCGAAGCTGCACCGGATGCATCGTGGCGAGTGCCTGGTCACCAGTGATGTCCTGATTGCTCAGGCTGCACGGCGTGAGCGCCTGGTTCGCATCCGCCGGGACGCATTGCTGGCGGCGGGTCTCATCGGGGCTTGCCGACCTTCTCCACAGGAAGAAGATGGCAAGGCATCTGGGAACTCCTCCCCGCTTTCAGCGCAAGAGCAAGCGATTCTTGAACAGATTGCCAGAGGAGCGACCAATGAACAGGTCGCTCAGGCGCTCGGCATCGGTCCTCACATCGTGAAAGATAGATTGAACACACTCTACCAGAAACTCGATGTGCATGATCGAACCACCGCAGTTGTCATAGCTTTGCGCCAGCACTGGATTGCTGTCGAGGGCATTTGTTAGTTGTCCCTGTAGATGTGTCTTGTATTTTTTGCCCGTCATGCCTGGGCGCATTTGCTAGAAGACGCCCACTGCCCAGGCGACGGCTGACAAATGGAAAGGATCGCCAGTCTATGCAGCACCATCAAAGACGCAAACTCGTCCCTGGCGGGTATCAAGTGGTACTCACACCTGCGCGGATCGCGCTCTTGGTCGCAGTGGCACTTGTCTTTGGATTGGCGATCCACCTCCTCAACGTCATCACGCACTAGCCGAAAGGCGAGAAAGGAAAAACCATGAAAGCAGCAGTTGACCGCAGAGATGGCATCCCTGGCTCTGGAGCATCGGAGTACGTAGAGCGGATGGGTGGACCCGTTGCCCAGCGCACAAGCCGGAAGCAAAATCAGGACGGACCTGTCCCACTCCCCCTCGGGAAGAATACTGGAAGCGGTGGGTCACGCGCGCGCCAGGACGCGATAGAGGAGCGGCTCGACACCGACGTGCTCCCAGAGAATAGCGATGGAGACGACGCGGAGGAGTGGGACGAATGGAAGCCTCGTCGCTACTCGCGTGCAGAGGTGGCGCGGAGGTTGGCAGAACAGAACACACGCTCAACCCAGACTGCTCCAGAACGCCGCACGACAGGGAATCCTATCCGTCGGCGGAGGACCGATGACCTTGCAAAGCCTCGCCAGCGCAGGCACCTCCACGGCTGGGCGGCGCTCGTGGTGGGCGCGCTCGCCCTGATCGCGCTCTACCTGGTGATCGGCTGGCTGTACTCGGCCTGGACGGGGATCTCGAACCGCCTCAGCTATGGTCCCACACCGACCGCCTACCTGGATGCGGTGGTCGGCGATCATGATGGGCCAGGCCATGTGACCACCTTTGTAGCGATGAACGTTCACGGCACGATCGTCATCCAGGTGGCTCCCGGCGGCGACTTCTCGAAGGTCACTACCTATACGATGCCGGCGCAGGCGACCTTTCACGCCTGGGGCAACCTTGACGATATCGTCGTCACGCTCACGGTCGCCGGGACTGGGCCAACACCGGACATCCTGGTCCATTTGCAGGGCGATCCTGATATCGGCCATTTCTATCAGCGACCGTCGGCCACTTTTGCGCTGATCAATCAACAGCCAGGCTTCAAGGTCGGCTCTTTTGTCGACCAGTAGCGCGTTACACGATAGTGCGGTCAGCCAGAGCTGGCCGAGGATTGAAACTTGGATCAGTAAACAGCTAGCACGCACACGGAGAACAGCATGTGGAACACGCCAATAAGCGGAACAGGTCTCTCGATCGCAACCGGCTGCGCGCTGGTCCTGTTCGGCCTGTCACTTGGCCTTCTCGTGGCTGGCGTGTGCGTCGCTTGTGTCGCTGCCTCGGGCGACCGCCAGGCCAGCTCGCCACAGGAGAGCTACGGCTTCATCAGCGATGACGAGATTGAATTGGTCATCGAACTGGTTCGAGACGCCGTCGCCGGGAGCGGCTGGACGCTCTGTGGCGACTGCTACACACGCAAGCTGCTCATTCAGCTCCCGTTGCCCCCAGTACTCCTCTCCAGCGGGCAAGAGGAGCCAGCCATGCACCCCTGCGCAGATCTGCAGGTGGTAGTAGTGAATACAGCCTCTGGCCCGTTCTCTGTTGAGCGTATCGACCACACGCGCGAACGCCCAGGCAGGAGCAAGTCTACCCGCCGGGTAGACCTGGCGCTCCCTTTGGCGCATCTCATGCCCGAATCGGGCAAAAATCGACCTGAACAGCACCTCTGTGAGGAGCAAGTCTACCCAGCGGGTAGACCTGGCACTCCCTACTGCATTGCGAACGAAAGGAACGCATTCTCATGAGCATCATGACAGCAAACATCGTTGATCTGACCGGACAAAAGATTGATTTGACTACCTGGCTGGGCTGGGCGACCTGGTGGGAAGCCGCCCTCGATATGGGCAGCGGCATCACGACCCTATACATGCAGCCGGTCAAAGCCATCACCAAAGAGCGCACCGAGCGCGGCCCTCTCTTCCGATTGTCCTTCGCGAGTGTCGTGGACACCGGCGAAAAGCTCCTGGAGACCATCGCCAACGGGCGCAATGCCCCGAAAGGCAGACCTGCCTTTGTCCTTGCTGCCGGCGAGTACGTCTTGCGGATACAGGGAAGCAAATATGAGCACCTGGTCGGCTCGCTAGCGGACCTGGAGGGAGAGCATCCGACGGATGCCAAAGGCGACCCGGATCGCTACTGGGGAGAACATATCAAGATTATCGCCTGCGCCGCGATCGGCGCGATCGTGCCCGATGTTCACGCGGAGGTTCGACTGAACTTCTGTATGCCTTTCTCGCTCTACTCGCCAGAGCGCAAAGAGCGCGCGATCGCCAACCTCGACGGCCTGTATTACTGCTACCTCAACGAGGTCTACCACGAAATCGACCTCAAGGTCGGAACGGTCGTGCCAGAGGGCTACGCGGCGATCACCCGTTTTGGCAGCCCGGCGGGTAACAATGTCTCCATCGACGTGGGCGACCGCACCACCGAGATCATCTTCGCCAAGGGCTTCCAACTGGTGTCCCGCGACTCGGTCGGTCGCACGTATGGGGTGCGGCAGGTGATCGAGCACATCATCGACGAGATCAACCAGGACTATGGGCGCATGCTGGAGGTCGAAGAGGTGCGCGTGCTGCTCAAGGCGTACACCGCCGGGATGCGGTTGCCACGCCTGAGGGTCGCCAGAGGAACAACCGACGGGTACCTCGATGGGGACGCGCAACGCGAGATCATCACGCGCAAAGTCGCGACGATGGCTCGTGCCCTCGCGAAGTTCGTGCGCTCAGCGCTGAACAAAGAGGGCGCGGAAATCGGGTCGAACCTCGACACCGCGACGATCTACGGCGGTGGCGGCTACATCTTCCACGCGCCGCTGCGGGACGGCATGCCGGGCGATAGCGAGCTAGAAAACGGGGTGCTGCGCGACCTGTACCTCCCGCCAGAAGCCGAATACCTGAATGCGGCCTACATGCAGGAGCTGGTGGCACAGCAAACCGTCCTGAAGCCCGGCTTGTGGGACAGGAAGAGGTAGTTGCCATGTCGACCGTGAAACAGGGGCAAAAGCGCTTCCAATTTGTGCTGGACGAGGACTCGGAGATGCATCTGACCCTCCTCGAGTGGGCGAACCAGCGCGGCCTCACCTTGGGGAAAGCAACACGCGTCATTCTGGCGGACTGGTCGGATGCCATCAATGGCAAGTCCAATCCGTTCGCCGCCGCAATAGCGGCCGCCACTGGCATGAACGTGTCGGCTGGGATAGGTCAGCCGATCCAGTCACCGGCACAAGCACCAGAACTCAGCGCAGAAGAGCGAGCACGTCAAGCCGCTCTTCTGCAAGCGGCAGAGCAGTTTATGTAGGCTCCTTGGATTTTGTTGTGTTCACTACTCACGAAACGGAACAGCTAGGAAGTTTTGAAGCAAGGGCAGAAATGTCCCGCCTGGAAAGGATTTTCAATGTTCGACAACAGATTTTACCGTGCGGGGAACGTGTTGGTCTCGCTCGACGGCGTAGTCATCGAGGGCCATTCCGTGACAGAGACTTCTATGAACAGCCGATTCAGCATCCATGTACCCGGCAACGGCGGCGAGGTCACCATACGGAGAGAGGATCACCCGGAGGAATATGCGCAGTACTGCGCCCTTTACGATTCCGCTCCCCTCCTGATCTCTCGGCTCACTCAGGTACAGGAAGGGAAGTAATGGATATAACGCTTTTGGGTAGCCAAACACTACAAAAGAAGAGCCTGTATGTAACGCGCTGAAGGCGCGTAGGAAACCGAGAGAAAGCGAGAAAGTGGAGTGAGTACGCGTATGATCACCCTGGAACAGAAGACAGTCCAATCAGCACAACGACGACCTGGACGGGTCGGGCGAACACGCAGAGGGAGCATGCTCTCCATCGTGGTATTGGCAGTCCTGTCCATGCTCACCATGATTGTGCTGTTCACGCACCTGTCGGGCATGACCTACGCCGCATCGTTGACAACTCTGTCTGTACAACAGGAGATGCAGACGACCGTCACTCCGTCCACTCACTCGACTGCTACCCCGACTTCAACGAAGAGTGTGCCGGTTACGGCCTCAAGCGGCAATGCTTCCCGCGCGTTGCAGCGCATCAACCAGCTCGATTGTAGCCAGTACGCTTCAGGGTCTGAGTGTGCGACCTGGGCGTACTCGGCCTGTTCAACGGCGGCGATCACGGAAGTGATCAACAGCTACGGCTATCACTTCCAGATTACCGATATTTTGCAGCAGGAAACCGCGGCGAAGGCCATCACTCCACAAAACGGCCTGCTGGACGACCAGGGGATAGAGCGCACAGCCGCACGATTTGGATTTACCACGAGCTGGGGCTACAGCTTGTCCCTTGACCAGGTCATCGCCACGGCCAATGCTGGCACGCCAGTGATTGTTGGGTGGCCACCGGCGAAGTACGATGGCGGTCACCTCGTCGTGGTGATCGGCGGCGACAGCACCAGTGTGAGGCTCGCCGACTCGTCACGTTATAACCGAACGAGCCTGTCACGCGCGCAATTTCTCAATTGGTGGAGAGGCTATTCTGCCATCCTCAAGCCCGGACCATTCAGCTTCGTGGGAAAGCCTACGCTCACCGCGAACTTCATCAACCAGGTGCTGGCCAGCTATGGTTCCCCTGCTGCGGGTCAGGGCCAGGCGCTCTATGACCTGGGTGTGAAGTACGGGATCGACCCGGCTTACGCGCTGGCCTTCTTTATGCACGAAAGTCTCTTCGGGACGACTGGGGAGGCACGAAAAACGCTGGCACTTGGCAACGAGCGGTGCATCAGCGACCGGGCCTGTGTTGACCAGGATCGTGGCGGTTACGCCCAGATGCTGAGTTGGCAGGACGGATTTGCTCACTGGTACAGCCTGATTCTCAACGGCTATGTCTACGGCAGCGTGACCATTCCCATTGCAGGTCATCCCTGCTTGACCATCGGACAGACGATTCCCGTCTACGCCCCAAGTAGCGATGGCAACAACGAAGCGGGCTATATTGCGGGGCTCACACACGAATTGCACACCTGGCACTCAGGCCAGGTGCGGCCATAGCAAGAAAGATCGAGAGAAGGAACAAACCAATGGAAGCTCTTCTAAACTATCCCACTCACTTCAGTCTTGACGAGCAGCGCGAGGAGTCTCTCACGCCTCGTGACGAGGTGACTCGTACTCTCGCCGTCTCACAGATGGACGTTGCGGCCGCAGCCCTTGCGCGCCTCTGGCAAGAGCTCGGCTTCGGGCCTCCCGCGCCGCTGCTCATCCTGAGCTCAAAATATGCCACCCAGCCTGACCAGCATCAACCTCGATTGCTTGACCGGGCTGTCGCCAGTGGACAACGGCGTAAGCGAGTGCGCTTTGGACAAATCGACCGTTGGCAGCGACTCGCCGCGCCACCTTACGCATACGGCATTGCGCAGGCCCCGATCTCAGGGCCGCTCCTGAAGGCGAACCTGCTCCATGGAGCCTCCATCTATGACCGGAAAACAGTTCCCGGGGCGCTCTCCGGGTGGTTTCGCTATGACTTCACTTCTGGCTGGTCAGCTCTCTCCGTGATGTTTGCGCCTGACGACGATGGGGACGCGAGAACGTTGATTGCCATCCCTGACGGCTGCCAGGACGAGTGGCTGGCGTTCCTGCGATCTCTGGGCGAGCTCCACAACAGCCTGCTCCACCAGAAACGGAAGGCACGCATCGAAATTTTGGGCGATGGGCACCATATCGAGGAAGTTATCCGCAAGACCACGTTTGACGATGTGATCCTGCCAGATGAGATCCTTGAACAGGTCGCCTCACAACGGCGCATCTTCTCCACAGACACGCTGGCGCGCTACGCCCGCCTGGGCATCCCGCGCATGCGCAAAGTCCTGCTCATCGGCCCTCCCGGAACGGGCAAAACGACCTTGCTCAAGGCGGAGGCGGCGGCACATGTGCGCAGCGGCGGACTGGTCTTTTACGTGTTCGCATCCCGCAAGGAAAATCGCTCGTGGGAGCAGCTGGCGTATGCCCTGCACCAGGCGGCGCTGAGCAAACTTCCCACCCTCATCCTGGTCGAGGACTTTGAGATGTTTGTCTCAGATGCCGAGGACCCCCAGCGCGTGCTCAATACTCTGGACGGGGTGGAGACCCCGGATAATCCGAAGGGGACGCTGCTCTTGGCGACGAGCAACGCGCCAGAGAAAATCGATCCGCGCATTAAGGATCGGCCAGGACGCATCGATCTGCTGGTGGAGGTCGGCCTGGTGGAGCGAGAGGACCTGGTGGTGCGCTTCCTGCAACGCTTCCTGGGAGTCGCCTATCGCGAGGAGGAGCATGCGCTGCTGGCAGCGACCTTCCTCAAGCAAACCGGAAGCCACATCCGGGAGGTGTGTCTGCTCGGCAGTATTCACGCGCTTGACCAGGGGCGGGCAGACATTTCGCGGGAAGACCTGCAATGGGCGCACGAGACCCTGATGCATGGACGCGCCCTGGCAGGCGAGTTTGGGCGATGTGACCCTCCCCCTGCCAAGAAGCGCGGCCAGTTCTTTGGGGGGAACAAGGGCAAGTGACTCCCTCTCGATCCTGCCAGGGCGCGGCGGGGCCAACACAACGAAAGGCAACGACATGAGCAACCACCAGGAACAGCCGCAACAAGGCGACCCTGCTAGCATTCCAGCCCTGACCCACCGTCATCTGGAGGCCGTGCTGCAACTGCTCAAGCGCGCGAAGACGCCGGATGTTGCCTTGATCGAGCAAGCCGAGGCCCAGCTTCGCCAGATCATCGTCGCCATCAAACCCCTCTCGCCGGAAATGCTCCAGCAGCGCCTTCAGACGAGGCGCCTCACCAGGAAACAGCTCTTGGACGCCTTGCGCGACGGCTGTGACTGCTTGAATGTGGCGCTGGACGAGTACGACGAGGGAAATACCGAACAATGCACGCAGCAAGTGAAAGGCTGCCAGACCATCATCACCGAGATACTGACCACCTGGTAATGCCAGGCAAGAGCACACGGAGGAATTATCATGCAGCAAGACACCAATCAGTCGCAGGAACAGCCGCACATCCTTGACCAGATCGTCATTCCTGCCCTGCCGCCGGAGTTTCACCACTCCGACATCGCGGAACACTATCAGGGTGGAGCCTTTACCAACAGACTCGACGCCGAGATTGCAGACATCTTGCGTGGGTGTCAGCCAGCCGAAGAGTCGGGTGAGGCTGTTCCCATGACACTTTCGGGCGAAGCGGCTTCTGTCCTCAAGGAACTCAACTGCATTGCACTTATCCAGGACGGCCAGGTTCTTCCTCTTCTTGATATCGAGAAGATGGACGCGCCCATGACTGCCGCCCAACGGGCACATCTTTATCACACAGCCGCACGGACCTTGCTGGATGCCATCGCAGCCATTTACGAGGACCAGGCGCAGCGCGCAAAGCGCGAGGACGATAACGAGGGAGAGCCCTCCTATGCCTGAGCACAGCATCACCCAGAAGGCAGGGCGCGCCAGCACCGAAAGCCTCGGAACTACCGGCGCTGAGCCGGGCGACCAGGCACAACCAGAGACTCGCAGAGCAGGGCAACCAGCCGGACGCTTCAGAATGATCTGCCGACAGATCGCCGCGCTGGCCCTGGGCATCCTCGAAGAGATGGAGTAGTTGAATAGACCGCACACGCCAGGACTCGGAAGCGGCAGCCCTGGCCTAGCAAAGAAGTAGATCATGGGACACGGGACTGAAACGATCACGGCGGGAGCGCCGACCACAGAGAACCAGACCGGCTTGGCTGTACCCGGCAACACCCCGGCGCTGCCCCCGCATCTGACAGCGATTGGTGATCATTATGCGCTTTCGCCCCGCTGGTGGATCGGCTGCGCTCGTGCTACTCCGGAGGAACTGCGTTCGCTGCGAGGTCTTGTCATCTATAACAAATCCGAGTGTTTTTTTCTTGCCGAAGACGAAGCCAGGAAAGCGTTTCACATGGGTGGCGTGTTGCTCGCGCAGGTCGCGGGGGAAAGGAAAGGGTCATGAGCCTGAGTTCCGAGCCTTCTCACACCACCTCGGGGCGCTTCACCTCGCCGGATCTGCGGTTGCGCAGTTCGACCGTCATGTGGGGGCCGCTGCAGCTGACGCTCGTCAATCACCGGGAAGGGGTGGAACTGGGATACAGAGCGGGTGAGGATGCCTATCTCCAATACGGCCAGGACCTCGGCACACTCACCGAGGAGGTGCTGAGCACCTACATGACCGTCTATCTTGCCGCGCCTGGCTATCGTCCCCGTGTGCTGACAATCACCATCGTGGCCGAATGGAAAGCCATGTTTGTTCTGGGCTGGACGAGCCGCATGCTCGAAAGCTCAGCTCTTTTGCATGTGGACGCATCCGGTTCTTCCAGCGGAGAAGACCAGGCGACCAGAGCAGCGGTCTCCACCGCCAGGTCGGTGCGGAGTAGGGAAAGAGAACAACGATGATCGAAGTCGAACTCGACCCTGCAACCAAGCACACTGACCCGCACTACAAACGCAAGTTGCGCGAGGCCAAACGGGCGTGCAAAGAGGCCGCGAAATGGCAGTGTGAGTATATCCATCCCAATGGGCAACGCTGTAGCGCGCGCCAGAGTCAGTTGCGACGGAAAAAAGGCCGACATGGAGAACCCGATGGCTGGTCGGTCATGCGCCTGCACGGCTGCCATGTTGGAAATAAGCAAGTCCCCCAGCAACAGTTCATCTGCTTTTGCCCCAAGCATCATGCCGAATACGATCGGGGCATCGAATTGCAAGAACAGGTCTTTTGTTACCGGCGTGGATACCAGATGACCAGTACCGATGCACTCCTCGCCGAGTTGCAGGACTCCGGCATCAGTGTCTGGGAGGAGACGGATGGATACCACTGGCGCGTTGATGAGACGGACCTGGTCGGTCGCCGCACGACAGCGATTGGCGCGGTCTGTGCCGCCATCCGCCAACTGAGCTGCCAATGGGCGGTGACGAAGCGTGAATTGGACCTGCTGCGCAAGCAGATCGCCACGCTGCAGACCTGCATGACCGGCCCGCCTGAATTCGTTCCTCTCTAAAAATGGACGTTTTTGTACTTTGGCGATTTGTATTGAAAGCGAGAGAAAGCATATGGCTGATCAACAACTGATCACAGAACAAGGCTATACATCTGAAGTTTTACGAACCTATGCGGGTCCTCCCAACAGCATGCTCGATAAGCTCACGCTGGGCGCATTGGGTCTGGCCGGGGAATCCGGCGAAGTCATTGACATGATTAAGAAGCGGCTCTTTCAGGGCCATGAGATCGACCAGGAAAAGCTCCTGGACGAACTGGGGGACGTTTTCTGGTACTACACCCTCATCCTCCAGGCGACGGGCTACTCCTTGCAGGAGGTGATGCTCCACAACATCGAGAAGCTTCGCCGTCGGTATCCCGATGGATTCGAGATCGAGCGAAGCGTCAATCGGAGCATTGTCCACGAGCAAGAAGAAGCGTCGCTGCTGATGCAGACACACAGTAGCTGACAGTCGGAAAGGACAGGTGACTATGCAGCAAGAGAACAACACCTTCGCCATGACTCATGTGGCGCTGGTCGCGTTGCATGACCATATCGACGCAACGCTTGCGCCATCGTATGAAGCAGCGCTGGATGAGCTCCGCCAGCGAGCAGCATTATGGGAGTGGGAGATTGACCCGGAACATCCTTTAGAGCGCGCTACGGCAACCCTCGAACAGTTGAGCCAATTGTATGCCCACGAGGGAGATGAAACCACATGTTGGGTACACATTGCCGAGCTGCTCGTTCCCTGTACGGTCGTGTGTCATTCGTAAAATGGAGCAACAGGAGACAAAACCATGAGCATACAGCATGAAAGCCGCCTTGATCGAGAGCTTGATACGCTTCTTCAGCACCTCGGAGTGCGACAAGAAACGCAGAACAGCCCATTGGATCTGCACATGACCTGCCTCTATAGCGACATGGATCACTCGCTCTGGAAGAGCGTCCAGCAACACCTGGCATGCGTGAAACATCCTACCAATGGAGCCATCTGCTGGCATGCGCATGATATCTCACCGTATCGGGAGGCCTGGCGGACGAAACACATCCTGGAGGATCTGCGCCAAACACATCTCATCTTGCTCTTCATCAGCATTGATCTGATGGCCGTGCTCTCAGACCAGGCAGAGGAGATCTACCACGCGCTGATTGCCACCTTGCGCCGCGAGCAGCCCGCCAGAATCATTGTCGTAGCGGCGCGCCCAACTGCCTGGTACGACGATTACCTGGTCGATCTTCCGCGCGCCCCGCGCAAGGGGACGCTCGCGACCATGCGGCATGCTGAACTGGGCTACGTCGAGGTTGCGCGCGCCGTTCAGCAGGCCATCAACGATCTTGTTCACTCATCTCTAAAGGAGTAAAAATACCATGAACATATCACCCCCAAACAGCGAGGCCTTCACGAAAGCACAAGAGTCTGTTCTCTCGCTGCTGGTCGAACTGCAACAACGCGATACCATTCCTGCTCTGACGTTCACAGACCCCTGGGGATCTCTCGTAGCCAGTAGCGCGAAACACATCGAAACACGATCCTGGGCCACGCCCTACCGAGGACCGCTGGCCATCCACATCGCGAAAACACTTCCAGCAGAGGCTGAGATGCGCTGCGATGAAGAGCCATTTCGCCAGGCATTGGAAGCCGCCGGGTATGGCTGGACGGCTGGCCTCTCGCACAACGCCTGGCAGCTTCCGCTTGGATGCGTGGTAGCGCTGGTCAGGTTGGAGCAAGTGCAGCGCATTTCCCCGGGCTTTCGCGTGGATGAGCAAGAGCGCGCCTACGGCAACTACACACCCGGTCGGTTTGCCTGGCAGTTCTCGCAGGTGTACCGCTTGAGAGAGCCACTGCCAGCGCGGGGATCGCTGGGGGTGTGGCGGTGGACTCCGCCAGCGCGCCTGTGGGAAGAGATACAGGCCCGCCTGGACGCAGAAAGAGCGGAGGTGATCTGATGAACGATGCAGTGATGATGAGCAGGCTGGCC
>Ga0307374_10012220_pt1 | contig 12081 bp, 9 predicted proteins | sample OX3MG_FD_202532 | JGI IMG/M metagenome (GOLD analysis project Ga0307374, IMG submission 202532) | Soil microbial communities from Risofladan, Vaasa, Finland - OX-3 | ecosystem: Environmental > Terrestrial > Soil > Coastal area > Acid sulfate soil | place: Finland: Risofladan, Vaasa | collected...
AAACGGTTGGCAGACGATTGCGTCCGCTTACACCACCGGCGCCTCCAGTTTTGCCTTGGGCCACCGGTTCAGGTCCCCCGGCAGCTACACGCTGCGGGCCTACTTCCCCGGCGACCCGCGCAATATCGCGGGGGAGTCGGACACGATCACGCTGACGGTCCAGCAGCAGCAGAACCCGTCGTTCACGATCTCCGGCTCGGCCGCGGTCATCACCAATGGCCAGACGGAGACGATCTCCGGCAGGTTGTACACGGCCGGCTCGACCACCACACCACAGCCGAACGTCCCCGTGACGCTCTACGGGAAGCAGGCCTACGGCGGCGGTTTCAAGGCGCTCGAGAGCGCGATGACCGACAGCTCTGGCAACTACTCGTTCATGCAGATACCGCTGCACAACAGCGTCTACCGCGTGAGGACGGCAAGCGGCAAGAGAGAGCAGACCGCCGCCCTGTACGTCGGAGTCCAGGATGTGGTCACGATCGGGCTCACCCCGACGACGATCGCCGTGGGTGACTCGGCCACGATCAGTGGCACGGTCACGCCCCAGCACACCGGCCACGTGATCCACCTGCAGGAGCAGAACACCGTAGGCAACTGGGTGGACGTGGAGAGCGGTTACGTGAACCCCAGTTCGCGGTACTCGTTCAGGTACGCGCCCGGCCAGATGGGTGTCGAGCAACTGCGCGTCGAGATCACGGGGGGCCCGGTCAACGTCGGCAGCGTCTCGAGCACCGAGACGCTCACCGTCAGCGGCGTCGCGCCCGTCAGTACCCTGCCGCCCGCCTCGTAGGCCTCCAGACGGGTTGCGGTCGGATTGGATCCGGTCGGCGTGGGTTAACCACTCCGGCCGGATCCTTGGCGTGCCGTCACGCCCGCCCGCGCCGTCCGCAGCCCCGCCCCCACTCGCTGCGGCCGGGGTAAGGCCCCCTCAGCCTCATGTCGCTCCGAACTGCCGATGTGCAGCCTCGCCTCTTAGTCGACCCTGAGTACACGAATGCAGGAGATCGACGAGAGGAACCACGAATGCACCCCAGAATCACATACGAGCTCAGCTCCGCTCGGCTCGCCGAGCTCCGCCAGGCTGCCGCTGCCACACGGCGCGTGCACCGCGATCACGGCCGCAGGCGATACTTCAGGAGTGCCCGGCAGGTTGACAAGCAGCCGCTTCGTGGGTCGGCAGAGTCAGCTGGCCGAGCTGGAGGTTGCGTACCGCGAGGCGCTTGACCAGCGGCCGCGCCTGATCCTCGTCTCGGGCGACTCCGGCGTCGGCAAGACGCGGCTGCTGCATGAGGCCGAGCGGTCCTTCGCCGGGGCGTTGGTGCTTAGAGGCCAGTGTCTGGAGCAGGGCGAGCTCGAGCTTCCCTACGCGCCGTTGCTCGGAGCGCTGCGGCCGCTGGTGCGCGAGGGTGACGCGGCACTCGATGCGCTCAGCACCGCCAGCCGCGCAAACCTCGCGACCCTGCTGCCGAGCCTCGGCGCACCGCCGACGGGCGCCGCGGGCACCGGCGCCGACGGCCAGGTGCGACTGTTCGAGAGCCTGCTCGAGCTCCTGCATCTGCTGAGCCTTCGCCAGCCGCTGGTGCTGGTGCTCGAGGACATGCACTGGGCCGATGGCTCGACGCGGGCATTCGTCACCTTCCTCGCGCGCAGCCTGATCGACGAGCGGATCCTGCTGCTGCTCAGCTTCCGCAGCGACGAGTTGCACCGCCGCCACCCGATGCGGCCGCTTCTCGCTGAGCTCGGCAGGCTCGACTCCTGCCGCCGCCTCGAGCTGGAACCGTTCGACCACGCGGAGCTCGCGGAGGCGCTGACCGACATCCTCGGCGAGCCGCCCGCTCCGGACCTGATTGATCGCCTTCTGGCACGCACCGACGGCAACCCGCTGTACGTGGAGGAGCTGATGGCGGCCGCACTCGATGGTCGCGGCGCGACGCCGCAGAGCCTGCGCGACGCGTTCATGCTGCGGATCGAGCGACTCAGCGATCCCGCGGGGCGGGCGGTGCGCGCCGTCGCCGTCGGTCGCGCCCTGGACGAGGAGCTGATCGCGCGCGTCTCCGGCGTGAGCAGCACCGAGCTGCGCGAGGCGCTGCGCGAGACCGTGGCCGAGCACATCCTCGTCGCTGGTGACGGCGCTCGCCTCTGCTTCCGGCATGCGCTGCTGCGGGAGGTCGTATACGACGACCTCCTGCCCGGCGAGCGCAGCGCCATGCACCTCGACCTCGCGCGCGCAATTGAAGCCGGCGGCGAGTTCGACTGCGCCGAGGACGAAGCCGAGCGGGTCGCCGCGATCGCAACCCATTACGCCGCCGCCGGCGACCAGCCGGCAGCGCTGCGGGCGACGATCCGGGCTGCGCGCGAGGCTCGCCGCGTGCACGCCTACCGGGAGATGGCGCACCTCTACGAGCGCGCTCATGAGCTGTGGGCGCGCGTGCCGGACGCTGCCGCCGTGGCCGGCATCGACGAGGTCGGCCTGCTCGAGGCCGCCGCCAACGCGTCCGCATTGGACGGCGACCAGCGCCACAGCGAGATGCTCGCCGACCGCGGACTTGAGTTGCTGGACCCCGAAGAAGAGCCCATACGCTACGCGCGACTGCTGGTGCGGCGGGGGCGCTCGCGCTGGCGCCTCAACCAGGCTGGGGCCGCGATGGCCGACCTCGACCGCGCGCTCACATTGCTTCCCGATGAGCCGAGCGACGAGCGCGCGCGTTTGCTGTCATGGATTGCCCGCACCCACGTGTTGCGCGGCCGCTATCGCGAGGCGGTCGTCGAAGGCGAGCGTGCGCGAGCCGTGGCCGAGGCCGCTCAGCTCCCAATGGTCGTCGGCGAGGTTCTCAACACGCTCGGAATGGCGCGGATCGCGCTCGGTGATGTCGACGCAGGCGAGGCACTTCTGCGCCAGGCGATCACGCTCGCCCGCGAACAGGACGACATCGACGAGCTCGGCACCGCGTACAGCAACCTCGCGGACTTCCTGAACCTGGCCGGCCGCACGCGGGACGCGCTGGCGGTGATCAACCAGGGCCTGGCCGAGGTGCGCACGCACATGGGCCAGGCGTATGCGTGGATGGTGATGACGCTGTCGGTGCTGGCCTTCGAGGCGGGGGACTGGGACGTCGCCCGTGCCAACGAGGGGCCGCCGCTCACCTCGTTGGCCGGAGTGCCGCTGATCTTCAGGCTCCTGTGCGACGCGGAGCGCGCACTCGGCGGAGGCGACGACGCGCTGGCGCGTCAGCGCCTCGACACCGTCGAGCCGCTCGTGCGCGTCACCGGCGAGGCGCAATGGCACGGGCTCTTCGGCTCGCTGCTCGGTGAACTGCACCGCCGTGGGGGCGACCTCGAGGCGGCGCAGTCGGCGGTCGCGCGGGCGCTGGACGAACTCGAGGTGTGCACCGACGATGTGATGCGCATCGCGCGCGTGAGCGTCGTCGGGCTGTCTGTCGAAGCAGATCGCGCATTGCGTGCGCGCGATCTGCGTGAGCCGGAGACGGAGGCAGACGCACTGGCCAGGGCCCGCATCCATCTCGACCGGCTCGAGGCCGCGGCTGAGGGCGGCGGTGCGGTCGAGCGCGCCTGGCTGGCGGTCGGCGCGGCCGAGAGTGCGCGGGCGCAGGGCGCAGGCGCCGCGCCCCTGTGGAGCGCGGCGGCGGAGCAGTGGGACCAACTCGAGCGCCGCTATTGCGCGGCGCTCAGCCGCTGGCGCGAGGCCGAGGCTCTGGTCGGTGAGGACGACCGGACAAAGGCGGCGAGCGTCGCAGCCGAGGCGGCCGGCGTTGCCGCCGATTTGGGGGCGGGCTGGCTGGCTGACGAGCTCCAGGGGTTGATCGCACGTGCGCGACTCGATATCGGCGCGACAGTCGAACATGAGGGCGCCGCCACCGACGCCGTCCCGCAGACCGACGGCGACGCGCCGCCTTTCGGGCTCACACCCCGCGAGCTGCAGGTGCTGGCGCTGGTCGCCGAGGGCGCCACCAACCGTCAGATCGGTGCGGCCCTCTATATGGCCGAGAAGACCGCCAGCGTCCACGTCTCGCGGATCCTGAGCAAGCTGAGTGTCCGCAGCCGCACGCAGGCGGCGGCGATGGCTCACCGCTTGCACCTCACCGGAGTCTCCTAGCGTGAGGCGCCTCGCAGGCGCTAAGATAAGTGTGTTATGGAGTTTGAGAGCGTTACCAAGCGCACTCGACAACTCGACGACATCGCCGAGGCGTTGCCACGCCGCGCCTCACTCCTTTCGCACCTGTTCCTCAAGCACACGACGCTGGGCGTGTCGCGCACCGAGATCGGTGTGCTGTCGGCCACGTCGGAGCAGCCGCAGCGAATCACCGATCTCGCGGCCGCCGAAGGCGTCACACAGCCCGCGATCACGCTGATCGTGAACCGTATGGCGGCGCGCGGCTGGGTGGTCCGTGAAGCCGATCCCAGTGACGGGCGCGCCGTGCTGGTGGTGCTGACGGAGGCGGGCCAACGGGCCTTCAGCGACATCCGCGCCGAATACCGCGCGCTGATGCACGAGGAGATGGCGACGCTCGACGACGAATCTGTCGAGGTCCTGGCGCGCGCGATCGATGTGCTCGATGAGGTCATCGAGCGGCTGCGCGCGCAGCGTGAGCCATGAGCATGTGCAACGTACTCGGGGTCCTCGGCGACAGCGAGGACGAGGCGTGGGCGACGCTGAACGCGGCGACTGCCCTGGCTGACGCAGAGAACGCCCGGCTGACGCTGGTCAAGACATGCGAGTGCGGGCGCGCCTACGTCTGGATCACGCCGTTCGCGTACGGCGGCGCGTATGTACCACCACCCGTGGACTCTCCGGCCGAGGCCGCTCGGCTGCTGGCACGTGTGGCCGAGTTCGTACCGGGGACGATCTCGCTAACAACCCTGGTGCTCGGACCCGACACCCAGCGCGCGCTGGTGAAGCTTCTGCAAGCCGGCAACTATGGGGCGGTGGTCGCGGACAAGCAGCTGCTGACGCACTGCCGGCGCCTGCGGCGGGAATTGCTTCGCGAAGGCATTCGCGAGGTACCCGTGACCCTTGGAGTCCCAGAACACCCCGCCCCCGATCCGGTCGCGTCCCAACTCTCGTCAAGCGGCACGATGGACTTCGCGTCAGCTTCCTGACGGCGCCTTCCTGGGGATCCGGATAACGCGCAGCGCCGAACTCAGCACCACGGCGTCAGCAGCAAGGAGCCGATCGAGATCGACCGACTCCTCCTCGAACCGGAGCGCGCGGCGCCCGATCCCTGGGAGCGCACGGCCGTCGTCCGGCGGCGAGACCAGGCGCCCCCGCTCCTCGATCAGGACGTTCGCCCAGGTCGACTCGAGCACGCTGCCGTCGGTGTCGATCAACAGCGGCAGCCCGCCGTCGGCCGCAGTCGCCACGGCGTCGACGAGTCGATGGTCGAGCCACTTGTGCGGCCCCAGTCCACCCGGGAGCACGAACGGCGCGATGCCGGTGTAGTACGGATCTGGCCGGATCGGTGTGTTCTCGATCCTGATCGTGCCGTCGGGCATGAGCGTCACGCGAAGCCGGCCATCGTCGTCGCAGTCGCCGTAGCGCCGCAACCCGAGGTTGACGCTGAGGTCGTAGAGCTCGCGAGCGCTGGCCTGGATTCGCTCGCGATGGGCATCCAGCGCAACCAGCTCGCCGGCATGTATGCGGATCGTCTCGACGATCCCCAGCGCCGGGTCCGGGCGGGGGCCGAAGTCGAGGGCGTCGCGCAGCGGCCGGCCCGACCCCCAGAAACTCATTCGACGACGACTTCCGTGCCAATCGCCGCCGCCACCGGACGCGCCTTTATCAGCGCTTCCTCGAGTTCGGCGCGCGGGTCGGAGTCGGCGACGATCCCACCGCCCACCCCGAGCCACAGGTGGCCGTCGGCGAGTTCGAGCGTGCGGATCGCGACGTTCAGCTCGAGCCCCGCGAGTGGGCTCGCGTAACCGATCGTGCCTGTGTAGACCTCGCGACCCAAGGCTTCCAGCTCGGCAATCACGATCAGCGACTGCACCTTTGGTGCCCCGGTGACCGAGCCGGGCGGGAAGGTGGCGCGCAGGAGCTCGGCGTCGCCGACACCTGGGCGCAGCCGGCCCTCGACGTCGGTGACGAGATGCCAGAGACCGGGATGCGCCTCGACCGTGGGGCGGCGCGGGGCCGTCACCGAGCCGTATTCGCAGACACGGCCGATGTCGTTGCGCATCAGATCGACGATCATCACGTGCTCGGCCGCGTCCTTGTCGGAGTCCCGCAGGCGTCGCAGGGACTCGGCCGCGACCCCTGGATCGCTGGGCCGGTCGGCGGTGCCCTTGATTGGGCCGCTGCGGACGCGCCGGCCCTGACGACGCAGGAACAACTCAGGCGAGAGCGACACGACGCCGCCCTGCGGGGCGTCGAACGCTGCCGTGTATTCGGGGACGATCCCGCGCTCGAGCGCGCTGCGCAGCAGCGCGCTCGCCGTGCCGTCATACCGGGCATCGAGCCGTAGGCAGATGTTGGCTTGAAAGATCTCGCCGGCCGCGATCCGCTCACGGCACGCGGCGACGGCACGCAGATGCTGGGCGGCGACCGCGCTCCCGAGGCGCAGCGGCGTGGGGACCGGCGTTGTGGGGGTCGTCGTGGCAAAGCGCGCCTCGACGACGCGGCGCCTCACATGCTCGAGCCGTTCTTCCAGATCCGACCAGCGCTCCGGCGTCGCGAGCGCCTCGAACCACCAGGAGCCGTAGCGATCCTGATGCATCACGTGGTCGTAGTAGGCCAGGTGGAAGTCGGGCAGCGGCACCGGCCGCGAGTCCGCCAGCGGCACCTGCTCGACGCGTGCCGCCAGGCGGTACCCGAGCCATCCGAACCAACCGCCACCGATCGCGTCCGGTGAGGCCGAACGCCCGTCGATCGCCGGCATATCGTCAAGCAGCGCAAACGGCTGGTCGTGCGGCTCGGCGACACGCAACGGCTCGGACGCGACGACCGTTCCGCCACCGGCCCACGCGCCAGACAGGCAGCACAGGTAAGGCTCGCCCTCCAGCGCCGCGAGCACCTGAGCCGGCTCACAGGTCCACGGCAGACGCACGCGCCAGAGCTCCGCAGCCGGCGCTGCGGGGCGATCCGCGAGAGCTGAACTGGTTGCGATCACGTAATCGAATTATGGTTGCCTGCGTGCTGAGCAGAAAACCACCCGGTTGGACGGGCGTACTCGCCGCCGTCGTGGCGGTCACGTCGGCGACTGTGGCGATCTACGCCCTGAAGTCCGTCGCCCCCGTCGTCTCGCTGAGCGTCGTCTACCTACCGGCCGTGCTGATCATCGCGGCGTACTGGGGGCTGGTGTTGGGGCTGCTCACGTCGCTGGCGAGTGCCGCCGCGTTCAACTTCTTCCACCTGCCGCCGACGGGCAGGTTCACGATCGCCGACAGCCGCAACTGGGTGGCCCTGGCAGCGTTCGTGCTGGTCGCACTGGTCGTCAGCACGATGGCGGAGCTTGCACGGGGCCGCGCGGCCGAAGCCGAGCGCCGGCGCCGCGAGGCTGACCTCGCAGCCATGCTCGCGCGGGAGCTGCTGGCCGGGGAGCAGACACTGGACGCCCTGCGGGCGACCGCACACCGCGTCGCAGAGGCGCTGGGACTCGCGTCGGCGGCGCTCGAGCTCGGCCAGGCGGAGGGCAACGAGCGCCACGCAGCACTCTCGCTGCAGGGACCCGGCGGCGAGACGGTGGCGACCCTGCTGGTGCCGCGCGACCTCCCGGCCGACACCGCGCAACGCCTGCGCTCACAGGTGGCGCCGGCGCTGGCGGCGCTCGTCGCCGTCGCGCTTCACCGCGACGCGGTCCAGGCGGAGGCCGTCGAGACCGCCGCACTGAGGCGCAGCGACGAGCTCAAGACCGCACTCCTGCGAGCCGTCTCGCATGACCTGCGTACGCCGCTGACCGCAATCGTGACGGCCGGCCACGCGCTCGGCTCGGGCTCTCTCACCAGTGAGGAACGAGACCAGCTGAGCGCCGCTGTGGTCGAGGAGGGAGAGCGGCTGTCGGCGCTGATCGACAAGCTGTTTGACCTCTCGCGCCTGCAGGCCGGGCGCATGGAGCCGCGGCGCGAATCCGTCTCGATCGAGGAGGTGCTGCTCGCCGCCGAGGACGCGCTGTCGGCGGCCGCCGGGCGCGTGCAGCTGACGGTGGACGCCCAGACGCCACCGCTGCTCGCCGACGGTGCACAGCTCGAGCGCGTCTTCGCCAACCTGATCGAGAATGCCCTGCGCTACTCCGACGGCCATCCCGTACGCGTGAGCGTGCGACGGATCGGCTCGCGCGTGGTGGTGCGCGTCACCGACCGCGGCCCCGGAATCCCAGACAGTGAGCAGGAGCGCGTCTTCGAGGCGTTCTACCGGGGCGCCGACAAGAGCAGGGCGTCGACCCCGGGCTCGGGCCTCGGCCTGGCGATCGCGAAGGGCTTCGTCGAAGCCAACGGCGGCACGATCGCGGTTGAGTCGCTGCCGGGCCAGGGCACGAGCCTCGTGGTCAGCTTCCCCGTGGACGAGCGGATCCCCGCGTGAGCCAGAAACCGGTCGTACTCGTCTGCGATGACGAGTCCCAGATCCTCCGAGCCCTGCGCGTGATCCTGCGCGACGCCGGTTTCGAGGCGCTGCCCGCCGACAGCGGCGAGCAGGCGCTCGACCTCGCAGCAGTGCACACTCCCGACGCTGCGATCCTCGACCTCGTGCTGCCGGACATGGATGGCGTCGAGGTCTGCCGGCGCCTGCGCGAATGGAGCAAGATGCCGATCATCGTGCTCTCGGCCGTCGGCGAGGAGGACATCAAGGTGCGGGCGCTCGCCGTCGGCGCCGACGACTACATCACCAAGCCCTTCAGCCCGCGCGAGCTGATCGCACGCCTGCAGGCGGTCCTGCGCCGGGCGGAGCCCGAGCCCGAAGACGCCGTGATCCGGGCCGAGGGGCTCGAGGTCGACCTGGCTGCGCGTGTCGTGCGGCGGGATGGTGAGGAGATTCACCTGACGCCCAGGGAGTTCGACCTGCTGCGCGTACTCGTCATCAACCGCGGCCGGCTCGTCACCTACCGCGAGCTGCTGACGACGGTCTGGGGCCAGGCTTACAGCGACGACACGCAGGTGCTGCGCGGTCACGTCGCCAACCTGCGGCGCAAGATCGAGCCACCCGGCGGGCCGCGCTACGTGAAGACGGATCCGCGCGTCGGCTACCGCTTCGCTGCCTGAGCGCAGCGCCGCTGCTGCCCGGCCAGCGGGCCGGCAGCAGCGCTGAAAGCGGTCGCGGGCCGATCTTCACAAAACCTGTATGGCGGCCGCCCAGTTCTGCACGGATCCAATATGGCCGCGGATCGATCATCACAGCCATGGATGCTCTCTCAATTCTGCTGGCGATCGCGATGTTCGGAGTCCTGTTCGGGCTGATCTACGCGATCGACCGGGTCTGACCATGGTGATCGCTGCGATCAGCGGCGCTGACATCTTCGGACTGATCGTCTCGGTGCTCGTCTGCGCTTATCTGCTTTACGCCCTGCTGCGAGGGGAGAAGTTCTAAATGACGGTCTCCGGCTGGGTGACGATCTTCGCGTTCGTCCTGATCCTGACGGCGCTGGCGTTACCGCTCGGCCGCTACATGGCCGCTGTCTACACGGGCGAGCGCACGTTCCTCGACCCGATCCTGGGCCGTCCGGAGCGGCTGCTCTACCGCGTCTTCCGCGTCGACCCGCACCGCGGTCAGGACTGGAAGTCATATGCGAAGAGCCTGATCATCTTCTCGTTCGTCGGCTGGCTCGCGCTGTATTTCATTCTGCGCACGCAGGGGTTATGGAGCTTCACAGGGCTCAACCCGATGGGTTACCGCTCGGCCCCATGGAACGTGACGTTCAACACCGCCTCGTCGTTCCTCACCAACACGAACTGGCAGTACTACGGCGGCGAGACGACGATGAGCTACTTCAGCCAGATGGCTGGGCTCACGGTGCAGAACTTCGCCTCAGCGGCCGTAGGCATCGTGGTAGCGGTGGCTCTGATCCGCGGGATCGTCAAGCGCGTCAACGACCCTGGCGCTACCGACGCGAAAAGCATCGGCAATTTCTGGCATGACCTGGTCCGCACGATCCTCTACATCCTGCTGCCGATCTCGTTCGTCGTCGCGATCGTGCTCATTTGGCAGGGTTCGATCCAGAACTTCTCGCGCTACCTGAGCTTCGCCGGGCTCACGCACCTCGGCCAGACGATCGCGATGGGGCCTGTCGCCTCTCAGGAAGCGATCAAGGAGCTTGGAACCAACGGCGGTGGCTTCTTCAATACCAACTCGGCGCACCCGTTCGAGAACCCGACGGCGTTCACGAACTTCGTCGAGATGCTCGTCGTCCTGATCATCCCGGCGGCACTTGTCTTCATGTACGGCCGCATGACCGGCAACCGCCGTCAGGGCTATGCGATCTACGGAACGATGATGGTGATGTTCCTCGGCGCCGTGATCGTGTGTTACATCGCCGAGGCCCACGGCTCGCCCGCGCAGCATGCGGCCGGGCTGCACACGGGCGCGATCAGCGGCTCCGCCGGCGGCAACCTGGAGGGCAAGGAGCAGCGCTTCGGCATAGCCGGCTCAGCGCTGTTCGACGTAGTCACGACCGTCACCTCGTGTGGCGCCGTGAACAGCGCGATCGAATCGTTCACCGGCATCGGCGGCGCGGTCCCGTTCGCGAACCTCAGCGCTTCCGAGGTGATCTTCGGCGGCGTCGGTACGGGGCTCTACTCGATCCTCCTGTACGTCCTGCTGGCAGTCTTCCTCGGCGGTCTGATGGTCGGGCGCACGCCTGAATACATCGGCAAGAAGATCGAGGCCAGAGAGATCAAGCTGGTCGCACTCGGAATCCTGATCACGCCACTGGCGGCGCTTTTCTCGACGGCGCTGGCAACGGCGTCCAGTGCCGGCCGAGCTTCGATCGACACCGCCGTGGCGAGCGGGCCGCAGGCCTTCAGTGAGACGTTCTACGCGTACCTGAGTCAGGCCAACAACAACGGCTCGGCCAACGCCGGATACACCGGCTTCATCCAACCCAATGCCGGCAACCTCGGCTCACACGGGATCACCTTCGCGGATCTGCTCGGCGGCTTCACGATGCTGTTCGCCAGATACGCGCCAATCCTGTTCGCCCTCGCCGTTGGTGGAGCGCTTGTGAGCAAACGCGTGAGTCCCGCCGGGCTGGGGACGATGCGCACAGACAACCCCACCTTCGTCGTGCTGCTGATCGGCGTGATCATCCTCGTCGGCGCGCTCACCTTCTTCCCCGCCCTCCTGCTCGGACCGATCGTCCAGGGCCTGACCGGGCACCTCTACTAGGGACCGCGAAATGACACTTCGCAAGGAACTCATCACCTCCGCGATCGTCGTCATCGCGCTGATTCTGGGATGCGGGCTCCTGTATCCGCTCGTGATAACCGGGATCGGCCAGGCGGCCTTCCCGGGCAACGCCAACGCGCAGAAGGTCTACGTCGGCGGCAAGCTTGTCGGCTCGAAGATCATCGGTCAGAACTTCGCGCTGCCGGTCTACAAGAACGGCAAGCCGGAGCTGTCGAAGGGCGAGCCGGTCACGACCGCCGACCCGCGCTACTTCCAGACGCGGCCCTCGGGGACCGTGCCGGCCGACAACGACGCCGCTACCTCGTTCGCCAACTACGGACCGAACAGCACGGTGACCGAGAAGGCCATCGCCTCGAATATCGCGGCTTACATCCAGCTGAACGGCAAGTACTACCCCGGTGGTCTGAAGGCGGCCAAGGTTCCCGTCGATGCGGCTGACACGTCGGCATCCGGGGTCGACCCCGACATCTCAATCGCCAACGCGCACATTCAGGCGTACCGGATCGCGGCACTGCGGCACCTGCGGCTTGCGACTGTCAACCAGCTGATCTCCAAGTACACGGCCGGGCGCGGGCTTGGCTTCTCAGGTGAGCCCGCCGTCAACGTGCTCGAGCTGAACCTGGCACTCAACCGCCTCTGATCGAAGGACTGAAAGCCCAGCCATGAGCACCACCACACCCCCGGCCCCGATTGGACCCGCGACAACCCAGCACCGACAGGCGGCGTCGCTG